>Ga0268356_10370_pt1 | contig 87453 bp, 92 predicted proteins | sample BioMet10_FD_194415 | JGI IMG/M metagenome (GOLD analysis project Ga0268356, IMG submission 194415) | Sewage microbial communities from Oakland, California, United States - Biofuel 10 (PacBio Assembly) | ecosystem: Engineered > Wastewater > Sewage > Unclassified | place: USA: California | collected...
TCTTAATGGCAAGCACGCCCGGGTCGTGGGCGGCCTGTCGGATGAAGTTTATCACCGGGGTGAAACTGTCATACGGATGGAAGAGAAGGATGTCCTTTTTCCGGATTGCCGAGAATATGTCCTTTTCTTCGGTAAGTTGTGGCGGGACGGACTGCTGGAACGGGGGGTCCTTGAGGTCGGGGCGGTCGAGGGAGAGGAGCTCCATGAGGTCTGCCATTCCCACGGGATAGCCGATCCGGTAGAGCATGTGGGGGCCGATCCCCAGTTTTTTCTCAAGCATCTGCACGGTGTTCTCGGGCATGGTCGAGTCGACCTGGATCCTTACCGGTGTCCCGCGTGCCCGCTGCTCCATGATCTCTTCGACCGTTGTCAAAAGGTCCGACGCCTCATCGACCTCAATATCGAGATCTGCATCCCGGGTGATACGGAAGGGATAAGCCCCGACAACTTCGAGACCCGGGAAGAGGAGATCGAGATGTGCGGCGACAAGGTCTTCGAGATACACGAGATGGACGTTCTTGTCGTTGTGGCTTTTTGCCGGTGCCGGTACGCGTATGAGCCGGGGGAAGAGGCCGGTGGGCACCTTGATCCGGGCGAAGAGCTCCTTTTTGTTCTGGTCGCGGACAACGATGGCCAGGTTGAGCGAGAGATTGGATATGAAGGGGAACGGATGGGCGGAATCGAACGCGAGCGGAATAAGGACCGGGAATATCTCCTCGATAAAATAGGTGCGGAGCGCATCTTTCTGTTTCGGGTCCAGATCCTGACAGGGCGAGATGAAGATCCCGGCCTGCGCGAGTTTCGGGAGGATCTCGCGGTTCCAGCAGTCATACTGGAGGGAAAGTTCAGGAAGGAGTGCCTTTTCAATTGCAATGAGCTGTTCCGAGGGGGTCATCCCGTCAGGCGGGGCTTTTAATACACCCTGTGCTGCCTGGCGCTGGAGACCCGAGACCCGGATCATGAAAAACTCGTCCAGATTGTTCCCGAAGATAGCTAAAAATTTCACCCGTTCGAGCAGCGGGTGGCGTTCATCCATTGCTTCTTCAAGTACGTGGTGGTTAAACCGGATCCAGCTCAGTTCGCGGTTGATATAGAGTGTCGGGGAATCCGGCGCAGGCGGTGCATCGGTCATGCAATCATCCCGGGAGATGTTCCCGGATCTCCCGGGGCACCATCTTCCATATTTTATACTGGAAAATAGGGAGGCACCCTTTATCAATCCCTCTCCTGAACAGAGACCTATAGGGATCACAGGAGGATCACCCGTAAAATTTGGTAATCTGTAAATACGATCCTCGTAAGATGAATCTGGTATGAAGTACTGGTTTCTTCCTGTTGTGTTCATGGTAATTGCATTCCTGGTCTGCGCCGGCTGTACAGAGAGCGCCCCATCGGCAACGCCTTCGGGGAACAACGTGTCTGCACCCGGTGCGGGTAACACAAAGACTGTCTACGTTGTCGGTATCGACGGCGATTACTTCCCGTACTCGTATATCGATTCGAATGGCGTCCCCACGGGTTTTGATGTCGAGTCTGTCAAGTGGATAGCACAGGATCAGGGTTTTGACGTGACGATCCAGCCGATGGCCTGGGACGGCATCATCCCGGCGCTCCAGGCAAAAAAGATCGATATGGTCTATTCGGGCATGACAAAGACTCCCGAAAGAATGGAGCAGGTCAACTTCTCGAAGACCTACTGGGTAGTCAACCAGGCAATTGCCGCACGGAACAATTCGGCCGTGACCATGGACGATGTGCTCGCAGGTAAGGTTACCATAGGAACCCAGCGCGGCTGTTCGGCCAACACGTGGATCGAGAACAATCTCATAAAGAACGGCACGCTTGCCAGCAGCAACCTCACGTTATACGACAACTTCCCGCTCGCGCTCGCCGATCTTTCGAATGGCCGGACCGATGTCGTGATGTTCGATGAACCGGTCGTTGTCCATGCAATCAGGGACCAGCCGATGAAAAAGATCGGTGTAATCGAGACGGACGAGGCTTTCGGTATCGCTGTCCGCAAGGATGACACCGCACTTCTCGATTCGCTTAATACCGGTCTTACCCACCTCATGGCTTCCGACAAGTGGAAAGAGCTGATCCAGAAGTACGACATGCAGTAAACCGGTATCACTCCTTTTTTTGATTTTCCCGGAGCTTGCTTTCCTACGGTAGTGTTTCTCCGCCGGTGTTCCTGTCGATATATTTCATAACGGTTATAAGGTGAGAGCCGCAAACCTGCCAGTTGAATGAAAGCTAAATCAGTGTGTGTGCTTGCGGTGCTCGCTATCCTCCTTGGCGGGTGCCTCCTTGTTGCGGGATGTACGCAGTCCTCCGGGTCTGGTGCGGCAGCGTCCCAGCAGAACGGTACTGCCATGACAAAGACGTACGTTATCGGCGTTGATGGCGCGTATATGCCCTACTCCTACATCGACAAAGACGGGACGTTCCATGGAATCGATGTGGATTCTGCCCGCTGGATCGCAAAAGACAAGGGATTCAATGTCGAGTTCGAGGCTATCGAATGGGACGGTATGATCCCTGCACTCCAGGCGGGAAAGATCGATATGGTCTACTCCGGCATGACCATCACGCCGGAACGCCAGGAACAGGTCAACTTCTCGACCCCGTACCTCAACATCAACCAGACAATCGCGATCCGGAACGATTCGACCCTCTCCGTTGACGATATCCTTGCCGGCAAGGCAATTGTCGGTGCCCAGCGGGGCACCACCGGGGCAATATGGGCGGAAAAGAACCTGGTCGAGAACGGCAAGATGCCTGCGGATCATTTAAAGGAATACGACAATTTCCCGCTCGTGATCACCGATCTCACGAACAAGAACATTGACGCATCTATTTATGACCGGCCGTCCCACATAAGCGCTATCGAAGGTAAGCCCATCCATATCGTCTACGAGATCGATACCGGCGAGCAGTACGGGGTTGCGATCCGCAAGAACGACCCGGAGCTCCTCGCACTGATGAACTCGGGTCTTGCCGACCTCCAGGCAGACCCCTACTGGCAGGAACTGCTCACTGAATATAAACTGGCATAATCCACAAGGTATCTGACAATCGCGAAAAAAGAGGACCCGCTTTCACATGACCGATGCGCTCATTCCCATCCTGATAGAATGGCTCCCGTACCTGTTGCAGGGAATTATCCTCACACTGGTGCTCGTGGTGGCGGCTCTCGGGATGGGACTGGCCATCGGCCTGCCCATGGCGCTCGGGCAGATCTACGGGAGTAAACCGGTCCGGTACGCCATCGAGGTGTATGTCTGGTTTTTCCGTGGCCTGCCCCTCCTTGTCCTCCTCTTTTTGTTCTATTTCGGTGTGTTCCCCTCGCTTGGTCTCGACCTCCCCGCATTTATCATCGCGATCGTGGTGCTCGGTCTTCGTGGCTCTGCCTACCAGTCCCAGATCTTCAGGGGAGCTATCCTCTCCATCTCTGAAGGACAGATGACTGCGGCGCGGTCGCTTGGCATGACCCGGTGGCAGGCAATAAAATCGATCATCCTCCCGCAGGCTATGCTCGTTGCCCTGCCCGGCTGGTCAAACGAGTATCCGACCGTGCTGACCGATACTTCGATCTGCTATGCGATCGGTGTGATGGAACTCCTGACCCGGACTTCGCAGATCGTCTCGCAGACGTACCTGACCATGCCGATCTACATTGCCTGCGCCTGCGTGTACATCGCGCTGAACTACGCCGGGATGAAGTGTCTTAACAAGCTCGAAGAAAAAGTGATGGTGCCCGGATTCGGCCACGCAAGTACGTGATACCATGACAGAAAGAGACTGTGTGTTAAAAGTCGAAAACCTCTGCAAGTCCTTTGGCGAGACAAAGGTGCTCTGTGGAGTCTCGTTTACCGTACGGCGGGGTGAGACGAAAGCCTTTATCGGCCCGTCGGGAACCGGGAAGAGCACGCTTTTACGCTGCATCAACCAGATCACCGAGCCCGACAGCGGCAAGGTCTGGCTTGATGGCGAAGAGGTGACAAACAGCGGGACGAAGATCAACTATTTCCGGCAGAAAATGGGGATGGTCTTCCAGAACTTTCAACCTCTTCGACCACCTGACCGTCCAGAAAAATGTCGAGATTGCGCTCCTGAAAGTCAAGGGAATGAAACCGGAAGAGGCGACAAAGAAGGCACTCTTCGAGCTCGACCGCGTCGGGCCTTGCGGACAAGGCAGACTGCTACCCGGCCCAGATCTCGGGCGGGCAGGCGCAGCGCGTCTCGATTGCCCGGGCGCTTGCCATGGACCCGGACGTGATGCTCTTTGACGAGCCGACATCGGCGCTCGACCCTGAACTGACCCGCGAGGTGCTCGAAGTGATCCGGATGCTCGCAAAGCAGGGCATGACCATGCTTATTGTGACTCACGAGATGCGGTTTGCCCTCTCGGTCGCAAACGAGGTGCTCTTCATGGAGAACGGGACAATCGCGGAACGGGGTGCGCCGGATGCAGTTCTCAAGGGAGAGGGATTCGAGCGCATGAAAAAATTCATCGGAAAAATCGAGGAGTACCGGTAACTTTTAGCGAGCCTGACTGCCCATGGACCAGATCACATTCCTTACCCAGATCATTGCCCCGGCCTTTGCAAGCGGCCTGTTGATGACCCTCGCTCTCATCGCAGTAGCGGCGCCGTTTGGTTTCCTCGTCGGGTGTGCCGTGGCAGTAGGCCGGGCCTACGGGAGCCCCTGGGTGAGGCTGGCCGCCAAGGGATTTGTGATCTTCTGTAAGGGCTGTCCGCTCCTCCTTTTGCTCTTCATCCTCTATTTCGGGATGCCCTCGATCGGTATTGTGCTCACGCCGTTTGTTGCATCTGTCATCGGTTTTATCTGCTGTAACGCGGCCTACAACTCCGAATATATCCGGGGGGCAATCCACTCGATAAAAGACGGCCAGATGACCGCAGCACAGGCACTCGGGATGTCCAAGTGGCAGGCCGTCCGCTGGATTGTCCTCCCGCAGGCATTAAGGAAGGCCTTCCCGGGTATCACGAACGAGTTCATCTACCTCGTGAAATATTCGTCCCTTGCATACATGATCACGCTCATCGAGCTGACCGGTGCGGCAAAGATGATTGCAACCAAGTATTTCATGTACAACGAGACATTCTTCTGTGTGGGCATTGTCTATCTGATGCTTGTAACCATCACGACCATCGCCGCGCACTTTATCGAAAAGAAATATGCAATCCCCGCCGGGCAGGCGGCATGCAGCCCGGTTGCGTAATCCTCCAAAAGTACTTTTTTACCGGCAACGCCCGGTATGCCGACTTTTCATTATCGCATTTCCCGGTGTAAGGGGTTATATGTGGTCAGACCGGAAATGCCACTGGCTGATCATTCGGGGAAGATCATCATAAAAGCGAGCACGCGCCCCCCGGCCCCCTCGCGCTCGACGGGTGGCACTGCATCACCCGTCTCGCTAGGGGGAGCACCTGAAAGAAGGTGGAAAGACTAGGGCAAAATCTGCGCAGGGAGTACTGACCTCCTTTATCATGGCTATTATATGCCAGATGGCAACACTGTCGTGTATCTATGTATCATATAACAAAACCGCTCCCGCAGTCCCCGACCGCTGTGCAGCCTGATAAGGATCAGTGAAGATAAAAGATTCGTCATGTTCTGGGTCGGAAATTCGAGGACCCTGTAGTTTCCAGAGATTTATCCGGTAATTTTGTAATAATCCCGAAAAAAAGGAACGGGTTTGCCCTCATTTACACTAAAATCCCATAATCATGAGGTATCAGCTGCCTTCCGCGGATACTGGACAAGGGCAAAGAGCAGGCCTGCAACCAGTACCAGGACCGGGAAGAAGGCAAGGGTTGCAACAAGCCCGATATGATCGGCAATCACACCCGAGACCGAGACACCGATACCGCCGGCTCCCATGGCAATACCCATGAAAAGGCCGGAGATGAACCCGATCCGGGTAGGCATGAGCTCGTGCGCCATGGCAATCGTGACCGAGAACGATGCCCAGAGTAAAAAGCCAAAGCAGAGCATTGCGATGATCTGGAGCGTCCCTTGAGTCAGGAGAATCGCGGCAAAGGCCGGGATGGAGCACAGGGTCGTTGCGACAACAACGGGTTTCCGGCCCACCCGGTCGGAGAGGTAACCCCCGGTGAGCTGCCCGGCAACTCCGGCAAGAAGCATGGCGCTGACAAGGAAGGTTGCGGTAAGGATCGGGTACCCGGAGAGGACGAGGTACGTGGGGAGGAACGTCATTGCCCCGAACGTGACCCAGGCGCGGAGTGTTGAACCGGTAAAGAGGAGAATCACCGGTTTCCAGTTCTCGTCGCCTTTGGCCTCTTCATGCCGCGCCGCTACCGGGCAGGTATCGGGGATCGGGCGAACGAGGAGGAGGAGCGCACCAATAACCGCGGGTATGATCAGCCACGAAACTGCGGGAAGACCTCCGGTCGTGATCACGATACCGCCAAGGATCGGCCCGAGCGCCTGCCCGAGGTTGCCGCCCACGACAAAAAACGAAGTGAGCCGGCCCCGGTTGCCCGATGCTGCTATGGCGTCTACCTTGCAGAGCGCACCCGGATGGAAGGTTGCGTGGCCCACAGCCGAGATCGCAACGCAGCAGAGCATGATGGTATAGTGGTCCGACAAAAAGCCCAGGAATGCAATCCCGCAGCCGGAAAGGAGAATGGAGACTGCCACGCTGACCCGGAATCCTTTCTTGTCCGCAAGGCTCCCGAAAACCGGCTGGAGCGCGGACGAGATCAGGCTGTGCATCACCGGGAGGAGCGCGGCCTGGAAGTAACTGTACCCGAGTGTGGTGATAAGGAGCGGCTGGAGCGCCATCAGCACCGGGGCGTAGATATCGTTAATCAGGTGCGCAAGCGTAAGCTGGGCGATCTCACGCATTCTTGACGGTGCTTGTACTGCTGCCGAGTGCCCGCCACGATCGGGAGTGCTTACGGTCATGCTGACGGCTTCCCGTTTTCTGTAATACCGGTAAGTTCAGCGATCCGTTCATCGTAGACAGACTCGAACACCGAGAAGACCCGGCCAAGAAATGCCCGTTCATCATCGGTTAATTCTCCAAGACGCCCGGCAATCCTCTCGTACATCTGCCGGTGGGTTTTCTCGTGATTGTCGTATGCGATCTTTCCCGCGGGAGTAAGAACCAGCGAGACCTCTTTTTCGTTTTTTATTCCCCGGACCTTCTTTACAAAGCCCTTCTTTTTAAGCCGGGTCACGGTCTGCGATGCAGCGGACGGCGTCACCCCGAGGATTTCGGCAATGGTCCGGATATTGTTCTCTTTTGTCCTGCCGATTGCCTGGATGGTGTGGATCTCGGATAAGAAAAGCGGCTTTTCCACGCCAAACGTGCGGGGCATATTCTCCATGATGTTCATCTTGTTCCGGACCCGCATCCAGATGCAGTATAGTTCCGGAAATTCAGGGGGATGACTATCTGGTTCAGACATTTGTGGATATAGTTAATGATTAAGATACTAATTAAAACTACCCGGCCGGTAAAAACTGCTATTTTAAGATCTCAATTCTTATATCGGGTGAGATGGATAACAGGATCCATATGACAGGTGAGGAAAGACAAGACCGCCGCGAAAAACGAAGACATCACCACGGCGGGACATACATGTTTATTCCGGCCGGGATCCTGATTGGTCTCGGTATCGGTCTGCTTATCGGGCATACGGCTTCCGGTGTCCTGGTCGGCCTGGGTCTTGGCTTTATCGGGACGGCTCTTGCCCGGGCAAAGGCTCCCGCACCGGCAGAACCCGGTGCTGAAAATCCGGAGGGTCCGGATAACTATTACCGGAAATCTTCCCCGGTCCTCTTTGCCCTTCTCGGGATCTTTATGATCTGCCTTGGCATCGGGATTATCTGGATGCCGGCAGGGTTCTGGCCGGTCGTTGCCGCGGCGTTCCTGATCCTGTTCGGGGTCTGGATCCTGTACCGGGGTTTTAGTACCGCAAAACCATAACATCCATTTTTCTATGGGCATCCCAGTTACCTGCCGGGACCGCTCCCGGAGAGCAACCACCAGGTTCCGGTACAGTGCAACTGAATTGCTTTGGCCCGGAAAAAATTCTGAATAAAAATTTTTTTAACGCGAAAAAAAGTTGTAAGTTATCTAACCAACAGTTGGATAATTATCCAACAGTTGGATGTACAACTAACTCTTCTTTTTCGGTGCCGACGTGAGTTTTCCGGTAGGCCCGGAGTTTTATTAAAAAATCCGGATTGCCCGGGCCGGTAAAATTTTTTTTAGGCCAAAAAATCCCGACCGAAAAGGAGCGTTGAGGATTTTTCTTAAAAAAAAAGTGGCCTGCCGCTTACTGTTGTTTTCGTACTCCGACAGCAATCAGGATAAATGCGAACAGGCAGGCAGTAATTGCGATAGCCGGTGACAGGGGCGCAGAGATCCCGGGGATGATCGTTGCCGTTGGTTTCTGGAGCGCTATCTCGCTTGTCACGGTCTGGTTGGCAACCACCCGGATCTGGTTCTCGAAGGGAATGTATCCATCGAGCGTTGCATTCACCGTGTGGTTACCGGCAGTAAGACCGTTGAGAGTAACCGGTGCTGTCCCGGAGGGTGTACCATCGATGCTGATTGCCGCGCCCGAAGGTGTGGTATTGATGATCAGGGATCCGGTCTTTGGCACGAGCGTTGCCGTAACTTCGGTGATCGATCCCGATTCTACCTTTGCCGGGGTGGAGAACTGTTCGTAGTCAAACTTTGAGAATGCAACCTGGTATGTGCCAGGATCGAGATCGGAGACAACAACCGGTGTCTTTCCCTTATAATTCCCGTTGACGGTTACCGAGACGTTATCCGGGACCGAGCGCAGATCGAGGCTGCCCGGGACAACCGGTGTCGCAACGCTGATGCTCGGGTTTCCCAAGGTGACCGAGATGGTGCTGAACTCTGCCTGGCTTAAGTGAGCTTTGTCGGTCTGGCTGTTGACCGCCCAGACGGTGTACGTGCCGGCATCGATGCTTCCGCCCGGGTTCCAGTCATATTCCCAGCGACCGTTACTATCCACGCTGACCGGAGTAAACCCACCCTGGTCCGTTCCCCGGTTCAGGTTGTCAAGGGCCACTCCGTTTGCCGGGAGGTTCGGGCCGGTAAGGAACAGGTAGACCGTTGAACTGCTCGAACTGTACCCCGAGAGTTTGACTGTGTTACCCAGGTACGACTGCACCGAACCGCTGGCAGCGGCAAGTCCGGCAAGAACCACAAGAAGGCAGCAGACTGCAAGGATATTTCTGGATTTCATCAGCGTATCACTAGGATAGGCTGGCTCTTTTGGTTATAAAAAAGGATCTGTTTATTATTTTTTTTGTTATTTGGATTATGCCGTGCTGTTTGTCGTATTTACCGCAGCGGCAGTGGTTTTTGTAGTGGTTTCAAGGGTTGCAATTGCTTCCGGTGTCGTGGCAGTGGTCGGGAGTGTAACGGCAAACTGGAGATCGATAGTTCCCTTCGGGGTGGTTGTCGATGCGGTCTTAACTACCTGTCCTGCGCTGTAGACGATAACTTTGAGTTCGTCACCGGTACCGTCCGTTTTCGTGAGCGTGATATCCACCACGCCATCCTTGGTGGGGATGATGTAGAAGTGGTCGCCGGTATCGGTTACGGTTACCTTGGAACCCGGTGTCCCGACCTGGCCGGTATAGGTCTTGTCGTAGATCACTTCGGCCCATATCCCGGTCTGGGGAACAAGCGGTGCGGCAGTAGTCGGGACCGTGGTCGTTACCGCAGTGGTTGCCACCGTTGTCGGGACGGTTGTATGAACGGTTGTGATCATTGTCGTTGGCATCGTAGTAGTGGTAACGGCCGGGGTTGACGGGGACTGGCCGTTTTTCAGTATCATGAATCCGCCAACTGCGACAGCGATTATGACAATTACGATAATTGCGATAGGAAGAATCCCCAAGCGCTTCTTTTTCGGGGCTTCGGGGATTGGTGGCAAGGGGACAACGGGCGGAATCGATGGGGCAGGTTCACCGGTTACGGCAGGAGCTGCGGTTTCCCCTGATGCAGCCGGGGCAGCAGTCGATGCAGCACTTTCCATTGCCGGTGTTTCGGAAGCTGAGGGTGTATCAGGTACAGCCGGTTGTTCGGCCGGGGCAGTTTCCGTTGCCGCGTGGGGGATCTGCGGTGCCAGCGAACCTTCGGGTTCCGGGACTGCATCCATGGGCCCTGCGCGGGGAACGGAGTCCTCGATCAGGGGTTCGATCGAGTGGATGATCTGTTCTATGGGCCGGCTCTTGCGATCACCGGAAACGGGTGCTGCTACCGGTACTGTTGTGATCTGTTCCGGTGCAGCTGCCACCGGTGCAGGAGCTTCTGCAGCCTCTGCGGTTACCACCATTGTCCCGCAGCGGTTGCAAAACGTAGAACCGGGAGGGATACGGTTCCCGCACCGGGAACAGAACGTGCCTTCCGGCAGGGTCGAGGTCTCTACGGGTTTTGGCGGAAGATGATCGGTATCCACCACGATCTTTTTGATCGGGCGTGAGACTTCGATCTTCTTTTTTATGCCGGACGAGCCCGCATAGTCCTGTCGGGGCGGCTGCACGGCAGGCTGGGACGCGGGCATCATATCCACCGGATAGGACGATGCTTCGGCAATGTATTTTTTTAAGGCCTTTACCCATTCCCCGGCTTCGCGCCTGCGTTCACCGCCGGTCTGCATTGCAAAGGTAAGCGCAAGCTCGCGGGTGTCGGCCGTGTCGGTCAGGATTGTCAGCGTGATGACCGGGTCCCGTATTGCATTCTCCCCGATCATGACATTGCGTATCGTAATTAACGGGATCTGCTGTGTAGGGACAACGTTTTTCTCGCTGTCGATGATGATGAGGCGCCGGTTGGTCAGCACCAGTTCGAACGGCACGGACTTCACCTTGACGTGTTGTGCCGTCAGGACGATGGACTCGTCACTTTTCAAGTCGGGATAGCCCATAGTACCACATTCCCAATTCTAATAGTCAGTATACAGCCTTTCAGGCAAATACCTTATTCATCACATGTATAATTTCCGATGCTTATAAAGAAGAGGGGAGAAAAAGGAAATCCGGTCAGAGCAGTTCGCGGCCGCCCATATACGGGCGCAGGACTTCGGGAATGGTGACCGAACCGTCTTTGTTCTGGTAATTTTCAAGGATGCAGCGCAGCGCCCTCGATGTGGCAATCGCGGTCGAATTTAGTGTGTGGACAAAGCGCTTGGACTCGAAGTTTTCCTTGTCCCGGACCCGGATGTTGAGGCTCGTTGCCTGGTACGCGGTACAGTTGGAACAGGAGACTACCTCCTTGTACGTGTTCTCCCTCGGCATCCACGCCTCGATATCGTATTTCTTTGCGGCAACCGTGCCGATATCTCCCGTACAGATGTTGACCACGTGATAGGGGAGGCCGAGTTTTGTAAAGACTTCCTCGGCATTTGCCAGCAGTTCCTCGTGGATCTGCCACGAGTCCTCGGGTTTGCAGTAGACAAACTGCTCGATCTTCGTGAACTGGTGGACGCGGAAGAGGCCTTTTGTGTCGAGGCCGTGTGCTCCGATCTCGCGCCGGAAGCAGGGAGAGAGGCCGCAGAGGCGCAGGGGCAGGTCCTTCTCTTCGAAAATCTCGTCCTGGTACATGGCGGCGATCGGGTGCTCGCTCGTTGCGATCAGGTATGCGTCGTCGCCGTCGATCTTGTACATGACCTTCTCGAAATCGTCGAGATCGGTGACGCCCTCGTACGAGCTCCGGTTGATCATGAACGGCGGGACGACTGGAGTAAATCCTTTCTTTATGAGAAGGTCGAGCGCAAAGTGCTGGAGTGCGAGGTCGAGCATGACAAGCGGGCCCTTGAGGAAATAAAAGCCCGCACCCGAGGTCTTTGTCGCCCGCTCGAAGTCTGCCCAGCCATTATCGGCTGCAAGCTGGCCGTGGTTTTTGAGCTCGAAGTCGAACGTGCGCGGCGTGCCGACACGCTTGACTTCAACATTCTCCGTGTCGTCTTTTCCCTGCGGCACGCTCTCGTGCAGGATATTGGGAAGGCGCATGAGCCGGGTGTGGATGACGTTTGAGATCTCTTCCTGCTCGGCATCGTTTGCCTTGATCTTTTTCGGGAGTTCGGCAGCCTCTTTCATTAAGGGCGCAGGGTCGTTTCCTGCCTTACGCGCTTCGTTAATCTCCCGGGCAATCGTGTTCCTCCGGCGCCGGAGTTCGTCGGTCTGCACCTTGAGCTCGCGGGACCGTGCATCCTTTGCAAGTATCTCGTCCACCCATGCGATCTTTTCTGTGGCGTTCCGCTTGGTGAGATCGGCTTTGACGATCTCAGGGCTCGCCCGTACAAACCTGATATCCAGCATCTGGCACGACCCCGGGTGCGTCTCCCGGATGCCCGGGGACGTCTGCCCGTATTTGTGTTCCAGTATTATGTAGGCGCGTTTTCCTTTATTATGTTGCAAGGCGCGAACAGGACGTTATTAATCCGGGACGAAAAACAACAATACTGATTTGGCCGGGACACCCGTTTTTTATAAAGGAAAACCTGTAATGACCGCTCCTTTAAAAAATCCCTGGGAAAATGAATATGCCCGGAAAGGCCGGGTCTGGGGCGGCGCGGTGCATAACCTGCCGGCGCTTTCAAGCGGAGAAAATGTTCTCGAACTCGGCTGCGGGAACGGGAAGACGTTTGCCGCGCTGCTGGAACGGGGTTGCAACGTTACCGGCATCGACATCTCGTTATCCGCAGCAGTCCTGTGCAGGTCGCAGGTTTCCGCCAGGGCGGCAGGCGAAGTGGCAGTTGCCGATGCCTGCCATCTGCCGTTTGCAGCGGGAGCATTCGATGCCGTGGTGGCGTTCCATGTTATCGGCCATCTTTCGGAGAAAGACCGGAAGATTGCCGTTGAAGAGATCGCCCGCGTGCTGCGGCCCGGAGGTACCCTGTTCTTCTCGGGATTCTCCCGTGAGGATTTTCGGGCAGGAAAGGGCACGGAAAGCGAACCCTGGACGTTTGCGCGCAGGAACGGGATTGCAACGCATTATTTTACCGAAGATGAAGTGCGTTCGCTTGTTGGCAGCCGGTTTGACGGAGAGTGCACAACGCATACGTGGGACCTCACCGTGCGGGGAGAGCGTTTCCCGCGGGCTGAGATCACGGGACGGTTCGGTCGGTTGCTATAACCCGTGATGATATTCCCCGTATTGACTACGGTATCCCTATGATGAGTCCTGCCGTGTTTTCATATGCAAACGATGACTCCCGCCGCCCCCGACGGGGCGCCCCCGCGGCGGGCAATTACCGTATAATTCTCATGCCGCACTTGCCTGAGCAGAGGGCCTGGCAAGAAGCCCGAGCGATTCCACACATCAGCGAGAACGGAGTGGAATCAATAATCATATGAGATTAGAATTTACGTTTTAGAATCCGAGAGCTGGGAAAATTTGACTTTTAACTCACGTACTTAAAAAAACGGCTCTGTAGAAATCCTCAAAAAATAAAACAACGCTCTTGGGGGCTCCGGCAAGCCTCCGCCCCCGCCGCCGGGGCATCCCCCGGTTAGAGATGATGCTGTATTACCTGCAACCCTGAATTGCTCAGCGGATTCATGTACAGGTAATACCGAGTGCATCGTTCCGTGCCCCGTCCCCCTAGGGGGACTGGTGGCGCAAGAGGGGGGAGGCATACCAGTTTAAAGGGAATTCTACAAAGCAAAAATACCAAAAATCAAAAATTATTTCCGACGCAGGGCGATCACTCCGCAGATCGCCACCACACCAGCAAATGCCCAAATCCCGGTCCCGGAAACCCCCGCCTTCTTTGTCGGCATCTCTGCAAAGGTGAGCGATTCAAAGACCGTGGCGGTTTCGCTGGCATTAACATTCACGGTCTTTGTCGTGGTCACGTACCCGTCTGCTTCGAGCATTACTTCGTGCTGGCCCGGGGAGATCCCGGTAAAGGTGTCAGGGCTCTCGCCGGCATACACGGAATCGATGTATACATGGACCGTTGCCGGCGACGTGCTGACTTTTATCGCGCCAAGCGCCGAGGCGTTCACCGTGGGGACGGCAGCGGCTTTTGCCGGGTCAACGACCGTATGCTTGAGGCTCGGGAGTGCAGAGGAATCCCCAAGTGTCCGCGAATAGCCGTCAGGGAACGTGACCGTGATCGTTGCCGGGGAAAAATCTGCGGAGATTACCGTGCTTACCGCGGAATTCTGCAGGGCCAGCTGCGCGTTTTTAAAGTCCATCGGTGCAGTCTGGTACTCCGTCCCGGTTGCGACATCGTTTGTCACCGCGAAGTTTTTCAGGATAAGGGAAGCCTGCGATTTGTCAAAGGATACTACCTGTGGCGGATCGGAACTGGTGGCAAGACCTTTTACCAGTTGTTCCTGGAGGACGGATTCGGGGATTGCGTTCTCGATAACGCCTTCGAGTGTGAAACGGAAGACTGCCGAAGCGTCGCCGTTTTTATCTACCGTGATGTTGAGGGAGTCGGCCGTAAACGCCTGCACCGGCAGGATCAGGAAAAGGACTGCCAGGACAAGACAGGCCGGGACGCCCACGCCCATAGGGGAATGCTGAAAGACAGGTGTCATGATACTCACTTCGGGAAGATGCAAAGGAGAGGGTACATCTGATCTGATATTTTTTTACCGATATATGTTTCACAAAATTAACATGTTTTCCGGTCTTTTCCCGTAACCAAAAAGCGGCTGTTTCCCCTCCATGTTGATATATGCTGTCGCCCCATTTACTGTACAAGCTATGATTGAGTCGATTCTCGGCATTGTCTTGCACCTCGACCAGAACCTCGTATCGGTTGTACAGACCTACGGTATCTGGACGTATCTCCTTTTGTTTGTCATCATCTTCTGTGAGACCGGCTTTGTCATCACGCCGTTTTTACCCGGGGACTCCCTGCTCTTTGTCTCGGGAGCCGCAGCAGCGTCGGGGATCTTAAACCTCGAACTTCTTATCGCGGTTTACATCCTCGGTGCGGTTATCGGGGATACGGTCAATTACTGGCTGGGGAATTACATAGGCCTGAAAGTCTTTATGGAAAAGTTCCCGGGCCTTATCAAAAAAGAGTACATCGAACGTACGCATTGTTTCTACGACCGGTGGGGAGGAGCGACCATCTTTGTCGCCCGGTTCGTGCCCTTTGTCCGGACCTTTGCGCCGTTTCTGGCCGGTGTCGGTTCCATGAAATACCGCAGGTTCCTGTTCTATAATATCCTTGGCGCAGTGGCTTGGACGCTGCTTCTCGTGCTCGGCGGATACTACCTTGGCACCCTATCTATCGTAAAAGAGAACATGAACCTGATGCTCCTTGGGGTCATGGCCCTGACCGGGGCTGCGATTCTTGCTATCATTGCCGGCCTTATCTCCTCGTGCCGGAGAAAGAAGCCGGAAGGGGACTAACGCCGTCCCGTTCGGGAGATCCCCCAAAGAATTTTTTGGTTCTATAAAAGATCCCGGCCCTGAAAAAATGTCGTACCCGTGACAAAAAGGATCCCGGAATCTACTGTAACATTCCGGGAAAAAATCCGGTTACAAACGGATCGTTTCAAAAAAAGATCGATCGCCCCGGCCTTAAAAAAACCGGTCGCCCCTTTCCCCTTCATTGCAGCTCCGCAAAAAAAACCGATCGGACCGATCGATCCCTGAGATCGGTCGGGGCGGCCTCTTTTTTTCCAGTTTCACGGCCGGTATTTCGCGTGGAAGTTCAGACGGTACCGGGTGATCGGACCGATCGTTTTTACAATCGATCGGTCCGGCCGATCTCATATCATGGCCGGACCGACCCCTTCCCCCTCACTTGTTGAAGGTCGCCTCCTCCCTTCATTTGTCGTTCTTTTAAAAAAACCGGCCGGACCGATCGATCTCTGAGATCGATCGGGGCAACATCCTGCAGCCGGACGTATCCGCAGAGTGTGTCTCTTATGGGGATTTTTCAGGAGGGCCGGTTTTTATCTGCGGTGCGTGACTGTCATACCCTTGTTATCGACCTTTGTCTCAATGGCGATCTCAAGGCCAATGGGCTTGAGGATTTTCTGAACGGCTTTTTTATCCCGGTCGGTAATGATCGCGATTGCGGGCCCGACCGAACTCATCCCGACGAATTCGAGGCCGGCCTCGCGGAGCATGCTCATGTACTGGTAGATCCGGTAACTGTGGTGCTCGACCTCGGCGCGTTTCGAGCCCCGGAACTCGATCTCCCAGATGATATCGCCGGCTTTTTTGAGGTCCTCGCGCTCGAGTGCCGGGATAAGGTCCATCATGAAAAAGTATGCCTTGAGCTCCCGGTCGCGGTAATCGAGCGTCCGTGCACGGTTCATTAAGAGATCGAACTCCTTTGTTCCCGCCGATGAGATGTCTGACGGGGGGAGTACGATAAAGATGTTTTTCTCTTCCGCAAACGGGTGGTGGTACACGAGCACGAGCTCGTCGCCCATCACTGCCATGCCGCCGTATGTGCTCGCGGCCGGCCCGACACCGGTCTCAAAGCCAAAGGCAATTTTCCCGTCGGCGGTCTCTTCGACATAGTTGTGGCCGATGAGCCGGCGAAGTTCGGCATTTGTGAGCGGTGTACCGACGGCTTCGTTAATGGCAGTTGCAACCGCCATCAGCACGGTGCTTGTCGATCCGAGGCCGACATGTTTTTTCTGGTGGTCGGCAGCCTTGATCTTAAAACCGCCGGTATACCCCACGGCTTTTGAAAATACGGCAACAAAGTTTTCGATGATAGCCGCTCTGTTGTAATCGATCTCAATGCCCTTTTTCGTGCACTCGGCCTCTGCGGTGCAGTAGCACTGGATGGCAAACCCGATCCCGCCGCCTCCCGCATGGTCCGGCGCAAACCGGTTCATGTCGAGGACCGAGAGGTGGATCCGGGCCGGTGCCTTTACCAGCACCTTGCCTTTTTTCGGGGTCAGTTTGAACTTTTTCTTCTCAAACCCGAGCGTCTTTACTATTTCGCCCGGGAGAAACGACCGAAACTCGTATTCCACGAGATCCAGGTCACCGCCGCGTATCATCATGACCGGCATGGTCTGTCAGTGGTTATGACCCTTCCCGGGTAGAAAAGGTTTCGTTCTGATTATTTCAAAAAAGTCTGAATGAAAAATGAGAACTTATTTCGAGGTGCCTGCCTGGTTTGCGACCGAGGCCGTTGCCTGCTCAATCTCTTTGGCATCGCCAAGGTAGTAGTGCCGGACCGGGTGGAGATCATCGTCGAGTTCGTACACGAGCGGGAAGCCGGTCGGAATGTTAAGCCCCGTGATCTCGTCATCGGGAACGTGATCGAGATACTTGACCAGAGCACGGATGCTGTTCCCGTGGGCTGCGACAAGAATCTTCTTTCCCGATTTTAGTGAGGGTGCTATGGTGCCCTCCCAGTACGGCACCACCCGGGCGAGCGTGTCTGCGAGCGACTCGGTTGCGGGCTGCGCCTCCGGGCCCATGCCGGCATACCGCGGATCGAAACGCGGGTGCCTTTTATCGTCAGGAGAAAGCGCCGGGGGGCGCACGGCATATCCCCGGCGCCAGAGCAGGACCTGGTCTTTGCCGAACTTCTCGGTGGTCTCGCGCTTGTCGAGCCCCTGCAGGGCCCCGTAATGGCGCTCGTTGAGACGCCACGAGTGCTCGACCGGGAGGTACATCAGATCCATCTTGTCGAGCACGATCCAGAGTGTCCGGATTGCCCGGCGGAGCATGGACGTGTAGCAGAGATCGAATGAAAAGCCTGCCTCTGCGATGAGCCGGGCGGCCCGTTTGGCTTCCTCGGTTCCTTTCTCCGAGAGGTCGACATCGGTCCAGCCGGTAAACCGGTTCTCCTTGTTCCAGGTACTCTCGCCGTGGCGGAGCAGGACAATTGTATACATGGAAAATCCCGGTTAGTACTGGCGCTGCCGTACCATAAAAGGGCAGTTTTTTATGAGTAAAAAAGAGATGACGCTGTCCCTGCTCACTTTGGCCAGACCCGGTCAAAGAAGACATTTTTCCCGGTTGCGGAGAGCGGGATCGCGTAGGCAACCGTGCAGTCCTTCCCGAGCAGGCCGAGCGCCACTGCAATGGACCCGGCACTGAACATGATCCGGTTGTCTGCATTGTGGATCTGGGCGGTCTTTGCCGCAGAACCGACCGCAATCCCGAGATCGGCCATCTTGATCGCGCAGTTGGGCCCCCGGTACGGATGGCTGTCTTTCTTGGCTTTTGCCTTTTGTGCGGCTTTGATGAAATCCGCGCAGGTTGCATACCCGCACGCACCGCAGTTGATGCCTGCTGCGTCCCGCCCGGTGGCGCCGATCAGCACGCAGGCATCGCCCGCAGCGACATTTGCCGCATCGCGCAGGAAGAACCTGTACGCCTCGTGGGCCTCCCCGTACGCTTTCATCGCGGCCACGAGTTTCTTTGTCTGTGCTTTCGTGAGCACGGCAATGACGATCGAGTCCTGCCCTCTTCCCTTTGGGGCAGTCCGGGCCGCAAGCGCCATGAGCCCGGCAACCATTGCCACGGCATCCTTTTCCGCTGTCATACACAGGGTATGGGAAAGCTCTGGACAATAAACGAACGGTTACCGAAAAGTAAGGAAGAAAAGAAGGGAATTGGAAAAACGGCCGGTCCGTGACTTACGGGGAAACCCGGAACGCGGTGCCGTAAAAGAGCGCAACGGTCCGGCCCGGTTCGTCGCATACCGTTACGCGGAACGTATCGCAGGTGTCGTTTTTTGCTATACGTTCCGCAACCGCAACAAGCCGGCCCCGGGCCGGGAGAAGATACTGGATGTGTATGGAGATCGCGGTATACTGCACCGAGCCAAAGTTCGATGCAATCCCGAACGCGTGGTCTGCAAGCGAGAATACTGCGCCCCCGTGAGCTGCACCGTGCGGGTTGAGTTTGCCGCAACAGTCCATCTCCACCCGGGCATAGCCGTCGCGGGCTTCGGTAATGTGCATACCCAGCAACCGGGCAAAATCGTTTGCCTCAAAAATTTCTACCGGATCGGATGCCGGAGCTTCCGGCCGGTCAACTGTTGGGTTCACAGGATTCTCCGGATACCTGCGCACCCTTCATTTGTACTCTTTTTTTGAGTACGCATACTTCTTGGTCTCCCCGCCATGGGCAACGATATAGAACCACTCGTACAGCGACTGGACGGTCCCGAACTGCTGGTAGCGGCGCATGGAAAACCCTACTTTCAGACCCCCAAGGAACCGGACCGTGCCGACATCCTTCATCCGCATCGCTATTTCGAGATCGTCCCCCGCATCGATACAGCGGTACATACCGGCTTTGACAAACAGTTCTTTCCGGAACGCGGTGTTGCAGCCAAGCGTGTAATAGAACGTCCTGCTGTAATACCCGATCCGGGAGAAGGTGTTTGCAAGGAGTAGCGAGAACCGGTTCCCGATACTGTCCTCAATCGGGTACACCGGCCCGTACACCTGCGCAAGTTCCGGCTCCTTTGCAAATGCATTGCGGATCTGTTCGAGCCAGTCCGGGGGAAGGATGCAGTCCGCATCGGTGGTTGCGACAATATCCCCTTTTGCCGCCTCGACCCCGTCGTTTCGTGCCCCGCCGACTTTTTTGCTCTTCTGGATAAAGACCATGTCGGCATATTTCCGTGCAATCTCGCAGGTCTTGTCGGTCGAGCCTCCGTCAACAACAATAACCTCGTAGTCGCTCCTCGCAAGCGTCTGGTGAGAGAGCGAGACAAGGCACTGGGCGATATTTGTTTCTTCGTTAAACGACGGGACAATGACCGATATCATGGGGAAAAAGGACTCCTGTACTTTTTTTTGTGTTTTTCTGATAATAAGCGTGCGGTAAAAACGTGATTATGCCGGATACTGCCGGACAAAGTCGAGCACGCTCCGGAGACAGCCGTCCATGTTGAGGTACTCGAACTGGGAGAACCGGCCCACGAGCGGGATGCCGACTGCCGCACAGTACTCCCGGACTTTTGCAATATTTTCCTGGTACCGGATATCGTAGACCACGTAGGCGTACGGCTGGCGCACGACCGAAGTATAGGTAATATCTTTGGGCTTGGCAAGGCCCATGGCGGCTAATCGTACCGGTAACTTCGCGGAACGAGCTCTGTCATCGCTCATGCCCTGCAACTGCATCCCCGGGCTGGTGCGTGATCTCGGCAAGGATTGCCGAATGGCCCTGCGGTGCAACGTGCCGGCTGTACTGCGAGGGAAACGAGATCCGGTTGGTCTTCCCGAGCGCCGGGTCGGGGATATACAGCCACGAGTAGTCCGGGACACTTCCCTTCACACCGATATTGACGCAGACCAGCGAATTGTAGGTAAGTGCATCGCAGGCCGCTTTTCACCTCCTGCGGGACACCGGGAAGTGCTGCAAGCAGGTGCTGGACCGGGATAGTGGAGATGATCCGGTCGGCTTCGATCGTTTCCTTCACCGTTCCCGATCTGCCAGCGGCTGCGCTTTTCCTGACATCCTGTTATCCGGAAGTTCGTCCGGATGAACGGCTCGACCGGTTTTGCGATGGCACGGACAAGCGCTTCAATCCCCCCATCGAGCGGATAGGAGAAAACATGCCTGGTGAGTGTAGCCTTCGGTCGGGATCCCGACTGCGGCTTTGATCACATCGTCCACCGGCGGCCGGGGGATCCGCCCGTCAACCCAGTGCAGGGACATCTGTTCGGTCGGGTATTTCCAGATCTTCTCGTTGTACGGCACCATGTAGCATTCGGCAATACCGTTGCCGAAGGTATAGCAGATCCATTCACGGAAGTTTTCCGGGGCCGGGACCTCGCCTTTCTCGACAGCGATCAGGTTTTTGACAAATTCGCTGATACAGAAAAACCGGTCTTCCGCGGGGAGATCGAAAAGGCCGTTCTCGAACGGGTATTTCACATACCGGCCCTTGTAAAAAATCTTCGTGTTCCGGTTGTTCTGCTGCTCGTTTCCCTCGATCATCCGCCGCATGAATGCAAGGACTTCCTTGTCCCGCGAAAAGATGATGTGCGAGCCGCCGATATCGAACGTAAAACCCTTTTCGGTCCGCGAACGGCACAGGCCCCCGTACTGTTCTTCTGCTTCGAGAACCACGACCTCGTCGCCCCGCTCGTGCAGGAGCCGGGCAAGAGAAAGGCCCGAGAGTCCGCCGCCAAGAATTGCCGTCTTCACGTCACAAATGTTTGCCGGGAGACGTAATAAAAACGTATTAGAAAAAGTTTAGGGTTTTGTGATATACCAGCCGGTCAGGGTCTCGTCAAGGATCTTCTCGTGGGTCTTTGTGGTAAACCTGCTCACGACCACCATTACTACAATCGAGATGATGAGCGGGATAAACGAGAAGTGGACCGGGAGATTGGCAAAGTTGTAGCCGAGAACCGTGATCTTAAAGTAATTCAGGGCCCCGAAGACAACCGCCGAAACAAGCCCGAGGGTCATGCTTGCAAGCGCCCCGTCTTTTGTTGCGCCCCGCCAGTACAGGCCGGCAAGGAGCGGGACGGCAAAGGTAGAGAGCATGATCCCGATGCCCATCCAGATGAGGCTTGCGAGCGCTTCGGGCGGGTTGATGGCAAGGATCATCGTGCCGATTGCGGAGAGAACGACAATTACTTTCGAGAGGAGCAGGACTTTCTTGTCGTCCGCATCGGGTCTGAGAATTTTCTTGTAGATATCCCACGAACACATGGCGCCGATGGTGAGCATCAGCCGGTCGGTCGTGGACATGACCGCGGCGAGCACGATCACGGCAAAAACCGCCCAGAGCGCCATGATCGGAAGAGCATACTGGATGCCGTAGAGGATTACAAAGTCCGATGCATTAGAAACGGTCGGCAGGGTGAATATCCCCTCTTTTACCATCACCAGTCCTGCAAGCCCGGTGAATTTTAAGAGGAACATGGCAACGCCGTAGATCAAAAATGCCACGAGCGGAGCCCACTTGAAATATTTCACGTCCTTTACTGCGAGCACGTTGTTGATCACGTGCGGGGCGCAGGCAAGACCGATCATGAGCATGATCGCAAACGAGACAACGTACGCGGGAGCAAATGCGCCCGAAGGCATCCAGGGCATCACCAGGTTCGGGTTGATACCGGCAAGGAACGTGTTCACCTGCGAAAACCCGCCGGCATAAAAGATAATGATTGGTGCCATCACGAAGATGCCGACAATGAGCATGATGGACTGGATGAGCGCGGCCCATGCAACGGCATAGAGCCCGCCGATGGTCGTGTATGTCATGGTCACCAGCGTTGCGATCACAAGTGCGAGCCAGAGCGGGATCGCAAAGAGCCACATGAGCACAATGGCGATTGCGGTGTACTGGCCGACAAGATAGATCAGCGAGACAATGATGCCTGCAACAGCGGAAAGCGACCGAAGGGCTTTCGGGCTTTCGTACCGGTGGGCGAGGTAGTCCTGTACGGTGACATAGCCCGCGTTCTTTGCAACGGTGTGAAGCTTGACTCCAAAAAAGATCACGCAGAACCCGATTGAGAGCGGGACAAAGATCTGCTCCCACATGGTGGGCCATGCGGCACGGTACCCGAGACCCGAGACCCCGAGAAGCGACATGCCCGAACAGACCGCGCCGATCATTAAGAGGACAAAGACCCAGAACCCGAGCGAGCGGCCGGCAACAAGGTAATCCTCGGTTGTCTTGATCTTTCTTGACGCCCACACGCCAATCCCGATCATCAGGAGGAAGTAGAGGGCAACGACAACAGCGGTGAGAATATCTGCCATGGTCAGTCATGCCCCTTGAAGGTCAGGCCCCAGTACAGCAGCGCGACAATGGCAACAAGAGTCACGCCACCGTATACTAGAATCGTAATATCAGGCAATCCAAACATGATACCCTGTTAATTTGTAGCATGCTAACATATAACACAATCGAAAATGATTTTGGGAATTGTCAGAGGATCCGGCGTGACACTATGGAACAAAAATCCACAAACCGGTTCCTAGAAAAATCCGCGATAACCGGATGCGTGTCTCCCCTTGGAAGGGCGCAGCGGATCTTAGGGAGTCCTGATAATCGGGAGGAGGTCCTGCATACGGTCGATCACGTAATCGGCCTCGATTTCTTGCCGGCTGTCTGCGAACCGGTCCCCATAGCGCGCATAAACCGTGCGGATCCCGAGTTTCCTGCACGGCGCAATGTCGCGCCGCAGGCTGTCGCCGATAAAGAGCACATCTTCCGGCCGGGTTCCCGTGGCATCGAGGGCTGCAAGGAACGGGCCGGGCGCCGGCTTTTTTACTTTCACGAGATCGAACGAGATCGTCCGGTCGAAGTATGATCCAAGGCCGCATCGGGTAAGGCGCTCGCGGGCATCCGGTGCCTCGGCATCGGTCACAATCACCATGGGAAGGTCAAGCTCCCGCACTGCTTTGATGGTCTGTTCGACACCCGGGTAGGGCACGATATGCCGGAGTTTCTCGTCCGCATAGATCCGGCAGGCCTCCCCAAACAGGCCGTCTGTTGGGATCCTGCGGTCCGCCATGTACTGCCGGATATTTTCCACCGACTCAAAGCCGTGCACACCGGAGAGAAAATACCGGAAGAGCTCGTTGTCGTCATCGTACCCGAGGTGATGTACTACCTTCCTGCAGGCTGCCACCTGCGCAGCGACAAGGTCAAAGAGCGTGTTGTCCATGTCAAAGAAAAAAGCCCGGACCGGTTCTTTTTCCAGACTCTGCTGCACATAACGACGCGGCTGCACAGGTTTATATTGGATTTTTGGCGCTAAATCCTGATCGTTTGCGGCAGGCCGCTCCCGTACCGCCACTATTTTTTAGCCGCTGTGCCAATACTTTCCTTATTAAAAAGGGCGGGCGTCATGGAAGAGACCTATCTTGTCGAGATCCGGCTTGCCCGGACCCGGTGGAAGATCAAGGAACTGACCCGGATTATTGCAGAAAAAGCAGATATCGGGGAGTTCCGGGAACGCCACCCCCACATCACCCTGTATGGCCCCTTCACACTTCCCAATCCGGGCGACGGAATCGCGCCTGCTCGAAACGGTTGCCGCTGCGGCAAAAAACTGCGGGGCTATCCCGTTCATGATCGATGGCTGGGAATGTCGGGAGGGCATGCATGGCGGCGTTGTCGCGTTTTCCATCCGTCCCTCCACGGAACTTTCCGGTCTTGTGCGGGAGCTCGCCCGGACGCTTGCACCATTTACGGAAAGCCTGAATGCCTGGGACGGGCGGCCGGACGAGAAGTGGTTCCATGCAACGATAGCAAACCGGCTGCCGCCCGGAAAAGCAGAAGCGACCTTTGCCATGATGGAGCGGGAGGCCGCAGGATATTCCGGGCAACCGCCGCGTGCAACCGCTGCAGAACGCATAGTTTCCCTTATGCGCCGGGCGCTCCTTTTGCATCGGCATTACACCGTGCCGGTCCGGCCGGTCCTGCTTGACGATGCCAGCCTCCGGATCACGGTGATGCACAACGAAGATATCCTTGGGGAGTACGATCTCCAAGAGCAGCGCTGGCTTTCGGGAGACGAGATCAAAAGCCCGCTCTCATGGCAGCAGTCCATGGCAGCCTGCCGGAAAGCGGCCGGCTTTGAACCTGCCGTGCCGCTCCCGCACGCCAGGGACGATATCTTCCTCATCTCGGACTTTCATTTCGGCCACGCGAACATCATCCGGTACTGCGCCCGCCCGTTCGTGGATACTGACCCCGACGAGATGGACCGGGTCCTCATTGCCAACTGGAACACCTGTGTGGGAAAGAACGACCGGGCTTTTTTCCTTGGCGACCTCTCGTACTGGAAAGGCCGGACCCCCGGTTCTGAATATCGCAGAAAGCTGAACGGAAAGATCACGTTTGTTGCGGGAAACCATGACGCCCGACTGGAAGGCACGGTCCCATCATACCGGATTACGTACGGGGGGCGGGAGTTCCTGCTCGTCCACGACCCGGCCGATGCGGACCCGGCCTTTGGCGGCTGGGTCATTCACGGGCATTACCACAACAACGAACTGGCACGATATCCCTTTGTCGATTTTATTCACCGGCGCATCAACGTTTGTACCGAGGTTGTCGGCTGCGTGCCCGTGGGCCTTGCGGAGATCAGCCGGATCCTTGACGGGCCGGAAAGCGAAAAGGGTACGCCCCTGCTGCTGCGCTATCCTTACGTGCGATAGACTGCCCCTGTCCCCACGCCAAAGTATATACTACGTGGCGCGAGAGTTTCAGCAAAAGGGCTGAATGGTATGTGGTTCGAACGCATTGTCTCCGAAGGGCTTGCCCATAACTCATGGATCTTCGGGACCGGGGGTGTAGCAGCGGTTGTCGATCCCCGGCGGGACTGCGAAGTCTATCTCGATCTCGCGCGTCAGCACGATGCCGTAATCACGCACATCTTCGAAACGCACCGGAACGAGGACTACGTGACCGGCGGCCCGGAGCTTGCGGCACGGTCGGGTGCACGGATCTTCCACGGGGCCCGGATGGCGTTTCGCTTCGGTACACCGGTCCGGGACGGCGACCGGTTCATGCTCGGGACGCTTGCCGTCCGCATTCTTGAAACTCCGGGCCACACAGAGGAGAGCATCACGATTGTCGTGGCAGACACCGGGGTCTCGGATGAACCCTACCTTGTCTTCTCCGGGGACACGCTCTTTAGCGGCGACATTGCGCGGACGGATTTTTTCGGGGAGGAACGAAAAGCGGAGATGGCGGCAGTAATCCACGACAGCATCACCAAGAAGATCCTCCCCCTCGGGAATGGTGCGATACTCTGTCCCGCTCACGGCGCCGGTTCGGTCTGCGGCGGCGATATTGCCGACCTGCCAATCTCGACCATCGGCTTTGAGGAACAGACAAACCCGCAGTTATTGATCGCAAAGGAGGAGTTTGTTGCAAAGCGGATCACGGAGTCCCCGTACCTGCCCCCGTACTTCCGGCAGATGGAGCAGCTCAACCAGGACGGGCCGGCGCTCCTTGGCAGCGTCCCCTTCCCCCGGCCGCTCCAGCCCGCAGAAGTTCAGGAGATGATCCGGTCCGGCTGCCAGCTTGTCGATATCCGCTCCCCGACCGCGTTTGCCGGCGGCCATATCCCGGGCAGCATCTCGATCTGGCGCGAAGGGCTTCCCGCATTTGCCGGCTGGGTGCTCGTTTATTCCCGGCCTATTGTCGTCATCGACGATTTCAACTGCGAGATTCCGCGGGCACTCCCGCATTTTGTCCGGCTTGGGTATGACAATGTTACCGGCTGGCTTGCCGGAGGATTTCCCGCATGGTTCCGCGCCGCACTGCCGGTGGAGACCACCGGGGCCTGCACGGTGCAGGAATTATTCCAGAAACTGGGAGACAAGGATCTCTTCCTGCTCGATGTGCGGGACATCAAAAAGCGCATGGCGCAGGGCCATATCCCGGGATCGCACCATATCTATGTCGGGGAGCTCCCGGAACATATCAACGAGATCCCGAAGGACCGCCCGATCTATGTTTATTGCGATGCCGGCTATAAAGGAAGCCTCGCTGCAAGCCTGCTTGCCATGCGCGGGTACGATAAGGTAACCAATGTCCTTGGCGGGATGCAGGCCTGGATCCGTGCTGGCTTCCCGGCAGAACATTCGTGACTTCAATACCAGCAAGAATCTCGCGGGCATTTGAGAAGGTTTATCATCTCTCTTTTTAGAATGCAGATTGTTGTGAGTTTATGGAGATTGTGAAGATCCCCAGGATGGAAAAGGTGGAGTATGACCGGCTCATCGAGAAAGGTTACATCTGCCGAATTGCTTTCCAGGGCGAAAAATATCCCTACATCGCCCCGTTCCTCTATGTTTTCGATGGTTCGTTCATGTATTTCCTCTCGACAAAGTACGGTAAGAAACTGGAATATTTCCGGAAAAGTCCGCATGTCTCGGTGGAGATCGAAAAATACACGAAAGATCTCTCTTCGTATACGTTTGTCACGCTTCAGGGATACCTTGAGGAAGTCGGCGATTCGATCGAGAAGAAGATCATCCGGGACAAGTTTGTCGAATTGATTGTGGAGCGCAAACTCTCCTGCAACATTCTTGCAGCGCTCGGGCATTCGCCTGCCGATCCCCCGGCAAAGATTGCCGAAGAAGAGCGTTCCCTTGTCTGGAAACTGGTAGGCGTCCGCGATCTCGTGGCGCTGAAAAATCTGTAACTTTTTTTAGTGGGATTTTAATGCGAGGCAGCATTGCCTGCATAAGCGGGGGCTCATCGGTTTATGGGAAATTATCTGCAGGGCGAGCACTCGCCCCCCGCCCCCTCGCGCTCGACGGGTGGCACTGCAACGCCCGTCTCGCTAGGGGGTGTTCCCGGAGGGAGAACCTGGCAGGATGCAGTAAACCTGCGATATCCGCCTGATGGCGGGGCGGGCAGTGCTCGTGCCTTTAGCCTGCCCGCACGACATTACCGGAAAAACCCGAATGCCTTGAAATTCCTACTCGGCCTCACATGAGTGTCCCGGGACAGGTAATACCTCATCATCGTTAAGCGGGGATGCCCCAAGCGTGCGGGGGCGGCAGCCCCCAAGAGTGTCTGAATGATTTACAGACACTCTTTCACCAAATCCTGCTTTTTCGCATTATCAAAAAAGTTTAAGAAAACTAAATATTGGTCAATCTACCGCCTAATCTTCTCCAGCATCCACCGGAGTTCTTCGGAGTCCTGAACCGGTGGCCGGCAGGTATGGCCGCCGCAGAGATACGCGGTGGCCCGATCGGCAAGCATCGTACGGCCACGCGCAGCCGGGATAAGTTCATCGATTGCGTCCCCTGCACTTCCCGGTGGCCGGAGGATCGTGATGTGCCCGGGCAGGTACCGGCTGTCTGCCGCAGCGATCAGGGCCCGGGTGTCCACCGCAGCCGGGTCACCGGCGATCACGAGATCGATCCGCTCTGCATCATTTGCATACCGGACGAGTTCCGCAAGATACGCTGCCGTTGCCGAAGGGGCGCGTTGTGCCGCCCCGGCTAAAAACGATGAGCATGCTTCTGCTGACGCTGTAATATCCGGGTCTTTCGTTGTCCGGGCCAGCCAGGAAAGAGCGCTAAAGGCCGTCGCATTTGCTGAGGGATACGCGCCATCGTACCACTCTTTTTTGCGTGCAAAGAGTTCGCTGTCCTCTGTGGCGACCGTGAAAAATCCCCCTTCTACCGGATCCTCATATCCTTCTTGGAGGATGCGGGCAAACATCTGGGCCCTGGTGAGATATTTCGGATTGAAGGTTGCTTCGTAGAGCGCGATGAGAGCCGCGATCATCTGCGCGTAATCTTCGGCAAAGGCCCGCACCGCACACTCGCCGTCGCGGTAACGATGGAAGAGCGTCCCGTCCTTACCGGCAAGATTGTTCAGGAGAAAGTCCATCGTTGTTTCGGCTGCCCGGGTGTATGCCGGTTCGCCAAATGCCCGCCCGGCCCGGGCGAGCGCCTGGCAGAAGAGCGCGTTTGTGTCCGTGAGAATCTTGTCGTCCCGTGCAGGGCGGGAGCGCTTCTCACGGATCGCAAGGAGTTTTTCCCGGACCGGCTCCGGCAGGGCCGGGTCTGCCGAAACGTTCCGCGAGAGAATGAAGCGGGGCTCTCCCGTATCGTGCCCGTTTGCCGGTAGAGGTGTAAGGGTAAAGAGAGAACCGGCCCCGGCAGTGGCAAGCTCGTCCTTTGTCCACGTGTAATATGCCCCTTCGCCACCGGGGCTGTCCGCGTCCTCTGCGGTATAAAACGCTCCGCCCGGGTCGCGCAGGTCGCGGAGGACATACGCAATGCATTCCCCGACCATTGTCCGGAAGCGCTCGTTCTTTGTTGCTTCGTACGCTTCTGTGCACGCGAGCACAAAGAGCGCCTGGTCGTAGAGCATCTTCTCGAAATGCGGGATGCGCCAGCCGGCATCGGTTGCGTACCGGTGGAGCCCGCCGCCAACATGGTCCCAGATCCCGCCGGCATAGATCGCATCGAGCGTCCGTTCCGCCATGGAGTGGGCATCCGGGTTCTTTGCAGAATTCCCGTACCGGAGCAGGAATATCAGGGTGTGGGGCGCCGGAAACTTTGGGGCGTTCCCGAACCCGGCGTTTTTTGTATCGAACTGGGCCGCGAAAGCACGGTACCCATTCTCCACCAGCGCCCGGCCTGGTATACCTGATGCCGGCCGGAACGGAGGGGCGCCGGCAAACGTACTGATCTCTTCAGCCGAGCGGGCGATCTCATCGCGATTATCGCGCCAGACCTCTGCGATCCGTTCGAGGACTGCGATGAGTCCGGGCATCGTTGGCGTGGAGTCACGGGGAAAGTAGGTCCCGGCAAAGAACGGCATTTTCTCCGGGGTCATCACTATCGTGAGCGGCCAGCCGCCCTGCCCGGTCATCTGCTGGCAGACCTCCATGTACACGCTGTCGATATCGGGGCGTTCCTCGCGGTCGACCTTGATGCTGACAAAGTCCCGGTTGAGAATCGCGGCAACACCCTCGTCCTCGAAACACTCGTGCGCCATCACGTGGCACCAGTGACACGTGGAATAGCCAATCGAAAGAAAAACCGGTTTGTCCTCGTCTTTTGCGCGGGAAAATGCCTCTTCCCCCCACGGATACCAGTCTACCGGGTTGTGCGCATGCTGGAGAAGGTACGGGCTTTTTTCGCGGGCGAGCCGGTTTGCCGGCCGGGCCTTCTGATCCGGGATCGGTGCGCCGGGCATATACGTGAGAAAAGGAGCGCCCGCCCTATAATCCTGCCGGAAGGAGCACTCCGCAGGCTTTTTGCCTGCCGCACCTGACATATCTCCCGATGGATATTGCGGCACCCACCGGTACCATGGCATTTTTGGCGGTCATCGGTACCGGGATCGTGGTCATGGCCCTCTCACGTCTTCTCGACCACGTCTGGGCGCACGTGCTCAGGATCCCGTGGCTGTACCTGGCCGTGAGCGCCCCGGGTGTCATCATCCACGAATGCGCACACATCCTTGGCTGTTTTGTTACCGGTGCGCATATCACCAGAGTTGTTTTGATCTCAAAAGAGGGCGGGATGGTTTCGTACACGAAACCGAAGGTCCCGGTTATCGGGAACGTAATCATCAGCACCGCGCCGCTTTTTTGTCTCCCGCTCGTGCTTGCCGCTCTCACGTGGATCTTTGCCACGTACGCCGGCTGCCGGTTTTCCCTGTCGGTGCCCGGGATCGAATCGGTCTCTTCTCTTGTCCTGCTGTTCCGGATGATTGGGCAGACGTTCTACGATAATCTCGTTGTCGCATTCAACATCTGGTTCCTCCTCTACCTGTACCTGGTCACGAGCCTTGTGCTCTCGGTTGCGCCAAGCAGGCAGGACCTGAAAAATGCTGCTATCGGGCTTGCAGTTCTTATCCTTGCCGGATTCCTCGTCCTCTTTGCAGAAATCCCGGTCCTGACCGGCGCGTTCCTGGAACTGGTCGGCCTGCTCGGGACCGGGCTTGCCATCGGTCTTGCTTTCGAATGCGTCGCGCTCGTGGTCACCCTGCCGTTCCTGCTCTTTTATAAGAAACCGGCCTGATGGCCCGCCCGATCAGCACGGTTAATTTTCCGGTACGGACAACAGTATGCTGATGAAAGGGACGCCCGGCTCGGATGCCGGTACAACGGCAGATAACGACAAAAACCTCACCCCGGGGATGCGGCAGTACCGGGAGATCAAGGCGCAATACTCCGATGCAATCCTCTTTTTCCATATCGGGGACTTTTTCGAGACGCTCGAAGACGATGCGATCGTTGTCTCGCGCGAGCTCGATCTCGTCCTTACTTCCCGCTCGAAAAACGGCGACCAGAAGATCCCGCTTGCGGGCGTACCGCACCACGCAGGCGAGGGCTACATTGCCCGGCTCGTGGCAAAGGGCTACAAGGTTGCGATCTGCGAGCAGCTGGAAGACCCGAAGACCGCGAAAGGTCTTGTGAAACGCGGAGTCGTCCGCATCATCACGCCCGGGACCGTGATCGATCCGGTGATGCTCCCGTCCTCTGCTGCGGCGTACCTCATGGCGCTCACCCCGGGCGGGAAAGGAGGCGACTGGGGGATCGCGCTTCTCGATATCTCGACCGGGGAATTCTTCGTGCTCGCGCTTCCGGCCGAGGGAGCGATCGACAACATCCGCTCCGAGATCGCCCGCTACCGCCCGGCCGAGTGCATCGTTCCCTCGTCCGTTGACGGAACAATCCGGGACATGCTCACAAAAAACAGCGTGGTCGTGACACCCTTTGCAGACGACCGGTTTCTTTTTGACCGGGCCGCCCGCACGCTCATGGAACATTTCGGCGTCTCGTCCCTTGAGGGGTACGGCTGCGGGGAGATGCCGGCTGCGGTTTCTGCTGCGGGTGCGGCACTTGCCTATGCGGAGGAGACCCAGCAGTCCGCGCTCCCGCAGGTGAGTTCGCTTTCCACCCGCACCTCATCGCAGGGCATGATGCTTGATGCCGTGACCCTGCGCAACCTCGAAGTGCACGAGTGCATCCGGGCGGGGAGTAAAGGGGCAACGCTCTTTTCGGTGCTTGACCGGACAAAGACACCGATGGGAAGCCGGCTCCTGCGCCGCCAGCTCACCCGCCCTCTCACGGATGTCGCGCAGATCGATGCACGGCTCGATGCCGTTGAATTTTTTGTCAAGGACACGACCCTGCGCCTCTCGCTGAAAAGCCTCTTTTCAAAACACGCGGATATCGAACGGATCACGGCCCGGATCGCGTACGGGAACGCCGGGCCCCGGGACCTTGTGGCGCTTGCCGATTCCCTTGCAACGTTCCCGGAAGTAAAACACATCCTTGCTGCCCCGGCTTCCGGGACGATTCCGGCAAACATTGCTGCAGCCCGTGACCAGATCCTGGAGCAGCCCGAAATTATTGAGCTCCTGAAGCGGGCGATCGTGGACGAACCGCCCGCACTTGCAAAGAACGGCGGCGTCATCCGCCCGGGTTATTCAAAGGAACTCGACGAGATAAACAGCGTCCTGCACTCCGGGAAGAGCTGGATTGCAGAACTCCAGGCACAGGAGCGGGAGAAGACCGGGATAAAGTCGCTCAAGATCGGGTACAACCGGGTCTTCGGGTACTACATCGATGTGAGCAAAACGAACCTCTCCCTTGTTCCGCAGCATTACGAGCGCCGGCAGACCACGGCAAACGGGGAGCGATACACGATCCCTGAGCTCCGGGAAAAGGAAGCACTCATCACGAACGCCGACGAGCGGGTGCTTGCGCTCGAACGCTCGCTCTATGCGGATCTTATCGATAAGCTCCGCGAAAAGATCCCGGAACTCCAGCAGGCGGCCGCCGGGATCGCGGCGCTCGACGTCACCGCTGCCCTTGCGGACGTGGCGCAGGCGTACGATTACTGCCGCCCCCAGCTGGACCGCGGCGACGAGATTGTCTGTCGGGACGTGCGCCACCCGGTAGTCGAGCAGACCCTGCCCGGGGGTTTTGTGCCAAACGACTGCGACCTCTCGGGACATGGCACCCAGATTATGATCATCACCGGCGCGAACATGGCCGGGAAATCAACGTACATGCGGTCGGTTGCGCTCTGCTGTATCATGGCGCAGTCAGGGAGTTTTGTCCCGGCCCGTGCGGCCCGGATCGGGATCATCGACCGGATCTTTACCCGGGTAGGTGCATTCGACGACCTTGCAAGCGGCCAGAGCACGTTCTTTGTCGAGATGCTCGAACTCGCGAACATCTTGAACAACATGACCGACCGGAGCCTCGTGATCCTCGACGAGATCGGGCGCGGGACGAGCACGGCGGACGGCTGTTCGATTGCAAAGGCCGTGCTCGAATACCTGCACGGGAAATCGGCAGCCGGCCCAAAGACGCTCTTTGCCACCCACTTCCACGAGATCATCGGGACCGAAGGGGAATTAAAACGGGTAAAGAACTACCACTTCGCGGTGCAGGAGACAAAAAAAGAGGTCGTGTTCCTGCGTAAACTCATCCCCGGCGCAACCGACAAGAGCTACGGTATCCACGTGGCCCGGCTCGCGGGGATCCCAAGGAAGGTGACCGAGCGGGCCGATGTGCTGCTCGAAGAGTTTTTGAACCGGGCAACCGGCCCGGGCACAAAAGCGCAGCGTTATACCCAGCTTCTGCTCGTGGACGACAGCGTGCCGGCCCGCGAAATGCCAAAGAAGCCGGACCCGGTCCATGTGGAACTTGCCCGGCTCGCCCCGGACGAGATGACGCCGATGCAGGCCCTTGCAAAACTTGCCGAGCTTAAACAACTGGCAAAGGAAAATGGCGGGGAGGAAAAACAGCCATGAGCGGAGAGATCGGCCCGAAGATCCGCATGCTCGATACCGCGACCGTCAACAAGATTGCGGCCGGGGAGGTTGTGGAGCGCCCGGCATCGGTAGTAAAAGAACTCGTGGAGAACGCGATCGATGCCGGTGCCCGCACGGTAAAAATCGATATCACGTCCGTGCAGGGCGGGATATCTGCGATCCGCGTGACCGATGACGGCTGCGGGATGTCGCCGACCGATGCGGAGCTTGCCTTTGCCCCGCACGCAACGAGCAAGATTGCAACGATCGACGATATTTTTTCAATACGAACGCTCGGCTTCCGGGGCGAGGCGCTCGCAAGTATCGCCGCGGTGGCAAAGGTGACGCTTGTCACCCGGGAGCGTTCGGGCGCGGTACTTGCCGGGACAAAACTCGTTGTGCTCGGCGGAAAACTAATCGAAAAAGGAAGTACCGGGGCGCCGGAGGGGACGAGCGTGCTTGTCGAAGAACTCTTCTATAATACCCCGGCCCGGAAAAAATTCCAGAAGAACATCAACACGGAGCTTGCCCGGATCCACGCAATTCTCGAAGGGATCGTGCTTGCCTACCCGCAGGTCGCCTTCCGGTTCTCGCACAACAACCGCGAACAGCTCACAACCGCCCGGGCGGAGAGCCCGCTCGATACGATCGCCCGGCTCTTCGGGAGCGACTGCGCCCGCGAACTCGTGCCGGTTGACTACGGGCTGCCGCTGGTAAAGATCGAAGGGTACGTCTCCCGGCCCGGCCTCTCCCGCAAGGGCCACGACCGGATCCTTATTTCGATCAACAGCCGCTTTGTCTCGACCCCCGCAATCACGGCAGCGGCAAAGAAGGGATATGGCACGCTCCTCCCCCGCGACCGGTACCCGGTTGCGTTTCTCTCGCTTGGGATCGATACCCGGCTCGTGGACGTGAACGTCCATCCGACCAAAAAGGAAGTGCGGCTCTCAAAAGAGAAGGAGATCGCAGAGGCAGTGCGCGAAGCGGTACGCCAGGCGCTCAAAAACCAGGACCTTATTCCCGATGTACGGGCCGAAACGCCCCGCGATCATGTCCTTGAAAATGCCGTGGCACCGGTTGAAGAGCGGCAGCCTGCCGTGGCCGAGCCGGCTGCTGCGTACTGCACGGGGACGCTCTCACCCGCTCCCGAAACAGTGACCGTGCCGTTAACCGAGCCGACCCACACCGGGACAGAAGCAACGGACCACCGGCTCCGGCAGACCGAGCTTTCGAGCGGCGTTCCCCCGGTCACTGCGGCCGTGCCGCCCCTTGAAGTGATCGGGCAGGTAGGCGGGTGCTATATCCTTACCGCGGCGCCGGATGGCGAACTCATCATCATCGACCAGCACGCGGCGCACGAGCGGGTTTTCTACGAGCAGGTGCAGAAGAGTACGGCGGCCCGCCATGCGCAGGAGCTCCTTGTCCCCGCGGTGATCCATCGCTCGCCCAAGGACTCAGCAATCCTGAAGGACCTCATTCCGGTGCTTGCCCGGGAAGGCGTGGTCATCGAGGAGTTCGGCACCGGATCGTTTCTCGTGCGGGCCGTGCCTGCGATCATGGGAAAGATCGAAGGAACGGAGCAGATCGACGACCTGGTGACCGATCTGGTGGAAAGCGATCCGACCCGGCCGGTGACCGACCGCGAGCGTATCACCCGGATTGTTGCCTGCCGGAGCGCGATAAAGGCCGGCACGGTCTGCACGCTCGAACAGTGCCAGCGCCTTGTCGCCCAGCTTCGGGCAGCGGAATGTCCGTTTACCTGCCCGCATGGGCGGCCCACGATGATCCGGTTCTCCCGGGCGAAGCTGGATGAGATGTTTTTGCGGACATAATGTTGGCAACGAGAGTGCATCATCGTAAAGAAACAGAGCCGGGAACCGGTTTGCATCCGGAAAACCTCGACACCATTCCTTTCCCGTATCAGAAAATTTTTCCTTTCCTGCTTTACGCACCAGTGGTTCTCAATTTTACCGGATACGGTTTCTCCTGCCCGAAATACCTGGCCGAAGAGGGAGATCGGTTGCCAAAGCCGGGTGCCTCCCGGAGGCCCGTATCCGCGTTCTTTTTAGCCCCACATGCAGGAGCATTACCCCAAAAAATAAAGCCGCAGGAAGAGTGCTATTAGCTGCGTTTCCCTCCAGCGTAAAATTCCCGTTTTGGCCCGAATTCCTGCGTGTTTTGCATGGATTAGTGCGTGTTTTGGTATTTTGAAGGGTAATCGGGACCCGTACCGTGGCCGGAATATCGTATGTCCCGGGTAAAGGATAGATGCCCTGTCCCCGGGGCATCCCGGGGTCTGTTCCCTAATTATGTCTGTTCATGTTCGGTACCAGCAGGACAGAGCCGGGCCAGCACTACATAATACACAACGGCGATGATGAAAATTTCCAGGTAAAAACCGCAGGCCCAGAGTGTCCTGTACACATGGGAATAAAATGCATACACCGTACCCTGTACCTGCAGGAGATTTGCCAGGCCGTCAAGGATCCAGCCGGTTAGGGGAAGCGAGGAGGAAAATGCCGGCCACGGCCTGCCCGCGTAGATCTCACCCATGGTTGCGATAAGGAAAAGGGCGGATCCGATAAACGCCGCGAAGGGGAAAAGTTTCCAGGGATTTTGTATCCGGATCTTTTTTTCAAAGAAGGAGTACGGACCAATCACCGCAAACGTTGAGATCAGGAAGATCAGGGCAAACAGGATCAGATCGTTTTCATAGGCATTATCGCTGGAAATGATACCAGTGTACAGGAAACCAAGGGTAATGACCATAAAGAGCGGGGACACCCAGAGCGGGACCGGATCGGCGATCTTTTTGAGTGCAAGGTAAAGAAGGGGCGGGAGGATAAACACAAAAAGGACGAACAACACGACGAGCTCCGGGAAAATGCCCAGAAACCGCATCGCTACGGCGATCAGCGCTATCCCGAGCACGGGTAAGAAGATCCTCTTAGCGATCGCAGGTATTTTTTCCGTAGTTGTTTCCTGAACCATGGATATCCGCACACTTCCGCCCGGGCTTGCATATTCCCCGGGTCATTTTACAATCGTGGAGCGTTCCTGCCCTTAACCTTTCTCGCCCGATCGTTTACCGGTCTGCAACCAGGTGTTGCCAAAAGGAAGCGGTTATTTCCCGATTGCCACGTCAGGTCAGGGAAATGAACAGCGATTCGCAGCCCGGCAATTTATCCCCATCACGGAAACCATCATTCCGGGATATTGGTGCCGGCTCGGGCATCCGGTTCCTGCGGGAGGTACCTGCCGAGCGCAAGGAATGCCTCCGGTGTTATCGTATACCGAACCCGACGCCCGGACTGTTTCACGGTCAGGATCCCGGCCTCGCGGAGCCGGTTCGTATGCCATGTTACCGCGGCACCGGAGATCCCCAGTACCTTTTCGAGATCGCTTCTCGTTGTAGCCGGGTTTTGGATCACGTACTCGCAGATGAAGCGGTCCCTGCCATTGTGCAAAAGGGCGAGGATCTTCTGTTCGGTCCCGGAAAATTTTCCGGAGTTCTCGAAGTACCGAACATCGGAACCCGATGAGAATGCCGATATTTTTCCCATCAGTTTCAGGAGCGCGAGATGGTAGCGGAGCGTGCTTCGGGCAGTCCCGGTTTTTTCAGCGATACCGGTAAAATAAATACCGGGGCATGCTGCAATCGTTTCGTAGATTTTCCGACGCGTTGCGTTCGTGAGTACGCTTGCAGCAGTAATTTTCCGGTAACCGAGATACCCGAACATTTTGACAAAAAAGAAGAGTTCCAGCGGGTAGAGAAGGAGTGGTGAGAGAGACAGGGCTACAGCGGTCAGCATCACCCGGGGCGGGAGTTCCAGAATGTGACCTCTACGGGATCCGCACCGGACATGTCCGTATCGGCCGCTGCGATATCCGCATCCGTTGCCGGGGTCACCACATAGCCATTGTTCGTGAGGCCGGACATGGGCACGGCGAAAAAGAGGAAGATCAGGCACGCTGCCGTGATGATAATGCCGAGCCGGTCAGTGTCCATAAAAGAATATGTGTGGTGAGGGGGTCTTGAGGATTATGATCTGTATTTGCGGCCCGCGGATCAAAAACAGGATTTCCGGGATCAGTCCTCTTTTACAATAAACGCCTTGAGCCAGCAGTATATTCCTAAGATGACACAGACCGCAGCCATGAAAAGGAGAATGGACATTCCGGATCTCAGGGCCGAAAACAAGGAAAATGCTCCCGATGTGTAAACTCCCATAAAGAAGAGGACGGTTGCAGCCAGGAGCAGGATCGCACCGGAATTGAGCAATGCCTCACGATTTGTTACTGTCATAATTTATCCTGTTACCGGATCGCAGTTCCCGGGTAATAAAACCCGGGCATTCGCGATCCGGACATTTGGGATACCGGTAATTTCCTTCTGTACGTTCGAGAGAGAAACAATTCACCATTTTTATCTTCACCTGCGGCCGATACTTTGTTCATGGGGGAAATATCCCGTTACCCGGTGCTTTGCATTGTCCTGATCTGTACGGTCGTCCTCATTACCGCTGCGGGATGCATATTCGATCCCACGCCCCGATCCTTCTCCACAAACACGGACTACAAGCTCCAGATTCTTTCGACCGAACCGCTCTACAATGTGACGTTCTACCTCCCGCTCCCGCAAAAAAACGGCGTCCCCATGGCAGGACCGCTCGTGCTGACAGAGGATTATTTTGCATCTGAAAATTATTCATCGGAATTTGTCCGTTTCCCGCCGGGTGCTGACCCCGGCTGGAGAGTGCCCGGGATCGATACCGAACCGCTCTACCTGAAAGTCACGGCCGACCGGCTGTACCCAAACGAGACGTTCGGCGCCCCGTTCTTCTTTTTTTATGAGAACAGGACCGTGCTCGCCTCGCCGCTCGATTATGCCGATACGGTAACCCCGATAGGTAACGAATCAGTTATCCTGCAGAAAGTGAATTTCTCCCCAAAAACACCGGCCCCTGTCTCCTCAAAAGATCCAACGCTGGTCAGGTATCATTCCGTTGTGATCAAACAGAAAACGGCAATTTATGCAAATTATTCCGCATCGCCGACTGCATGGGTAAACGTGTATTCGCAGGATCTTATCATGAACCGGTGGGAGGCCGGCGGCCAGCAGCGGCAGAATGAGTATGCCGACACGTACACCTGGTTCAATACCGGGAATGCGAACGGCTGGCAATATGCAAACGGGTTCTTTTCCTCGGGCAGTGGCCCGTACCCGAACCTTTCAAGCCCGGTCTGGCAGGACGTACTAAACACTACGGTCCGGTGATTAAAAAAAAAGTGCCGCGGATCTGCCGGCTGCCTCCGCGACAATCCCGGATCCAACCGGTAAACAAACGGGCGAGAGATCGTAAATACCCTGAATCAGAAAAACCTGTCCGGAAGCCTGATCGCGATGACCGTTTATTCAAATGCTCGTACGTTCCTGGAGGAAGGTTTCATTCCGTTAATAGATCCTATGCTTTACCGGGCAGCAACCTGTCAGGCCAGCCGGGCTACGGAGGGCACGTGAGGCAGTATGTATAATATCAACAGGCAATGCCGGCATTTTGCGATCGCTTTTCTTCTTCTTGCAATACTTGTCCCGGCCGTAACGGCAGACGGCATGACGTTCCTTGGCGACCCGGACATGATGCTCCTCCAGCCGGAGAACGATCAGGCCGGTGCAATCTTTTACGAGGATGGATACGAGAACCTGCTCCTCTCCGTATCGCTGGACTGGCAGCAGCAGGGCAACCAAAGCGTCTGGATCTTCCCGGTCCCCGCCGGTCCGCAGGATGTGAAAATCGATGTAATCGGGGGATTTCCTACCTATGACGGGACCTCTATCTCCGACAAATACGCGATGACAGTAGGTACTGTTGCCGTTGTATCGGCATCGTATGCCACGTTCCCGCTCACGACCCCGGTTTTCCTTCTTGCTGCCGCGGGCTGGCCGTCAGGCTTTGCTGTCGGTGCACCACCTTTGGCATCCGGCGATGTCGTGGTCTGGGAGCGGGTGGATAAAAGCGGGTTGCGATCGGAAGTTGTCTCGGCAAAAAACGTCAGCGCCCTTGCCGGGTATCTCGCCTCGCAGAACCTTTCGCTCCCGGACGGCTCCCTTGCGATGCTGGACGACTACATTGCAAAGGACTATTCCTTTGTTATCACGTCCGTAACGAACGTGACAAAATACCGGGAGCAGTTTCCGTCCCGGTCGCCAGGGATCTCCGGGTCGGTCTATACGGAAAGCGGATCGGACGACGCGCTTGGAGTTTTTGTCCGTTTCCCGACAGACCGGATCTATTTCCCGCTCAAACCCACACGGGCGTACGGGAACCGCACGGTTCCGCTCATCCTGACCGTGAATGGTTTTGTCACGCCGGTTTTCCCGGGGAACACCGGCTCCCGGGCGACCGTGTCGTACCTGGAGCAGGACACGTACTCCCCGCCGGCATCCCTTAAGAATTTCTTCAACGGGGATGAGGATAAAAAACCGTTTACCTACACCAAGGTCCTGCTAGCCGTACCGGCCGAGGAATACACAGACGATCTCTGGTTCGACAACGCTGCCCCTCCGGAGGTTTCTACCCTCTCGCGGATAATTGCGTATTACCCGCTGATCGGGATCGGACTGTACATTATTTTCTCTGTTTTCGCGGCGCTCCTTGCCGGGCTTTTGGTCTTTTCCCGGGGGAGCGTGAAGCCGGCCCGGCTGCTGGAGCACGGTCTCTGGAATTGCTTGACTCTTATCGGTTTTGTGTATGCAACGCGCAGGTGCCTTGCCCTGCCCGAAAGCGAGAGGAAGAAACGGGCCCGGTTCGTTGGCGTATTTATCGTCCTGTTCCTTGTCTTTGTGACTGCTGCCGCCATTGCGTTTGAACCGTCCTTTGCCGCACTGCTGCCGGTGTCGCCATTCATTATTGTCATGGTGATCTTCTCCGGACTATTTGACTGCGCAGAGGCTGTGTTCTCTGTGTTCACCGGTCACGCGGCATACCTGCCGTACGACAAACCGGTTCTGGGGATAATGACCCTGGTGGGATTAGCACTCGCTGCCATGATCTGCGTGTATGTTGCGCACCGGATCCTGAGGTACCTTAACGATTAAAAAAGAGGATTGCCGATGGAAAAAGAAAAAAGAAAAGCAAATTATCCGGCCGCGCTCATCGGCATTGTTGTCCTTATAGTTGCCGGAAGTTATGTTGTTTTCACCCTGTATGTTCCTCAAGGAAATCTTATCCGGAACCCGTCCCAGGATTTTCAGCCGACGCCCAATATTCCTGTATTAACTCAGGCGGGCTCCCCCGTTGGTACATCGGTATCCGGTTCCACGCAGGATCCCGGGCCCGTATGCAATCTTTCCACTGCCGGTTCCCGAATCCTTGTCCCGACAAACACCTCCGTCCCGATCCGGGACCCGATGCCCGGCATCAGGTACTCCTTTGACAGGGACGATTCCGGGAAAACGATCGTGCTCGAAAAAGGAGAGCTTGTCGAGATTAACCTTGGGTTCGCCCCGGGACTTGCCATGCGCTGGGTTGTCCCGGTCTCCGGGTGCGGGATCGAACTGGTCAATGACGGTGTCTGGTACACAGGCGGCGATTTCTGGAATAATACCGGATTTTACCGGGCACGGTACCGGGCGGTAAGCCCCGGGACATCGGTCATCGATGGGAAATTGGTCCTCAGACCCGAAGAAGCCGGGGATCTCCTGTTCAATCTTACGGTGATCGTGAAGTAGGAGAGGGATCCGGTTATCATGAAAACGTTTGCACTTGTCATTGTCCTCGTCACTGTAACCGCGGTACTTTTAGGAACGGTATCTGCGGCAAAACACTACGTCGGTCTACCCCGGCATGGGCGGGGCGCCGGAAGAAGTCCTCACGAACATGTACCCGACCGTGAAGGACAATACCGAAATCATGGGATTTATCCGGGAATGCGGTGTCGGCACCTGGCACGAAGAACAGATGGATGCAGAGTATAAATCCGCTCACCTCGCCCCGGCAGATTCCTGCGGGAAACAACTGGTCTTCTCGATTCGGAAATCATCAGGGCGCGAAGATTCGTCGCAAATTGCCGCAGTCTGGATCATCGGCGCGAACGAAACCTGGTCGCGTTCAATGGACCCGGTGTATTCTTTCCCGTTTATTAGCCGCGATTACGGTGCCCCCCTGCCACCAGAAGGTATCGGTAACCCGATGAATATTTTTGCGGCGGGAATAGTTATTGCCCTTGCACTTACCGGCATCGGATATATCGCCATGCGCAGAATGAAGAAGCAGTAGTAATTGATACCGCACGTAAACCGACAGTATCGGGGACTGATCTTCACCTGTTGGGATCTCTCCCGGAAAACCGGCCCCCATTCCATCCGGCATACCATAGCCCATCCGGTAAATTATCGTGGGCCCAAATAAGCCCAAATATGCTTGGGGAACATTGGCAAGTTTCCGACGTAAATTTCCAGAGAAGTTGATAATACTTCCAAAAACCTGCTTGCTTTTTTGCGAAACGGGCATGCCGGACCGGGAAAAACCGGGATCCTGATCCGGAGTCTCCGTCGGAGAAACCGGCATGCCGGATCGTGAGTCTCCTTCCCGGGCTGCCCACCCAAAGCAGATCATCATCTCTTTGCCATAGGTATAGCACCGGTTCGGACTGGTGGTACTGGACTCTCGTCGCCACAATATTTCCAAATGAGTCGGCAGCTTTAGGATGCTGCAGGGAGATGCCGCTTTCCTGTACGGAAATCCCCCCTGCCCCTGCAAAATTAACCGGGATTTTGATTTTCGTGTAAAGGGAATGGTCAGAAATCGTTTATAAGATCAGGATAAAAGGACAGATCACGGATATCGGGAGATCATTTTACGCGACAGAAATACCGATCCAGATGAAAATCTGATCGCATATCCATATCCGGGAGGTTTGCATACCAATGGAAAATAACCGGCTTGTTGCTCTTACAATCATCTGTGCGATGATCGCCCTGTTTGGAATAGTTACCTACCAGTGGCTCCTCGGAGTCTGCATCATCGCAGTTTTTCTCCTGATCCTCGCTGCCTGGTACGTGATCGAGACGCTGTCCGCAATCCGGCAGAGTGTCGAAAAGATCGAGCAGCAGCTGGAAGAGATGCAAAAATCCGGACAGCACTGATTGCATGAGAAAGATTCTGGTCGTGCCCTTCATCGTCCTCTTGATGGTAATCCCCGTCAACGCTGTTGATGTACCGCTGAAAACCGTGTCCGGGGATCTCTCCTGGACATATTCCTGTGGTGTCACAGGAAACCTGAATTGCTCAAAACAGGAGATTGACGGACACACGTCAGGATTAATAAACTCATTTTCACAATCCGCCCAGGGACAGAACGTCTCCGGGTACATCGTAGCGGCTCTGCCGAACTCCTCCGATAACGAACGGGTCGTGCGGCATTCGTTCTCGATTTTTCCCACGGATGAAACCGAAACGTTTACAGAAATTTCCGGACTGTCTGAATCGCTCCGGTCGGCCAGTACCGGTGATACCTGTCAAAGTTTTCTCTCTGGCAACTCCTCCGGGCCGGACCCCGAATTATTGGGAGCAATTCATGCCGCTGATGCAGGAAGATACCCGCCGCGGGGTATTGTGCGCTCAAAGGATACTGTTGTCAGGGAATACCCGGGGATTGCCCGGGTATGCAGCCAGACTTCTGTTTACTGGGACAACGATGAATCCGACCGGACAAAAGATTACTTCTCTGCCGATACCCTCGTTGTAATTTCACCCGTGACCGATCCGGAGGGTAAGAACATGGCGAAAAACCGGGAGATGCGTTTTACGTACAATTTCTCACAGGATCCTGCACGTTATCCCCTGTTGCAGGATACCTATGCGATATTTGTCGAACCCAGCGGATCGACAACATTTGAGGCAATGGAAAATCCCTCCCGGGCACCCCAACCTGTCCCGTGGTATGACTATCTTGGACTCAAAGGCCTGTTCGGATCATCGGTAATCCTTGGATCAGATGTCGATACGGTGTATTCCTGGCACATTTCCACGGGTTTTCTCTCGCCCTATTCCGATCGCCCGGTTGCAGTCCACCCGGGAGCGGAGTTTGTCATCAGCCAGGCTGGCGGCCGTGACGGATTACCGCACCACATCTTCTCCACTGAATTCAACGGCACCCGCGGGTGGTGTGCTACAAACAACGGATTTTGTCGGGAATATCCTGACAACATTTCCGCATTTGGATCGACTTTTGACCTTGTGTGGGCCGGCAACGGGATCTGATGAAAAATGTTATTGAAAAGGTCGTACCTTCCCGGAGGGTCAATAAACCCCTGTCAGCAGGATACATTCAGGGAGAAAAACGCCACTGCCCGATTTAGTTGCAATCCGGTAAACAGGATCAGGACAGGGAGATTACTATGATCCCGCAAAAGAAATGGTTAATCGGCATACTAGTCATCTTCTGCTGCCTTGTCGGCCTCTTAATCCTGATTGGCCCTATGGTCTATCTTCCCATCGGAGGTAAAATCCCCACGGATATTATGGTTCACAGATTCCTCAATACGGACGACGTGATTAGCAACGACGGTCTCCATGAGACCGTTTTCAGGAAAGCGGGCAGCGTGATGAACGGGAAACCACCGCTCTTCCCGGATCTTTCTCCTCACTCCGCTTCCGTGTTCCATACGCGGGAAGGATCTGACGACCTGTATGTCACAATTGTCTGGCTGTTTGACGACCGTAACCTCTTTCTCGACAAACAGGAGGTTTTTTCTGCCTTTTACCTGGAACGGTACGGCCATTCCTTTAAAACCCGCCTTATGTTGGCGTATCCGGATAGTCCCTATCGTTCAGGTCGCCGCACCGCAGTCATAAATGCAACGCGTTTTGAGAACAATATCACGGCAGGATATTTCACCACGATCCAATACGATGACAGCGCGTCACCGGCATACTACATCGTATATTCTGGCGCGGTAAAGTCCGGAAACCTCAGCCGGCAGGAACCCTATCTTAAGGAGCTGATGAAACCGGTTTTCGATCCGGTAAATTTCGACAAACCCACATATCCCCTTGGGCAAAGCGGCAGAGAACCCGGTACGCGGCAGCAAAAATCAACAGATCTCAGCGACATAACGCTCTGCCGTTTCGGCGAGTCCGATGCCCTCCATACACCAAACGGATCGTTCGGCAACCAAAAGACAACTGCTCTTTTACGTACCATAGCCGATGAATCGAACGCGGACCTGAAAAAATATAATTATCCGCAGGGCTTTCTCCTTGGCGTCGGGTACGGCAGTGACGAAATGATTGTCTCGGTTCACAAGGACTGGGACGTAAACGACTCTGTCATCCGGGAAATGTATGCTGTTGTCGAGCGCCACGGAGAACAGCACGGTGTCAGGAACATTCCCTGCAGGTTCATCGCTATGGGCGAGCTGAAACTCGAGTCATCGGTTTTAGAGGAGGATACAATAGCAGGAGAGGGACCGGCCGGTGTTACAGACTCCGGGTCCGATCGGATGTGAGGGCCGTTGGGGAAGGGCTTCCCATCTAATCCGGCGATACCCGGCGCTATGCAAAAATAAAACGGCCAGGTACGCCGCTTTCCGCAATACCGATCCCGTCCGGTCCTACAGAAAATCCGGAATGATTCATTCAAGAGGTTGCTGGAAAGATCCGGCAGGTGTCCCGGCCAAACCCATCTTACATAAAAAACAGTTTCATCATTTTGGTTTCGGCCATACCCACAGAATCTTTGGTTATTCCCTTTTTTTACGATTTGTGCTGTTGCCGGAAACATAAGACACGTTCCGTAAATATTCTCTCATAAAACAACCGGTAAACAAACCGACCAGAGCCGATATATAATATCGCAGCAAATTCCGGAAAAATGAAATCGTGTGCCGTGGTTTTTTTTATGAAGCTCCCAAAAATTACTCCTGTTATCGCAATCGGAAGCCTCGTTATTATCGTGGGGCTTGCCATCCTTGTCCTATACTCCCCCGTCCCGTGGATGCTCTACACATTCCAGCACCAGCCGGATCCCGATGCAGTCTGCATTGCTCCCCCGGCAGATGAACGGACGATGGACAAACTCTGGGAAACGATCGTTACCCGGACCGGCATCGATAATGGTTCGGCTGCATTGGACGACATGCAGGTCCGGCTCGGCCCGGATGGATCCATTGAAAGCCTCGTGTTCTCGTTTTATGCGACAAAAGACCGTAAATGGGGGAACTACTACACAGATCTGCGCTACGATCCTGATACCTGCGGTATCCTGAGAGTCAATTCATACCCGGTTGAACCACCGGCATACGCCACCGCGAATCCCCGACACCCAAAAGAGATCCTTTCCGAACTTCCGGCACTCGATCTTTCGGCATTCGGCTTTTCGGGCCGACCGGTGTTTCTCATGACCGGGGCCAGCAGGGAAATAAACGTGACCTATGAATCCCAGCCCTGTTCCGATATCTTCCTGTTAAAAAACGGCACCATCATCCCTCTCGGGCGGGTTGTGCGGCACGATACCGTGGCCGATGTCACGCACTGGACAATTTTCCCGGGAGAACTGCATTGATATTCCCGGGTACGGCCGGGACTGTACCGGAGGCAACGGCATCATTGTCTTTTCAGCGGACCGGATGGAAAATGCCGAATACGTCCCGAGTGCCACCGGAGTCACGCAACCGCTCACGCTTCACAAATGTCCCCGCGGATCCGTAACGGGTGAGTCCTGCTCGAAAGAATTGTGGGGGACAAGCTGCACCAACTGGACGATAGATGTCCCGGATAATTGTCCCGGTTGCGCCGTATCCGGGCAGACCTGCAAAAGTTCTCCCTGGAGTAAAACTACCTGCAGCAACTGGACAATAAACGCATCGGGGAATTAAACCGGGCTTCGGGACCGGGACGACCGGTAGAGGATCTGGCTAGAAATTGTTTATATAATGAAATTCATACGGCGTGTATCGATAAAACAGGCGATGTAATGAACCCGTCCCTATCCAGAAACCTGGCTGCTGCCCTGCTGCTCTGCACCCTTGTCACGATATGTACCGCTGCCGGATACACCGAAACGTCAGCACTTCCCTCGACCGCTGTTGCGATCGCGTTACCCGTGCCAACACCTGTCGGAGATTCAGTGGGCAATTACACGAAAATCGATATCGTTCCCTCGTACGTGCATTTTATGCTCAAGCCGGGAGCGGACAACGAACAGGTGATTTCCGTCAGGAACCGGGATGACAAGACAATCACTGTTGCCCCGGTCATCCGGCAAAACCCATACAACGGGCCGTACCAGCTGGAAACCTCGTGGATCTCCATCTCCCCGTTGCAGGCAGATATCCCGGCCGGCCAGAGCGCAAAGTTTACTGTCCGCGCTGCGATCCCGAACGATACTATGAGGGGATCGTACAACACACAGCTGGCATTTACCGATGAACAATACCCGTCTCCTTATCCCCAGTCCTATCCGAATTATGTGCATACCGTAAGTCTCTCGGTCGATGTGGCGGCGGGCCCGGTAATCCGGGTGGATCCCACGTATATCAACGACCAGCTGGAAGCGGGAAACGTGTACCGGTACTCGGTCAATATCACCAATGCCGGATCGTTGCCGGTAATCCTCTCGCCCAAAGTCAGTGACAACGGCTACTGGATCTATTCGTCTTCGGGCCCGGTAGAACCGGTCTTGAACGCCAGCTCGTTTAACATTGATGCGCCGTCAGCCATCCCTCCGAATGGCACTGCGACCATGACCGTGACCGTCAGGACCACCCCTGGCAGGAGCGGTAACTATAACGGGTACATCGATCTCGGCATCGATGACCCGTCATTACGGGAAGGTGAGGGCCGGGTCTCACTCTCCTTTACGGTCTGGCAGCAGCCGGCGGAAGCGTTTACCCGGCAGTTCTCCATGAGTTCGTCAGATCCCATCACGGTAAAGCTCACCGCAACGCCCCAGAGTTACCCCTCCCCGGCTGCAGCACAGGGTTCTCTTGTACGCGAACCTTCGTTTGATGTAACTCTCACCGGGCCCTCCGGGAATGCAGCGGTACAGCAGACAAACAAGGAGATTCGGGGTAGCGTCAGCGTAGGGACGGATTCTGTAATATATGGTTCGGGAAAATTCGGGGAGTACCAACAGGTCAGCACCCAGTACATCTACACGTTTACCGCGCAGGGAAGACCGGGCACGTGGACGCTTGCTGTGATGCCGAAAAACACGCAGACCTTCGAGTATTCGATCGGTATCGGGAACGATCAGGACCAGTCCATCTTCTCGTTCCTCCAGCAGCCGGGTTTTTCCGGGCCACGCGGGACGAACCTCGAATAGTGCGATAACCCGGGGTACGTGATATGGGAAGGGCAACGGAACCTGGTTTGCAAGGGCAGCAAAAAATTTCATCGGTATTTCCTGGTGAAATACCGGACGCGCAATCGCTTGCCGCAAGACGCTGATGCCGCATGAATTCACGAGATTCTGCCGGTATCCTTTGCGGGATTTTCGTTGCCGTATTTGCCGGGTGGTGCCTGATCGCAGGTTTCGGGGCGCTGGGGATAGTCGGCCATTATACGGTATACCCCGCTCCAGATAGCGATGCGGTTGCCGCATATTCCCGCGGGATCACACTAGAAGTTCCGCTGCCCTCGTCACCTGCCACGGTTCCGCAGTACCGGGTGGCTGCCGTGCTGCAGGATGCGGCAGGAAACGGTACAGGATCCGTAGTCAGAACGCAGATTCCTTCTGTAGAGGATGCACCCGCGCTTGCCGGAAAAGCGCTCGAACCGTACGGTGGTCTTCCACCTGATGCAGTCTTTGAAAAAAGCGAACTGGTGTTTGAGTATGAATACGACACCAAAACCGGGACGGCCGTAAAACAATACCCGCAGTATACACAAGTGATGTACCGCCAGTACGTCAACGGTTCGCTGGTTATGCCATCGCAGGTTTCTGTTGCGCTTGGAGAGAACGGGACGCTTCTGGATTACTCTAAGGACTGGTACGTCCTGGAACCTGCCGGCGAGATCCCGGTGCTCTCCGCTGAAGAAGCGCTGGAGAAACTAAAAAAACAGGATCTCTTCATCCCTCTCCAGTGCTGTATTACCGATAGAACCATAACGCAGGTCCAGTTCGGTTATTACATCACCGTGCACAGCCCGTATATCCGTGAAGAAAAACCCGTGGACACCTGTACACCGGTCTGGGTCTTTTACGGAGTTAAGCCGGGTACAGGCACAGGGGCCTTTCCCCTTTATATCAATGCCACGAGGGGATAAGCAATGCAAAACTCTTTTTTTCCGGGAATTGCCTTGGGACTCCTCCTTCTGTTGAGTTGTATAGTTTTTACGGGCTGTACCACGGTTGGTCCGCAGGATAATCTCACCGCTGCCGGGATCAGGACGGCCTTCCTTGCCAGTTCCGATAAGATAGCCGATTATAGGTCGGAATATTCCACAAAAACAAACGGACTTGTCAGGTTCGACTATAAAAAGCCGGGACTCTACCGGATGGAATATGTTATCTCGGAAAATCCGGTTCCCGGGACCATTGAGGTTATGAACCGGACAATGGCCGTTGCGTACAATCCTTCAGAAAAAACCTGGCATATCGAACCCGATATGCGGGATCTTCCCCTCCACGATTACCAGAAGATAGTTCAGCAGATTGTCCGGGACGGGCATTTTTCGGTAACCGGCAGAAGTACTCTTGACGGCCATGCCATTTACCAGATCGATGGCCTTCCGGATAACTGGCAACCAAAGGATATGCCCTATCTCATGTCCGGAATCCGGGCCTGGATCGATCCTGCATCCGGGCTGGCCAAAAATATCACCACGTATTACCCGACAGGTACGGCAAATAACCAGATCACCTATTCCCGGCTCGATGTCAATACCGGTATCCCTGATGACTATTTCGCATTCATTCCGCCAGACTGTGTAGTAGTTGAGTGCGGATATAATTCCGGGATATCCGACCGGGAAAATTTCAATTCGGAAAATCTTCCTGTTGCACTTGAACCGGGCTGTATGAACTGCACCGGTGCCCTGCTGACCCGGCCGGTCGGCGGTTTTTCCGGCAACCGCCTTCTGGTATCCCTGTACAATTACACGGCCTCGGGCAGGGAACCCGATCCAGATCCCCAAAGATCGATAAATTATACGTTCTATGCCCGGGCGATGAACCCGGGGAAGGTCCGGTATACCCTCTCCCGTGTTGCCGGCCTTTATGGTACGGATCCGCTGCCCATGCCGGGAAATATTACCGTTGGCATCGAACTAGACGAGTATTTCGCAGAGCCGGACCACGAGTACACATCGACAGTCACCGCCCACGTGAAACCGGCTACCGTTCTTCGTGAGAATTTCTGGATCCACATCCACGCTGATGTAGAAGGAGTACCGGATGCGATCACGGACGACTGGGTGCGTCTTGCCATTGACGACGGGTCGCCCATGAGCGGCATGGGCCTGTACCATTTCTACCAGGGCGGCGGCGGATACTGCCAGAAAGTCCTTGTAATCCCGCAGGGCGGATCCGGGCAGGTTCCGTTTGCAATCCGGACCGGCGAACTCGATACGGGAAACGTGACGCTTGCCCTGATCCCGAGCCCGTGCGTTGTCGACCACGGGCCACTGCGGCCCGATGAACGGCCTGCATGGCCAGCGGGTATCCGTGCTGCGATCACTCCGGATCGGTTTACCGGCAGGAGTTTTGCCTCGTACCTTCCGGAACTGTCGTTCACTGTCGATCCTTCGGTAACACCGGGCGATTACTGTTTCAGCGCAGTCCTCCGAACACCTACCGGGGGGAGCGAGTACGCACCGTTTACCGTCCGGGTAATTGCAGGAGAATCGTGATGTTGTCAGGGATGAAGTCAGATAGAAAAAACATAATCCCGAAGGTGCGATGACATGCAGACCGCAAACGACACCATGACTGCGGTGAGGGTATGGGAGAGTGGTTCCGGGAATGATGCAGGGTTCAAAGAGATGCGGTATATCCCGGTCATTGTTCTCGCTACGGTTCTTTTTGCCATAATGCCCGTATGTGCTGAAGAGACTCACGCTACGGGAATTAAAGGGGAGCCGAACGAATCGTGGTTTATTTCGATCGATCCCGTTGGAAATTATTACTCCGGAGATACGATTCTCATCCGGGGATCGACGAACATTCCCGCAACGGAAAAACTTTTACTTGAAGTGTATTCATCATCGTATCGTCATCAGCCGCGCAATCCCTTTACCGAGTACGGTATATCCCGAACCGTGACCATCCTGCCCGGGAGAGATGGCAGCGCGAACTACTGGCTGGCTGAAATAACCACAACCAACTGGAGCGGGGACGAATATCTCGCAGCGGTTTCCTGGAGAACTTATGAGGATACGCGTCCGGAAGTATACGCGTCACAGTTGTTCACTATCCTGCCTGCAGATAATCGCAAAACCGAAAATTCTCTTGCAGGAATTGCAACACTTCCCGTATTGTCCGATCAGCCGGACGTGCATGTCACACAGACCCGGACTGCCATACAGGCGCCTGCGCAACCGGCAGCGCTTCCCGGGATAATTCCGCCTGCCGCGATTGGCGGTATCATCGCAACGGTTGGTTTGAAAAAAATTTGGAGAGTAAAATGAATCCTTCCACGCAGGAAAAGAGCAACCCGGTTCTTATCGCAGTGTGCTGCATCATCATTGCTGTCGGTCTTGCGATACTCTTTATCGGCCCGCGAGTTGGTTTCCTCGCGGGCACCTGCGGTCAGGACGAGATCCCGATGACCTTTACGAACATGGTCACGCCGACCTATGCCACGAGTCTCCTGTACGAATTAGGCGAGCCCGAACCGGCCGCGGCACCGGCAATGCCGCATATGATCGATTACCCGTTGCAAAAAGATGCAATCGATTCGCTCATGGCCCGGGCGCAGGTCAACGGCTCCGACAAATCAGTCATCGGGATGTACGAATTTCCCGGCTCCCGGCTTCTCCTGGTAAATACCGGTAATAACGTGACAGAAATCCTTGCCGTAAACGACAGTATCCGGACTGTTACGCTCGTCCCCCGAACGGTTGGGAGCCGGCACCACGGGGTTGACAATGGAGGATATTATCCATATCTCACCGGTAATTCATCGGACGAAACAAACGGTCGGGTCCTCTTCTGGCCATCGGTCACCATTGCGGAGATCCCAAAACCGCCAGCCTATAATTTATCCACGGGAACCACCGACACGATCCGGCGAATCGATCCAATCCTGCCGGGAACGGCAAACGTGACCTGTCCCTTCTATATTGTAAACAAGACCCGGACTGATACCTTTTATTCTTCCGAAGGTACGGAAGAATTCTCCGTAACAACAACCGGGACGTTTTATGTGCTCTATGGGCAGCGGGTGGAATACGTAATCTACGATTCGGCGGTCACCCATGCGTCCGGCTGGCAGGTCTGTTCCGATCGGATGGGGGTAACCATGAACGGGGAGGTTGCGGAACTGCGCCACACGGTAAAACTTTCCCGGTCTTCGGAGCGGGTGCTTATCGGATACTTGGGCGTTACCGGGCCCTTTATCCAGATCCCCGAAACGATGGGTGGCAGCACGACCCAGTGGATTTCCCGTGACGGTGCCGGGTGCAGCTGCTAAGAAGGAGCGACAAAAAATGAAACATTATTATTCCGAGAATCCGGGTGCTCTCACAGAAATTTTCCCGGGAATTACTACACAATCCCCAGCCCGGCGGGGAGCGTGACCGAACATGGATAAAGTTCTGTGGCTGAACAAACTCCTGTGGCTCATTGCCGCAGTCCTGGCAGTTATTGTTATCATTGGACTCGCCGGCCTTGCGACCGATACCGGAACCTCCGGTGAACAAACAGGAACCGACACGATAACGATTGCCACAACCCCTGCGGCACTGCCATTGCAACAGAACACCCGCCCGACCACCGTTCCGGTAAAGACCGCATACAACCGGACGCTTGCGCTGTTCTGGAATTTTGCACTTACCGGCCCGTATGCGGCAAATCCCGACTGGTCTGCTGCAGTTCTCGATCCCGAACCGGTAACGCTCTTCGATGTCAGTGGCGATCCATTGTTTTACGAATTTTATCTTGAAAACAACGGAACGGTTCCCGGGTATTTCTGGACATCGGCAGACAAACGCGTAGGTGTGGGTGTGTTCCGGATCTACGAGAGCCCGCCGCACGCGGATTATGCCCGGATCGCACGCACAGCGGAAACCCTTGTGAAGGCAGGGTATCCCGGCTGGGAGGTTATCGCGGAAAAACCCGGCTTGTATGGCAGCGGTTACCCGTACCTCTGCACATTTGTTACCGTCCAGAACACGACAAATGCGGTGCGTGAAACAATCGTTGTCGATGCGTATACAAACAGGATTGTCCCCAATCGCTTGACGGAGGGATCCCCGGGATATGCAGAATCGTATCTTGATACTTTCATGCCAAACGAGCAAACGACACGGATCGCCCGTTGGGAAGCTGAAGACGCACGGGCTGAAAAGATCGTTGCTTACGCACTCGCACACGGTATCGATCCCGGCCTCCCGCTCTCAAAACAGAATACGAGCGTCATCACGGCATATTATACAGCAGAACCGGAGGATCCGGCAGTAAGTTCCGGTAACACCTCTCCAGACGAATCCGAGTGAGGGAAAAATGAAAGATGCTGTCACCATGATCAGGGACGAGATTGTCACAATCACGTTCCTTGTAGTATGGGCTGTGATTATGCTGTTCGCAAGTATGAGAATGCCGCCGGCCGGACTGGCTGACCCGGTCCTTATTGTCCTTTACGTGCTCCTCGTCATTTCATTCTCGGTGCTGTTTTTCATGATCCCTGCCGGTGTTATCGTGGTGGGGTGGTATGGGAAAAAACCGGTGTCGGCCGGTCTTTTCGGGTTCCTCCTGCTGCCTGCCATTGCAGTTACCGGCTATATCGTTAATCCCGGGAAAGCACCCTATGGCGTTGTCACGGCAACCGAGGCACTGATTTTTCTTGTACTCCCTTCCCTCCTTGCCGGATGTGCAGGGTATTGCGCGGCGCTGCGAAAGAAACCCGCTCTTGCCGCGGCGATTGTCATGGGCGGAGCATGGGTAGTGATCATGATGCACGCATTCAACTAAAAGGGTGGACGATGACCGAGACAATAAAACCACAGCAACAACGATCTTTCCTGCCCGAAGCTTTTGCGTTTCACGGGATTCCAGATGCCTGCCGGCTTACGAACCGCAGTTACACCAGCCAAAAAAAGAGATGCAGCAATGCGATTGCGAATTCTCAAAAAAAGTACAGGGCCCGGGTCCGGGTAATCCCGGTAATTTTTATTCTGGTTTTCATCACGCTCATCCCCGCGGTGTCGGGTGCCGGGGAGATGCAGCAGGCATTCCCGGAAAACGATACGACAGGGTATGTCCCGGTCGAGGTCATTGTTATCGACCCGGCAATCAAAGCGGCGACGTCGGATTATAATTTTCTTGTGCTGGACGATGAAGGGAAAGCAAATTACCTCCGCGATCTCAGCGCAGATTTCGATCTCCTGTACGCTGCCGACCCAAAAAAAGATGCAAACTATGCCGCACTGGCCGCGAAGCTGAACGCAATATGGGACAAGTACCCGGTCGTATCGGAAACAAAACCGGGAAGCGCCGGATACCCGACGTATGGCGGAACAGAGACCACCCTCCGGTTTGCACCGTCCGTTACTGAAACAAAACTTACCGGTGACGAAAATGAGGCTATCCGCGAGAGCGCAGCGATCCTGAATGAGGCATACCGAAAAAGCCATCCAACGCAGCAGACGCCGCTTCCTGCCGCACTTATGATCCCTGCTCTTGCAGCGGCAGGAATATTTTTTCACAGAGAAAGGCGGTAAAAAATGAAAAAATCCCCGCGGCTTTTAGTGCTGTATACCCTTGTGATAATCTGTTGCTGTACCCAGATTGCCGCTGCAACGCCGCCGCCTCCGGAATACCGGGTCGCATATCCTCCTGCCAAATCCTGTCGGTCCTTATTACAACCAGTCAGTCAATTTAGGATTTCTGGTGAGTTCGCCTCATAATAGCACGGGCACTTTCCCGGCATTTCCCCCAATTGTCAGAATACCGGGCCTCTCGTAATTTCACTTATGCAAAAACCGGCGATCCCTATTTCTCGGAGGTCTGGTATTTCAATAACGGAGATTCGTTTGCCGCCGGCCGCAACGAACTGATGACGTATGTGCAGGAACACGGAACTAGTTCCCCGGTTACTTCTCGACATGTCTGAAGATCTCGCACGAGCCGGCGATCCTTACATTGCCGGGCTGCACGCAACCCGGGTCAATGCCACCGCTTACCGGGCAAACGACACTTCCGGGTATTTTATTGTCTTTTCCACGGATTTCTTCCCGGGTGAGAATTATTATATCGCGTATTACGGGACGGTCGGGAGATCCGATCCGGGCAATGCAACGCCACAAATCAAGACCCTGATCGTGTCCTGTTTCCCGGGTTTTGTGGAAGGCAGGGCGTATACGTTCGATCCGGTTTTACCGCTAACCACCACTACATCCCGGCCAGGCGGGCCTGTCTATTTTCGCAGCAGCTTTTGCCGTTGCGATCTGTGCAGCCGTATGTTTCTTTGGGAGGCAGTAACATGAACAAAAAACCTGTCCGGGAAACCCTGATGGCCGCACTCTGTGCGTACCATGGTGCTTCTTCCTCTTCCTTTCCACCCTGAAGTTCTCCTTTGTATTTGTCATAAACTGGGAGGCGTGGTTCTTCGGGATCAAGCTGGACGGGTGGCCTGCGGGACTGTACCTGTCAGCAACAGCACTTGCCGCGGTGCTCCTGGTCGTCCTGTTCCTGAAATATCCGCACCGATCGTTTGCGATCAGTGCGGCATCTGTTGCCTACTTTGCATTTGTGTATATCCTGCCGGTCTTTTCCCCGCAGAAAAATCTGCGCAGCGATCTGGGCTGGAGCATATTCCGGGTCGAACTGGTTCTTTATATCGTCATCCCGTTGGCTGTTCTCGGGACCTGTGCGACATTGGGCCGCACACAGACCGGGGGATCCGCATGAACGCACCGGGACGGGAAGCTCTCCTCCCTGAGTATTCCCCGGAAAATAATCCCCTTGCAGGTGATGTTGCGTGAAAGCTTTTTCAAAAATTCACTTGCAGTACGCAGCAGTTATCGTTGTATATGCGGCGATTGCCTGCACGATAGCCGCACTCATGCAATGCGTTGAGACCGGCGGGTGGAGCGGGGTCGACGCGGAACGGTTCCACTACATGGCCCGCATGATCGTCAACGGTTTTGCACCCTATGTCAGCTTTGTCGACCCAAAGCCGCCTTCCATTTATTTTGTCGTGGCGGTCATGGACAGTGCCGCAGCCCCGGGCGTGCTGGATATCCCGGTCGTTACCGGCATCAACGTTCTCTGCGCACTCCTGATCTTTTACATAGGGAACCGGGAGTACGGCTATATCTCGGGATTTTTTGCCGGGGGATTTTACCTTGTCGTGGCCGTCTTTGTCCAGGGATATTTCCTGTTCTCCGAACAGTTCGCGGTTCTCTTCCTGCTGCTGGCCTGTATTGCCACTAAAAAAGAGGGATATATCGTTGCCGGGATCTGTGCCGGCCTTGCGCTGGGGTTCAAGCAGTACGCGGTTCTCGGGATAATTCCCCTGCTGTACCTTATGCACGCGCAGGGGGAGAGAAGGTATCACCGCTTCCTTGTCCCGGCCGCCGCTGCAATGCTGATACCGTTTGCCGCACTGTGGTTGTGGTACGGGACTGCTCCCTTCATGAGCGCGGTAAACTGGACATTCTCCGTTGCCCCGGCATATGTTTCCGGGCAGTCCATTGCCAGTATCCCGAACTACCATACGTCCGATCTTTTTTCGTACGCGCTTGCCCTTGCATCGAGCATCCTGATCATGCTGCCTGCCCTGTTGTTTGCCCTTGCAAGCGTAATCCGGCGGGGTCTCCGGTCGCCTTTTGAAAAAGCCCTCTTTTTGTTTGTGGTACTTTTCATCGGGACACTCTTTATCCGGCAGTACCTTCATTACTGGATACTCGCGCTCCCGTTCCTTGCGCTCTTTGCCTGTCGGGAATTTTCCGATGACCGGGATTCCGGGCCGGACGGGAGCGGGGCGATCCCGGAAAAATAACCGGTTATCTCACGCGGGGATCCACCCGGTTAAGGCTGCAAGTCCTGCAATAATCTTCGGGCATGCAGCGATCCGCACCCTTATTTTCCGGCCCGGAATACGGTACTGGAATATTTCCGGATCCCCTATGAAAAAATCCGTCCAGCAGACCCTTGCCCCGCCCGGCCCGGAACGCTCGGGACCCCCTTCAGATGCGGACATCGCAGCGTTTCGGGAACAAGTACTCGCCTTCTACCACAAGCACGGCCGGCACGATATGGCCTGGCGCCACACGGACGACCCGTACCGGATCCTCATTTCCGAGATCATGCTCCAGCAGACTCAGGTCGGACGCGTTACTGAAAAATACCCGGAGTTTCTTACCGCCTTCCCGGACTTTGCCGCGCTCGCGCAGGCCCCGCAGAGTGCGGTCATCGCCGCGTGGCAGGGAATGGGATACAACCGGAGGGCCATCTCACTGAAAAAATGCGCGGAAAAAGTGGTCAGTGAATATGGCGGCACGCTCCCCCGCGATCCGGAGGTGCTCGCAACCTTCCCCGGTATCGGCCCGGCCACTGCCTCGTCCATCTGTGCGTTCGCATTCAATCTCCCGGTCGTATTTATCGAAACCAACATCCGCCGGGTCTTCATCCATGCATTTTTCCCGGGCGAGATCAGTGTTGACGACCGCGCAATCCTCCCGCTCGTGGCGCGTGCGCTTGACAGGAAAAATTCACGGGAATGGTACTGGGCGCTCATGGATTATGGCACCACGCTCAAGAAAACGGTGCCCAACCCGAACCGGCGGAGCACTGCGTATGTGAGGCAGGCGCCGTTTACCGGATCGGACCGGCAGATCCGGGGCCGGATACTAACAATGCTTGTCGGGCGCAGCGGAGTTTTTGAAAACCAGATCCTGGCAGATCTTGGCGAGGACCCGACGCGGGTACGGCGGATCCTTGCTGCGCTCGAAACCGAAGGCTTCCTTGTTAAAAACCGGGGCAGGTACCGGCTTAAGGAATAATGTGAAAACTCCGGCGGTACCGACGATGTCACGCTCAGAAAGCATTTAACACAAAATGTAAAATATAGATTACGTGGTGCCTTACAACAGGAAGGCACCTGCAGGAACAACAAGAAACAACCGGAGAAGATCAGGAATGAAAACCCCGATGGTATACTATGCCGCACTCTTCATCTTCAGTTTCGCGGCACTTTCGATCGGGATGGCCGCGGGTATCCACTAAACCGTGCGGCCCTTTGCAGGCTCCGGTAAGCAAGGAAAAACTGACAAGAAAGGGGATGATAAAAAAGAAAAACAAAACGGAAAATCACCATCATGTTTCCTCTGGCCTGTCCGGAATAAAAAAGACAGGTCGCAGACATTTCAAGGACTATGTGCCCCTGTCTTCTGTTCCCGGGAAACAAAAAAGACAGAACCTGGCCGGCATACCACCCCGCTGGCAGGGAGCTGTTAAAAACCCGGCAAATAACGGATCCGGCAGGAGGGCCTTGTCCGGATAATGCAGGAAATCAGGACCTTCCCGCATTATCTTCTCATAAAGACCCCACAAGAATCCATCAGGAATCCACCACCTCTTCAAGGGAGCATTCATGCTCCCTTCAACTTTTCTTTTTGCTCTTTGTTTTACCGGTGCGATAGTCGGACTGCTGCCTGAAATGTCCTTATCACCAGATTGATTATCCCCCGTGTACAAATCCCCGTACAACCATGGCGGACAGAAAAGAGATCCCCGACGGGGCAAAATGGCGGTTTGCCTCGCAGTGTGCCGCGACCCTGCCGGCGCTGTACGATATTGCCTTCCGCGAAGCGCTCAGGGAAAAGTTCGGGCCGTTCGAGCGGGAGATCTGGATGGAACTTGCCCGCTCCATTGTCACGGTCGCGCACACGACTGCTCGCTTCCGGTACGGAACGCTGAAGAGACAGGAAAGGCAGTGCAGGCCGGCCTGTACGTGCTCTTTGGCCCGGATCTCGGTGCCGAAACGATTGCGTTCTCGGACGACCGGGCCGTGATTGTGGTCAAGCGCTGTCCGTTCCTTGTCCACAGCTGCACGCTTGCAACCGACTGCGAGCACTCCTTTGCCCGTTGCATGGCCCTTGTCCTCACTGCCGTCCCGCTCCTCAATAAAGAGTTCGAAGGCCGTTTCGTACGGGCACTCTGCACCGGTGACAGGCAGTGCGAGATAAAGATCGAGAGAAAGCTGCCGGCAAAAGAAAAGCAAAACAAGACTCCCTGAAGGAGTCCCTGTTTTTGAGTCCATCCTAACTGTTATGGAATATCCGTTACCGGGAAAATGCCCGGTAACCATTTGTTATATCCTATGAAAAACCATTATTGAAGTTAAAAGTACCGGTCGGGAAAAGGGAAAGTGTACCTGCCCGGCTGCAAGGGAAATCTCCTTTGTAATCCGGAGTGACCGGTTCCTGTCGTATTCCCGGTATCCGTATTCCGGCAAAAGTACGGACACCTTTTTGCACAACAATAAACCATGGCGTGAAACAGGAATTGAGGCTACAGAATGGCAGAGTGTGAAATCACCGTCAACATTATCACGTGCCGTACCATTCAGCAGGGCGTGGGTGTGGAAGCAGGCAGGACTTCCCAAAAATATTTCGATGCCTGTACGATCGTCCAGCTGCATTCCCAGGATTTCAAACGGCTGGGAATCAGGGAAAATACCAATGTCAGGGTCACGAGCCCGGTGGGAAGTGTTGTCTTAAAAGCGGTAAGGGCCCGGGAGGATCTCGTACCCGGCCTTGCCCATATCCCGATGGGCCCGTGGGCAAACCGGCTTGTCCCTTCGTATACCTATTCTACGGGCGAACCATCGTTCAAGGGTTTTCCTGCAAAAATCAGGGCCGCTCCTGCCGAACAGATCATGGGTGCAGTAGAGATAATCCGCGATGCCTGCGGATTACCCGGGAAATGAGGGACAATGCAGCAAACAGAAAAAACCGTACCGATCCGTTTGTCCTGCAAAACTGCAGGAATGAGTGCAGGCCGGTTCGCCCGGGATATTATGCTGCGTTTTGTGATTTCGCTCAGATCCGCACCAGCGGACAGGAATAAACCCGGGGCACGTGCAGGAAAACTTTTCACCAGAGGCGGGACGTAAATGCCAGAATTCCTCATCAAAAACGGACACGTCTTTGACCCGGTCCAGGGTATCCGGGGCGACAAGAAGGATATCGCCATAAAAGACGGCAGGATTGCCGAAACGGTCGGGCCCTCGGCAAAGGTTATCGATGCTTCGGGTATGACGGTCATGGCCGGGGCGCTCGATATCCACTCCCACGTGGCAGGCCCCAAAGTAAATGCCGGCCGCTGGTACCGCCCCGAAGACAAACATTTCGATTCCCACAAAGTACCGGGCATCACCCGGATCGAGGGCGGCAAGTCCATCCCGACGGTTTTCAAGACCGGATACGAATATGCACGGATGGGATTTGGCTTTGTCATGGAAGCCGCAATGCCCCCAATGTACGCCCGTCACGTGCACGCAGAGATCCAGGACACTCCCATTATCGATGAGGCGGCCCCTCCCGGTCTTCGGGAACAACTGGTTCATCTTAGAGTACTTAAAAACCAGGAGATCGACAATGCTGCAGCATACATTGCCTGGATCCTCCGGCAGACCAAAGGGTACGGCATCAAATGTGTCAACCCCGGGGGCACAGAAGCATGGGCGTGGGGCCTCAACTGCTTAAGCATCCACGACCCGGTGCCGTACTTCGATATCACCCCCGCAGAGATCGTGACCGGTCTTATGAAGGCAAACGAATATCTCGGCCTTCCCCACTCGTTCCACGTACACCAGAACGATCTCGGCAATCCCGGGAACTACGCGGTCACGCTTGAAACGCTCCGGCTCGCAGATGGGATCCGGCCCAAAAACAACTTCGGCCGCGAGCAGGTCCTCCACTCGACCCACCTCCAGTTCCATTCCTACGGGGGGGACAGCTTTGCCAACATCTGCTCGAAGGCAAAAGAGGTCATGGATTACGTGAACGGGCACAAGAACCTCACCATGGATACCGGGAACGTCACGATGGACGAGACCACCACGATGACTGCCGACGGCCCGTTCGAGCACCACCTCCATGCCTTAAACCACCTCAAGTGGTTCAACGTGGATGTCGAACTTGAGACTGCCGCAGGTGTCGTGCCCTATATCTACAGCCCGAACATTACGGTCAACTGCATCCAGTGGGCAATCGGCATTGAGCTCGCGCTCTATGCAAAGGACCCGATGCGCTGTTTTATCACCACCGATCACCCGAACGCCGGCCCGTTCACCCGCTACCCGCGCGTGTACTCCTGGCTGATGAGTAAAAAGATCCGCGACGCGTACCTGAACTCGTTCAAACACGCAGACAAGGTTATCGATGCAACGACTCTTGCAGAACTCGATCGCGAGATCACGCTCTACGAGCTTGCGCAGATGACCCGCGCCGGTCCGGCAAAGGCGCTCGGCCTTTCCAAAGAGTACGGCGGCCTTGCCCCGGGCATGATTGCAAATGTCGCAGTCTACCATATTGACCCGGACAACTTCCCTGCCACCGGCCCGGAGATTGAAAAAGCCTTTGCCAGCGCCGCGTACTTCATCAAGGACGGCAGGCTCTGTGTCGAGAATGGCAAAGTTGTCGATACGGGCCGCAAGCAGACATTCTGGGTCGATATCAGGATGCCCGAGAACAAGCAGGTTATGCACGATGTCAGGGAAAAATTCCTCAAGTATTACAGCCTGAGCGAAGCAAACTACCCGGTTCCCGAGAGTTACGTTCCAAACCCGCACGTCATCGCAGTGGATGCAATGCAGGGGCAGGCGAATTAGGATGAACACGGTTACGCTCACGGTAAAAAAACAACCGGACCTCTATCTCGAACTGGAAAATTTCAATCCCGATACATTTGCAGGCAAAACCGCAACAGGAATCGAAAAACTCCCGGTCTACATGGGAAAAGAGACCGATACGATCGGCGATTTCTTCACGGTCGTCGGGGATGCCGGTATAACACCCGCGGAGACAAAGATTGTTGTCAACGGCGACTGTACCCGGATGAAATATATCGGCGCAAAGATGACGGCCGGCGAAGTGGTCGTCAACTCGTCCTGCGATATGTACACCGGCAGCTGGATGCAGGGCGGCAGGCTCACGGTTAACGGGAATGTCGGTGCTTTCTGCGGCCTTGCCATGAAGGGCGGCGAGTTTACCGTCAGCGGCAATGCCGGCAACTACCTCGGCGCTGCATACCGTGGAGACTGGCGGGGCATGAGCGGAGGCGTGCTCCGGGTCAGGGGCAATGCCGGTTCTGATGTCGCGAGTTTCATGACTGGCGGCACGCTGATCGTTGAAGGCAATGCCGATATCCACATCGGCACCCACATGGAGGGCGGCACAATTATTCTCAAAGGGAATGCGGACCGCCGGGTCGGGGGCCAGATGGTCAGCGGTGCCATTTATGTTCTTGGCACTGTCGGCCTCATGATGCCGGGTTACAAGCCGGTCGGGGCGGTCGAGCTCGAAGTTGACGGAACGAAAGCAACGTTCACCGATTATATCGGCGACCTTGGCGAACGGCACCCGAAAAAGAAAGGTGAGATCGTGTACGGCCACCTTTACCTGAAAAATTCATAATAATCCTGTTCTTTGCCAGCCGGGCTTCGCGCAGCCACACTTCCCGGCATCGGTAAATTGTTCTACCGTTTCTTGTGATTAAAAAAAAGGAACGTGTCTGGCACAGCGGATATGAGTTATCTCAGCCAGTAGCCGATGATCACGCAGACCAGTCCCGGATAGAATATTACGGAAAAGTACTGGCGGACTTCGTACGGAATAAACCCGAGGCCATTGAGCTCCGGGATAAGCAGCATAACGATACCGGCAATGAAGAATACATAGCTGAACTGGGTTTTTGTTGCCTTGTCCATAAAATATACTCCTTATCTAAGCGTAGCCGTGCGGAAAAGAAAAACCTTTGTCGGCAGTTTGAAGGGAGAAACAAAACGTACCGGGCCCTAATTTTTTTTCGGGACTTCAAAGCTGCCAATCATCAGGGCATAGAGATCCAGAGCAGGGAGGGGCGGTGCGATAAGGTCGCCGGTCTCGATCCGCTCGTCCGGGTAACCGAGGTTCTCGCAGGCGGCAATGGTTGTGGAGGGAGAAAGGCCGTTCTGGCCCAGGCGCCGGTAGAGTTCCGGTACATCGAACTTCGGGTCGGCAATCAGAAAAACGATCCGGTCGCGCCGGAGTTCCTCGACCGTGTCGTGCATTGCCTTCTCGTGGCCGCGGCCGTGGGCAACGATAACAGCGATCCGTGACAGCGGGACGTGGAGCCGGGCCGCTGCAACCTGGAGGGACGAGATCCCCGGGATCACTTCGCCCTGCAGGTAGCCGAGGCCGGCAAGCATCGGGTCACCGGTCGAAAGCACGACTGCGCTTTCAGGAAGCTGCGAAAGGTTCCGGTAATCCGAGATCGAACGCACCGTACAGTTCTTTGGGATGATCTTTTGCACGAGCTCGATTGCCCGGCCCGACCCGTAGATGCTCTTTGCCGACTGTATCGCCCGGGCCGCTTCTTCCGTGAGCATGCCCGGCCCGCACCCGACTCCGACAATTTTCATGGCGATTCACCGATCACTGTTCCGTCCCGGTTCACAAGCACCACCCGGACTTCCGGGTGCTGCTTTTTGTATGCTGCAAGGACCCTGCCGGAAATTCTGGTAAAATCCGGCGATGCCGAGAGTTCTTCAACGGTAGCATATCCGGTCCTCAAAAGAATATCTGGCTTGAGGTATTTTAAGATCAGCGCCGGGAGACCGCAGAGAATCACGCTGCCCTGTGCGGCAGAAAGCGCCTCCCTGATCTTCCCGCCGGCAAGTACGACTTCACGGTCGGGGAAAAGGAGACGGGAGTACCTGAGCCCGACCCGGCCGGTGGTGATAACAATGTTTTTTGCCCCGGCAATCCGGGCCTGCACCGATTCCTCCAGGTGGTCGTCCCAGGGCTCGACAAGACCGGTCGAACCGAGCACCGAGATCCCGCCCTCTACTCCCATCCGCGGATTGAGAGTCAGTTTTCCGATCTGTTCCCCGTCCGGGATTTCGAGCGTGACCGTGGCGCCGGGCTGACCCATTGCAGCAAGCGCCTCTTCCATCCCGGCAAGGATACAGGCAAGCGGCGCAGCGCTGATTGCCGGCTCGCCTTTTTTATAGCGCGGCGTGTCCCGCACGAAGCGACCGATGCCGGCACCGGGAACGAGCCGGATCCCTTCGGGAGCCGGGACTGCTGTAGCAATAAACTCGATCCCGGCCGTTACATCGGTCGGGTAATCACCGGAAAATTTTTTGCACGAGGCTTTACCGTTACGGGCGGTCACCGGGACTTCGGCCACAAGACCGCAGGGGAGACGGATTTCCACGTAATCGATTGCCCGGTCGAGCGAGAGTACCGCCGCCTTGCAGGCTGCGGCCGCGGTCGTCCCGGTCGTGTACCCGCGCTTAAGGACCGTACCGGATGAGGTCAGGATGGCAAATCCCCGCTCTGCGAGTGCCAGCCCGGCAGGATCGGAACACTTTGCAATCCAGTCCGCGGGATACACAAAACCGGTGACCGGGTCCCTCATTGCGCGGATTCCCCAATCAGGATCGTGATGCACTCGTTGAGGGCGGCAACCGCGATTGGTGTCCCGCCCCGGGTCCCCTCTGTCGAGATCGAGGGAATATCGATCGTGCGCAGCAGGGCCTTGGACTCGGCGGCGTTCACAAAGCCGACCGGTGTGCCGATCACAACCGCCGGGCGGATGCCCTCTTTAATGAGATCGCAGATTACGAGAAGGGCTGAGGGGGCGTTCCCGATGACGATAATCGAGCCGGGGATCCGGTCGCGGAGCGCAAGGATCCCGGCAGAGCTGCGGGTGATCTCCTGCGACTTTGCGATATCGCTGCCGAAATCAAGCGCACAGAGCACTTCGGAGCGGTGGCCTTTTTCTGGATGCCGATCTGCACCATCCGTATGTCGGTGATGACCGGTGCACCGGCTTTGAGCGCCGCAATGGCAGCACTGACCGGGTCGCCGGAAAAACGCATCAGGTCCTGCCATTGCAAAGTCGCCGACCTGCGATCGAGCAGCGCTGGCGCACCCGGTCCTCGGGGGTTTTGTTGCCGATCTTTTCCCGGGCAAGCGTCCGCGAGGTCTTCGAGATTAAATAGGCCTCTTTTGTCGTTGCTCCCGGGTCAATATACGTACTTGCGCTGGTATCCGCGCGGCGTGATGATTCCTCTGGCATTGTCTCCCATCCTCCAGATCCTGCTCTCTGTCCCGCCAATGATGACGGTCGTGTGCATGTCGATGATATCGATCGACTTCTCGATCTCACCGAGCGTTGTTATCACCGGGTCTGCCTGTCCCTCCCGCAGGGCATTTTTTACGATTGCAATTGGCACGGTTGCCGGGTAGAACTTCCGTGCGTGCTCGACTGCAAGCGCAAAGTTGTGGGGCCGGCCCTGGCTCCGCGGGTTGTAGAGCACGACCGGGATTCCCACGGAAAAGACCGCGTCGAGTCTTTTTTCGATAACCTCAAGCGGGGTCAAAAGATCGGAAAGGCTGATGGTGGCATAGTCGCCCGAGAACGGCGAACCAACAAGCGAGGCTGCGGCCTGCGCCGCGGTGACGCCGGGCACAACCTCAACCGGGATTTTTGCGCCCGAGTGTTCGAGTACTTCGAGCACGATCCCCGCCATGCCGTATACGCCGGCATCACCACCGGAGAATAATCGCCACCTGTGTGCGACTGTGCAAGCTCGATCGCTTTTTTGGCCCGCTCGACTTCCTTTCCCATCGAGCTCCGGATCACGTTCTTTCCGTCAATAATCGATCCAAGGGGCACAAGGTACGTGTCGTTTCCGATTACGTAATCAGCCCCGGCAAGGGCGGCAATGGCCCGGCCGGTCATGTACTCCTGCTTCCCGGGTCCGCACCCGACAATCCAGAGGCCGTTTTTGGTATTTTCAGCGGGCAATGGCAATGGTCACCTTCCCGAATACTTTCTTTGGTACAACGAGCTCGCGGTGCCGGGCCGTTGCAAGCGCACACGGCTCGGCTACCCCGACAAGGCCGATCCGGCCCGCCTTCGACGGCGACTGCGGGGACTGCGCGTTAACAGTATCGTCATCAAGGAATATTAAATTGGCAGGGATTGCGGCAATCCCCTCGACAAGGCCGGTCTCGCCGAGTTTTTTTGCGGTAGTGGCGCAGCACAGGAGATCCTTTTGATCGATCCTGCTTCGGCAAGGGCTGCCCGCACCGCGGCCTGTGACTTCCTCTGCCTTCACTCCCTTCCGGCACCCGATGCCGACCGTGTAGGTGCCGGATTCCAAAAGAACCGAGACATCCGGGCCGGCGATTACGATGCCCGGCCCGGGAATTGGCCAGACCCGGGTCGTGCCGTCAAGGATGCCGGCATTGACTGCGCGGGTCGATGCCCGGTTTACGATCTCGCAGCCGTTCCTTTCCGCGATTGCCTCTACCGAGTCGCGCCCGAATGCCTCGGTTGCAGTAGAGATGACCGGGACAATCCCGAGACCGGCAAGTTCCCTTGCAAGCGCGTTTGCCCCGTGGTGGCCCCCGAGGATTGGGATCGCGCAGGCAAGATCCGGGGTGACGACCACAACCGCCGGGTCGTTCCATTTGTCCGAGAGGAGCGGCGCAATACTCCTTACTACAATCCCGGCAGACATCAGGGCAACGATCCGCTTTGCTTCCGGGAAACACTCCGCAAAGATCTCCTTGTGGTACTCGCGGAACTCCCCGTGGAGGAACGCTGCGATCCGTTCTGCATCCGGCCGGAACCGGGCAAGGGCAATGACAACGGTATCGATCATGAGTAGAGGTGCGAGCGGGTGTGGCCTTTCTTTATCTCACCGGCAACGCCGCCAATGACAAGGAGTGCCGTGTGTTCGATGCCGGCCGCTGCCGCTTTTGTAGCGATATCTGCAACCGTGCCCCGGACTACTTTCTCGTCCGGCCACGAGGCATGATACACGACCGCTGCCGGGGAGTCCTTCGGGCATTCGAGTTTCTGCGTGATCCCGGCAAGTTTCTCGGTCCCGAGGAACACGACCATGGTCTGGCCCATGCGTGAGAACTCCGGGATCTGGTCGGTCTCAAGGGTTTTTCCTGCAGGCCGGGTCACGATCACCGATTCCGATACGCCCCGAAGGGTGAGCTGGGTCTTGAGGGCCGCCGCTGCTGCAAAGAGCGAGGAGACACCGGGCACGATTTTCACCGCAACACCCCGTGCTTCGAGCAGCTCAATCTGCTCGACAATCGCGCCGTAGAGCGAAGGATCGCCTGAGTGGAGGCGGACAACGTTTTTACCGGCCATGGCCTCCCTGACCATTATCTCCACCATATCCGGGAGGTGCATGCCCCAGCTGTCGAGTTTGAGTTTTGCTTTCGATGCAGCGACAAGATCCGGGTTCACGAGCGATCCCGCATAGATGAGGACATCGGCTTCGGTAACAAGGCGCTGTCCTTTTACCGTGATGAGCTCCGGGTCTCCCGGGCCGGCACCGACAAACCAGACTTCGGGACCGACCGATGCGGGACTTTTTTTACCGGTCATTTCAGCGCCTCGCATACAGCACGCTCATGTAATCGGTCTTCTCCGGGATCTCATTGTCCCGGTATACTTTCATATCAGAAAAGAACATTCGTTCGACAAGGACGAACTCCCGGTAACCCTCGCGCTTAAGATCGGATACGATCTTTTTCGGATGCCTCGCCTTCAACCGGATCAGGGCCGACGATTCAGCACACCCGTCAGAGACACCAAAACTACCGGCAAGCGGGACGTTTGCCGCGGAAGCAAAGGCCGTAATCGAACTGATGCCGGGTTCGGTCCGGCACCCGATCCCCGGGTAACGTTCCGCAAGGATCGCACAGAGCCGGGAAAACGTGGAGAAAAAGTTGGGGTCGCCAAGGATCCCAAAGACCGCAAGGCCGTCTTTTGCCACCGGTGCGATCTTCTCTGCATTTGCTTCAAGGCAGGCACGGATCCGGTCCTCGTCACCGGTCATGGGAAAGTCAAGCATCACGGATTCGCGGTACGGGGCAACAAGATCGGCTGCGATCCGGCCCGGGACAAAGACCGTATCCGCTTCTTTGAGCAGCCGGACGGCACGGAGTGTCAGGAGCTCCGGGTTTCCCGGACCAAGGCCAAGGCCTACGAGCATGCAGTTCCCCTCCCGACAATAATATACACCGGATCTATCGGGACAAACATGAAGCTCTTCCCGAGCGGGTGCGAGCGGGCGGCCTGGATATTCACGGCGCCGGAAAAGATCCCGAGCGTTTGCATTGCATCGGTCACGGTGGCAAGCGTACTCACAAGTACTGCGTTAACCACGATTGTCCGTTTCACCTTTCCGGCAAGTGCCGGCAGGAACGCCTCGATCTCCCGCGACCCGCCAACAAAGGCACAGTCGGCAACCGGCGCAGCCTCAAGAAAATCCGCTGCTTCGCCGCAGACAAATTCGATATTTTTTACACCGGCCTTTGCTGCCGCATCCTTTGCATAAGCAATCGCTTCCGGGCGCCGGTCCACTGCCCAGACCTTCTCTGCCCGGGCAGCCATGGCAATGGCGACTTTCCCGGTACCGCAGCCGATATCGAAGACCACATCCCCGGATCGGATCCCTAACCTGAACAACGAGACGGCCATGATCTCGTCCTGCGTGGGACCGCCGGCAAGTGCTTTTTCTCCCATCTTCTCAACTCTTGTTGCGTTAGGGTATTAAGACTTGTTTTGGGTTCCCGCAGAGTGATGAGGGAGGGTATCTTTCCTGCCCGGATCCGGGCCCGTTTCAGGCCCCGATTGTATACTCCGCAAATGGATTTTCCCGTTCCACAGGAAATCGTGTCCGCGCCAAAGGAAAATTCTGTTTTAATCGCGTATTTCCTGAAAAACGTTCTTTTAACGCCATCCCGATCCTGCAAAATAGCGGGCCTGTACGGGAGGGGAAAAACAGGGACATGCAATCACCCGCGCCCCTGTACGATCGGCTGTTGCAGGGCCGATATGGGGCCCGGCTAAATCCGGGGGATTTCCGGGCATTTTTCCGGGACAGGTGAGCGGACAGGGAATATTCGCAGGTAATAATATATGGTATACTTCTCCGGGAAATCAAGATGGAATCATTAGGTATATCAGTGAATTTTGCGCATATGTGCAGTATGAAATCGTTGCGAAGTATCGGCATTCTTGCCATTCTGGTTGTCTGCCTGCTCATCTGTGCAGGCTGTACGTCGACTTCTTCCGGCACCTCCGGTGCTGCGGCCAGCCCGACAGTTACCTCAACTGCTGCTGCATCTGCCGGAACCTCCATCCTTGTGTACGCCGGCGCCGGCCTCAAGGCCCCGCTCGCCGAGCTCGGCCCGATGTTTACGAAAAAAACCGGTATCGATGTCCAGTATACCTGGGGCGGTGCCGGCACGCTCGTTTCGCAGATGAACCTCACCAAAAAGGGCGATGTCTTCATGCCCGGCTCGACCGTTGAGTTCGGGAATGCAAAGAAGCAGGGGCTTGTTAACGACAGCAAGTACGTTGCCTACCACATACCGGTGATTGTTGTCCAGAAAGGTAACCCGAAGAACATCACCTCGCTTTCTGACTTTACCCGGTCCGGTCTCAAGGTAGGTCTTGGCGATGCAAATGCAACCGCCATCGGGAAAGCCGCAGCAAAGATGTTCAACGCCCTCAACATCACCGCAGCAGTCGAGAAGAATGTCGTGACCCGGACTCCGACCGTTAACGAGCTCACGACCGCGGTAAAGACCGGCCAGGTAGACGCCGCAGTCCTCACGCTCGACCAGTACGACCCGGCAAAGATGGACAAGATCGATATCCCGCTCGACTTAAACGTCGTTCTTATCACTCCGATTGGCGCGACCACGTTCTCGCAGAACACCGATGCCGCGAACCAGTTCGTAGACTTTGTCGCATCCGATGAAGGCAAGGCCGTCTTTGTCAAGCACGGCTTCCCGTCCTACCCGAACGCGACCTACGCAAACGTCAAGCCATAACAACGGGGAACCAATGAACGTTGAATTTGTTCCCATCGGTGTTGTCCACAGCGGGCTGTGTACGCCCGGGGCCCCGCCAATCCAGAGCCGGTTTTCCCGGTGCAAAGGAACTGTCGAGGTCTTCCCGGAGTATGCAGCGGGTTTAAAAAACCTGGGAGGATTTTCCCACCTTATTTTGATCTGCCACTTCAACCGGTCAAAAAAGCAGGCGCTTTCCGAAAAACCGCTCATGGACGGCAGCATGGAACACGGCATCTTTGCCACCCGCCACTTCAACCGCCCCAACCCGATCGGGATAGGGTACGTGGCGCTCGAACATATTGAGGGAAACATCCTGCACGTACGCGGCCTCGATCTCCTTGACGGAACGCCGATCCTCGATATCAAGCCCTACATTCCGGCATTCGATTCAATCCCGGATGCAAAGACCGGCTGGGTAACAGAGGATCACCTGTCAAAGCTGGCGGAAGCTTCCGCGCAGGTACAGGAAACACCGGACGGGGCCGCACGCCACGCATGACCGGGTTCATCTGGAGGGGAGGACTATGATGAAACGATGGTTCCTCGCCCTCACCGGCCTTGTCTTTTTTATCATTGCATTTGTTCTTGCTGAGCTCATCCTTTATCCGCCTCTGCCGGCACTTGCCGCAAGCCTCGCGAGCCCCGAGATCGAATTTGCGATCTGGCTGAGTATAGTGACGAGCACGGTCTCGACTGCGGCCTGCGTTGCGATTGCAATCCCCGCAGCCTATGCGCTCGCACGCTACGATTTCCCGGCAAAGAAGATCGTAAGCCTTCTTCTTACGGTGCCGCTCGCGCTCCCCCCGCTCGTTGCCGGCATTGCACTATTGATCTTTTTTGGGACGACCCCGTGGGGAAAGGCGCTTGACGCAGCGGGTTTTGGTGTGGTCTTTACGCCGCTCGGGATTATCGTTGCGGAAATTTTCGTGAACCTGCCCTACATGATTCGGATCTTAAAAAGTTCGTTTGCCGCGATCAATCCCCGGTACGAGAATGTTGCAAAGACCCTGGGCTGCACGGACGGCAGTGCATTTTTGCAGGTAACGCTCCCGCTCGCCCGGCCCGGGCTTGCCGCGGGGACGGCAATCACGTGGGCTAAATCGATGGGCGAGTTTGGCGCTGTCCTGATGCTTGCCGGGGCTACCATGATGCGGACCGAGACTCTCCCAATAGCGCTCTACTTAAACATCTCGACCGGAGATCTCGATCTCGCGGTCGCGGCGGCCGTAATCCTGATCATCATCTCGCTGTGCGCTCTCTTTGTGGTCGAACACTTCGCCGACGAGTCCCATGTCTTTTAAAAGGAGGCAACGATGACACTGACGGTCGAATCGGTTGGAATAACACTCGGGAATTTTTCCCTGAAAGGGATCAGTTTTACCGTGCAGACCGGGGAATACTTCATGCTCCTTGGGCCGACCGGCGCGGGAAAGACAATCGTGCTCGAAACAATCGCGGGCATCCATAACCCGGATGCCGGGCTGATCTGCTGGGACGGCGAGGATCTCACGCATGCCGAACCGCGCGACCGGAACATAGCTGTCGTGTACCAAGGACTACATGCTCTTTATGCACCTGACCGTTCGGGAGAATATCGGCTTTGGACTCAAACAAAGGAAACAGGATCGGGTAACGGCCGGAAAAGCGGTCGGAGAGATGGCGGAGATGCTTGGCATCGCTCACCTTCTCGACCGGTACCCGGGAACGCTCTCGGGCGGCGAGCAGCAGCGTGTTGCCCTTGCCCGGGCGCTGGTCTTAAAACCCCGGGTGCTTCTCCTGGACGAGCCCACGAACGCCCTCGACACCGCGATGCGCGAGCACATGCGAACCGAACTGGCCCGGATTCACCGGCTCACGGGCACGACTGTCATCCAGATCACGCATCATTTCGAGGAAGTCTTCGCGCTTGCCGACCGGGTCGCGGTGATGCGGGACGGGCAGATCGTCCAGACCGGGACGCCGGCCGAAGTCTTCTGGCACCCCAAAGACACGTTTGTCGCAGGTTTTGTCGGGATAAAAAACCAGATCCGGGGAACGGCGCGGCGGGCCGGCGATCTTACTGAGGTTGTCACGGAATCGGGGACGGTCATTGTTGCGGCTGCGGGAGAAGAAGGCCCGGCGGTTGCCACCCTGCACGCGGAGGATATCATTGTCTCACGGGAACCGTTTGTATCGAGCGCGAGAAACCGGCTCAAAGGAACGGTCACCGGGATCGTTCCCGCGGGGAGCACGGTCCGGGTCATGATCGATACAGGCTTCCCGCTCTGTGCGCTGCTCACCCGCGAAAGCGCGAGCGAACTTGGTCTTGCAGAAGGCTGCACGGTCTATGCAACGTTCAAGGCATCGGTCGTTCACGTGATCCCGGAAAAAGTGTCCTGATTTTTCCTGGCAGGAACGATCTGAAACCTTAATCATTCCCGGCAGGGAAGGTTCCGGCATGCAGATGACCCTTTCTCCCATCGGTTACGTACGCTCGCCATACAAGGTACCAAAAGACGCTCCCCGCCAGGGCAGGCTCTCGGATACGGTCTCGGAGATCGTGATCGATGAGAAATACCTTCCCGGCCTCCGCGACCTTGCAGAAAAAAAGCATGTAATCGTTCTCTCGTGGTTCGACCGTGCCGACCGCTCCACGCTGGTCGCAACCCCGCCCGGGAGCCGGGTCGATCACGGCGTTTTTGCAACCCGCTCGCCCAGCCGGCCCAACCCGATCGGTATCTGCGTGGTCGACCTTCTCAAACTCGAGGGGGCAGTCCTTACCGTCAGGGGACTGGACTCGCTTGACGGCACACCGGTCCTCGACCTCAAGCCCTATTCGCCCGGGATCGACTGTGTGCAGTAACCGAATATTTCCGGCAATATTCAAACGGGTAAATACCGGAATAAAACTTCCAAGCCTATATATTACATGCGGCCATTAATCTAGGAGACGAATGTGAGGGACCCGGGTGAACGGTAAGCAGATCAATACGCCGGCCTGGTGGCAGGACATCGCCACCCAGCCGCGTTTCTTCCTTTTTGCAGGTTTAATATTATTCGGGCTTTTTTTAGAGATTGTTCTCCACTTCTGGTACGGGATTTCCGTTGTCTATACGCATTTCTATTACCTCATCGTTGTTGCAGCCGGAGCCTGGTACGGGAAAAAAGCGATCTGGGTTGCACTCTTCTTTGGCGGGCTGCATGTTGCGGTCAGTTACTATCTTACCATGGCATTCCCGGTCGATGCAGTGCTCCGCGCCGGGATGCTCCTTATCGTTGCCGCGGTGATCGGGACCGTGGTCGACCAGATGAACCTCTACTATAACGAAGTCCTGGCAAAAAACCGCGAACTCGTCACGATCAATGCGGAGCTCGATACCTCGCAAAAGGCGGTCGTGGCGGCAAACAAGAAACTCAACCTGCTCTCCGGCATCACCCGGCACGATATCAAGAACCAGCTCACCGCCCTTCTCGCATACATCGAACTCACAAAAATGATGGCAGCGGACGAGGAGGTAAAAGCCACCATTGCAAAAGAAGAGATCGTGGCGGGAAACATCCTCCGGCAGATTGAGTTCACAAAGACCTACGAGGACATAGGTGTCAAAATGCCCCAGTGGCAGAGTGTGGCAGAAGAGATGTCCGGGTTAAAACCGATGCTCGAAGGGACCGGTATCCGCCTTTTGGTCGAGACCGGGAATCTGGAGATCTGTGCCGATCCGCTCCTTAGAAAGGTCTTCGAGAACCTTATCGACAATTCTCTCCGGCATGGCGAACATGTCCGGCACATCGCGGTCCGGTACGAGATGCGCGGGGATAACTGCGTGCTCATCTATACCGATGACGGGGCGGGCATCCCGGCAAAGGACAAACAGCGGATCTTTGAGAAAGGGTTTGGGAAGCATACCGGTCTTGGCCTGTTTTTAATCCGCGAGATCCTTTCGATAACGGGTATCACAATAACCGAGAACGGACTCTTTGGCGGGGGCGTACAGTTCGAACTGCTCGTCCCGGTCTGCTCCTACCGGTGTTAATACGGAAATGAGGTATTTTCCCGGTGTCAAGTCCACGGGTTTTAAATGTTTTTTGCGCATATGCGTAATATAGGACCGGTCCTCTCTTTGTACCCCGGTACGGAACACGAGGCACCGGGAGGCTGTACGTATGGACGAACCCTCCCCCTTCTTCCCGGATCTGCTTGCACGCTTCATGCATACGCAGGATAAGCCGGAATGCTGGATCACCGTTGAGGAGTTCCGCGACCTGTTCGATCTCGACAAATCGTTCTCCCCGGCACTCTCCGGATTTTTCCGTCGGTTATACAACAGCCCTTCTATCCCCGGGCCGTATACGGTCGTGCGGATCGAGACCGTAACGGCTCCTGAGATGACCGGGCGGACAATACGCCGCTACCTTGTCAGGGTCCGACCGGTAAAACGCAACCGGCACAATAATGAAAATACGGAAGTTTCCACCATCCCGGCCACGGCTACTGTTAAATCCCGGCAACGGGGAATTATATAATCACGGGATATATGGATACTGACGGGGCTCTACCTCCTGAAGGATGCCGGCGGCGGGGCCGGCCGCGGGTAAAAAGAACTATTGAAGGCTGTGCCAACGCCCGCTGTTACGAGCCGCGGTGCTGCCCGGAAAAAGACGGCGCCATCATCACGCTGACACCCGAGGAGATCGAACTGTTGCGGCTGATCGATATCGAGGGTCTCGAACAGGAAGAGGCTGCTTTGCGCCTCGGCGTCTCACGCAAAACCACATGGCGCGACCTGCACGAAACCCGGAAAAAGATCACCGATGCGCTCGTGAACGGCAAAGGGATCGAGATGACCGGCTGCCAGCGGGCTGCAGAAGGCCGATGTCCGTTCTGCCCCCGGGCACACGAACAGGATAACAAATAACCTGCAGGAACAGTCCGGTTATCCGGGGCGTGCCCGGATCCACCACCTTTTTACTAATTCTGCGCATATGGGTATCTATGGCCCGCCCGGTTTCGCGGCGGTGTCACGAGGCAGTACGATGACAGACGCACCCATGAAGATCCCCGTGGACTATAAGGAGTCCTCGGAGGTTCTGCAAAAATATCTCGGGATCGATGGCTCACCGGTCGCATTCAAGTTTGCGACAAAAAAAGAAGACATCCCAGCCGGCATGGAAGAACTCGACAAGACCATCCGGCACTGCATGATGGTTACGCTGGCGCGTAAAGAAAAAAAGGCATTCTATGCGACCGCGGACAAACACGAGTGTAACGGTGGCGCATGGGCGCTCGGCCTCAAGGAACTCACGCCGAGCTTAAAGACCGGCGAGTTCTACTTCAAGCTGGGAAAATTCGCGAGCGCTCCGGCCTGCCGGCGGACTATCGAACACATCCCGCATATTGCAACGGGCGAGACCTTTGCTACGATGTATGCACCGCTCGAAAGCACGCCCTTCACGCCCCAGATCGTGATCGTTGTGGCGAATCCCCGGGGTATGCTCAAGCTCGCCCAGAGCACGCTCTTTACGCTCGGGGGCCGGGTGCATTCGGAGTTCTCCGGCATCCAGTCGATCTGCGCCGACACGACCGCGCAGACGTTTATCACGGGACACCCCAACTTCTCGCTTGGCTGCGACGGGTCGCGGAAGTTCTCCGGCATCGCGGACGGCGAGATGGTAATGGGCTTCCCCGCCGAAATGCTGCCCGAACTTACTGCGGCAATAAAGGTCGTTGTCGCTGCACCGGGTTCGAAGTAACCGGTTAAAATTTAAAAAAAGGTACCGGCCGCTTCAGCCGGTCCCTTACAATCCTCATTTTTCCGTCGCATTTATCGTCGGCCATAGCTATGGCACGGTCAAAAAGGGTTTATACTATCCTTAAAAGAATACGCCCTGTTCACATGCCTGGTGTGATATACTATGGGAGACGAAGAACCAAAACCCGTACTGGTGCGGGAGAGGCTCGATGTCTGCGAGCTTGACCGTGCCCGAATGTCCCTTTTGAACCCGGCGCTTGTCGTGCAGAAACGCGAAGAGCGCACGATTGACGAAGTCGCCAAACCGATTATCGAGATGGCGTTAAAAGAAGGTCTCGAAACGGTCTGGGACCGGTACGAGATGCAGCAGCCATCGTGCAAATACTGCGAAGCCGGTATCTCGTGTGCCCGAGTGTACGATGGGGCCGTGCCGGATCATCCCGCCCCACCGGATCCGCGGCGTCTGCGGTGCCGATGCCGATCTCATATGTTGCACGGAACCTGCTGGACACGATTCGCAACCGGGGCCGCTGCCCATTCCGATCACGGCAGGGATATTGTCGAGACGCTGTACCTGGTCGGGAGCGGGAAAACTTCCGATTACAGTATCGCCGATCCGGAAAAGCTCCGCCGGCTTTGCCAGGAGTACGGCATTAAAACTGAAGGAGCCGACGATAAAAAATGTGCCGGCGAACTCGGGCGGGCCATGATCGAAGAGTACGGCATGGCAAAGAACATGCTCCAGCTTACGGGCCGTGCCCCGAAAGCCACCCGGGATCTCTGGGATGCTGCCGGCATAACGCCGCGGGGGATCGACCGGGAGATCGTGGACTGCATGCACCGGATCCAGATGGGCGTTGGTGCGGACTACGTCAACATCCTGCTCCAGGGCCTGCGCTGCAGCCTCTCCGATGGATGGGGCGGCTCGATGATCGGAACCGATATCTCCGATGTCCTCTTTGGCACACCGGAGATCCGTACATCGTCCGTGAACCTTGGGGTACTAAAAAAAGAGTACGTCAATATCGCGGTCCACGGCCACAACCCGGTACTCTCCGAGATGATCGTCCGGGCGGTTGCCGACCAGGAGCTTGTCAGCCTTGCCCGGGCAAACGGTGCACAGGGAATTAACCTTGTCGGGCTCTGCTGCACGGGAAGCGAACTTCTGATGCGCAAGGGCGTCCCGATGGCGGGCAACCACCTCAACCAGGAACTGGTCATCATGACCGGGGCGCTCGAAGCAATGGTCGTGGATTACCAGTGCATCTTCCCCTCGCTCCCGCGGACGGCCAGCTGTTTCCACACGCTTATTATCTCGACCAGCCCCAAGGCGAAGATTCCCGGGTTCCTATTACTTTGGCTTTACCCCGGATAACGGGTACGCCACGGCTAAGGCAATCGTAAAAATGGCGGTTGAAAATTTCAAAAACCGCAACCCGCAGCGCGTGCTTATCCCGGGCGAACCGGTACCGCTCATGTCCGGTTTCTCGAACGAAGCTATCAAAAAGGCACTCGGCGGGTCATTCAAGCCCCTCATCGACCTCATCGCTGCCGGGAAGATCCGGGGCGCGGTCGGGATTGTAGGCTGCAACAACCCGCATATCCAGCACGACTCCGCGCACGTGGCGCTCACAAAAGCGCTGATTAAGAAAAACATCCTCTGCGTAGAGACCGGGTGTGCGGCGATCGCCACGGGAAAAGCCGGCCTGCTGGTGCCGGAGGCAGCGGCCCTTGCCGGAGACGACCTGCGGGCAGTCTGCGAGTCGTTAAAGATCCCGCCCGTGCTCCACATGGGCTCGTGCGTGGACAATTCAAGAATCCTTGTCCTTGCAGCAGAGCTCGGTAACGCGCTCAACGTCCCGATCCACAAGCTGCCGATAGCCGGCGCTGCCCCGGAGTGGTACTCGCAGAAGGCGGTCTCGATCGGTGCGTACTTCGTTGCTTCGGGAGTCTACACGGTGCTTGGCGTGATGCCGCACATTGCCGGGAGTCCCCCGGTCGTCTCGCTTTTAACAACCGGTCTCGGGAACGTTACCGGGGCAAATTTCGCAGTCGAACCAGACCCGGTAAAAGCTGCGGACCTGATCGCAAACCACATCGAACAGAAACGGACCGGGCTGGGGATATGAGCCTGCCGAAAAACGGCGGGGCCGGCATCCGGGTCGTTATCACCGGGAAAGGCGGGGTGGGAAAGACCACGGTTGCCGCCCTGCTTGCCCATATCTTTGCCCGGGAGGGAAAACGGGTGCTTGCCGTGGACGGCGACCCCCAGCAGAACTTAGCCGCAGCGCTCGGGCTTTCCCCGGATGCAGCTGCGCGAATCGTCCCGGTTGCAGAGAGCCGCGGACTATATCCGGGAAAAGACCGGTGCGGGTCCCGGGGTCACGCCCGACGGATTCTTTGCGCTCAACCCGGATGTAAGCGACGTGACCGACCGGTTCTCTGTTGCCGTCGCGCCCAACCTCAGCCTGCTCGTGATGGGGAGCGTGAAACAGGCCGGGGCCGGGTGTCTCTGCCCCGAGTACACGCTGCTTGCCGCCATCCTCCGGCACATGCGCCTCTCTTCTGACGATGTCGTTATTCTCGACACCCCGGCCGGCCTCGAACATTTCGGGAGGGCGGTTGCCGATGGTTTTTCCTGTGCGGTAGTGATCGCAGATCCCTCGTTCAATGCGGTCTCGGTTGCCCGGGAATCGGCACGACTCGCCGGCGAACTCGGGATCCCCCGCATCATCTTCGCGGTCAACCGGATCCATAACGATGCGGACGTGGCAAAGGTCTGCGGGAGCGACAGCTGCCGCCCCGCGTTCCCGGCGGCGGTCTTCCTGCCGTACGATCCGGAAGTAATGGCAGCCGATCCCGCGGTTATTACGATCCTTGACGCCGACTCCGCGTTTGGCACCGGAGTCCTGGCGCTCGCCGCTGCCATATCAGAGCTCCCGGGGGCATAAGCGCCGACCGGGATCCGGCACTGCCCCGGGAATAACCGGGCCCCGAATTTTTTCATCCAAATCCGCACCTATTTATGCTCATATGGGAAATAATTCCCTGCAATACGAGGTTGATGCGAGATGCCAGACAGCGACGGGACCGGTCCTGCACAGCGTGGCCGGGCCACCATACAAAAAACGGGGCCCTGCGGGATAACCGGTAATGATTACCCAAAAACCGGAGCGGCACTCCCATAACAAGCGGCTGATACCATGACCCTTCCCTTTGTCAGTGTACGCAATCTCTGTATGGACTACAGCGGCACCCGGGTGCTCGACCATGTCTCTTTTACGATCCCTGAAGGCGAAATTGTCGGCATCATCGGGCGGAGCGGTGCCGGGAAAAGCGTGCTCATGCACCTTTTGCGCGGTGTCGAAGACCCGCCAACCGGCGGTTCGATTGTCTACCATGTGGCTGCATGCCCCAACTGCGAGTACATGGATGTTCCGAGCCGGGCGGGAACGGCATGCCCCAAATGCGGCGGCAAACTCGCACCGCTCGATGTCGATTTATGGGACCCGAAAAAAGAGATCCTGAAGTCCCGGGTGATGCGCCGGACCGCGATCATGTTCCAGCGGACGTTTGCGCTCTATGGAGACGACCGCGTTATCGAAAACGTCCTCCATGCGCTCGACGATATCAATTACCCGGCCGATAAGGCGGTCAACCGCGCTGCAGACCTCATCGACCAGGTCCGGCTCTCGCACCGGATGATGCACTATTGCCCGCGACCTCTCGGGCGGCGAGAAACAGCGGGTGGTCCTTGCCCGGCAGCTTGCAAAAGATCCCGCGCTCCTCTTTGCAGACTGAACCGACCGGCACGCTCGATCCCGAGACCGCAAAAGTAGTCCACGCGATGCTCTCCGAAGCCGCAAAGGCAAACACGATGGGCATGGTCGTTACCTCGCACTTCTCGCAGGTGATCGAGGACATGGCGCATACCGCAATCCTTCTTTCGGAAGGAAAGATCGCGGCAATAGGCGAACCAAAGAAGATCGTAAAAGAGTTCGTGCGCGATGCTGCGGAAGACGAACGCGAGGAAATCCCGGAGTTCGGCAATACGATCCTGTCCGCCCGGGACGTGGCAAAGCGCTACATCTCCGCCGACCGCGGCGTTGTCCGGGCGGTCAACGTTGTGTCGTTCGATGTAGCGGAAAAAGAGATCTTCGGAATCATCGGGAAAAGCGGCGCCGGTAAGACCACGCTCTCGCGGATCATTGCCGGGATCATCGAGCCCACGAGCGGCGAGATGAACGTGCGGATTGGCGACGACTGGGTGGACATGACAAAGCCCGGTATTAACGAGCGCGGCCGGGCAAAGGAGTACATCGGGCCTCCTGCACCAGGAGTACGACCTCTACCCGCACCGGACGGTAATCGATAACCTGACCGATGCAATCGGGCTTGAATTCCCCAAAGAACTTGCCATACGAAAAGCCATAATCACGCTCGGGATGGCCGGGTTTACCCCGGAAAAATCAAAGGCAATCTTAAACCGGCTCCCGGCCGAGCTCTCGGACGGGGAGCGGCACCGCTGTCGCGCTCGCCCAGGTGCTCATCCGCGAACCGCGCCTCGTCATCCTCGATGAGCCGACAGGAACGATGGACCCCATCACCAAAAAGGACGTAAAGCATTCGATCCTGCACGCCCGTGACGAAACGGACGAGACCTTTGTGATCGTCTCGCACGATATGGACTTTGTCGGGGAGATCTGCGACCGCGTCGCCCTCATGCGGGGCGGAAAGATCGTTGCCATCGGAAAGACGCCCGAGATTCTCGCGCAGGTCACCGCAGAAGAGAAAAAAGACTAACCTTCACATAAGTTTTTCATGGACTGACCCGTTATGGATTCCACTACCGACTCACAAAAGACCGCACAGAATGCAGAATGCAGCGGGAACTGCGACAGCTGTTCCTCCACACAGAAAACCGCCCCGCAAAAGGGGCTTCCCCCGAAAGTCAAACTCGATGTAAAGCACGTCATCCTTGTCCTCTCCGGCAAAGGCGGCGTAGGGAAATCTACCGTTGCCGTCAACCTTGCGACCGCGCTTGCGAACCACGGGAAGAATACCGGCCTCCTCGATCTCGATATCCACGGCCCGAGCATCCCCAAAATGCTCGGGATAGAAAAGGAACACCCGGCCGTGCTCGCACAGTGCATCCAGCCGGTCATGGTTATGCCAAACCTAGCCGTAATGTCGATGGCGTTCCTCCTCCCCGACACGAGCACACCGGTAGTCTGGCGCGGGCCTATGAAGATGGGCGCGATCCAGCAGTTCCTGGCCGAAGTCAACTGGGGTGCGCTCGATTATCTCGTGGTCGATCTTCCCCCGGGCACGGGCGACTGAGGTGCTCTCGATCGCGCAGCTGGCCCCGAATGTCCGCGGCGCGGTGATCGTGACGACCCCGCAGGACGTTGCCGTACTCGATGCGACAAAGGCCATCGAGTTCATCAAAAAGATGGACCTCCCCGTGATCGGTGTTGTCGAGAACATGAGCGGCATGGTCTGCCCCCACTGCCATGAAGTGCTCGACCTCTTCGGGAGAGGCGGCGGGGAGAAGGCGGCTAAAAAATTCGGCGTCCCGTTCCTTGGCGCAATCCCGCTCGACCCCGCGATGGTTGCTTCGGGCGATGCCGGGAAACCCTTCATCACCGCAGATCCCGAATCGCCTACGGCAAAAGCTGTCGAGGCCGTTATGGAAAAAGTCCTTGTCCATAGCAGAAAAGGACGCGTAAAACAAACCGCGAAAGGAAATGCCCGTCAGATGACAAAATACGCCGCAGTGCCGGAGCTGGTTGCCGCATTCATGGAGGAATCGGGAGAGTCCGAACGGTGGATGACCGTCCGGGACCTCAGGGAGCGGTACGGTCTCTCCCGCTACCAGTCAGGTACCATAGCCGGGTTCCTGCACCGGCTCGAATTTTCCTCATACGGGCAGTTTCCCTATATTGTAAAAAAGGTCGAGTTAATGGAACGCGAGGGCCGGTCTTCCCCCCTGCGCTACCGGTACCTTGTGGCACGGCGCACCGGCCGTTCCGCACACCGTTCCTCATACCGGGATACCGACGGATCCCTGCTGAAACAGTGGCAATTGAGTTCGGGACAGGAAAAGCCTGATATCCCCGAAAAGAGAGAGAAAAAACCATGAAGATCACTGCTGTTGCCGCTTTTTTATATTGATCTCCACCAGGCCGTGGTTCAACAAGACCCGATGGATTCGGTTATGCGGGATATAAAACTCCTGCGTCTCCTCAACTTTCTTCTCAAGACTGGTGGGACCCACGGTATTGGCCAGATACGGTTCAAGGATCAACGCTTCCTCGCGTTCATCGATTGGTTCTGGAGTTCTCCCGGATTGCCGGAGTACCGGATATTCCCCCTTCCTTGTGTACTTGATCGATGAGTGGATACACCCGCTGGCGGGCAATCTCAACTACGGGCTTTTCATTTACCCGTTGCAAAAGGATCCGCTCTATGTCCCGATTCGTTAGTTTGCTCACATCGCTGTTTTTTTAGATGTTGTCAAATGATTCCGGGATACTCTAATCTCCCGACTATCTCAAAATCTTCTTACATGGGCTTTAGATTTTTATTAAGGCGTTCAACCATCCATGATAAACGGCTATTCCGCCCAGCATCCGTTTTTGCATCGAAATATGCCCGTGTATATGTCTTTTTTACTGAGGGGGGCATGGCCTGAAAATTCGTATAGGCTGATTCGTATTCTTTTAACAAATCAGACAAAACCGCTATATGTTCATCGGAAATCATCGGGGATTTAGCAGCGGTCCATTGACCGTTTTTCTTCGCTTCCACGATTTTCTCTCTTCCATAATCGGTCATTATCCCTTGTTCTTCAAGTTTCCGGGCCAATGCCTTGTTCTTATCCGACCATTTACTATTTGCTGTACGGCGCGCAAATATTTTTTATATTTTGTGCCGTCAAGACTTTGTATTTGTCCGTCAATCCACCCGAAACACAGGGCTTCTTCCAGTGCTTCCGTAGCCGTAAGTGTCTGTGGTCCGCCCCTTTTGCCAAAAAGAAGCCATATACCTTCGCTGGTTGTTCCGTTTGTACATAACCACTCGCGGAATATCGCCCGGTTAGAAAATTCTAAAATTTCATTCACAAATATTCCCCCTCTTCAGCACTACGGTGTCTCAGGCAAATTATACGCCAATATGTTCAATTGGGCAAGCATAACGCTTGCCCAATAATCTATTACATATAAAGCTCAAATCCGAGCCCTTCGCCAACGGGTTTTCCCTGTCCCGGATGGTTCGGATTATGTGCGTTCGGTGCTGGTATAGCGAGGGAAACCCGTTAGATTTTATAAAAAAACGAAAAAATATCGCCGACTATGCTCATTCGCTCTTCAGGGACCGGGATTTCCCCGGTGTTCTGAAAAGGAGACTGCCTGTTTTTATTGCCTGATTATTTCTGCTCCCTACCGCCCGTGCCCGGGGCATTTCTCCGGTTTTGCCCGCTCCTTTTATTAACCGAACCATACAAAAACGGGATTGTGAAGAGCCGGGTCGATCCTGACCGGATCAGGATTATCTGTGAGGCACCGCTGCGCACGAAAGACTATATCCTGTACTGGATGCAGTCCACCCACCGGGCGGAAGAAAACCCGGCGCTGCGTATGCGATTTGAACGGGCGGAATGCCGCACACCTCCCGGTTGTTGTCTACTTTGGCTTTTTTTCCTGAATATCCTGAGGGCAAACCTCCGGCACCTTGCGTTCATGCTCGAAGGTCTTGAGAGTGCAGCCCGGGCGCTCAAGCACTCGGGATCCGGTTCATCCTTCGGGCAGAAGACCCGGCAGCCGGTGTCCTCTCCCTTGCCCGAATGCGGCGCTTCTTGTTGCCGATCGGGATTATCTCCGGCCCGAGCGGTTGTGGTATGAAAAGGTTGCGGCCCGGTGTCCGTGCCCGTTCGTGCAGGTCGAGGCAAACGTAGTCGTCCCGGTCCGGACAGCATCGGAAAAGGAGGAATATTCGGCAGCCACGATCCGGAAAAAGATTACAGGGCAGCTCGACCGGTTCCTCGTCCCTGTACCGGTCCCGGGCCCCGGCCCGCTCATCGCTTGCTCTCGATATCCCGACCCTTTCCGGGTGAACCTGCGGAAACAATTCTTGCCGGCCCCGGGATCGACCGGAGCGTTCTCCCGTCACCGAAGTTTCGGGGCGGAACGGACGAGGCCCTGCGCCGCTTTGAGAAATTCCTTTCCTCCGGTCTCGACCGGTTTGCTGATAAACAGGAACGATCCCGGCACCGGCATCGCGTCCGGCATGAGCCCGTATCTCCACTTCGGACAAGTCTCACCGGTTACGCTCGCGCTCCGTGCGCAGGAACACGGCGGCCCGGGTGTCCCGGCATTCTTTGAAGAACTCATCGTGCGTCGGGAACTTGCGGTAAACTTCGTGACCTGCAACGACCGTTACGATACGTACGCCTGCCTCCCTGCATGGGCGCAGCGGACACTCGCTGCCCATGCCGGCGACCGGCGGGAATACCTGTACACCCGGGACGAAACTCGAACATGCCGCCACTCACGACCCGTACTGGAATGCGGCGCAGAACGAGATGGTCCGGACCGGGAAGATGCAGGGCTATATGCGGATGTACTGGGGAAAGAAGATCCTCGAATGGTCGGCGACTCCGCAGGAGGCATATGCAACTGCCCTGTACCTCAATAACAAGTACGAGATTGACGGACGCGACCCAAACGGTTTTGCAGGTGTTGCATGGTGCTTCGGGAAGCACGACCGGCCCTGGCAGGAGCGGCCGGTCTTTGGTATGGTGCGGTACATGAATGCCGCCGGGCTGGAGAGGAAGTTTGCGATGGAAACATATCTGGAAAAAATGAGATGACGGGTGAATTACAGCACCCATGCGAGCCTGCCCGTCTTTTGAGAGATACCGGTTACGGCTCTATTTTTTCAGGAGGTTTTTCCTTTGGCGTCCCGATCGTAAAGCCCGCTTTCCTCATGAGATAATAGGCAGCGGCAAGGCCGATAATGATGATACCGATACCGATCAGTTCGAAACCGTTGGTCTGTGCGGGGTCGAGCAGGAATCACCTTACGGGCAATTGCAATGATCGCAAGGAGCACCACGATCTCCACGTGGATTACGTTATCCTCGATATACGCCTTCATGGTGTCCAGGAGCTCGACTGCGATGAGCACTAAGAGGAACGTGCCGAGCACCGAGGTCAGTTCGTGGTTTTCGAGAAGACCTATGGGTGTGTTTGTTACGGAAACCCACAGGTACCAGAACATCTCGCCCAGCGCAAAGATAAGGACAATGACCAGCAGTCCGATGAGCAGCATGTAAACAAGTCGTTCAAAACGGTTGATGAATTCCAGCATCATCTGCCTCCGTACGGGATAAGATCGGGACGGTTTTTGTCATAAAGCCGCACGACATCGCCGATCACGATGACTGCGGGAGGTTTTACGCCGGCCTTCGCGGCGATGGCACCGATCTCTCTTAGCGGGCCTGTCGTGACCCGGCGATCTTTCCTGAGGCCCCGCTCGATTACCGCTACCGGTGTACCGCATCCTTGCCGTTTGCAATCAGGGCCTTTGCAATACCGGGCAGGTTTGCTACTCCCATCAGGATCACGATCGTGCCGCGGCCCTGCGCAAGCAGTTTCCAGTCAAGGGCGGACGCCGCCTTTGTCGGGTCTTCGTGGCCGGTGAGAATGGTCACCTGCGAGGCGTACTTCCGGTGCGTGACCGGAATACCTACCGATGCGGGGACGGCAAGGGGCGCTTGTCACGCCCGGCACCATCTCGACTTCGATCTTTGCCGTCCGGAGCGTTTCGAGTTCCTCGCCTCCACGGCCAAAGAGGAAGGGGTCGCCGCCTTTGAGCCGGACGATCGTTTTACCCTCTTTTGCCCGGGCAACCATCTCGTTTTCAATCTCGTGCTGTTCGAGCGTGTGTTTCCCGCCGAACTTCCCGCAGTCGACCTTCACTGCTTTTTTTGGGAGGGAAGCAAGGAATCTCCTCGCCCGGGAGCTGGTCGTAGAAGATCACATCCGCCTTTTCGATCAGGTCTGCTGCACGCTGGGTTAAGAGGCCGGTCCCGCCCGGGCCCGAACCAACGAGGTATACTTTTCCGGTCATAAGGATATCCCCAGTTTTCGGTATGCTTCTTCGATCAGGCTGCCCGCTTTCTCGCGGAGGTCTTTTCCTATTGCCCGGGCCTCCTCGATGGTCGCGACATCCTGTTCGATGCGCTCGATCCGTTTCCCGTCAAGGGAGAGTACTTCGGCGGTGAGGTGGCCGGCCTTACAATAGATCCCCATGGGCGTGAAACATCCTGCACCTACCTGTTCCATCACGGCCCGTTCTATGGCAACGTCTTTTCGCGTTCCCGGGTGGTCGAGCGCCGAGAGCACTTCCATGAGCGAAGGGTCGGCCCGGCTCACGACCGCAATTGTTCCCTGATTGGGGGTCGGGACGAACTTTCCGGGGGCAGGCGCTCGCCCGGGATCCGGAGGCCGAGGCGCTGGAGGCCGGCTTCTGCGAGCACGATTGCATTGTACTGGCCTTCGCGGAGCTTCCTCATCCGCGTATCCACGTTCCCCCGCAGGTCGCGGATCTCCAGATCCGGATCGTGGCGGAGGAGCTGGGCTTTCCTGCGCGTGCTCGATGTCCCTACGATCTTTACCGAAGAGACGGGGCCGAAGTACGCAAGGTAGTCGGCAGGTGAATCGCGGGGAAGGATCGCGGCGAATCACGAGACCTGAGGGCCGGATCGCGGGGATGTCCTTCATGCTGTGGACGGCGCAGTCGATCTCTTTGTTGAGAATTGCGTCGTCGAGGGCTTTGACAAAGACGCCCTGTTTTCCGATCTCATGGAGCGGGACATTGGTCACTTCGTCCCCCTGCGTGCTGACCGTCTTCTGCTCGACCTCGATCCCGAGACCTTTGAGTTTGTTTGCCACAATCTCAGTCTGGGCAAGCGCAAGCTTGCTTCCCCGGGTGCCGATCCTGACCGTCATGCGAGGTAGCCCCCTGCAATCGTCTCGATGTCCTGCGGCGTATGGGCCACGGAAAGGAAATTTGTCTCGAACTGGGAGGGCGGGATAAAGATCCCGCGGTCAAGCATCTTCTGCCAGAATGCACCAAAGGCCTGCGTGTCGCACTCCTTTACCTCGGTATAGTTCTGTGGCGCTTCTTTCCGGAAGAAGTACTTGAACATCGAGCCGAGCCGGACAAAGGAGCCGGATTCGAGTTTGTCGGCCGGAAGCGACTCTTCGATCACCCGGGTCTTCTCCGCGAGATCCTGGTAGATCCCACGGGTGTTCGTGGAGCCAGCGGATGGTTGCAATACCCGCGGAAAGCGAGAGCGGATTTCCCGAGAACGTACCGGCCTGGTACACCGGCCCCTGCGGAGCGGGTCAAGGACATTATCTCGCGCTTCCCGCAGAAGGCACCGATGGGCAGGCCGCCGCCGATGATTTTGCCAAGCGTAGTAAGATCGGGCCGGATGCCGAACATCTTCTGCGCCCCGCCGATGCCGAGCCGGTAACCGGTAATAACTTCATCGAAGATGAGGAGCACATCGTGGGCCTTTGTGATCTCCCGCATCGCTTTGAGATAACCGTCCTGCGGAATCACCGGGCCGATGTTCCCCATGACCGGTTCGATAATGAGGGCGGCAATATCCTTGTTTTTCGAAAGGAGCGTTTCGAGCGCCTCGGGATCGTTGTACGGCACCTGCCGGGTGTGGGCAACGAGATCCGGGAGCACGCCAGCCGAGTCCGGGACGCCCATCGTGGTCGCGCCCGAGCCGGCCTTTACGAGCACCGCATCATGGGCGCCATGGAACCCGCCCTCGATCTTGACGATATCGGATTTCCCGGTAAAGCCCCGGGCGAGCCGGATTGCGGCCATGGTCGCTTCCGATCCGCTCGAAACGAACCGGACCATATCCATTCCCGGGTGATCGCCTGCAATGAGCCCGGCAAACTCCGGCTCCTCCGGGATCGGTGTACCGTAGAGCCAGCCTTTTTCTAGTCGGTCTGCGATTGCCTTTTGATCTCCGGGCGGGCGTGCCCTAAAAGGAGCGGCCCGTAACCCATGCAACAGTCGATGTAGGTGGCGCCGTCAACGGTCGTGAGGTGCGATCCTTCTGCTTTTGCCGTGTAAAACGGGTACGGCTTGATCGCCCGGACCGGGCTGGAGACCCCGCCG
>Ga0268356_10674_pt1 | contig 86869 bp, 81 predicted proteins | sample BioMet10_FD_194415 | JGI IMG/M metagenome (GOLD analysis project Ga0268356, IMG submission 194415) | Sewage microbial communities from Oakland, California, United States - Biofuel 10 (PacBio Assembly) | ecosystem: Engineered > Wastewater > Sewage > Unclassified | place: USA: California | collected...
GGCCGGCAGCATAAAGCGCGAATCCGCCGCCAAAGATGCGTCGGGAGATGTGCGGGATGATCAAGCCAATCCAGCTCACCATGCCAGCTACCGAGATCACCGCAGAAGTCGCCGCCACTTGCCGCTACCAGCAGCAAAGCACGCTCGCGAGTCGGGGCCAGGCCCAGAGAAAAGGCAGTTTCGTCTCCCAACGAAAGCAAATTCAGGCGCCAGCGCATACGATACATGATGAACAAACTGACCAGTACGATAGGCGCGATGGTGATGAATTGCTTCCAGGTAATGCTCCACAACCCGCCGAGCAGCCAGAACGTGATCTCTTGCAATTGGGTCATGGGATCCGCCACAAACTTGACGATCCCCAGCGCCGAGGAAAACATTGCTGAGACAGCGATCCCGGCCAGGATGAGACGCAGCACCCAGCCGCCGTAATGGACTTTACGGGCCAAAAGATAAGAGAGCACCAAACCTGCACAGCCAAAGAATGCTGCAGAAGCCTGAATTGTCAAAGCGGCTCCCCCCAAAAAGATGCACAGCGCCGCCCCAAAAGCCGCTCCCTGAGACACCCCCAGAAAGCCGGGGTCTACCAGTGGGTTGGTAAAGATCATTTGAAAGACAGCACCGGCAGCAGCCAAACCACTGCCCAAGAGCAGTGCAGTCAGGATACGCGGCACACGCAAGTTCAACACGAGCTTTTGAGCCAGTGTATCTGTTGACAGTTTCTCAAAAGGCATAAACCCTGGGTTGGGATACCGGCCCAGAAACACAGAAAAGCCTAACACTAAAAGGAGGAATACTACCAGCCAGAAAAGCTTCTGGCTGGTGGTATTGAGAAAGTGTTTCTTCATTGTGGAGAATATGGTTTTGGGGTTCAGGGAAGATCTCCGGTGAACAGAGGTACGATCTTGCTTTCAAACGTTGCGGAATCCATATTATATAACGTTTGATAGAAATTCTGGGCCTCTGCTTTGATATCCAGATTGGGGAAGAGATCCGGATGCAGCTTGCCAGCCATCCAGGTCATGCCCAAAATCCAGCGGGTATCGGCTTCATCCCAACTGTAAACATCAGTCGCAAAACCGTAGAGCTTGTTGTTCTTCACCGCGTCCAGTTCGGACCACTGCGGATCGGTCTTCAAAGAAGCAACCACGTCATTGACCGGGCTGAAGTAAGAGACTACAAAAATGTATTCAGGGTTCCAGGCTGCAATCTGTTCGATATTGACAGTTGTCCAGCTCTTGCCCAACTCAGAATCTTTCCACACCGGGTCGCCGCCCGCATCGATCACCTGGGTCGTCTGAATCCAGGACAGCGGAGGAACATTGAAGGTCACGTTGTTGTCTTTGCTGTTGTAGTAAACCACCAGCACCTTTGGTTTTTGTTCATCAGTCAGCGTCGAAGTCACACTGGTAATAGCATTCACTTTGTCGGTGTAATACTTGGCCACTTCATCCGCACGGGCTTTATTCTGGAAGATCGTTCCCAGGGTAGCCAGATCACGGTTGTACTGCTCGGGAGTCTCAAAATCAACGTAGACCACCGGGATACCCAGTGCCTCGAGAGGCGCACCCAGAGTCGCTTCGTTACTGGATTTCATGAGCACCAGATCAGGATTGGCAGCGGCGATCTGCTCAGCCCCAACGTTATCTCCTGCCAAAGTCATCTTCTGGCTGGCATTCGGATCAACGATTGAGACAAAGTCCCCACTCCCCTGTTTGGTGGAGCCGGTCGCTACCACACGGTCGCTGGCTTCCGGGAAGGTGTAAATGGCATCAGCAATCATGAAGAGGGCTTTTCCGACCAGAACAATGTGATCTGGAGCCTTCGAGAAAAGCACGGTGCGATTCAAGGCATCGGTCACAGTGAAACTGTTGGCAGCCGGGAAGAAGTTGTAATTGGAAAGGGTAGCCTGACCTTCTTCTGAAAGAACGTAATCCACAAAGGCCTGAGCCAGTTCAGCATTCTTGCTGTCAGAGATAGGAGCAATCGGGTAAGAAGCAATCGCATTCAGGGAATCTGGAATGTACAGCTTGCCAATCTTGTCCGCATAATCACCCGAGATATCACTGATATAGACGATGCCCGCATCCGCCTCATCCAAAGAAACTTTGGTCAACACAGCTTTGACGTTGTCTTCATAAGAAACCACGTTCTTGAGCACGTCATCCTTGTAAGATTCGCCCAGGGTGGCATCTTTCGAAGCGTTCTCGAGGAAAGTGATAGCATATTTGCCTACGGGCACATCGCTGGAAGCCAGGTCGATCTTCACCCCTGCCTTGGTCAAATCGGCCAGGGAAGTAATCTGCGCGGGGTTATCCTTCGGATAGATCACCACCAGTTTATTCATGGCGAAGGTCTTGACAGCATCTTCGGTGACACGATTATCTTTGACAGCAGCGTCCATGTAGCTCTTGGAAGCGCTCGCAAAGACATCCGCTACCGCGCCTTGATTTAACTGCTGCTCCAGGGCCTGAGAGCCAGCAAAACTGAACTCAACCGTCACCCCCGGATGAGCAGCTTCAAAAGCCTTGCCCATATCCTGGAAAGGCTCAGTCAAGGAAGCGGCCGCCAGAACAGTTAAAGTGGTCGGCGTTACCGTTGTTGGTTCAGCAGTAGCAGGGGCTGCTGTGGGGGCAACCGTCGGGGTTGCCTGGGCGGTGCAGGCAGCGCTCAAAAGAAGTGCAGCCAACATCACAATAGATAAAATTTTGTTACGCATGTTCTCTCCTTCGGTCTTTTATAGCCACTTGGATCAAAACCGATCCAAGGAATTACCTCTTTATCAGCTAATATTCAATCTGCATCCGATGATGGAGCAGGTTTTTCACAATCACCAGGGTAATGAACGAAAAAGTGATCAAAATTACAGATAAGGTCAATGCTACATTTAATTCGATTTCAAACCCGATGTAGATGGCAAGGGGCATGGTCTGGGTTCGGCCAGGGAAGTTACCTGCAAAGATGATCGTAGCTCCAAACTCCCCCAAGGCACGAGCCCAGGTCATGACACACCCGCTAAGCATCCCCATCCAGGAGAGCGGGAGAACTATATAACGAAAGATCTGCCAGCGATTGGCACCATCCAAAGCCGCAGCCTGCTTCAACTCCTTTTCGATGCCCGAAAAACTGATCATGGCCGATTTGATGAACAACGGTGCAGCAATGAAGGTTTGCGCCATAATGACAGCTATCGTCGTAAAAGGGATGCTGATCCCATACTGGGTTAACCAGCTGGCAAAAATACCCTTACGGCCAAAGGCCATCAACAGGGCCACCCCTGCCACTGCCGGAGGCAATACAGTCGGCAAGTCCACCAGCGTATCGACTACACGATAGATGCGGGACTTCTTTTGTGAAAGCAAATAGGCAACCGGCGTTCCAAAAACAACCGTAATTGCAGTCGTCGTAAAGGCCGTGAACAGGCTTAATCCAATCGCCTTGGCAGCATTTTCTTCGCGTAAATTACTCAACAGTGAATCAAAGGGGGGTCTTAATGAAAATCGCCAGAATCGGAAGCAAAAGAAAAGCAGCATGGGCAAAGACAGAAAATAAAACGGCATTTCCATGTTGTTGAAAACGTGCCTTTTGCCCAGCCTTTTTCCCCTGCGGAGCATCTGCTTTTTGACCGGCAATCTGTGGCGAGTAAGGGATATCCATGAAAAGTTATCTCAATATTCTCAAGGTAATTTCTATTTCTTACCGCTTTGAATTTCTGCCCGTGTAGCCTGAATCCAAGAAAGTGTTGCCTGAATCTGCCCGATCCGGTAATCAAAAACCATTTTCCCATAAGTGGAAGCCGCGGGTGCGCTTTCTGCCGACCGCTGACTTTGATGAAGCCAGCCCAGGCAAACCTCTTCTTGAGCCGCGAGCAGGTCAAGCGCCACAGTAGAACCAGCCGGCAGAGCAAAATAGAGCTTCGCCAAAAATTCGATACGAATGTCTCGGCTGTGGCTGACAGGTTTTTCCAACCACTCAGCGAATCGTTGCTCCCCTGCCGGGGTAAGATGGTATTCCTTGCGATTCGGGCGCGAATCCCCCGGGATGATCACCGAACGAATCAATTCATCTTCTTCAAGCCGATCCAGCAAAGCATATAACTGACTTTGTTTGATGCTCCACACATGCGCAATCGCATCAAACTCAGTCAGCCTCTTGTAAAGGTCGTATCCATGGATCGGGGCCTGCTTGATAAAGCCCAGCATGATGAATTCCAAAGATAGTGGAGCCTGTTGGCGCGGCATTTTATTCAATCTCCGTATATTCATTAAATGAGTATATAAACTATAGCACACATGAAAAATGGATGCAATCGGTCAAGTGACCATATTGTGACTTTTGTCTCCAAAATAATGACTTTCGATTCAGGGCCAGATCATTGATTGGCCTGTGTTACAATAAAACAAAAACGAGGGAATATGTCTACTTCACAGAATTCACAGATCGATCTCGCCAGCCTTTTTGGCACCGTTGCCAAAACATTGGTTCAAAGCCAGACAGCCATGAACGACGCGGATACTTATAATCACGACCATGGCGATAACATGGTAGAAACCTTCAATCTCATCAGTAAAGCCATCCAGCAGAAAAAAGATGCCGCTCCGGCCACCCAGCTTTCTTATGCCAGCGAGGTCCTGCAAAAAGAGGCCAGCAGTGGATCCGCCAAATTGTATTCTGAAGGGCTGAGCGATGCCGCCAAAGAATTTGTCGGCAAAGACGCTTTGACCTCAGAAAAACGCTACCCAACTGGTACAACTGCTGCTGGGGGTTGCCCCGGCCGCACTGACCGCTGTCTCTTCGGGTGAAAAAGGCAGCGATCTGCTTGGCTCACTGCTAAACTCTTTCAGCAGCACTGCCGCCACTACCCCCACCTCTTCCACGGCCACAACCGAGGAAGACAACAAACTCGATGTCGGGGATCTGGTCAATGCCGGGTTAGCCTTCTTTCAGGCCAAGCAATCTGGCGGTTCCAATATGGATGCCTTGATGAGCGCGCTGACCTCCTCAAGCAAAGTGGGGACGCAAGATTACCGGGCACAATCAGGCGCTCTGGTAGCCAATGCCTTGCTGCAAGCTGTTTCTACGATGGTCACTGCCAAAAAATAAACTCTATTCTGACGCGTTTCTCGCCAGGTCGTCATAAACGGCCTGGCTTTTTTTATGTTTTTTAATCCTGCGTTCTTTCGCAACATAAAAAGTGAGTCAATCCAACCAAGAAGAGCCAATATTAAGAAAACTCATTTTTTTAAGATTGGGGGGCTTTTCTCTAAGCAATTTTAAGTGAAACGTGCCCTCGCACCAGCTTCCCTTTTGCTATAATAAATAAAGAAAAGCCTCATAGAGTTATCTCGTTGATAGCTGAAACAACAGGGGAAGCCCAGTGAAATTCTGGCACTGTCGCGCAGCGGTAAAAGTCCGAATGCCTGCCTATGAGAAATACACCCTTCGCGTCAAAGGGTTGAGCACGAAATGGTCTTTAGTGCCTTTCAGATCGCTCATCCTCCTCGGGGGTGAGCTTTTTTCTTCTTGATCTGAAAGGAGCTTTTTTTTTGAATCCTTTTGAAAACAACTTTTAAATCAATAGATGCGGCCAGAAAGAGAATCTTCTCTGCTGGTGCCCTTAGTTTGCGTTGTCAAAATTTTTTTCACTTTGGCAACATGGTCATTCGAATTATGAAACGAGGTGTGGGATGGAAGAACAAAAGCAAGAAAAAAGCTTCAGTGGCTTGATTGTTTCTGAAGAAGAGACTTCAAAAAGCGAAATGGCCTCTGCCTGGCAAGGATACTCATCGATCCAGAAACGCGATGGGCGGGTCGTGCCCTTCGAGAGCGAAAAGATCACGACTGCCATTTTCAAAGCCGCTCAGGCGGTAGGCGGGCATGATCTTGAAACTGCTCGTCAACTCACCGATGCCGTTATTGCTTATCTGAAAGAGGTGAAAAAGATCGCTCTACCCACCGTAGAAGAGGTGCAGGATGCCGTTGAAACGGTTCTGATCGAAGCCGGCCATGCCCGCACCGCCAAAGCCTATATTCTCTATCGCGACCGGCGCACGCGCATCCGCGAGGGAAAAAGCGAGCTGATGGATACAGTCGCCGAGATTCTCGTCGAAACCAACCGCGAAAACGCCAACGTGGGCAATTCCCCCTCAGCCAAAATGCTGCAAATTGCCTCCGCAGCCAGCCGGCAATATTACCTGACCCGTTTGATCCCTGAAGATATGTCGCAGGCACATGCCTGCGGGGATATACACATTCATGACCTCGACTTCTACGCCAAGACCCTGACCTGTGTTCAGATCCCGCTGGGGAAACTGCTGCACAACGGATTCAATACCGGGCATGGCTTCATCCGTCCGCCCAAACGCATCGGTTCTGCTGCCGCGCTGGCAGCGATCATTCTGCAAAGTTCGCAGAACGATATGCACGGAGGGCAATCCTTTGCCCATTTCGACCGGGACATGGCCGATTTCGCAGACGGAGCTGATGAGAATGACCTGTATCAAGCCATGGAGGGGTTGGTCTACAACCTGAATTCAATGCACAGCCGGGCCGGGGCACAGGTGCCCTTCAGTTCGATCAATCTCGGCTGCGATACCAGCAGCTCTGGCCGGGCCGTCACGCGCAATTTATTGCTGGCTTATGAAAAAGGACTGGGGCATGGAGAAACCCCGATCTTCCCCAATATCATCTTCCGCATTCAGGCCGGGGTCAACTTCAACCCGACAGACCCCAATTATGACCTCTTCCAGTTAGCCATGCGGGTAGCAGCCACACGCATGAACCCTACTTTTTCGTTCATGGATAGCTCCTTCAATGCGCCTTTTGGTCACGAAGTCGCTTACATGGGGTGCCGCACGCGCGTCATCGCCGACCGCCACGGTCAACCCATCAGCGACGGCCGCGGGAATTTGTCCTTCACCTCGATCAACCTGCCGCGAATTGCGATCAAAGCCAAAGGCGACATCCAAAATTTTTATGCGCTGCTTGAAGAGACCATGACCCTGGTCGCGCGCCAATTGATGCACCGCTATCAAATTCAAGCTCATTTGAAGGTACGCGATATGCCCTTCTTGATGGGGCAAGGTCTTTATATCGAATCGGAGCGTCTGCAAGCCAATGACGAAATCGCGGAAGCCATCAAACATGGAACTTTATCCATTGGCTTCATCGGCCTGGCTGAAACCCTGACCGCGCTCACCGGGCGTCATCACGGCGAATCTGTCGATTCCCAAAAACTGGGCGTCGAGATCGTCCAATTTATGCGCCGCATGACCGATCACTTTGCCGATCAATATGACCTGAACTTCACCCTGCTGGCAACCCCAGCCGAGGGCCTTTCTGGCCGTTTCGTTGCCATCGACCGCAAAGTTTTCGGTACCTTGCCCGGCATTACCGACAAGGAATATTACACTAACAGCTTCCACATTCCAGTCAACTTCTCGATTTCTTCCTTCGAAAAAATGTCTCTCGAAGGCCCTTACCATGCCCTGACCAACGCCGGGCACATCAGCTACGTTGAGCTCGACTCCCCGCTGCAGCACAATCTTGAAGCCTTCGAAACTCTGGTACGCCACATGGCCAATTCTGGCATCGGTTACGGAGGAGTCAACTTCCCGATCGATGAATGTACCTTATGCGGCTATCACGGCTTGATCGAGGAACGCTGCCCCGCCTGCGGTTCCCTAGAAATTCGCCGCATTCGCCGGATCACCGGCTATCTTTCTACGGTGGATCGCTTCAATGATGCCAAGAAGGCCGAGTTACACGACCGGCATGCCCATTTCAAGGTGCAAGCCTGATGAAAGTACGTCTGGCTGGGATCGTCAATGAAAGCGTCAATGATGGACCGGGGCTGCGCATCGTGATCTTTTTTCAAGGCTGTGATCACCATTGCCCCGGCTGCCATAACCCGCAAACCTGGTCCTTCAGCGGCGGAGAAGAATATGAGGTCGACTCATTATTGGATCACCTGTGCGATCACCCCTTGATCCGCGGAATTACTCTGAGCGGCGGCGACCCCTTCTATCAACCGGAAGCCGCCGCCCGAATCGCCGCTAATTTTCACGAACGCGGTAAAGACGTGTGGGCTTATACGGGTTTCGTCTGGAACGACTTGAGAAATTCGTCTGGCTCCGCCTGGCAGGAACTGCTCGAGAACATCGATGTTCTGGTAGACGGCCCGTTTCTGCAGGAACAGCGTGACTTGAAAATCCCTTTTCGGGGTTCCGCTAATCAGCGCCTCATCTGTGTGTCAGAAAGTCTTCAGCAAAACCAGATCGTCCTCTGGAATCCCCGCCCCCAGTGAAACCATCCACTGGGGGTTTTTAACGTTAACGAATCTCTTATTTGATAATATTTATCTTAATTATTATAATATCTCAAAATAATCAAGCAGAGACCCAGAGTTTCTGTTCACCTTTGCACCAACTGGAGAAATTGCAATGAAACAATACACCATCGCGGTCATCATCGGTAGTTTACGAAAAGATTCCATCAATCGGCAGTTCACTGAAGCCTTTCTCAAATTAGCCCCAGCCGATTTTTCTTTTAACCGGGTCAAGATCGGGAATCTCCCCTTCTACAATCAAGATGAAGAAGGAAACCCCAGTAAAGCGGTTCTTGAATTCAAGGAAGAAATTCAGAAAACGGATGGGGCGATTTTCGTAACCCCAGAGTATAACCGCTCCATCCCGGGTGTTCTCAAGAATGCTCTGGATATCGGCTCGCGGCCCTATGGAAAAAGCGTCTGGGCGGGTAAACCCGCGGGCGTCCTTGGAGTTTCCAATGGTTCCATTGGCACCGCAGTAGCCCAACAGCACCTGCGCAACATTCTGGCGTTTCTGGATATGCCTACTCTGGCCCAACCAGAAGGCTTTATCCAGATGAAAGAAGGCCTCATCGACAGTCAGGGAAACATCGGTGAAGCGAGTCGCCAATTCCTGCAGAACTGGATGGATCGTTATACCGCCTGGGTCAAAAAATTTGCCCAGTAGCCATAAACCAGCGACCGGGAAATTTCCCGGTCGCTGGTTTATCAATCAACTCTTCTTCTCGGATAACCCCTGCAAAACCAGTTCCGGCACCAGCGGGAACCGATCGAACCATACCCCCGTGGCATCATGGATCGCTGCTGTGATGGCAGGGGCCAGACACATCAACATCATCTCTCCCAGCCCGCGAGCTCCCCAGGGCCCACGCGGATCAGGGATCTCCAGCACCTGGATATCCAGTTCAGGGGGAATATCCAATACGGTTGGGATCAGGTAAGTAGAAAGAGAAGGGGTCAGCACTTTTCCTTCCTTCTCGATGAAATTTTCCATCACCGAATATCCCACGGATTGCACCAGGCCTCCTTCAATCTGACCCGTCACCTGCTGCGGATTGATGGCTTTGCCCACGTCAATCGAGCAATAGATTTTGTCGATCAATACCTGCCCGGTCTCGGTATCCACGGATACTTCCGCAGCCTGAGCCGTATATCCGTAAGCCACGTTGGGGTCGCACTGCCCGGTTTCCGGGTCAGGCGCGGTGGTCAACGGAGCGTGATAAGTATGCTCGATATGAATCGGATGCGGTTCATCCCGCCAGGCCTGCAGCGCTTTCTCGGCGCCCTCTTTAATGGCATTACCGATGAAAAAAGTCATGCGCGAGGCAGAAACCGAACCTGAATCCCCCGCCAAAGCCGTATCCGAAGAAACCAACTCGATCTTTTCGATCGGGATATTCAAAGCATCTGCCGCCATCTGTGAGATCACCGTGTGAACCCCCATCCCCACTTCGCTGGCACCATGATGGATCACCGCCCGCTCGATCTCTTTCTCGCCAAAAAGTTCAATCCCAACGCTGGAGCTTTCCAGAAAGCCATAAGAGAAACCGACGTTCTTGTGTGCACACGCAATTCCCAATCCATGGCGGACATACGGCTTCACCGGGTCAACCTGCGCGAGCTTACGGGTCAAAGCCCACCCCGTCTCTGCCTGGTTCCAGCCGGCCTCGTGCGCACAGGATTCCGTCGCCTCACGGATGGTTACCCCAGGCGGGTAAGGAGCTCCCATTGTTTGCAGCGATCCCTCGTGGGCCAGGTTGCGCATGCGCAGTTCCACCGGGTCCAGATGCAGCGCCACCGCCAGTTTATTGACCATCTGCTCAGCGCTAAATACCGCCTGCGGGCCGCCAAAACCTCTGAAGGCCCCACGGGGCACATTATTGGTATACACGTCATACGCATCCACTTTGACGTTCGGGATCTCATACGGTCCCAGCGAATTGATCACTGCATTGCTGGTGACGATACTGGTGGTGAACTTATAGGCGCCGCCATCTGCCAGCAGCTTGACCTCAGCCGCAACGATTTTCCCTTCTTTTGTAGCCCCCCAGCGGCCAAAGATACGGATAGGATGGCGCTTGCAATGGCCGATCATCGATTCCTCGCGGGTCCAGATGACCTTCACCGGTCGGGGATGGCCCATCTGCTGCAGCTTCAATGCCGCCAGCGCCACAATGATTTGCACCGAGATATCCTCGCGGCCGCCAAAAGCGCCGCCGGTCATCGGATAGATCACCCGCACCTGATCTTCCGCCAGACCCAGCGCATGGGCCATTTGTTTGCGGTCCTTGGCTCCCCACTGCCCGGTGGTCACTACCGCGACGCGGCCAGCTTCATCGATATAAGCCAGACCAGATTCTGGCTGCAGAAAAGCATGCTCCTGAGCCGGCGTATTATAAACTGCTTCGACGATCACATCCGCCTGTTGAAAACCAGCTTCGATGTCGCCGTTGTAAATCTTGTGATGACCAAAAACGTTGGAGCCAAGATCCGGGTGCAGTACCGGGGCGTCTTCTTTCATCGCCTCTTCCACGTCCGTCACCACCGGCAAATCCTCATACTCAACCCTGATCAAGCGGCAGGCTGCTCTGGCGATCTCTTCGGATTCAGCCACTACCGCAGCCACCCGGTCGCCCACAAAACGGACCCGATCCGCATAGGGTTTGCTGCAAGGGCCGCACAGCACCGGCTGATCATAAGAATAATAGCCAAACTCATTACAGGGCACATCTCGAGAAGTCAGCACTGCCAACACGCCCGGCAAAGCCTGCGCTTCACGGGTATCCACACTCTTCACAATTGCGTGTGGACGCCGTGCCATGAGCATCTTCAGATAAGTTTGATTGGGGAGAACCATGTCCGAGGCAAAAACTGCCTCGCCTTTGACCTTTGCTTTCGCATCTATACGAGGAATTGATTGACCAATATATTTCATCTTCAATGCCAACTCTTCTTCAGATTTTTAGTGGTTCTGCCTTGATTATAGCAGGACACGTCCAAACCGTCGTGCAGATTCAGTTATTTGGAGAAAAAACGAGCTACCTGAGGTAGCTCGTTCATAGAAAGCCAGAAGATCAATGCTTAGAAACGCGCCGGCGCACGAGAATGATGATTAAAAGTACCACGATCACGACCAACAAAATCACCAGAGCAATTTCCAGAACCAACCCCGAAGGCCCACTGCTGCGCGTTTCTAATTGAGTCACCGGAGAAACTGATTTTTCGGGTTCGTAAGTGTTTAACAGGGTCAGGCCATTCTTTTTGTCCACCAGAGCAACGTTGCCACTCAAACGCTTCACTGCATCACTGGTCGAGAGCAATTCTGTCGCCCAACCCACACTCTGATCATCCACGCCGGTGATCAGCAACAAACTCTTGGAGTCATCCCACGGGGAGGTCATTTCCTGCAGCATGCCCATCGTTTGTCCGTCTTCCACCGAGAGATCGAATACATCATTCTTCAGCGTGCGCGAAACGGTATCCATCTGCACCGGGGCCGACTTCATGGCTTCTGCCACAAAGCCATTCGTTTCAGGTGTACCCACCAAAATCAAGCTATGCCCCTTGAGATCATCCGCTGTGATCGCATTCGCGGTCGTCAACTGCATGAATTGCGCCCGCGCGCCCAATAAGGCGCCCAACTGGCTGGCAACCTGAAAAATGCCCTGACGCTCCTGCTCGCCCATATCTTGCGGCAAAACAATCAGAGTGTCCTGCCCAAACGGCGAAGGATAATTTCCCAGATCCGGTTGAACGGGGTCGGTATCGAAGGTTACCTCAATCGAGCTTTGCCGATTCAATACCGCCCAGGCCTGGTTATAGTAATCTTCAGTACACACTTCCGTATTTGCCATGTGCAGGGTAAACAAAATACTGAGCACATTTGTCCCGGGCATTAATTGATCCGTCGGGACCGTCACTGTCCAGGAAGTACGTTTTTCATTCTCGCCATTCAGATACAGACCCGCCTGTGGAATTCCATTCATGCTCAGTACCAGGTAAGAACGATCCGATGAAATAAACGGAGAATGGTTGAAGACCACCGTCATCTTGACCTCTTTGGGCTGAACCCCATTGGGTAAGTCAAGCGGAATGCTGATCGTCTGGTCGCCAATGCCATTGACCTTTTGGTCAGAATAGCCCAACGTTTCCAGATCGGTTTTGGCCCAACTCAAAGCGTCAGTTGACCCTGTCAAATCCTGCGGGCTTGTGGAAATCACCGCGTACTTCCCGCGTGCCAGACTGGCAAACTGAGAATTGCGAAAAGCCAGGGCCGCTTTGGTTACCGCCTCTGGGGTTGTCCCCGTGATGGCAATGACCGCTTTCCCGGCATTCCACGGAGAGGCTGCCACCATGATTACCCCGGCGTCTTTGGCCACAGTACCCCCACCTGGCTGGGCGAACTGCCCACCCGAGATCGACAGACTCCAATCCACCCCCAGAGAAGCGAGGTTCAACCGATCCGCCGTCCCGACCAGCACCAGTTCACTGGTAGTTTTTACGGTATCGGTCAGCCCCAAAATGGACACCGTTGAGAGGTCCAGACCACGCCAGGTACTGGCCGCGCCCAGCATCCCCGCAACGGTAAAGACAGAGGTCATTTCTTCCCCGTTTGCGTCAGCAGGGGTCACAATTGCTACCTGATCCTTCTCCAGAGAACGAGACTGGATAAGCGGATAAGGCAATTGATCGAGTGAAAAATCAATTGGCTGAGTGTTGTAGGCAAAATCCACGCTGGATTCCCCAGAGATTCGCACCCAATTTGCTGTATTCTCGATGTCATCGCAAATAATGTCGCTGATGCGCATGAAACCCACCAGACTGACCCTGATCGAATCTCCGGTCAACAATTCAGTCGGTACCGTCACGTCCCATTGAGAACCCCCGGCATTCGCGTCGGTCAATTGCACACTCTCCACCGGTATGTTATTCACCTGCACTGTCAGGGTAGAGTTTTCGCGCAGCACGTCTGAATGACTGACTTGCAGATGCAGGTCCATCCCGGTCAATTGCCATTGCTGGGATACTGGGATATAAAAAGTATACGAAGGCGAACTGCCATTGAGAACAATCTCAGAAGCATTGGTGATCGTTGACAGTAGATAAGTGGTCGTTGACGCAGAAGGATCTTCCTCCCCAGTACCGGGCCCGGCATCAGCAAGCACCTGAGTAAGCGGTGTTCCGAGAGACCAGAACAGCCCTATCAAAACCCAGATCGATAATAGCACACCCCATTTTCTCTTCATCTTTTCTCCTTCTACTCTACCTCTGTTAATTATTGCTCTGATCAAATGAAAAACTGCTTGGCTGGCGATCCACCTGATATAACTTCCAGGTGGTGTCCTGATAAACCAGCGTGGCCCAATCTGCCCCATCCTCATACAAATAGGGATAAGTATTATTCACCTGATTGAGTTCACCCTCCAGCTTCGTGCTGGAAGTAAGCAGGTAACTGACGTGTCCATAGGGTTCTTTCAAATATTGCTTAAAAGTTGAATCAGAGGGGGTGATAAAACGCCAAGGTTTCCCCGAAAAGAAGATCACCCGATACCCCTGAAAATCATCGACCAGAACATAACCGGCGGTCTTTGTGTTGATGAAATTGGCCAGTGTTTGCTCTTCTTCCCAGCTCGAGAGCGGAGTATCTGTCAGGGCTGCCTGCACCACCTGGTCATTCCATTGCCCCCATTCATCATGCTGTGCCATCAGGCGGACAGTGGAAAAGGCCGATGCACCGATCATGACGACAGAGAGTAAACCTGCTGCGACGCGGCCCTTCGCCGGCAAGAGCATGAGCACCCCACCCAATAAAGCAATGGCCATTGGAATAGCAGAAATAAAGTAGCGGATAAATAGAGCAGATTGCCCCATAAACAGGTTGACTGTCGAGAAGAAAATAAGTGACCAGGAGATTGCCAGTTCTCCCAGCCATACCCAATGACGCTTTACAATTGCCAATGCCAAGATTCCCAGCGAGACCAAAATAAAGAAGGGAAATACTCCCGCTGTCTGCTCCATACCTACACGCAGCGACTGAAGCAAATTCCCTTTCAACGGCAACAATTCGGGCAGAGATGCCAACTGATAGCCGATCTGCCCGGCATTGGAATAGTCACTGCGGGCAAATACAAAGGATCACCCATGATGAGCCAGTTAAGAAATACCCACAGGGAAGCAACGTAAGCCACCGGAGTGGCATACAACAGAATGACCGATTCCGCATAAGCCAGCTGCTGCCGGTTGCGGACGACAGCATCCAGGCCAATCGCGATTACCAGCACTACGGCCACAAAAGAGGCATCATAGCGCGCCAAAAAGGCCAGGCTGGTAGTGATCCCCGCCACGGTCAGGTGGACCCAGTGATGGGTTTGATCCCAGCGCAGGTAAGCATACGCGGTCAGCAAAACAAAAAGCTCCAGCACAATTTCACTCATGCCGTTGCTCGAATAATACAGAATCATGGGGTTGACAATATAGGCCAAGAGCAGCAAATAAGTCACCATCCGCGGCAGCTTCGCCTGGCGCAGAAAGAGGAGCAATACCTGCACACTGGCTGCCCCGCATAATGCTGAAACAATGTTGCCCGAAAAACCATTGACGCGAAAAGCCGGGATCAAGACCAGCGGCAACTGCAGGATGGTGGGCAGCGGAGCCCAGACAAAAACCCACGTTCGCCAGTTTGGGCTCACTACTGAAGAAAACCTGCCAGGCCGAGCGCGTACGCGCCATCGAGTCAGTCACAAAGATATTCAGCCGGAAAACCAGATAGTAAGCGACCGCCAAAAAGATCAGCAGCGACAGCAAACCGACCAACCAAAATTCCCAGTCGAAACGTCTGGCCGGCTTTTTCATGGATGTCGAGGGGACCCCTTTTGTCATGCTCACCCCTGCCTCCCGCGCAGCAAACGATTGAGCAGCCCTGACTTGGCAGATACTTTCTGCGCATCGATGTGTAATCCGTGGACCGTTTTCTCCCAATAGAAGGGGCGCGTCATCAACTGCCAGAGAGCCCGCCAGGCCGCGATCGACATCAAGAACCAGTAGATTGGTGTCAAGAGTGCATACCGGCCCAGGTCATAGTATTTGCGCCGGTAGGTTCCCAGCAAATTCATATAGATGAACAAGAAATTACCTGAAAGCATGTTGAACATGCTCAGATAATAGATCGGGCCAGGGAAGAGATCAGGGATCACCTTCCATTGCCCCACAAACCACAAAGTAGTGATGATCCAGTACACCGGGTTGATCAGCAAAATGAGAGGGGAACCACCAATGGTGATCTGAAAACTCAAGAAAGCCTTTAAGCCCAATGACCGAAAAAGCTGCACCGGGTGATGCATGGCCACCAACCAGGTCTGCATGTAGCCCTTCTCCCAGCGAGTGCGCTGGCGAATCCAGTTCCAGATCTCGCTGTTGGCCTCTTCGTAGGTGGTCGAGTCGACGATAGCAGTACGATAATTGCGCTTGTACATGCGCATGCCCAAATCAGCATCTTCGGTCACGTTGAAGGGATCCCAAGCGCCCAGCTCGCGCAGCTTTTCAGTCAGAAAGTGATTCGAGGTTCCCCCCAACGGAATGGGCACATTGGTTGAATCTAGGCCAGGTAAAACAAGGTCAAACCACATTGAGTATTCGATGGTGAACCAACGCGTGAGCAGATTCTGATTGGCGTTGTAATAATTCAGCTTGGCCTGCAGGCAGACCACATTCGGATCGGCCCGGCGAAAAGCCAGCACCGCTTGCTTCAATTGATCAGGGTCAGGAACGTCTTCAGCGTCATACACTACGGTATAAATTCCACGGGCCGAAACCAGCCCATAATTCAGCGCTTTGGGCTTGGTACGCGGAATGGCATCAGGAACGACCAGGAATTCAAAATAGCCCGGCGGATGAATTTCGCGGGCAGCCTGAATCGTCTCTTTATCAGATTCCTCGAAGAGCAATTTGACGTCTAATTTTTCTTTCGGGTAATTAAACGATTCTACCGAATGGATCAATTGCTTGAGCACTTCTTTTTCGCGAAAGACCGGGATCATGATGGTATAGACGGGTAAATCCGCATCATCCAGCGCGTCAATGTCTTCCTTTGTAACCTGAATGGTCAAGGATTCCGCGCTGGAACGGGTCGCCAGCCAAAGACGGTAGATCGTCACCGCAAGGTAAAAAACGCCAAAAAAAGCGTTAAAGGCAATGAAAAAGGGCCGAGGCACCAGCAAAGCACACACAATGACTGCTGCCAGTAAGGCAACTGTAAGCAGCAACTGTTGATTGGTGAACGTCTGAAAAGCAGATTCATCTGGGTTACGGTAAAGCAGACCGGCAATACTTTCTTCAAGATAAGTAGCCCGATACACACGGTCGAGTGCCCAATCGATATCGAACTCGCTGGTCACAGCAAAGATCACTGGCACGCGCAGTTTCTCCATCACCTGTTGTTTGATCTCTTCTTGTGAAGGATCCGCAATGGCTACCAGCAAATGGCTGCCAATCCATTTCACCGGTAAGCACTGCCAATCGCGGGCTGAACTGTCGTCAAGCAACCGAATAATATTGGGATCCAGCTTCTCCGTACGCAAATTAATAAAAGAAACGTGATACTGGTCTGCCAGCACCTCCGCCAGGCTAAGACGGTTGATAAAACCCAGGCTAACCAGCACTTTGCCCAAACGCTCTCCCGTCCGCTGATGCGCCTCGAGAGCCTCTTCTAGCTGGTCCTCGCGGATAAGTCGCTTACGCAAAAGAATTTGGCCGATGGGTAAATGCTCTGTCTCGCCACGGTCAGCAAAAACGGCAGCTATCGCCTGCTGCAAATCAGCAACCGTCACCTGCACCGGGCGAATACGCATCCCTGTCGCCTGCATCAAGGCGCGAATGCCACGCCCATCAGCAGTATTAACAAAAGCCGCCAGGAGAACCTTTCCCTGCATCTGCAACGGTAATACCTGCCAGCTCTCAGCAAATTCACGAGTGATTTTACGAGCAACCGTCAGATCAACACGAACCTCAGACGGCACACTATAGATGCTGGCATTCTCAGTAAAATGCGGCCGTTTCGAGAAAGGAATGACCTGAATAACGATTTCTGACTCTGCCATACTTATTCTACAGGGTGAAACAGAAAGCCATCGCCATTCATCAACGGTAAATGGATGGGCGGTTCTGTCCCCGGTTCAATTTTTTGCCGCAGATGGTTAATCGCCAACTTCACCATCTCTTCTTCGGCCGTAGTGTTTTCTCGATGCCGACGCCAACCCGCCAGCAGCAATTCTTCGAATGACAACTGCCGGTCAGGATTCTGCATGAAGTAATGCAGCAATCGGGTCTCGGCATCCGAAAGATTCGTCAGATGGTTGCCAATTTGAATTTGCCCGGTGACCAAATTGAGAGAAAGGTCTCCACTGGTAATGATCGGGGCTTCCTCTTCTGGTGGCACAAGCGTCTGCAGTGCTTCAATCCGTTCGCACAGATCCTGCGGCGTAAAAGGCTTGAGCAAATAATCATCCGCACCATTCAAGAAAGCCTGTTTCACAGTCTCTTTTTCATCATCAGTCGTGATGATCAAAACAGGGATATCAAACTCATTGCGCATCTTGGCAAGCGCCGTCAACCCATCCATACCCGGCATGATAATATCCAGAATGACAATATCCACTGACGAGTGCTCCAGCATAGCTAAAGCCTCACTGCCATTCTCAGCACACAGTACCCCGATATCCCTTCTTTTTCAAGTAAGCAGAAAGCACTCGACGAATCACCGCATCGTCATCCACGATCAACAAAGAATAAATCTGTTTCGTAAGGTTCATTTTGGCTCATCCAAATGATCATGCGTTTCATCTAAATCTGATTCACGGCTTTGCCAGCCACGGTTTTTCAATTTGTCTGAACGCCTTGTAAACAAAAGATAAAGAAGAATGGTGACAATCACGATCAAAGGCAAAGTCAGCAAGGTGTAATAGGTCAGCACCAGCAAGGCCAGCCAGAGCACTACCCCCAAAATCACCATCATAAGGTGGAGAAAATCTCTACGCACAGTTTTTGGCTGTCTCTTGGGCTCTCCGCTCTCGGTTTGCTTCAGCATATTCCCTCACAGGTGCTTTCCCGGTTGAATCCACTCTTGCCAAAATTAAAACAATTCCCATAGGCCCATGGGGCTAGAAGAACCCCGATGAAGAAATTTTCTTTTCTTTTGAGATGACTTGGCGCAGGTACTCATTCCTGAAGGAAAAAGGTCGATAAATATGGCGCTGATTTCTGTCGTTTCAGGAATGGCTCGACTTTTTAATAATAACACGGTTCTTTCAACCCAAGATTCAAGAAAATACTTGATTTTCTCTTGATGCAACATAACCCCGCAAAAAATCAAGCGTGTGCAGATCCATTTGCACACGCTTGATCAACCAACATTCGCTACTCTGTGTCCCTATAATTATCGCTTGCAGATTTTCATGCCCATCATCTTTGCCAACTCAGGGAAGTCGCGTACTGAATCCCGATCCAGATCTTTGATCTCATCAGGCAAAATTTCGTATGCGACCAGATAGGGCGTGATTTTCTTTTCGACGTCTTTATTGCCGCCCAACTTCCAACCAGTCTGCAAACGCTCTTTCATCCACTCATCGTGCTCACAGACCGCCAGAGTTTCGATTTCTTCCGCAGAAAATTGCTCGATTGCAGCCCTGCAGTTGTCTTCAGGGCACAATTCCCAACCCATTCTGTCGAGCAAATCAACCATCGTCCGCGCCTGCCGCAAATTGGAATACTTCAAAGAATCGGGCAGATCAGAGAAACGGGGATACTGCGGAGGATGCGCCGGGTTCTTCTCAATCTGGCGCTGAACATATTGCTCATGAATTGCCACTGCCAGCTTCTCAAGATTTTCCAGCAATGGCCGCGGCGCCAGACCATCATCGGCTTTCAACGGCTCGGCCAATGGCAATATTTCTTCCAGAACCTGACAATCAATGGAGTATCCATCTGGGAATAAAGCTTTCATGTTAAGCACTGAATTAAACAGTTCTTCCTTTTCTGCGGCAAACTGGGCCGGGAAGTTCCCCTTTTCAACCAAAAAAGTAAGTGTCAAATGGGCATTCGTAATCGACAGCGACACTTCCCCCACTCTGTTGCGGCTGCGATCAACCGCACCATAAGGAGGGCGATTCCATTCCTGCAATTCATCGCAGAGGATCAAGAGAAAAGCGATCGGGTGTTTCTTGGGATCCAACGGCCCCAGGCTAAAGGGCGGTTTCATCAGCCCATTTCGATAATAGTTGTGCAGCAAAATAGCACTGGCGCTATCTAGTACCGGGTAGAAAAAGTATTCAGGCTTATATCCGCACTTCTGAATCAGATATCCGTACCACTTCAAAACAATGATCGCGCTGTAAAAACCATGATCGACAAACCCATTACTTGCCATGACGTTCAAAAAATGATCGAGCGCAAATTTAATTTGCTTCAGGTCGACATCCAGTGACAGGTGAATTTGATGTGCCAGAAGATCAATTGGCTTAAGTAGATCGATATAGACACAAGAATCGTATTTTTCTGAATAAGTTTGGGTAAACTGTTTCTTGGGTACGATCTCATGGATCGAGTTGAAAGCAGCGAAATCATCAAATGTAAGATAAGGATTAATCTTTGCCTTTTCATCTACTTCAGTAGCCATCTCGATGTATAGTCTGAATTGTTTGTTGATAATCTCTACGGGGTAACCAATATCATGAAACAGAGCAGCAATTCCCCACCGATAAAAGAACTCTTCGTTTTGGGTGTCATAAGAAAATGGATACTCCGTTTTATCGAGGCGGGCCTTGGCAAAGGCATTGCGAAAGTTTTCATTCTGTCCAAAGATACACAACCCCAAAATAAAAACGTTGACTGAATGAATATAGTGATCACGCTGTTTGTCGATCAACGTAGCTGCCTTTTCTTCATAATGCTTCAACGCATCCAGCAGATCGATGAACGTTGTCTTTTCATCCGCGAGTGTAATTCGATAACTGTCGAAAAAAGCCGTATATACTCCTAATGCCGTTTTCTTCGTCTCGTTCTCTAAAAATCAAGTACGGCCTGACGCATGAAGGCTTTATACTGGTGCCCTCTTTCAACATCCTCAAAAACTGTTAATTCATCGAAAAAATGGTCCACGTAACTCAATAAATTCATTCTTGATCTCCTCAACCAAATGTCAAGCCCGTCTGCCTGCTTCAAGCAGTATTTCGTAGATGAGCAGCGAAAATATTCCCGGATAAATCATTCGAATCCACCAATAAGAATTTGATCGACTTCAATATGTGTATCTACTGGAGCAGCCTGGTTTTTCTTCTCCATTTCCGAGAGCGTAAATGATCAAGCACAAGGGAGCGCTTTGCCATTCAGTGAAATATTTCATCGTGTGCTTATCGATCAATTGTCCATCTACGTAATAATTCAGCGCCGCATTCTCATGGTCTACCAGAATTTCATATGCATGCCAGTTGCGGTCAATCGTCACGTAGGCATAAAAATCTTCTTCAGGCAATTGAGTAAAAGAGCGGTAAAACGGGGTCACATGTTCTGAAAGGTTCCAGCCAAACCCTGTCCGCCGTCGCGTCCAGGAAGGAACTGAAATCGAAAATGAAAGGTTTTGCCCGGGATAGATCGCAGAAATCCGCGCCCGGAATCCAAAGTACTCAATAGAATCAAGTGTCAATTCCTGGCTATGAATTTCCACTTCACATGGATAGGGATTCTGCTGTTGGCATTCACTGGGGATATCAAAGGTCAGTGAGCCATTTTGAATACCCACGTGCACATTTTCATTCGGTGGGTAAATATCGTAATAGTAGTTTTGAGAAAGCTCCAGAGACTCTCCCTCGCGAAAATCATCCTGGAGTAAAAAACTCGTTGGGGTATAGTGAAATGGCGCCGCGGTTTCAGGAGAGATCAACTCCTCCAGCGGTACCACCTCTACCGGTATCTGAGCTGCCTGCGGCAGAACCCGATCGGCAGCCTGCGCCACCCAGGGAGAAATACTTCTGCCAAACAAAAAAATGACCCCGGCCATAACTGCCAGCAAAACTGTCAGTAAAGTCAAAGAAACCCAAAAAGGTTGTGCTGTTCGAAACTTGATTCGCTGAGCCAGGTAGAAAATCCTTAGTTTTTGCACAAACTCAGGCTGTTTCTTCTTTACCTGATAACGAAACACGGGCAGATTGTATTGCTCTGCCACTTTAATTTCCAGATCTACGTAACCTGACTCTTTGGCTTCATCCGTCTCGACCATGACCAGACAACTGGCATTGCGAATGGCAGAAACTATCTGCTCCTGAAACGTCAATGAATGGGAATCGATTTCCATCACATCCAGCCAACAGGTCAGCCGGTGAGGTTTATTTGTCAGCGCCTCATATAGTGTTTTCGCTTCCTGACGATTGCTTGAGGAATAGCTGATAAAAGCATAGCCATCATTTTCAATAACCATTTTTCTCCCTCACCTATCGATTTCAGAAAGCGGCAGATAGCCACTGACGAGTTCAGCGATCTCAACAGAAATCGAGCCAAAAGAGGCATCTCCAGAAGAAACGGAATATTTAATCTTCAAAGGTGCACTCACATAGTCGATCCCATCTGGATTGTTGATCAACTGTTCACCGATTAACCTTTGGTCAAACCAATACTGCAGCAAATAAGCCGAATCCCCTTCTTCTGCCGGGAACATGACCCATTCCATCGTGTGCCATCCCTCCATCTGGAAATTCTGCTCTGATCCAACGGCTTCGAAATATTGCCTCTCACCAGCACTGCCTGAATACCGTGCCAAATCCAAGCCCGCCTGGATGTTCAACCCGAATTGCTGTGGAAATTGAGGGCTTTCCAATCCCATTTGGAAAAAGCCATCATAATTCCAGTACATTTGCGGGGTCTGAACCACCCGGTATCTGGCTGCGTAATAATTCACCTGATCCATCGATTGTGTGGGTATTTCGAATCCGGAGATCATTTGCATATTTCCTTTTGGGAAATCAATTCGCAAACTTCCTTCCTCTACTTTTTGAAACCCATCCCCTTCCACAATAAACTGATTAATCGATGCATCCTGAAAATCATTGAGGTATTCTGGCGTTTCCAACGAATAATGGTATTTTGCCTCTTCCGCTTCACTGGCAAACTTCAGTGGGACTTCTCCGCCAAACACAATTTCATCGACATACAGATTTACCCAATCCGTTGCGTAGCGTACTACATAGGTAATTACCAGGCGATTCATCAAATAGGGCTGCGGAAGTTCATTCACCTGAGCAAAAAGTTTTCCATCGAGATAAACTTGAAGCTGTCGGCGATTGGCAGGAACCACTCCTTCCAGAGTATGCCATGCAGTGCCCAGAAAAGCTGATTGTCCATTGAGACTGAGCTTTGTGTGCTTAAGTCGACCCTCTGCCAATGGGAATGAATCCGTACCAATGTAGCCTTCCGTATGCTGCTGTGCATCAGACCAACCCTGATAATCTCCAAGGCGAAAACGGATTCCAATATAAGTAGTATCTTCCAAAGAGAAAAGGTGATTGACCGGAGCGTAGACATTTTCCTCGCCTTGAGCTGCCGCCCGGGCAGCCAGATGCAGCACCCCATCTTGTTGACTGATCGAACGAAGGTCCCCCTCACGAATCGATTCGTTCTGTTCCCCAATCACGGAATAATCAAGCGAATTCTCAAACTCAGGGTCATCGAAAGTAATCCGCTTGTGAATGGCGGCCGGCTCATAATGAAAAAGCGCCGCCTGGTCAGGCTGATCGGTTGCCTGGTAAACAGGTAAAGCCCTTCGATCGACCACTAAACCTTGATCGATACTCTCATCGGTAAAGGGGATGTTGATCACCACCGGGGCTTGAGCCGCCGCCTCAGCGGCCCGAAGCAATCTCTGTTGTTCCGTGTATTGGGTATAAAAGAAGGATGCAATCCCCACGAGAAAAGCCAAAATTGCAATACCCGTAGCCCATCCTGTTACCACCCGGCGATTCAACCGCCGTGGAATTTCTATTTTGGGCACTTCGATACCCAATAATCGTTTTACACTGATCACAGTCTTGCGTATGCCTGTTTCAAGGTTCCTCGAGAGATTCACCATACTTGAGCGGGGATAATATAAAGAAATGGCATTATTCCCAGAGATATCGTCCAGTTTGCAGATAACCAGCACGCGCTTTCGCCCGGTTATTTCGCAGAAGTACTGGGTATTGCTGATCACCAGGTGATCTTGCGCCGATTTCTGCGAAAGCAGCACCAGTAAAATGCCATCTTCATTCCGTACCGATTCGAGTTTCTGCAATACCACAGTCAGATCCGAAAGGGTAGCTGCTTCATCCGGCAAGTAAGCAGAAATCCCGGCTTCGGCCAGCCTGGATTTGACCCGCTCTGCTAAAGCACGATCTTCGGGAAGACAATTGATGAATACCGTCTCACTCTTCATGATCCCTCTGGTATTGGTACGACAATTCAAATTCATCAAAATATGCTGAAAACTGTCCGGAAGAAAGCCCTTGCAGTTCCGTTCCCAGCCTCACCGCAAAATTTCTCCCCCGCCAATAAGCCACCGCTGGAATTTGCACTTCTCCGTAGAACTTGCCATCTAAAAAAAACTGAAATGAATAACGGGAAGGAACAAATGCCATTGTCAATACGTGCCAATCTCCATATGAAACGGGATGGCGTTCGCCAGCATTGCTTTCTGGTTTTTATCATCGATGGAACATTGCATTGTTCCAGCTTCCTGGCTGGCGAGTACCTGGCACTCTACGAAATATTGATCCTCCTTTGTGTTGATGATCCTTACCGCCAGAGCTGCTGTCGTATCTGAAGATTCAACTGGATCCAGGTTTAAGGGAGATCTGCAAGGCTTCCAGGTCTTCGATAGGCCATGAATTTACACTCTGCAGCTGATACTGATCTTCCAGAACTGGTTTATCAGTATGAACTGCCAGATATTGCTTGTCAGTATTGGTATCGACAAAATAAGCTCCCCGAAACTTGTGACTCTCTGCCCAAAAGGATGAATCGATCGAGGTAAATTTATCTTCCACCCATAACGTTTTCATCGCTGGAGCAGGTACCAGTTCACGAAATGAGTCTTTGGCGGCTAATGCAGTCAAGGTTTGCGGCAAGAGTTGGATAAAAATAACGATCAATAATGCAAAGACCGGGAGCAAGTAAACCCCGGTACGAATAGCTGTTTTTCTCCACAGACGCGCCAGCCATTTCTCGCTCGGCTTCCCACTCTGGGAACCAACCCGCTTCTGTTTTTCTTCCCAGCTTTCACGAGCAATTGCAACTGCTTCATTGATCTGAGTTTCAATGAGCGACTGGGAAGCATAAAAAAGAGGTGATGCTGTTGAAAACGCAGGAGATGAAGAACCGCCGGGAAATGATTTTCGCTGTTCTGATAATTCGCCGGTAAAAAGAAAATCCGCTCCAGATGCTCCCGTTTTTTGATTCTCTGAACCACTTGAAACAGAACTTCATCCTTAGAAAAGTGATCTGAAAAGAACAAGACAAAGAGATCAATCGCATCCCAATCTACTGAATCAAGCTCACCCCCATTTTGGGACAGTATTGTGTGGATCTGGATGTCATCTACTTTCTGCAAGGCAGAAAGCACTCTCTGAGCATTCTCTTCCTGGTCTGGATGAATATAAAGGAGTACATCTAATGAGGAATTCATGGTCTGCCTCTTTTATGCACAATTTGGAATGTCGTGCAAAAATACTAAAATAATTGCCTTCGTAAACCAGTAATTCCACCAATAAGTCAGTTAATGTATTGGATATTGCCCTGCGCACGAATAGACTCGTGCTTCACATTATCCTTCTGCAAACCCATTTTCTGCATAAACCCAGGCACAAGGTTTGCCCGTACGCAGGAATCTTTCTAACCACCTCACCCGTCCCACCCGGCCCGTGCGCCTTTTCCTCCATCCCAGACTGCGATCAAATAATCCATGTGCTCGACGAGGTAATCTTCAATTCCCTCATACCTGTTCTTTCCCTCTTGCTGAGGTAAGTGAATGATCCCTTGCGCCTGCTGAGCCAACTGTTCGAATTTGCAGCGATGTTCAGCAGTGAAAGAGTCCAGGTACTCACGCTCATCATAGGGAAGCAAGACAACCAGCGGGATATTCAATTGGATCGCAACCCAGGCAGCCAGAGAAATCTGCCCCGGGGGCCAAAGGGGAATAAAACTCAAACTGCTCCTCTACAAATTGAGATTCTATGTTAGTCAAAACGGAATGGAGCGCATTCCGCAATAACTCAGGATTCAGAAGAGATTGATGCCCTGTGATTCCAATTCGCATCAAGCCACGATTTCGATTGCTCATCATCATCTCATCATTTATTAGTTTACTTGAATTTCAGTTCATTCATTGCAAAATGAAAATAAAAAAGAAGTAAAAAACCACCGACTCAATGCCTGTGAATTCGAAGGAGAAAAACAAGAATGGGTATGGACTAGAGCATTTGTGTTGGGCTAAATTCAGGGCTTGCCCACCTGCGAATTCAGGTACCCCTGTATTATTTTATACTATCCCCAACAAAATCAAAAACAGTCTGGATGCCAGAAGCATCCAGACTGTTCACTGAAAAAGCATGCACTATTTTATAGATTCGGCCACCTTGATCAATTCATCCAGGCGATCCGCCAGTTTCAGATTCGGTGAAGGGAACAATCACACCATTGGTTCCCTTCTTGGTGTAGTGCAGGTCATAACGCAATCCCTCTTGATGCCACTGAAGCTCAAGCCCACGGTTGTTCTGCCACTGTGAATCAGCCGACCAGCCACCCTGAATCAGCAACGCCGGAGTGCCATTGAGCGAAATCTCACTCGCGCTGGCGATGCCTGCCGGGACGACAAGATTCGCATCACTGATCTCGACCAGCATGGTGATCTCGTAGTCATCCGCCTTGGATGCAGTGAGCATCACCCATCGCTGTGAATCAGCAATCACATAATCCCGAGAAAATACAAATCCTTCAGGAAGATACTGGGGTAGCGTGAATTCGAACGGAGCGTCTTGAATATCGATCAGCGGAAGCAATGTTGGCTCAGTGATGATCAGTAGGGAGTACCTGTCACCTGTGAAATTGGACTCTCAGTAGTCCTCATTGACATTGAACCCGGCAATCTGCCGGATCAACGCAAGAAAATCTGCCCTGACCGGTTGTGATATGACCATCAACAGGCCAAACCCCAGAAAAAGCGCGCAGCAACGGCATACCTGACCACGAAGATTGGGAATACTCTCTTTTTCTTTTCTTCAGCGCTGACCAGATGAGAATAAAGGGAATTCTTGAACTCAGTCCGCGGCAACGGACGGCCCTTTAACATGAAATCGTCATTCATTTTGTCCTTCTTTCCAAAAACCCCCGGAGTCTTTCCACGGTTCGATACAGGATGACTCCCACGTTTGATTCGGTAAGCCCGGTCAGATGCGCAATCTGCCGGTTGCTGAATTCGGCGCCATATTTATAGGCAATCAATTCCCGCTCACGAGGGGAAAGCCGTTGTAATTGTCCTTGTAAAGTTTTCACCTTCTCATCTTCTTCGAATTTCTCTTCAATCAGATGAGAAGAGGAAATAACTGAAGGGTCATCAAGAGGAATGGTCGCCTTGTATTTTCTAAAATAATCGACAGCCACTTTACGGGCAATTCCTAAAACCCAATAGTCGAATTTGCCCAGGTCATGCCGGAATCGATCACGTGACTTCCAGGTTTTTTCGAAGGTGGTGGCCGTCAGGTCTTCAGCAAGAGCGCGGTCCCCCACCCGGTACCAGAAGTAATGGAACACTTTGGGCAACAGTTTTTCGTAGCATTCATGCCAATCTATCTCTTCCATAACCCTAACTTTCCTTCAGTTTCTTTCTCTACCCATTAATTCGCTTTATGAACTAAAGTATTACACCAAAGCCAGCTGGAAACATTTTCAAAAATATCAGAGTGGCCAATAGGGATAAAACCGCCTTTCTCCAAAACTCTCTTCACTCACACTCGATACGTTGCCAGAAGATCCCCACAGTCACCGCCGCCATTCAAGACATAGCGGGAGCAGATCATCAGACTAAGAAGAACCGTTAGCCTACATTTCACATTCTAAAATGACATGTGTTAAAATAGAGCCTGCTATCATCCGTTCTAAGAGAGGCTCTCATGTATAAAGACCACAATTGTGGTGAGTTAAATGCCAAAAATATCGGCCAAAAAGTGGTTCTGGCTGGCTGGGTACATCGTCAGCGCGATCATGGCGGAGTAACGTTCATTGACCTGCGCGACCGCTCGGGTATCATCCAGGTTGTGGCCAACCCTTCCCATCCAGAAGTCGCGGAAATTTTGCACGATGCCCGCATGGAATGGGTGCTGCAGATCACCGGTGAAGTTCGCCACCGTCCGGCAGGAGCCGAGAACCCTAATCTACCCACCGGGGAAATCGAAGTGGACGCTACTGCCTGTGAAGTGCTCAATCAGGCCAAGCCGCTGCCCTTCCTCATCAACAAAGACGAAGATACCGACGAGAATGTGCGTCTGAAATATCGTTACCTCGATCTGCGCCGCGAACGCATGCAGCGGAACCTGATGCTGCGCCACAAAGTGATCAAATTCATGCGTGATTATCTGGATGCTCATGGCTTTATCGAGGTCGAGACCCCCATGCTCTTCAAGACCACCCCAGAAGGTGCCCGCGATTATCTGGTACCTTCGCGCGTCCATCCAGGCTGCTTCTATGCTCTGCCGCAGTCTCCACAACAATTGAAACAGCTTCTGCAGGTAGCTGGGGTAGAACGCTACTTCCAGATCGCCCGCTGCTTCCGGGATGAAGACCTGCGGGGAGATCGCCAGCCGGAATTCACCCAGCTGGACATCGAAATGTCTTTCGTCGAGCGCGATGACGTATTAGCCATCGTAGAAGAACTGTTCACAGCCATGCTGCCTGTGGTGACCCCACAGAAACATCTGCTCGCTTCCCCCTGGCCACGGTTGACTTACACAGATGCCGTCAACCGTTTTGGTTCAGATAAACCCGATCTGCGTTTTGGGATGGAACTGATCGACGTTTCAGACCTCTTTGCCAAGAGCAGCTTCATGGTCTTTCAGAACACCCTCAAAGCCAACGGCGTGATCAAATGCATCATCGTGCCGGGCTGCGCGGAATATACCCGCAAAGAGGTCGATGAACTGACCTCTTTTGCCAAAGACCAGGGTGCTAAAGGGCTGGCCACACTTGCCTTGACCAGCGAAGGTGTCAAAGGTACCGCGCAGAAATTCATTACCCCTGAAGAAGTATCCGCTCTTGAAGCACGCAGCGGCGCCAAAGAAGGCGACTTGATCCTCTTTGTGGCAGACACACGGGTGATTGCCAACAAAACCCTGGGGCAATTGCGTTTGCTCTTCCGCGACCGTCTCAATCTGGTAGATAAAGACGTTATGGCTTTCGCCTGGGTGCTCGACTTCCCGATGTTCGAGTGGAACGAGGAAGATCAGAAGTGGGACGCGGCTCACCATCCCTTCACCCAACCCAAGATGGAAGACCTGCCCAAGTTCGATACTGACCCGGCTGCCATCCTTTCGGATGCCTACGACATGGTCTGCAACGGTTACGAAATGGCTTCCGGATCTATCCGTATTCACCGCCGCGACATTCAGCTCAAGATCTTCCAGTTGCTCGGGCTAAAGGATGAAGATATCCAGGCCAAATTCGGACACATCCTCGAGGCATTCGAATATGGTGCTCCCCCGCATGGCGGCATTGCTCCCGGCATCGACCGCCTGGTCATGCTGCTGGCTGATGAGCCTAATATCCGCGAGGTCATTGCCTTCCCGAAGAACCAGGCCGCGCGTGATCTGATGGCCAATGCTCCTTCAGAAGCCACCGAAAAACAGTTAAAAGAACTGCACATCCGCGTGGAAATGCCAGAAGAATAAACTTGCTTCTTGCCGTCAACAGCCAGCGCATAAAATACGCTGGCTGTTTTTAAATCGAAAACGCCTGAGTTCAGGCGTTTTCGATCGAGAATTCCCCCCTCAAGGAGTCACAAAGAAGTTATTCGAGAGTCATCTTTTTAAATAAGGGCTGCAGCGCCGGATAGAGATCATGATAAACCGCATAGGCCTGGCGATAGACTGCATAGTTCTGAGGTTGAGGCAAAGTCGTGCCAGTGATGCGCACAGACTTCTTGCAGGCGGTGGGCACATCTTTCCAAACCCCCAGTCCTACCCCTGCAAGAAGCGCCGCGCCAAATGCTGCCCCCCTCTGCGGTATTCACGGTGACCAGTTCGCTCTCAAGCACATCAGCCAGAATCTGACGCCAAAGTGCCCCCTTGGTTCCCCCTCCTGAGGCGCGAACCTGCGTGATCTTCCCCAGCCCAGCATTGCGAATCAGCTCAAAACAATCTTTCAAACCAAAAGCCACTCCCTCAAGCACAGCCCGGGTCATGTGTGCCTGCGTATGCCGCAAGGTCAGTCCCACAAATGCCCCGCGTGCCAACGGATCCGGGTAAGGAGTGCGCTCCCCACTCAAGTAAGGCAAGAAGAACAACCCTTCACTGCCAGCCGAAATGGCTTCGGCAGGCTTCAGTAATTCATCGAACGAAACCCCAGGAGCCAGCGTATCCCGGTACCACTGTAAACTGCCGGCAGCTGAAAGCATCACGCCCATGAAATGCCACATTCCCGGCACTGCGTGGCAGAAAGCGTGCAGGCGGCCTTGCGGTTCGATCAAAGGTGCCGGTGTAGTAGCAAACACCACTCCACTGGTTCCTACAGTCAGACCGATGATACCCGGTTCGACCGCCCCCACCCCCACCGCCTGGGCGGCCTGGTCGCCGCCCCCTGCGACTACCGGGGTTCCCGCTTTCAACCCCGTTAAGGCAGCGGCCTCTGCAGTGACCGTGCCAGTAATTTGTGGACCTTCATAAGTATGCGGCATCCAGGCTGCATCGATCTCGAGAGCTGCCATCACTTCAGGCGACCAGTCGCGTGCCTTCAGGTCGAACAACACCGTCCCTGCGCCATCAGCTTTATCCATGGCGTAAGCATTGGTCAAGCAATAGCGAATGTAATCCTTCGGCAGCAGAACATGGCGAATTTTGCGATAGACCTCCGGTTCATTCTGAGCCACCCATAACAACTTGGGGGCAGTAAAGCCAGTTAAAGCTACGTTCCCGGTGATCTGGATAAAGCGTTCCCTGCCCATACGGCGGTGAATCTCGTCACATTGTGCCTGAGTACGCTGGTCATTCCATAAAATGGCCGGGCGAAGAACTTTTCCCTCTCCATCCAGAATCACCAATCCATGCATCTGCCCGGTCAGTCCGACAGCGCCGACTTCACTCCCCTTAACGCCGGCTAGCTGCAATACCTGCAGAATGCTGCTCGCCACCGCCTGCCACCATTCTGCAGGGGATTGTTCCGACCAGAGAGGATGCGGCGTTTGCAACGTATGCGGTGAAGCCGCTGTCGCTACGACCTCGCCCTGCTCATCAATGAGCAGGGCTTTACTCGATGTGGTCGAAGTATCGATTCCAAGAAAGTACATATCAGCGATTGCCTAAAATCAAATCAATGGTCAACTGATCCAGCCGCTCGTACTTAAATCCGCGAGCAGCAATAGTCTTGCGATCAAAGGAATAATTCTTGATAGCTTTGGCCTTTTCGGCTGAATACTTACCAAAATACGGGGTCAAAGCAGGATCTTCAGCATTGATCTCTTTGAGAATCGTTTGAATCTCTGGATCGGCATTGAACTGAGCCGCTTTCTCTTTCAGCATCAGATAAGTGCGCATGCAGCCACGGGCGAAATCTTTGACCCCTTCGAAATCTTCGGTGCGATAGGCATGAGCATCAAAATGGCGTGAGCCGCTGTACTTGACATCTTCGAGGAATTTGACCAGGTAGAAAGCCGCTTTGATATCACGAGAGCCAAAGCGCAGGTCCTGATCGTAACGGCCGGGGTACTGATCATTCAGGTCGATGTGGAAAAGTTTGCCTGCTTCCCAGGCCTGGGCCACACCCTGCATGAAATTCAAGCCAGCCATCTGATCATGCGCCACTTCAGGATTCACCCCCACCATTTCAGGATGGTCAAGGGTAGCGATGAAACCAAGCATGTGCCCAATGGTCGGGTTGTAAATATCTGCCCGGGGTTCATTGGGTTTCGGTTCAAGGGCAAACTTCAGATCATACTTCTGATCCATGACATATTCGCACAGAAAGTTGATGGCCTCACGCATGCGTTTGATCGCTTCAGCCGCATTCTTACTGGAATCGGTTTCGACGCCCTCGCGGCCACCCCAGAAAACGTACACTTTGGCACCAAATTCTGCGCCTAGATCAATGGCCTTCATGGTTTTCTGCAATGCATACGCACGTACTTTGGGATCATTGCTGGTAAAAGCACCATCTTTGAATACTGGATCAAAAAACAAGTTGGTGGTTGCCATAGGCACGACCAAACCGGTCTCTTCAAGCGCTTTGCGGAAAGATTTCTTGATACTGGCTTCCTCATCCAGAGTTGCGTCCATGGGGATCAGGTCATTATCATGGAAGTTGACGCCATAGGCACCAACTTCGCTCAACAGGTAAACCAGTTCTGCCGGGGTCTTACTCTCACGCACCTCACTGCCAAACGGATCGCGGCCACGATTGCCAACAGTCCACAGGCCAAAAGTAAACTTGTCTTCAGGTTTTGGGGTAAATGCAGTCATTTTCATCTCCTGTGAGAAAAATTGTAGTTAATTATTCTTTCACCTGCACCGGGCAGGAATACAGACGTTTTTCGATGAGCATTTTCTCAGACCCGTGGATCATGAATTCACCTTCCAGACGGATATCTTCACTGGAACTGCCCACATAAACTTTGATACGCCCTGGTTCGATGATCAAATTCAGATCAACATCATAAAAAGCCAGAATGTTGGCGGGGATTTCAAAAGTAATCTTTTTCGTGATACCCGGTTCCAGAGAAACACGGATAAATGCCTTGAGCTCTTTAACTGGACGGGGTAAGCTGGCAATTTCATCTTGAACGTACAATTGAACGACTTCTTCGCCGCGAACCTTCCCAACATTCTTGACAGTGCAGCTGACCCTGACGCTCTCGTCTTTTGTCACACTGGTCTTATCCAGTTTCAGATCGCTGTATTCGAATTGAGTGTAGCTCAGCCCATAGCCAAAGGGGAACAGCGGCTCAACGGATTCATCCACATAATCGTGATACCAATTCGAGTGGGAACCGCTGGGTTTGTGATTGTAGAAAACGGGGATTTGCCCGGCATTACGCGGGAAAGAAATGGCCAGTTTGCCGCCCGGGTTATTCTCGCCCAGCAACGTTTCCACAATCGCGTCTGCCCCCTCTTCACCGGGCACCCAGGCTTCAAGGATTGCATCAGCCTTTTCCGCCAGATCGACGATGGCCATCGGTCGTCCGCTAATCAAGACCACAATGACCGGTTTGCCAACCGCCAAAATCGCTTCTGCTAACTGCTGTTGCTTGCCGGGGAGCATCGCACTGGTGTTATCCCGGGTTTCCCCACAAGTACAATCCAGAGTCAGGCCAGAGCGATCTCCAAGTACCAGCACTACTGCATCTGCGGATTGCACCGCCTGGACAGCCTGAGGAATTCCCGAAACATCGTCCGAATTGAGAGCACAGCCCGGCGAATAAACAATCTCTGTCTGGGGTAATTTCATCCGGAGTGCCTCAACCACGGTAGGAGTATGTACCATTTTTGCTTCCACAGCCGCTTTATCCAGCTCGATGAAAGCTGAATTCGCGGGCTGCTGAAAGATTTGCAAGTCCAGCATGGCTGAATAGGTATAATCTCCATGCATATTGCGGGGATCATCAGCATTGGGGCCGATCACCGCCAGCTTCTTGACCGTTTTCGCCAGCGGCAAAATCCCATTATTCGTCAGCAGCACCATGCTCTTGCGAGCCAGATCGACCGCTAACGCACGTTGTTCGGGCCCATCCATCAAATCGGCGAAGCTGCCTTCTTCTACGTAAGGATTCTCGAAAAGTCCCAGCTCGAATTTCTTGGTGAGATGACTGGCCACTGCACGGTCAACCAGAGCCATCTCCAGTTTGCCTTTTTCAACTTCCTGGATCAGCGCTTCGGTAAAGCATTCATTGGTCGGTAATTCCACTTCAATGCCGGCCTGAATAGACTTCACCGCAGCCTCTGTAAAGTCTGCCACGATGTGATGATAGGTCTTCAGCATCGAAACCGCCTCATAATCTGAGACGATCAGCCCCTCAAAGCCCAATTGATCGCGAAGCAATTCAGTCAGGAACTTACGCGAGGCAGCCACCACCTCTCCATCAATCTCAGGGTAAGAATTCATGATCGAAGCAATTTTGGCATCGCGGATTGCCGCCTGGAAGGGCAGCATATTCACATCCATGAGAGTACGCACGCCCAGTTGTACCGGGGCGCAGTTTAATCCGCCCAGAGAGTAGCTATGGCCAATAAAGTGCTTCCCGGTAGCAATCACTCCCTCTTTGAGATCATTCCCCTGCAACCCCTGGATGTATTTGACCCCAAACTGACTGATCAGCACCGGATCTTCCCCAAAAGTTTCTTCGATACGTCCCCAACGGGGATCACGGCCAATATCCAATACCGGGGCCAGCCCCTGATGAATACCCAATGCGCGCAATTGCTGGCGAACCATGCGGGTCATCTTCTCCGCCAGTTCAGGCTCAAAGGAACAAGCCAATCCCAGCATTTGCGGGAAAACACTCGCCCCCAGTACCAGGCTGCCCGAGCAGCATTCCTCATGGAAGATGGCCGGAATACCTAACCGCGATTGTTCCTGTATGATCTTTTGCAAAACATTCGCAGTTTTCGCAATTTCAGGAGCAGTCATGATCGTGGCCCCGCCAATGCGAGTAATCTGACCGATCCCCTGTTTTAGCCGCTGTTTTGATTTCTCAAGATCCAGCTTCCCATGGGTCTGTAACTCATGCATCCAACAAGACCCCATCTGGGCGATCTTCTCAGGCAATGTCATCTGCTGAAGCAGATCAGCTACCCGGTCTTGAACAGGAAGGTCTTTGTCTCGATAACTCATAAATTTCAACCTTTATTTCACAGGATAATAACAAAGGTACTTCCTTCCCTTTGTCAATTTCAAATTCTTTAGCCTTTCACTGCGCCTGCCGTCAAGCCAGAGACAATCTGCTTCTCGGCAAAGAAGTAAAAGATTACCGTAGGAATGGCAGAAATAGCCACAAAAGCCGAGACTAAGGCCAGATCTTGACCATACTGACCCTGGAACTGCATCGTCCCCAAGGGTAAGGTCCAAAGGCTGTCGCTGTTCAGCACCACAAGAGGAACGAGCAAATCATTCCAGCTGGCAATCATGACAAGTGAAGCAACTGCCGCCAATGCCGGCTTCACCAACGGAAGCATGATGCGCCAGAAAAAATCGAAATTGGTGCAGCCATCGATATAAGCCGAGTCTTGCAATTCAGTAGGAACGGCAGTAAAGAAGCCGCGCAGAATGAGGATGTTACCAGAAAGCTGGAATGCCGCCTGCACTAAAATAACGCCGGTCAGATTGTTGATTAACGGAATTCCATAAGAAGTCAATTGCCGTAAGACAAAATAAACTGGCAAAATAGCAACATTGATGGGGAACATCAGTCCCACAGTGAACAAATTGTAGACAAAATTCTTTCCGCGGAACTGTAAACGAGCAAGCACAAATGAAACAAGGGCCGAAAGAAAGATCGCAAGAGTTGTGGTACCGATTAAAACGATCATACTGTTTTTCATCATGGTCCAAAAACTCAGGGAGGTCACGATGGAAATAATATTTCCCCATTGCGGTGGAATGGGAACCGTATAAGGTTCTGAATACATCTGCCCGGTGGTCTTTAAACTGCCAAAGATCAAAATAACGATGGGAACAAAAATCACTAAGGTGGCGATTCCTAAAATCAGGTACTGGAAGAACCTGGGTAATCCTTTTTGCAGCCAACGTGGGAGGGTAAAGCTTTTTCTCATGATCAAATCCTCTCTATAGCCCAGTAAGGTAATCAGGTTTACGTGTTAAGGCCTGATAGAGCAATGAAAATATCATGCAGACAATGAACATAATAATTGCCACTGCGGACCCATAACCCAACTGGTATCGCACGAAGCCAAAGCGATACATATAGGTAGCCATTGTTTCACTGGCGTTGACCGGGCCGCCTTTGGTCATCACCCAAACCAAAATGAACTGTTGAATTGAGCCCAATACCGACAGGTAAACAGAGGTTCGAATCGTGCTTCCCAGTAATGGCAGTGTAATCCGGAAAAAACTTTGAAAAGAATTGGCCCCATCAATGCGTGCGGCCTCTTCGATTTCTGTAGGGATATTTTGCAAACCCGTCAAATACAATAGCATATGAAAGCCGAAATATTTCCAGGTCAGGGCAATAAAAACCGCCCACATCACAACTTTCATATCCGCCATCCAAGCGACAGGTTGAGCACCTAACGCTACCAATATTGCATTCAAAAAACCACGATGCGGATTGGCGTTATAGAGCAGTGTCCACATAATGGCGACATTCACTTCTGACAGGACGTAGGGAAGGAAAAAGATTGTGCGGAAAACGTTGCGGCCGGGTAAATCACGCCCCACTAGAACCGCCAACATCATGGCTAAGGGCAATTGAACGCCTAAGGACAAAACAATAATCAACAATACATTTGTGATGCCTTTTAGGAACACTTTATCAGCAAATATTTTCTGATAATTTCCCAACCCGACGTAATCCGTCGCCGGGCCTAAGCCATTCCAGTTGAATGTACTGAAATAAACCGAACGAAAAATTGGATAAATTACAAAGACCAAGAACAAGGCTACCGCCGGGAGCAGAAATAAAGCGATAACCAATCGATCTTGAAATCGACGAGGAATACCTGAAACACTTTTTGAATCTGTGTGGCTTTGTGCGCCAGTAAATGATTGCATGGGAATCTCTCTCTCAATTTCATTATTTGGGAAAGTAACCCATTATAGGGTTTTCCGAAAACTGTTCTGTCAATCGTCAGTGTGCGGCATTATGTTAAAAACCCGCTGGCAAGTATGAGTCCTTCTCGCACTCTTCAAAAGTCAGGTGCGGGAACAGCTTTTAAGCTGCCCACGCACCTGAGAAACGACTACAAATTACTTACCTGCTTCCCACGCTGCTTGAATTTCAGCGCAGACTTCTTCTGAAGTTGCAGTACCCGCGTACAATTTTTGAATTGCATCATTGAGCGCGCTGCCCAAATCAGAACCTAAGTAAGTATCGAAATACAGCTGGAAGTACTGGGCTTCGCCAAAGCTCTTGGCGACAAGCTGCATGTTGGGATCAGCCAAAGCAGTCTCAGCACCCTTGACTACCGGAATGGCGGTACCATCTGCAGCAACGACTTTCTGATTGGCAACACTGGTCAGATATTTGACAAAGTCGATCGCTTCGGGAGAGGCATTCTTGCCAATGGCAAACCCATTGCCGCCACCCATAGCATCGGTTGCAGCGCCAGCGCCACCTTCCACAGCCGGGAAGTTGAACATGCCAAGATTCTTCACGCCCACACCATCAGCGCTGTTGGCTGCTTCAACACTCGGGGACCACTGTCCACCCAGCTCCATAGCGGCTTCGCCGTTACCGAAAGTTGCCTGCATTTCATCATGGGTTGCGCCCAAGAAACCATCCTGGAATGGCTGCATATTGATGAGTTTTACCAATTCGTCGGAAGCCTGGACGAAGGCCGGATCAGTCCATTTGCCTGTACCATTCGCGACTGCATTGAAAGCCGCCTCGCCGCCAATGCGGGTGACGAGATAGGCCCACATGTGCATACCCGGCCATTTATCGCCTTCGCCGACGGAAATGGGGGTAATTCCAGCATCTTTCAACTTCTGAACATCGGTCAGGAATTCACTCCAGGTAGCAGGAGGATTGGCAATGCCCGCCTGAGCGAACAGATCTTTGTTGTACCAGAAGCTGACCATCCCCATATCCCAGGGAACGCCATAGTTTTTGCCGTCAAAGGCATAGACACCCAGAGCGCCTGCGCCGAAAGTATTGCGCCATTCGCCACCATTTGCATCCAGATCAGCGGTGATGTCTTTCACAAGGCCAGCATCCACCTGCTCTTTCAGCGTGCCACCACCCCAGCTCTGGAAGATATCAGGAACGTCTCCAGACTGCATGACAGTGGTGAGTTTGGTCTTGAAGGATTCGTTTTCGAGAACGGTGATCTCAATGTTGACATTGGGATGAGAAGCCATATAGTCATCGGCCATCTTCTGCCAGTCAGAAAGGGCAGGATCTTTGGTCGAGATATGCCACCAGGTAATGGTGACTTTGTCAGCCGGAGCAGCAGTAGTTGCGACTACTTCTTCAGTAGCAGCAGCGGTCGGAGCAACAGTAGCTGCCGGAGCAGCGCAGGAAGCCAAAACAAACGAAAGAACGAGCACGAGGCTCAAAATGATGGTAGTTGTTTTGCGACTCATTTCTAATCCCTCTCTTGAAATTTTTTGGAACCTGTTTCCATACTCAAAACGTGACTACGACATCTTCGGTTATACGGTTATAATTTGCTTATGTTGGACCTCCTTTCAACCAAGGGACTCCACATGCAAAAGGCAGGAACGGTGGGTCGAGAGCTAACCGGAACTGCCTTTTGGCTTTGCGGTAGAATCACGGATAATCAACTCAGTTGGTAACGCGATGCGACTGGGTTTCATCTCCGGATCTTTCAAGATTTCAAGAAGCATCTGTGTAGCTGCCCGCCCCATCTGCTCCAACGGTTGGCGAACCGTCGTCAACGCTGGATGAATGAGGGTGGACTGGGGAATATCGTCAAAACCCAAGATCGAAACATCTTCAGGAACGCGCAGCCCGCGCTCACGAACCGCATCAATGGCTGCCATCGCCATAACGTCATTCGAACAGAAAATAGCAGTGGGTGGATTTTCAAGATCAAGAAATTTTTTGGCACCGGTATATCCGTCCATCTGATCAAAGGTGCCCTCATAGATCAATTCTGAACGTACCGGGATGTGGTGATAGCGTAAAGCGGTTTTGTACCCTTCCAGGCGATCAACCGCTGCCCCCAGATCCAGCCAGCCTGTGATAAACCCAATCGACTGGTGCCCCAGCTTGATGAGGTAATCTGTGGCGTTATAGGCTCCCTGCCAGTTGGTCGCTCCCACAGCAGCACACGTTTCGCCAGTACCTTGATGATCAATTAAAACGTAAGGGAAATTGCGCTGTTCCAGCGTACCCATATAATCCACCGGGTTACGGGGTAAAACCAAAAGCAAACCATCAACCGTATCCTGTACCAGGTTGGCAACGTAATTCGCCTCTTTCACCGCGGCACGGTGCGTGGTAAAGAGCATCAAATCATAGTTTGTCTCAGCCAGTTCAGCGTCGATGCCACGGATGATCTCCCCAATGTAACCTGTTCCCAAATCAGGCACCATAACGCCAATCAAATTGCTGCTGCCGCCGGCCAAACTGCGAGCCTGTCGATTGGCCACAAAATTCAAACTTCTCATGGCCTCCTGCACACGTTGACGGGTCTCGGGTTTCACATGGACATCATTATTAATAACGCGCGAAACTGTGCCAAAAGAAACCCCCGCTGCAGCAGCCACATCTACAATCGTTACCTTCGAAGTCCGTTTATTCATTGGAAGCGTTTACATCCTTATCGAAGAGAAATGACCCGCTTTTTCAGTGCAGAACAATAATTTTATTGGTTTCAAGAACTTAACAACAGGAAAACTTGGGGGAATACCGCAAATATGCCCCGATTTATGCGTGCATTTCACGATTATTTCTGCAAATACCGCCAAAATGAGTTTTTCTTTTTCTCATTCGTGGAAGCGTTTACACGAATAATATAGCACTTTCAAATCCCGCCGTCAAGTACTTTTTTGTTTTTTTTGAGCCATTTTGGGGAATTTAAGGCAAAAATCTGAAGGTTTCTTCCCTTCAGATTCAGCCTGGAACAATTTTCCTAGAGGAGGATGCTTCCCTTAGTGTTTTTGTCCGTTCAGGTACTCTTTTACTTCTGCAGTATGGGCATATTGAAGAGCTGTAGCGGCAATTTCCTGGCTTTGCGCTAGATCGAAAGATCGGATCAGTCGTTTGGCCTGGGGAATCGAGTTGGGAGTCATACTAAACTCATCCAATCCCAACCCCAGCAGCAATGGAATCGCCAGCGGATCACCTGCCATTTCGCCGCATAACCCCACCCACTTACCTTCCTGGTGAGCAGCATCAATAGCCATCTTGATCAACTGCAAAACCGCCGGGTGAAAATAACTGGAAAGATGAGCCACCCGTTGATTGGTACGATCCACCGCCAAAGTGTATTGCGTCAAGTCATTGGTTCCGATCGAGAAGAAATCAACATGGCGAGCAAACTGGCGAGCCAGAATGGCTGTAGCCGGCACCTCAACCATAATGCCGAATTTCACCTCTTCTGCCATCAATGCCTTTTCAGATAGCAACTGCGAGCGCGCCGTTCGATAGATTTCCAAAGCCTTCTCCAGTTCATCCAGGCTTGAAACCATCGGCAGCATAATGTGCAACTGGCTATTGGCAAACCCTCGTAACAAACTGCGGAACTGTGAGAGCAAAATATCCGGTCGTTCATCGATCATGCGGATGGCGCGCCATCCCAGGAAGGGATTTGCCTCATCTTTTGTGCCCAGATAGGGCACCGCTTTATCCCCACCAATATCCATCGTGCGCACCACCAGAGGCAAATTGCCCATGATGTCAGCAATCTCCCGATAGACCAGGACCTGAGACTCTTCATCGGGCATGTGATCGTGATTCAAATACAGAAATTCTGTCCGCAGCAAGCCTACCCCATCCGCGCCAAGTCTACGAGCGTTAGCGGCATCTTCAGCGCTGCCAATGTTGGCTACTACCAACACCTGACGTCCATCACGGGTTACGGCAGGCAAATTGGCATTAGAACGATCCGTCAACTCAACCTGGTGACGTTCGTCTTTTTCGCGGTGGTAGGTTTCGACCTGCTCAGGAGTAGGATTGACCACGACATTCCCCGTTGAGCCATTGATCAGAATCTGATCATTTTCACTGATCCGATTAAACTGTTCTCCCAGACCAACCACAGCGGGAATGCCCAGTGCCTTGGCCAGAATTGAAGCATGTGAAGTTGCTGAACCGCCGGCCAGGCAAAAAGCCAAAACGGCATCTTTATCCAATGTCGCCGTGCTGGAGGGGCTGAGATCATCAGCAGCGATCACTACCGGCTGCTCTGGAGAAATGATCAAGGAATCTGATTGATCCATCAGGTGATCAAGCACGCGTTTTCCCACATCCACAATGTCCATGGCACGCGCTTGCAGCAACGGATCATTAAGTTTCTTCAACTGCTTCTCAAAATAATCGATCGTATCAATCCAGGCAGCCTCTGCATTCCACCCCTGCCCAATCATGTTCGATACCTTTTTGATCAACACGGGGTCATTCAAGAAACTGAGGTGGGCATCGAAAATTTGGGCATCGTTCGAGTTGGTCTGCACAGAAATTCTTGATTTAATATTCGAGATTTCCTTGCGGGCAGCGCGAACAGCCGTATCCATCCGAGCCTGTTGTTCGACCGGGTTATTCTCTTGAGAACGCGGAACATCCCTTTGAATCTCGGTCGTGATCTTTTTGACCGGCCCATATGCTAACCCGGGGGCAGCGGCAATTCCTTGAAGGGGTATAGAGTGTTTGGACTGATTCATAAACAGCTCTTGATTACTCGTGATTAATGTTGAACTGATTGACCATTTCGGCTAATGCATGTGCAGCTTTGACCTCGTCTGGGCCTTCTACTTTGATCTCGACGGTATGATTATTCTCAACGCCCAGAGTCAAAATCGAAAGGATGCTTTTGGCATCCACCCAATCAGTAGGGGCAGTAACATTGCGGATCATAATCTCACTGTCATATTTTGAAGCTTCACGAACAAGGTCAGAAGCCGGACGCGCATGCAAACCGCTTCCGTTTTTTAAATCCATCTTTTGAATGACCATGGAACTCCTCGATATACCAATAAGGTATTATTTCAGTAAATCAACTATTTTTTGTTCCAGAGCTTCTTCTCCTACCCCAGACAGGAAAGCCATGCAATTCACAACCGGAACGGTGGTCTCTTTGACACGGGTCGCCGATGCGATCTGGTCATAATGGGCAGCGTCGATACGCGACTGGACTTCCAAAGCCTTTCCCGTTTGTACCTCGACATCGATGTTGTGGCGAGCGCAAATCTCGCGAATCTTATCCGCTACTACGCCTGAAGTAACACCGCCCGTACCACAAACTGAAAGCACCATTTTCTTTGCCATATTTTTCTCCTTGTAAGGGCGGCTCTACGAACCGCCCTTACTTTATGCATAGATTTGGAACTACAGTGTATACCCAAACAGGCCAAGGATCTTGGCCACAATCCAGGCGAACCAGTTCGAACCAGCACCAATACTGGTCCAAACTACGTTCTGATCCACATTCAAGTTGATGGCGTGACCAGCAGCGGTATAAATCGGAGCCAGATCGCCGGAGATGTACAACGCCAGAATGAAGACGACGATACCCGCGATCAAACCACGAATGATGTTCCCGCCTTTGTCACCTGTCTTACAGAAGGGCATGACCAGGGTCATCAAGAATGGGGGTAGCGATGGCAAGATCAGCCAACGGCAGCACGTGGTTGCCCGGCAGGATGAGGGCCAAGATGATCAAAACAGGGATCAGCAGAATACCCACCGAGAGAACATCGGGGAAGCCGATCAAATGGCTGCATCCAAGCCAATGTAAACATCACGGTTGAACTTGCGTTTCATGAAGTCACGTACCTGCTCAGAGATCGGGCGCAAGCCTTCCATCATGATGTTCAGCATTCTCGGGAAGATAATCATCACGCCAGCGAGAGTCATGCCCACGCTCAACACGTTTGTCCACGGCAATTTGGCGAAGATACCCAGAATGACACCCAGTAAAACGCCAATGAAGACCGGTTCACCGATGACACCAAACTTACGTTGAATTGTGTCAGGGTCTGCATCGAGTTTGTTCAAACCAGGAATCTTGTCGACCAGCCAGTTGACGGCAATACCTACAGGCGGCCACAAACCAGCGTTACCATGCGGAACGGAGGTGCCTTCAATGCCATAGTGCTCGGCCACCACAGGAGCGGTTTTATCAGCAATCAAGAGGATCAAGATTTCATTCAGAGCGAAGCCAACCAAAGACATCCAGACACTGCCGGTCAAGGTGTAGACAACGATAGCGGTGATGCCCCAGGTCCAGTAGTTGAGGATATCAGCATCCAGAGTCTTGGTCCATTTCAGGGCCAGGAAGAGAATGTTGACTGCCAGACCCACAGGGATGAACCAAATTGCGATTGGAGAACCCCAGGTGGCGGTCAGCAGGGTGAACACACCCAGATCACTGATATTGAGGTCAACACCGGTATTTCCCACGAAGCCAGTAACAACTGGTCCCAGCGTGGAGGCGAAGAGGTTGACCATTGTGGAAAGGCCCAGCAGACCGATACCGATGAACACAGAAGAGCGGAAGGCCTTGCCTAATTTCATGCCCGAGATCAAGGAGAGAATCAAGATCGCGATTGGAAGCATGACAAACGAAGAAAGCGATGTGATCGATTTGAAGATTGAAACAACTGTATCCATAGTAACTCCTAAGAAGATAATTCAACTACAAATTGCATCTACATCTACCAACCGATTCAGTTTATCCAGCCACCTCCACTTCTCCACCCCGAATCGTTGATTTCTTCAACTGCTTGATAAACTGCAAAATTTCTTGTGGATCAGCGTGACGGTTAATCAAGCGGGAGACGGCACTGCCTACAACAACAGCATCCGCTTTGACAATCGAAATTACCTGCTTCACGTGCTCAGGTTTGGTTAAGCCAAAGCCCACCAGAACAGGTGTATCGCGTTGGATCATCTTCTGGACTGCTTTTACCCGTGCAACCGCCTGGGTCAGGTATTCTACAGCCACTTCTCCAGTACCGCCGGTCACCCCAGCCGTTGCTGTCATGAACAGGAAGCCATGAGCATCTTCAAGAATGTTGGTCAAGAGTTCAAACTCAGACGAACCTTCTTTAGACAAGCTGATACCATCGATAAAATTCACGTTCCACATGTTGTTATCGCGCATTTTTTTGTGGAAACCAATCGGGTCACCTGCCTTTATGGAAGGATAGTCAGGCAATTCAAAGCCATCCACATCCGCTGCTTTGGCCATAGCCACGAAGTTATCCACACCGATACCCACCACCGAAGACACATAACCCATCGGCATGACCGGTAACTGTGGATAGCGTGCGCGAACCATAGCAGCCAGTTGAAAAGCACGTTCCGTGTTGATACCGGCTTCCCGATCCGTCAGGTGATGCATCTGCATTGGAGCCCCATCCAGCCACGGAGAAACTCCTGGGATGCACAATTCGATCATATCAACGCCACCTTCAACGAAAGCGTCGATAATTTCCATCGAATAGCGGTAGTTGGCACCACTTTGGGGTAGGTAGCACATCAGTGCACCCTGGTTCTTTTTTTTCAACTTGCTGAACATCACATCTACACGATTCATCTCACCCTCACAGCCTGGTTGCATCTTTCAGCGATTTCACAAAAGGTTCTACCTTCTCAATGGATTCGCCAGCCTGTAATCGTTTGGAAACTGCACTCCCCAGCATGACCCCATCTGCCCCTACCAAACGCAGGGAATCATGTACCTGTTCAGGAGTAGATATGCCACAGACAACGATGATGGGTGTAGAAACACCAAATTTTTCTTCGAGACGGCGGATACGTTCGCATGCTGGGGTTAGCTCATCTGCAGGTAATTTGTCTTTCGCTCCAGACATTCCTCCAGCCTGGGCAATCAAAAACAGGAAACCTGACGATAGTTTGATCAGTTTTTCCAGTAAAGCGTATTTTGGGGAGCCTTCTGGAGCAGTTGCAACATCCATGGTGATATCCACGATGAAATGAGCGCCATGATCCAGCAGATCGCGGCCGAACTTTTCCTGGTCATCGCCCACCACGTAGGGATAATCCGGTACGTCTGCGCCAACGATGCCAGCTTTTTGGCAGGATTCGGCGTATTTATGAGCACCGTAACGAAATACCGGCCCCATGAAGTTGATCGTCACCAACGGAAGGTCAGGATGCATTTTGTGCGCCGCTTCCATCAAACCAAAGGAATCGGCAGTATGCACTTCATCCCGAATTGCATCCAGCTGATGGATCTGCATATTCTTGCCTTCCATCCACGGATAACGAGTAGGAATGGCGATCTCGACGATATCGGAGCCTACTCGATTGAACATATCGACCAGTTCGAGCGAGAAAGAATAAGGCGCCTTATCGCCAGGAGACAATGGGATCAGTGCCCCTTCTTTGCGGCTGCGTAACGCAGCGAAAACTTCATCCATTTTATTTTGCATGGTTACTCCTCCACCACCACACAAACTACGCTGGAATCCCCTTTCGCAAATTCATTGATCGGTGCCACTGTTTCAACTCGCTTGATAGAGCCAGCTTCCCAGGCATGGACGATTTCGGGGCTGAGCACAAATTCCTTTTTGCCAACCGTCGTAACAGCGGTATAAGTCCCAAGATAGCAATCTTCGCGCTGAGAATCCGCTTTGGGTTCATAAGAAGACAATTGCATTCCATTGCCCTTTGCGCCAAGCAACCCGGCCAGGGTTAAACCAGAAACTGCGGGAGCAGCAAAGCCAACTTCTTGCCGGCAAATTTCTTTTCAGCCGCAGCGATCATTTTCTTGGCAGCCAGAGAAGCGAAGAAACTGGTGATCGCCGGGAAAGGCGCCGGGCCAGAATGAGTATGAACTGGCATCCACATGTACTTCATCGGATTGGCAATATATTTCTGAAAAGAATACATATCGGGGTCATCGAACAATTCGCGGCACTGTACAGTGTTAACAGCCGCCCCAGAATCCAACAGCAGCTTGACCAGTGCTTCATTCGATCCAGTTTTGACATCCAACCAGATCGAAAGATGCAGCCCAAGTGCATGGCAGAAATCAGAGATCAGTTTGGCTTCTTCGGCATCATAAGCCCCGGCCACCACTTCGCGAGCCGTTTCCTTGGCCAGTAAAGCATATCCAGAAGCAATCTCGCGGCGAACAGGGGATTGCAGTGAGAAAACGTGCTGTGATTGTGTGGAGGCAAAAGACTCAGCGGATACTTCTACCTGCGCCAACTCATCCACCTTTTTCGCGAATGAGGAGTCCATTACCCACTTGCTCGCACTCGCAGTTAACTCATCGAGCGCGGGGGTCATTGGATCCGGTACAAAGAACCCGCCCCATTTGCCAAAATAGGATTGCAACACCTTGCTTGATTCAGCCATTTCTATTTTTCCTTTCCTTTCCAATCTTGAAATTTTATAAACACTGATTGAGGAAGTCAGCCAATGCTTGCTGATTGTGAATGTCAAGGATTTTTTTCATCAGATCGGGTTTGCTCAAGAGGCCCATCAGCTTTTTCAGCCAGGTTACCTGAAAAGCTGGCTCTTTCATTGCCAGCATGAAAACGATGCGCACGTCAAGGATCTCATCCGGGTCGGCCATGTTGTGAAATTTGACCGGTTCAGGGAGCACACACACCACCATTGCAGAACACAGCACATACGCTGCATCTGTATGCGGTATCGCCGCAGCAATCTCGCCAATCGGTAAACCCGTAGGATATTCTTTTTCGCGTTTTAGAATCGCCTCAATGAAGCCTGTTTTCACCCAGTCACGATCGACCAGTTGCTGCCCCATTGTGCGAATTAATTCTTCGTTGGAGTTTACCTTCAGGCCCAAAAGCATCAGGCCTGAGTCGATAACCGGATTATTTGAGTTTGCGATGTTATTCGGTGTCATTTCCACACTAATTTCTCCCGGAGTAAAATTCAAATTCCTGTTTGATCTTCTTGACATCTTTCTCGGTCAACAAAGGGTTGACCGTGATCGATTTGATATTGCGAGCGCTCACCTGAGCAGAGCTGATGATGGCATCTACTTCATTCGAATCTACGTTATTGATGTCGCGCAGCGAGATCACTTCTTTGATCTCGATTTCAGGCAATTCCACACGCAGCCGCGATACCAGCATCCAGACTGTTACCCCGCCGCTGGGGCACGCCACCACTACCCGAGGCACAGAAACCTTTTTCTTCACGCTCTTATTCAATTCAAGAGCCAGAGCTACATACATGGTAATGTAGGCAATTTCATCCATCGGCAGCGGCGGGCCTGCCTCATCCCACACTTCATCAATCGCCTTAGAAGTCGCCTGCCATAACAGGGGATAAGCCTTGCGGGTTTCTTCAGTGAGATTATTTTGGATAGGCAAGTCGAATTTCATGCGGATGACCACCCGCGAAAGATGGTCCGCCAGTTGCGAGACCACCATCGAATTGGTCAAATCAGAACCCAGATAGTCGCCAATTTTTTTGAACAGTTCAAGAGCAAGCTGTCGGGTCTTTTCTTGAGGATTGATAACGCTCTGGGATTCATCAAGGTTGGTAAATGTGCCGCGAGCCGTCATCACTTCCAAAGTGAACTGAGCCAGTTCAGGTTCAGAGAAATTGAGGTGTTTTTTTCTCAAGCAGGCGGCAAATAATATCCTGCACGACCTTATATTCGGGGCGAGTCGAAAGATAATGGATTCGCTCATCCGAAATTTGGATAAAGTGTTTCTCTTTGATACGTTGATTGGCAATGACCCAATACAGCGTCAGGGTCAAGTGATCTCCATCCGCGAACTTGGCATTCAGTTCATTTTCGATCAATGAAATGAAATTCCAACCGTCATTCAACCCCCATTCCATCATGCGCGAAAGAATGTAATCAGACGCCTGCGGCAGGTCATAACGAGATTTCCCATCGCCTTTCACTTCCCACAAGGCCAGCTTGATCAATTCCGCCTCGAGATCTGATTCATAGAACAACGAGATCAAAGCGTGGCGGATATCATTTTCGCGGCCTTGAATCACCACTCCGACTCGCGGGCGCCGTGAAAGAAAGATGTCACGCTGGTTCAGCCAGTCTTCCACGCGGTTCAGATCATGAGTCATGGTCGACTTAGAAATTTGCAAGCGATAACGGATCTGACTTTCAGAGAACTGGTCAGTCTGGCTGAGCAGATCAAAAAGGATCAACCGCTGTCGATCCTTTAATGTGTATAGTGTATCTTTTTGAAAAGACTGGAATGCAGCAACAATCTGTTGTTTGGTTTCGACCGGACATACCAGCAACAGCCCAAATTTGGGTTTGCAATCAATTTCGACCTGATAACTCTTGAGCCAGCTATTGATCGCGGGAATGTTCTGCCGAATCACCCGCGCGGAAACCCCAATGGAATTACCAATCACTTCCGCCGAAACCGGGCCGGATGCATCGAGTAGATATTGGAGGATTGCCAATTGTCTCGAGTTAAGTATGTCCATGAGTTTTCTCACTTTCATTATAGAAATTTGAATTACCGGTGCTAATGGCTCCAGGCTGAAATTGTCACAATCAGCCAGTTTGATTATGACAAATCGGATTCATTCGTCAAAATAGGCATAAACAAATTTTCGCCAAAAAGGAATAATCCTCCACACGTCACCTGGTCGATGATATGGCAAGAAAAGAACTATTTCTTTTTAATCCGCCTGAAAACCTGCTGCTTTGATCTTAACACTATCTTAACCCCAGCGGCGATATAAATTCATTTGCTTATGGAGGAAAAATGATGGATCTTTTATTACTGCTGTTCCTGTTCATCTTCTTTGGAATTTCGTTTTTGTTGATCCGTGGCATCGAAAAGATCAGGGAGTAGCCCAATGAATCTGCTTTATTGGATTGCTGGTGGAATTGCCATACTCTTGTTGATCTATCTTTTCTTGGCTTTACTCAAACCGGAGAAATTCTAATGACACTTATTGGTTGGTTACAAATTATTCCTTTCTTTGTCATATTGGTCGTGCTGGTAAAACCAGTGGGAAGCTATATGGCTCGTGTCTTTCAAGGGGAACGAAATCTTCTTTCACCTGTAGTCGCGCCAATTGAACGGTTAATTTACCGTTTCACCAGAACCGACCCTGACGAAGAGATGGATTGGAAAACCTATGCCATTGCGCTCTTGATCTTCAGCCTGTTGGGAATTCTGTTTCTCTTTCTTCTTCAACGAATCCAAGCAATTCTGCCGTTGAATCCGAATCAGCTTCCACAAGTTCCTGCGGCTACTGCATTTAATACTGCCGTCAGCTTTGTGACCAATACCAACTGGCAAAATTACAGCGGGGAATCCACCCTCTCTCTGTTGACCCAGATGCTCGGACTGACGGTACAGAACTTTATTTCTGCTGCAGCGGGAATTGCCATTGCAATTGCACTGAGTCGTTCATTTGCCCGCCATAGCACAAAAACACTGGGCAATTTTTGGGTGGATCTTACCCGCAGCATCTTGTACGTTTTACTCCCTTTATCGATTCTGCTTTCACTATTGCTCATTTCTCAAGGGGCAGTGCAAACTTTTTCAGGATCAGTAAAAGCGACTTTGCTCCAGCCATACACTGCTCCAGATGGGCAGATCATCACCAGCCAGACGATAGCGTTAGGACCGGTGGCATCGCAGGTAGCGATCAAACATCTGGGAACAAATGGCGGCGGATTCTTCAACGCCAATGCGGCTCATCCTTTCGAAAACCCGAACAGCCTCACGGATTTCTTGCTGGTGTTGGCTGAGGCCTTAATCCCGGCGGCCCTGACCTATACCTTCGGCAAGATCGTGGGAGAACCTCGGCAGGGTTGGACACTTTTAGTCGCCATGCTCATTTTGCTGGCCATTTTTGTGGGCTGTACTTACGCTGTCGAAGCACAGGGAAACCCAATGCTTGCCAAATTGGGGATCGATCAAACTGCTTCAGCCAGCAACCCGGGTGGAAATATGGAAGGAAAAGAAACGCGTTTTGGCATTGCCCGCTCATCATTATTTGCTGTAGTCACCACCTCGACTTCTACCGGAGCGGTAGACAGCATGCATGATTCTTATCTTCCCCTCTCAGGAATGATCTTACTGCTGATGATGCAGCTCGGCGAAGTCGTACTGGGCGGTGTAGGTTCTGGTCTCTATGGCTTGTTGATCTTTGTCATCGTCGCAGTATTCGTTGCTGGATTAATGGTTGGGCGCACCCCAGAATACCTGGGGAAGAAAATCGAACCCTTCGAGATGAAAATGGCCGCGTTGGTAATTCTCATCATGCCGTTGGCGGTGCTGGGCTTGACAGCCCTCGCCGTCGTTACTCCCGCCGGGCAATCAGGGGTAACCAACCCAGGAGCACACGGTTTCAGTCAGATCCTCTACGCCTTCACTTCACAGACCAATAACAACGGCAGTGCCTTCGCTGGTCTGGCTGGGAACAGTCTCTTTTACAACTTTTGGGGAGCATTGGCCATGCTGATCGGTCGTTTCTGGTTAGCAATTCCTACTCTAGCGCTGGCGGGTTCGTTAGCTGCCAAAAAGAAAGCAGTGGCTGGCGCTGGAACTCTCTCCACCACATCTGCCCTTTTTGTAATCTGGCTGATTGCGATCATCCTGATCGTGGGTGCCCTGAATTTCGTTCCTGCCCTGGCACTTGGCCCTGTTATCGAACATCTTGTCTTAATAGGTAAATAGAATGAAAAATGTTCAGTTGAAATCAATTTCTCTTCGCAGAGAACTTTATCGTAATGCAATTCGAGATTCCTTCCGCAAACTCGATCCACGTCAAATGATCCATAATCCGGTCATGTTCGTCGTTGAAATCGGCAGCGTATTGACCATTATCTTGTGGCTTGAGTCACTTGGGGGGAAGGGAGAAGCTTCTCCTTTGTTTATTGGCTCAATTTGTCTGTGGCTGTGGTTTACTGTGCTCTTTGCCAATTTTTCAGAAGCACTCGCTGAAGGACGCGGAAAAGCCCAAGCTGAAGCTCTACGACAGACTCGCAAAGATACCAATGCAAAAATAATCCGCGCTCTCCCTGCCAAAGGAGAACGGCCAGGGAAGTATTCGGTCGTGTCCTCGGCTGTTTTGAAGCAGGGAGACCTGTATCTGGTAGAAGCTGGAGACATTTTGCCTGCAGATGGTGAAATTATTGATGGAATTGCTTCAGTTGATGAATCTGCCGTAACGGGAGAATCAGCCCCGGTGATCCGCGAATCAGGCGGTGACCGCAGTGCAGTGACTGGAGGAACGCGAATTCTATCCGATTGGGTGGTCGTTAAAGTCTCCGCCAACCCCGGAGAAGGGTTTCTTGATCGGATGATCAGTCTTGTCGAAGGAGCCAAACGGCAAAAAACGCCTAATGAAATTGCGTTGAGCATTTTACTGGCTTCATTCACCATCATCTTTCTGGTCGTTTGTGTTACTTTGCTGCCTTACTCACTTTATAGCATTCACCTGGCAGGCAAAGGAACCCCAATCACCATTACAGTGTTGATTGCTTTGCTCGTCTGCCTGATCCCTACCACCATAGGCGGGCTGCTTTCTGCGATTGGAATCGCAGGTATGGATCGATTGATCCAACGCAATGTGATCGCCATGTCTGGACGTGCGGTTGAAGCGGCTGGTGACGTTGATGTGCTGATGCTTGATAAAACCGGCACAATCACATTAGGGAACCGCCAAGCCGTTGAATTCATCCCGGTTGGTAACACCCGTGTAGAAGAACTGGCAGATGCAGCCCAGCTTTCTTCACTGGCAGACGAGACACCAGAAGGGAGATCCATCGTCATTCTGGCCAAAGAGAAGTACGGCTTACGCGGACGTACCTTAACCCCAACCGCTGCAGCACCGCAAGGGATGAGTTTCATTCCTTTCACTGCACAGACCCGGATGAGTGGAGTTGATTTCGATGGAATCCAGATCCGCAAAGGTGCTCCGGATGCGATGTTCGCTTATCTGGAAAACTGCGGATATACAGAACACCTGGAACAACTCCACCAGAAAGTTGATTCCATCGCTCGCAGCGGCGGGACTCCTTTGATCGTAGTCGAAAACGGGAATCCGTTAGGAATCATCCACCTCAAAGACATTGTCAAAGGCGGGCTGAAAGATCGTTTTGCCCAGCTGCGCCGAATGGGGATCAAAACCGTCATGATTACCGGTGATAATCCGCTGACCGCTGCAGCAATCGCTGCCGAGGCCGGAGTAGATGACTTTCTGGCGCAGGCCACCCCCGAAAAAAGCTGGCATTGATTCGCCAATACCAGAACAGCGGCAAGCTGGTCGCCATGACTGGAGATGGAACCAATGACGCCCCAGCACTGGCGCAGGCAGATGTAGCCGTTGCCATGAATACCGGAACACAACCTGCACGGGAAGCAGCCAATATGGTTGATCTTGATAGTAACCCCACAAAACTAATCGAGATTGTGGAGATTGGGAAACAACTGCTGATGACCAGGGGATCATTGACCACGTTTAGCATTGCGAATGATGTCTCAAAGTACTTTGCCATTATCCCCGCCGCGTTTGCATCCACGTACCCGCAATTGCAGGTATTGAATTTTATGCATCTGGCGACTCCAGAAAGCGCAATTCTGTCAGCAGTGATCTTCAACGCCCTGATCATTATTGTTTTGATCCCTCTTGCCCTGAAAGGTGTACCCTACCGGGCAGTGGGAGCAGCTCAATTGCTCCGAGATAATTTGTTGATCTATGGTCTGGGCGGTCTGATTGCGCCCTTTATCGGTATCAAACTGATCGATCTCTTGCTCTCAGCCTGCGGATGGATCTACTAAGAAAGCGATCAAAAGGAGAAAAATGAAATCCTTTCATGCTTTATTGCGATGGTTACCCTGTTATCTTCTGATCGCAGCAACGATTCTGGCCTGCTATTGGGAAGAGAATCTTCCCCTTTCCTACCCTCAGCATGCCTTTCTCTGGATCGCTACGCTAATCATTTCTGGAATTCTCCTTAGCCGCTGGATCACCGCCAACGAATGCAACTTACTCGTCAATTCTCACCTGACTGACCCCTCCAGTCACGAGCGATTTCTTACCAGATCCATTATCAGCAAAGACTCACATTTGGAGCAAAAATGATTCGACAGCTTAAACCAGCCATACTCTTTTTAACAATTTTCGTTTTCATGACCGGGTTGCTTTACCCAGCTTTGATCACCGGGTTAGCACAAATCTTCTTCCCGATACAAGCCAATGGCAGCCAGATCGTGAAAAATGGTGAGGTGGTCGGTTCGGTACTGATTGGCCAGCAATTTGATCAATCTCAATATTTCTGGGGTCGGCCGTCAGCGACAAGTGGAACGCCTTACAACGCTTCCGCCTCTGGAGGTTCAAATTATTCGGCACTCAATCCTGCTCTGGTCGCTGAAGTAAAAAACCGACTCGCAGAATTGAAAAGCGCTGATCCACAAAACATTTTACCAATTCCAGTTGACCTGGTAACTTCTTCAGCCAGCGGTCTTGACCCTGATATCAGTTTGGAAGCCGCGGCTTATCAGGCTAATCGGGTAGCTCAAGCCAGGAATTTACCGTTGTCAAAAGTTCAGGAGTTGATTAGGCAGTATACACAACCTCGTTTGCTTGGATTTCTGGGTGAACCAACAGTCAATGTGCTGCAATTGAATTTAGCCCTCGATCAGCTAAAATAAAGATATGACGAATACAGAAAATCGTCCCAATCCCGATCAACTTCTTGCCAAAATCCAGGCAGAAGAGACCAGCTCCCACCGTGGCAAGCTGAAGATATTTTTGGGTTATGTGGCTGGGGTTGGAAAAACCTATGCCATGCTTGAAGCTGCCCATCAGCGCCGCGAAGAAGGAATCGACGTTGTGATCGGATACGTCGAGACTCACGGCCGCAAAGAGACTGATAATCTGGTTCAGGGACTGGAATTACTTCCCCGTAAACAGACCGATTACCGCGGCACTCACCTCGAGGAAATGGATATCGATGAGGTCATTGCCCGGCATCCCCAACTGGTCCTGGTGGATGAGCTAGCACATACGAATGTTCCTGGCTCGCGCCACCCTAAGCGTTATCAAGATGTCGAAGAGATCCTGGCCTCAGGTATCGACGTTTATTCAACAGTCAATATCCAGCATCTTGAAAGTCTTTCAGATGTAGTGCAGCAGATTACTGGCGTCCTTGTCCGCGAAAAGATCCCGGATCGTTTGCTGGACGAGGCAGATGAAATCGAATTGATCGATCTGCCCACTGACGAACTTTTGAAACGTTTGCGTGATGGGAAAGTATACATTTCGGATCAGGCAATGCGTGCATTGGAAAAATTCTTCCGCAAGGGCAATTTAACTGCCCTGCGTGAACTTTCCCTGCGGCGAGCTGCAGACCGGGTAGATACCCAGATGCTTGATTACATGCAGACTAAATCCATTCCCGGACCGTGGCCGGCCGGAGAAAAGATCTTGGTGTGCATCAGTTCGCATCCCATGGGAGAGCGGTTGATCCGTTCTGGAAGACGTCTGGCAGATGACCTCAATGCAGAGTGGTATGTCCTTTTCGTCGAGACCCCGCAACACTACCACATGCCAATCGAAAATCGTCTGCGAGTACAGCACTTTCTCACCCTGGCAGAAGAAATGGGAGCAAAGGTAAGCAGTACTTCGGGAGAAGACGTTGCTTCGGCGGTCATCGAGTTTGCGCGGGAGCATAACATTACCAAGATCATTGCCGGGAAGCCTTATCGCCCACGCCTGACTGAGATCATCCGCGGTTCAGTCATTGATCAGATCATTCATAACAGCGGCAAGATCGATGTTTACGTGGTCAGTGGACAGGAACTGGGCACAAAAAAAACAATTCCTCATCCAAAAGCTAAGCCAGCTTTCTGGCGTTATGGTCTCAGTCTGCTCATGGTGGCTCTGGTTACTATACTCGGACAGCCACTAAAGAATATCCTTGACCCCACCAATCTAGTCATGGTCTATCTATTGGCAGTTGTCATTGCAGCCGTATATCTGGGACGCGGGCCAGCCATTTTGGCCTCAATCGTCAGCGTTCTGGCTTTTGATTTCTTCTTCATCAATCCCATTTTTACCTTCACGGTCAATGACACTCAATATGTTCTCACTTTTATCGGTTTACTGGCTGTTGGTTTGATCATTAGCAGTTCTGCCGCCTTACTGCGCGATCAGATCGAAGCGATGAAACGAAAAGACCGGCAAACCCAATCTCTGCTCACGTTAAGCCGAGAACTGACGGCTGCCCTTTCACTCGATCAAGTGTTAAGAATCGCTGTGCATTCCTGTGAATCTCTTTTCAACCGCGAAAGTGTGATCTTGATTCCACACAGTGACCAGCTTGAAATTCAGATGTCCACCCCAGGGCTGACGATGGATTCGAATGAAATGGCAGTGGCAGAATGGGCAATCAAACACCGTCAACCAGCCGGGCGGGGAACCGATACTTTACCTGCAGCATCAATCCGGTTTATCCCTCTTTTGACAGCCAATGGGCCAGTCGGAGTGCTGGGGATTAAGCCCCACTCGGATGAATCCAGTTTAACCACAGAGCAACGCACCTTACTTGAAGGGTGTGCCAATCTGGCAGCTCTGGCAATCGAACGCGCCTTACTGGCTGAATCGGCTGCCCAAAGTGAAATGCTACGCAACACCGAAAAATTACAATCTGCTCTGCTCAATTCTATCTCTCACGAATTGCGTACCCCACTTTCTTCGATCACCGGTGTACTTACTTCTCTGGGTGAATCGGAAAGGGCTCGTAACTCTTTGCACAAGTTAAACTCAGCCACTCGAATCGAACTCCTTGATTCTGCGACGGATCAAGCGCGCCAGTTGAATCGGTTGGTCGAGAATCTGCTCAATATGACCCGGCTAGAGTCAGGAGCCTTCCACCTTAACCTTGAAGCCTGTGATCTGCAAGATTTGATCGGAACAGTTGTTCAACAGCTTGCCATCCGATTGAAAGAACACCCTGTGAAGATCGATGTAGCAGAAAATCTCCCACTTGTCTCTTGTGATGCCTCACTGATTGCCCAGGTGATCCTGAATTTGCTGGATAATGCCTGTAAATTTTCTGCGGCGACCGCTCCCATCTGCATCGGAGCACAGCAATCTGGAAATCATGTCGAGATATATGTTCAAGATTCTGGAGAAGGTTTACAGGAAGACGAGCTTGAAAAAGTTTTTGCCAAATTCTATCGCGGACAAAGGAAAATCAAGACTTCAGGTACAGGTCTTGGACTATCCATTTGTAAGGGCATCATTGAAGCTCACGGTGGCTGGATACGCGCCGAGCGCAACCCAGATCGAGGAGCCACCTTCCGCTTCAGCTTGCCCCTCTTTGTCGAAAGTCAGGAACAAAATGGCTGAGCGAAAACACAAGATCTTGATCGTCGATGACGAACCGGAGATCCGGCGATTCTTGAGGGCCTCATTTAAACTTTACCAGCATGAAATCATTGAAGCAGAAACCGGAAATTCAGCTATTGAACTGGCCTTACAGAAAAAGCCCGACTTAATCATTCTTGATCTGGGCTTACCTGATCTGGATGGTGTGGAAGTCACCCGACAAATTCGGCAATTAAGTAACGTGCCAATCATCATTCTTTCCGTCCGTAACGGTGAAAATGACAAAATCGAAGCATTGGATGCTGGGGCTGACGATTATCTGACCAAACCATTCAGTATGGGTGAGCTGCTGGCGCGGGTTCGGGTCGTCATGCGCCGCAACGATCCCAAAGAAGGAATCTCGGTGCTGCAATCAGGCGACCTCAAGCTAGATATTCCTCGGCATGAAGCTAAACTCAAGAATCGGGAACTTGCCCTGACGCCGACAGAATTTGATATTCTAGCCGTACTTATGCGCAATCAGGGTGTCGTCGTCACCCATCGCCAGTTGATTCACCAAATATGGGGCAACGCATTCGAAGATGAATCGCGTCTACTACGCGTCAACATCAGCAACCTGCGCCACAAGATAGAAACAGACCCGAACCGACCCGTCTACATTTTGACCGAGTTGGGCGTCGGTTACCGTTTTAAAAACAACGAAATAGAATAAGCCGGTTACCTCAAGCAGGAGAATCTCTCTATTCACTTCCGGGGTCAACCATTAAAGTCCGCAAGTAGATCACTCAAACTAAAGACCGCGATCAAGAAAACTAAAATGCTTGCCGCGATTGCCATCACTGGCCGTAAAAGAACCAACCGCCACCCGGCGCAAAAACTCATCGTTATTCTGCCAGCTCCCCAACGATTCAAAAAAAGCCCGACACTTTGCATAAATATAGGCCTCATCATTCAGGTCAGTACCCGCCACAGAGATTTGCATCGGTACAGAATCTGAAACCATGCGATGGAATTCATTGCGCTGCTGCTGTAGGATCGATCGCACCAGCGCCTGTTGATCCCCCGGGAAGCGCAGCGGACGTTCCAGCATTACCACCAGCCCCAAAACTTTAATCGGCGCAACAGCAGGAACCGAAGGCACGTTCACCGCTGGAATCGGCTGAGGTTTGGGCTCTGGCAGCACTCGATAAAGCAATTCCAACAGGCCATAAAGTACCACCGCTCCACCGCAAAAAGGAAACCCGCTTTGGCTTTTTCAACGGAATGAGAGAATAAATTGATAATCGCCCCCAACAGACATAATCCCCCCAGGATAAGGGCATAAAACTTTATTTTATCGATGAATTCTTTGATTTTCTGTATCATGCCATTTCCCTTCATTGAATCCAAAATGAGATTGAAGACTTCAACTCATTTTAATGGCAAGGAGAATGACATGGGTGTGCCGACTGCACACATTGCCGCAAATTTACAGTTTCTTTACTGGAAAACAATCGCAAATTTCGCCTTGCCAGAAATCTCATCAGTAGCAGAACGCATATCTTCACTGACTTCCAAAGTTTCCAACCGATCCATTCCCAGTAAAGGGGAAAAATCACGTACCGCTGTCTGCGATAAAGCAATGGTTTCAAGAGAGGTAAGCGTCTGGATATCCTTCAGCGATTGAATGGATCCCCGGCGCAGATACAACGACTGCACAGAGTTCAGCCCACTGAATGCCGCCGCGGATTCAATGGGGGTCATGCCAATATCCAGCATGTTTAAATGACGACAGGCACTTAACTTTGTCAGATCGGTTACCTGGGTATCAAACAAAATCAGCGCCGATAGGCGTTCCAACGCCGAAAATGAAGAAACGTCTGCAATCGGGTTATGCCGTAAATCGATGTATTCCAGATTTGCAAGCCTGGCAAGAGGAGTCACGTCTTCTATGTTTTGATACACCAGTGAAATGTGTTTCAAATTGGGCATCTTTTCAAGATCAGCCAGTGAAACGATTTCTCCACGAAGGATTGTGCCATCGTTGGTAACGAAACTGTTGCCATACTGCTGAAACTCGTCCTCTGTTTTAGCGGCATGATTCCCGAAAATAAGAAGCTCTTGAACTGACGCCAATTCTTGCTCAGTAATCGGCTCACTTGCACCCAACCCCAGCGAAGCCCGTACAGCACTTTCGATCAAGGGTTCCTGGAAATGAACCCCGGTGATCGCCGTCCAAAGGTTTTGAACGGGTTTAGTCAGCGCAAAAATAGCGACCAGCGTCAGAAGCAAAGAAGCAAACGAAACCAGCAACCCTGTGCGCAAAGTCTTCCCCGTTAACGCGTCTTTCGCCTGCCGGGCTGATTGATAACGCGCCTCTGGTGAAAAAGCCGTGCATTTTTCCACCACTCGGGCAAGATGATGGTTCTGGATCTGTTGGGGGCCTTCTTTAAGATCGACTGTTCCGGTAAGCATCCAACACATCAAAACGCCCAGAGAAAAAATATCCGTGCGAGGATCCGTCTGGGCAAAGCCATATTGTTCCGGGGCAGCATAATGGCGAGTGCCAAAGCACAGTGTATCCGCCTGCTCGTCTGCCTTAAAACGTCGAGAACTGCCAAAATCGATGAGAGTGACCTGCCCGGAATCGTCAAGGATCACATTTTGCGGTTTGATGTCGCGGTGGATCACCGGAGGATTTTGCTGATGCAAATAGGTCAAAATGTCACAAAGCTGGCAGATGATGTCAATCACCTGTGGCGGAGTAAAGGCTTGTTCCTGAGCAATTTCAGACAAGGGACGCCCAGGCGCATAGGTACGTACCACACATAACATCTGGTCATTCTGAAATTCGCCCACCAGAGCGGGAATCCCTTTGTGGTGAACACCACGCATGACTTCGTTCTCAGTTCCCTCCGGCAAGCGGGCAAGATCCAGATAAACCTTCGCAACCAAATCAACGCGGGTATGCCGGTCTTTGACCAGAAACGTCTCGCCAAAATCGTTATGGGCAAGACACTCGATCATTTCATACCGCTGCAGAAACTCCTCAGGGTATCCCGGGTTCTGATATTCGGACAAGAATTCTGCGACTACATTCGATCCCAAAGCTACTCGCCCCCCAAAATCGTCAGTCCCAACCCTTCCAGCAAACTTTGAGTCTCAAAAATGTCCTTTTCATGGCTCAAACAAAAAATGATCGCTGAATCACGCTCGGCTTTGGGGTAAAGTGCATTTTTGTGAGCGATTTTAAGCAAATCCTGACAGCCTTCAAAGCCCAGCCCGAAGCCAATCGCCAATTGAATTACCTTATCGCGAGAAGGTTTTCGGCGGCCATTGAATAACTGGTGTCCATAGGTTCTTTCAATCCCTGCCCTTTTGATTACCTGTTCTGGGATCATTTCCAGTTCATCACATAGTTTCTTGAGGTAATCCCGTAGCTTGGGCATTCCCAAAGCACCAGCATTTTTCTGGGTATATTCCTTATAATCTGTAGCCTTGGTCAGCTCATTGATCAGGAAAGTTGTGCTTTTTACTTCAGCCGCTCTTTCGTTCATTTCTCTCTCCGATTCAAACAACCAGTGAAAGTGAATTCAAGTAAACCTGTCATTAATCGCCAAAAGAGTGCAATCAACTTATTAATTTTGTCTACAGATAAATGGATAAGTTAATAATAATTGCAAAAAGCGTGAATCACAAGCGAATCCAAAGAATTTTTATGAAAAATATAGCCCGTCCAACAAAATCACCCTTCAATAATCCTGATCGTCCTTTTCACGGCTGCAATCGGAAGCGCCGGAGTAGTGCTGACGTTGATCGTAAGGGAAAGTAAATGGGAGGCCAGACCATTCTGGATCACGGGAATCTCGTTAACTGCCTGCCGGATCTGATCTGAAAATCTGGCCGGAATCTGGCCCACCGTGAAAATTTCTATCCGCAGCCCCAATATTGCCCCCTGACAAGAAATCTGTGCCGAAAAATTATCGACAGCGTTTATCTTGAAGAGCACATCATCCAGATCGGCAATGGTGAAAAAGGAGCCGCCTACAAAAACACGGCCCGAATGCCGATAACGGATAGTCTCGAGCCGCTTCAAGATAGTCCCGCATGGACAGCGACCCGGCAGAAAACGGCTGATATCCCCGGTACGATAACGCAGCAGCGGCATCCCGGTACGCGTCAAAGTTGTGAAGACCACTTCGCCGTATTCCCCCTCTGGCACAGGGTGACCAGAACCAGGGTCAATGATTTCAAACAACATATCTGCTTCACGCAAGTGGTAACCGTTTTGAGCCTGACATTCCACTCCACCGCCCAACCCCATCTCGGTCATTCCATAATGGTTATACACTTCACAATGCCAGCCAGTTTCGATCGCACGCGTAATCGGATCCGGCACGTGATCTGTCGAAAGCAGCACACTTTTAATCTGCAAAGGCCGGCTGCGTCGCACCAATCCCAGCACCTGCAGAGGAATCCCGACCACCCCATCAACGTGCTCTGACTCGAGTAAAGCCAGAGTTTGTGCATAATCGCGCACAATGCCCTGGCGTAATGGATATGCCCCTCCCCGTTCCAGTGCCGTCGCCAACAAATCACCTACACTGCCTTCGCGCTCACAGGGCAAGAGGATCAGTACCCGGTCACCAGGCGCGGTGAAAGTAGACATCCCGACCTCAAAGAAATCGAGAGTTAATTGTTGATCTGACTCAGTAAAGTAGATGCGCTTGGGGGCCCCTGTCGTTCCGGAAGTATCCAGGGTCACCACCCGATTGATCTCATCCTGCGAAGTGCATAGAAATTGCAGCCCCTGTTCGCAAAGATCCTCCGCAGTGGTGAACGGGAATTGCTGCCAGTCAGCCAAGCTACCAATCTGCGTTGGCAATCCACGCAAATGACTTTGGTAAAAAGCGCTCTTCTGATTTACTCGAGTTAGCAGGTCATTCAGACGAGCAAGCTGATACGCCTCCAGAGCAGCACGGTTAAGCCCTCCCTCGTGCCCAATCTTGCGACTAATCCAATCCTCTAGAGGCGTAATCAGCATCATTCCCCGGCTCAAGAGAAAATCTTGGCCTTCGCGGTATCGCGCATCATGCTCACGCGTTCCACCCCAGCCAGTTGACGCTGCGAAGCACCCTGACTGACGCTATTCAACAGCGCCACCCGATCTGTAATCACGGAACCAGCTAACACATCCACGCCCAAGTCAAAGAGAACCGGGCTCAAGGGAGTAGTCGGCCCAATCATGACCACCAGAGCATGCGGTGGAAAGAGTTTTGCCAGATCGTCGAACGTGCCATTAAGCAAAGTCGTAGCGGTCAGGCCAATGATATCCGCCTGCGGAATCAACTCAGCCGCCTTCTCTGCTGGTTCATCCCCGGGTTTGGGATCCAGTTCCAGTACCCAGGTTTGCGCAGAAACCTTACGCAGCGGCCCGGTAAAAGGGAAATGCCCCACCGTAACGATCTTCTTCCCCTTGCCGGCCTGCAGTAATACTTCACGTGCGTTCATTTCCACATAAGACTCAGAGCACACCGGGATCAGAGAATTCAGCGTGGCCAGCCCAATGCTCACCTCAAGAGGGTTTGTCGACCGAATAAAAGAAACCAGTTCTTTGGCCGATTTTTCATGGGCATGCCCAATCCAATCCAAGTGTTCAGCCTCACAGCACGAAGCGCCACTCATCGTAGCAGCCAGACCCACTTCCAGACTCTGAACAGCAGTGTAATAAAGCCCAACCCGCACATCAATCACCGGGTCAGGAACGGCACAAAAATCAATCGATTGGAGAATCTGATCAAGAGCTAAAATAGTACACCTCCAAAAATTAAGTTTTTAATCGTGCTGCAAAAGCATTATACATTTAGCTGGGTTATAATAGACAAAGAATAATAGAGTGATAAGAAAAAGTTTGCTAGTCTGAACATAAGCTATTTTGTGAAGAAAGTGCTCACCGTGAATTCTCAGGCGAAAAGTGGCTCTTTCGAAAAGATTGTAACCGGTCTTTGTCGTTGAGGTATAAGCGAACGGCAACCCTGTCTAAACCGATTCTGGTAAATCAAACCAAGGACCATTGCTTATGATCATTCCCGACGAAACAGATCCTTGCTGGATCAAAGCAATTTCTGGTGAAGACTCACCTAAATATGAACTCCTGGCAACCAAGATCATCTTGGGACGCTTGAATTTAATTTATGAAATGGATCCTTCTCCTGAAACTGCGCAAAAGTGCGTATCCGAATTACGCTCATTTTTTATCTGGAATAAAGACCTTCCCAAAGCCCAGACAGATTTGGAGAAAATCTTAGGCAAGGCGGTGAATCATTGAAACAGGTACTTTTTGAGAAAGAAGATGTCATCAAAATGATCTCAGCCGGGAAGAGGTTGATCCTGGCAGGAGATGAAAAGAATTTGCTCGATCTGCCCGCCGGTCAATGGATTGGGGGAACCATCCCCTTCTTTATGGGTGAAAATGGCGGTATCTATACTACTGAAAAAATCTTCGTGACCGAGATTCCTGACTATGTCAAAAATGCCACCATCAAAGTTTATAATGAAAACAATGTCAGTCAGGTATACAATGAAGCGCCTCACCACGGATTCAGCATCATCATCATCCCGGCCTGGAGTGCCACCCATCAGACCTTTGCCCTGAATGCACCAGATTTTCCGGGCTTTGCCAATCGTCCCTTAATTGGCTGGATTGCGGGAACGGCGATCGAAAATGGGCAAAAACCCAAAATCTTTGATGGCACACGCAGCCTTCCTCTGGAGAACGGCGCCGTGGTCATGCATGTAGATCTGCCTGCCAATAAAACAGCTGAAATCGACATCATCAACATCTTCGAGCAGGGGAAAGGTGACACTATCACCTTCCCTGAGAACGGCTTCAGCGTCACGACTGCCTGCATTAACGGACAGCCGCAAAATTTTGCGGAATACCTGCACGAGAAATCCATTGATACCCGGCTTTTGCTGATCACCGACCTTTACGGTGCCAAAATCAACATCAGCTTCAAGAACATCGACTTCGAAAAGAAACAGGTCAATTTTTACGCTCCGGTCTTTGCCGGCTATCGTTACAAAATCGCCAGCCCAGTCGAAGATTATTTTGGCAGTTTTCTGAATCTGGTTCCCCAAGATTCCGGAGAAAGAGCATTCTTCGCCTGCAACTGTATTTTAAACTTCCTCTACGCTGGTCTGGAAGGAAGAAAATTCGGCAACTTCACCGGCCCCATTACTTTTGGCGAAATCGCTTACCAATTATTGAATCAGACTCTGGTCTACTTAACCATCGAAGACGTCTGAACCGTTTATTTGTAGGATCGCTCATACCGAGTAAGTGGAAAATATGCGCAAGCCAACCGAACCGGAACGAATAGAACCCATTCTCTGCCCTATCGATCAGTTCAATAATTCCTGTGACCCTGTCTCCTGCTTTACTCAACGTCACGCCAATGAAATCGAAACCTTGCTGAGCATTCAACAGGCGATTACCAGCCAGTTGAACCTGAATGATGTCTTGCAAATGATCGCGGATGAAGCACGTCGTTTAACCTCAGCAAAAATCAGCTTTCTCTACGTGCTTGATGATGATTTTCTCTCTCTAGCCGCAGTTTCTGGGGTCAAAAGGGACGACAAACTACATAACCTGCGCGTTCCGGTTGCTCAATCCATTGCGGGGGAATCGATCCTGACGCATCGGTCGATCATGATCGATGATGTCGAAGAAAATGACGCCCGCATTTACAAAGAAGCCATCAAGCCTTTTGGAAAGATCAGTTGTTACCTGACCGTCCCCTTGATCTACCGCGACCATTCAATTGGAGTCATTGCGGTTGCCGACCAATGCAACACGCAGCTTGGAGATGACAGTTTGCGCATCCTGAGCATGCTGGCCCCCAGCGCTGTGATCGGCATCGAAAATGCACGCATGTACCAGGAACAGCAAGAAAGACGCATCGAGGCCGAAAGTCGGCATCAAATGTCAGAAAGCATGCGCGTCATGCTGGCCATTCTGAATTCCAATCGTTCCCTGCCTGATATTCTCAAATACATCGTCACGCACGTTAGCAGCCGTCTGCTTGAATGCCAGGGTACGGCCATTTTTACGGTACAACCAAAAGACCACTCCCTGATCATCCAGGCCGCGCATGGTCTGCCTTTTGATCTGGTAGATGCTCAATTCCTGCCCGGCTACGATACCGCGAAAAAAGTGGTGCGCACTGGGTTGCCCATGACGGTCACCTCCGCCCATACCGGTGGAGCAGATGATGATGCCAATTTTGATGCCATTTCAGTCGAATGGGCCATGGTCAATCAAATGATCGTCAATTACCAATCCTGGATGGCGGTTCCCCTGGTGATTAAGGGAGAAACTTATGGCGCTATTTTGATGTATTACAGCGACCCCCATGAGTTCACCAGTGAAGAAATCAACCTGGCTTTGATGTTCAGCGATCAGGTAGCCCTGGCCATCGAAAACGCCCGTCTGCGCTCCGAAGCTGAAAAGGCTGCTGTCATTGCAGAACGAAACCGACTGGCCCGGGAGCTGCACGACGCCGTCAGCCAAACCCTGTTTTCGGCCAATATCATCGCCGAAGTACTTCCGCGCCTGTGGGATCGCAATCAGCCTGAAGCGCGCAAGCGCCTGCTTGAACTGCAGCAATTAACCCACGGCGCGCTGGCCGAAATGCGCACCCTGCTCTACGAATTACGTCCCTCTGTCTTCAAAGAGGCTAAACTGGGTGAACTGCTCAAACAACTCATCCAGGGCATCTCGGTGCGCGCTCAAATTCCGATTGATCTCGTCGTGGAAGGAGATGGTCTTCTCCCGGCTGAAGTGCAGATCGTTTTCTATCGCATCACCCAGGAAGCGCTGAATAATGTTATCAAGCATGCCAACCCCAATCACGTCGAAGTCAAGTTGCAGTATTACCCAGAAAGCGTTTCTCTCACCATCCGTGATGATGGCTGCGGTTTTGATCCGGAACAGGTCTCACCAGAACATTTTGGCTTGAGTATTATGCAAGAAAGGGCCACCACCATCAACGCAAAATTAAAACTATCCTCCCAACCCGGTAAAGGGACGCAAGTTATGGTAACATGGATTCAAGCACCCCTAAAGGAGAAAGTATGACATCCAGTGGCCCGATTCATGTGATGGTAGTCGATGATCATGCTGTAGTTAGAAGCGGCATGGAAGCCTTTCTCGACTCTTACGAAGATCTGGAAATGACCGGGTATGCGCGTACCGGTGAAGAAGCCATTGAGAAATGCATCGAGCTAAAGCCTGATGTCGTATTAATGGATTTGTTAATGCCGGGGATGGATGGAGCGGCTGCGACCAAAGTACTGCGGCAAAAATGTCCCAAAACTCAGGTCATTGTGCTGACGAGTTCCAAGGAAGCAACCATGATCCAGAAGGCCATTCAGGCTGGCGCTATTGGATATCTGCTGAAAGACGTACAGGCGGATGAAATTGCCGAAGCCATCCGTCTGGCCCATTCAGGGAAGTCCATCCTGTCGCCCGAAGCAGCGCAGGCTTTGATACGTGCCTCCAGCCAGCCTAACCCACTGGGATATGACCTGAGTGACCGAGAACGTGAAGTACTGGCACTAATGGTGAAGGGGCTAAACAATACCGAGATCGCTGCCAAGCTGATCGTTTCACTTTCCACGGTGAAACACCACGTCAGTCACATCCTCTCAAAGCTGGACACGACCAATCGAGCAGAAGCGGTAGCGCTGGCAGTACAGCACCGCCTTATCAACTAACCCATTACGTGTTCAGAAATTGCGACTGCGGGCGATAAAGAGAAAGCCCAAGCTGATTCGTCAGATTGTAGGCACAGAACGGAATCAGCTTTCCTTCACGGCTAACGTGAATGATATAGCACTCCCGCAAACGTTCAAGATCCAGATTCCAGGCATCTTGAAACGCCATTCCCGAAATACTAAATGAATAAGTGTTAACGCGCTCCAGAAAGTCATCCCAACTGCCCAAAATCTGCTTAGGCTCTGAGGTGACCGGCGGTCTGGCAACTGTCCAATGCTTGGCGGTCACCAGACGAGACTTGCGCGAACCATCCTGAATTGGGGTGGAGGTCGAGCAGCAGCTACTCGTTTCACGCCGGGTCAAAGGGCGCAGCTCACCCTCCGGCATAAGGACGAAATTGGCATGAAAAGAGCAATGAGCATTTTCTCCCCCCGGCGGCAAGAAAGATTCGCGCTGAATCCGCCCCTGAGTTTGTTCTGTGATCGCTCGAATCACCTCAGGCAATGTAATGCGTTCAGCGTCTGAAGGAGCTTGTGGATAACGGCCAAAATAGCTGACCGGCTGAAAATGCACTCCGCGTACCGTTGGGGCGTGAGCCAATGCCAGATCGATGATGCGGCCGATTTCATCCGTGTTGATCCCTGGCACCAATGTTGGCACCAAAACTACTCCTATCCCCAGATCGGCACAGTTCTGAATCGCCTGCATCTTTTGTGCAAAGATTGCCCGGCCGCGCATACGCGAATAAATTTCATCATTTGTTCCATCAAATTGTAGGTAGACGGTACAAAGACCTGCATCTTTCATCTTCGCCAGATAAGCCACGTCGCGCGAAATGCGCAGTCCATTGGTATTCAATTGAAAAAAAGTGAAGCCCAGGCTTCTCCCTAATGTGATGATCTCAGGGAGGTCATCACGCATGCACGGTTCCCCACCTGAGAGTTGAATGTTGAATGGGCCGCCAGCCTGCAGCAAACGCCTGTACCATCCCTCTATTTTTTTCAGCGAGGGTTCACTTGAAGAATCTTTCTTGCCGGCACTGGCAAAACAAAATTTGCATTTCAGATCACAGCGTTCGGTGATATCAAAAAGAACGCAGCAAGGTTCCTGACGATGATCGGCACAAAGTCCGCAATCAAACGGGCAACCCTTGTCGATCGAAGTAAAAGGCTGTTGAGGGAAAACAGGTACTTTGGGCCTGGCCCACTCAGTAAAACCGGGGGTTCCACGCCAGATCACGGTGCGGTAAAACCCATGCTGTGGGCATTCTTTTTCGAGATAAACATCTTCTCCATACCGGACGCGATTTGCCGGTAAACGTTTCAGACAAACCGGGCATACACTCTCCGTGGATGAAAGCAAAGTCCCCTCGGCAAAAATATCTTGATTTATCATTCCAGTCACTTCTATTTTGGGATTCCCCTAACGATCACTTGCAGAAAGGTCAAAGCCACTTTCAACCAGTAATTCCTTGGCGCGCTGATAAGTTGCCGCGATCAAATTTGGACAAATTTCGGCTACCTTCTTCCGATCTTGCCCCACCAGGTTCTCGCAGTGGATTCCTCCGCAAGACACACCATATTCCTGCTTAAACCACTTGAGCAGATCTTCGATCATAAACATCAGCCGTGGCTCGTCCTCTTCTTCGGGGAGACCACGGCCAGCATAAAGCCCCAGCATGCAAACCGCACCGGTCAGGGCCCCACAGACATCACCGGTATACCCCAGGCCTCCTGCCAGCCCCTGCATTGCCCGAATCAGATCGGGGTTCTCCTTCCCCTGCATCTCCAGAGCCATTTTCAGTATGACTTGGCTGCAGGAAAAACCCTGCGCCTTAAATTCCATCATTTGTTCGAGATCATCCATAATAAGACTCCTTTAATGACGAGTTCTGTCGTCTCATTTGCCATTCCTCTTCTTTTTCTGCGCAACGCACAAAAAATAACTGATCTTCGCTCGAGAAACCGCCAGCACCAGATCAAAGGGATCCAGCGATAAGTTCTCCGGGTTGATCAGTGTATTCAAATCGGCTCCAGCACAAAAAGCGGAAAGTGCTTCTGCATGATCTTCCCAAACCGCCAGAGAGAAACCAGATCGCTGCAGTATGTCCCAGAGTTCTTTTTGTGCGAAGGCATTTGCCAGACAGCTATTGGGAACCAATCTGCGAATTTCTGATAACTGGTCAGGGACGCGCGCATAAAGGTCCGTCAAGATCAGCACACCCGTTTGCTGAAGAACGCGATGAATTTCTATCAGTACCCAAGACAAATCCTGAAACACGGATAAACTGCATTCACAAATCACCGCTTCTAAAGAAGACGTTTGAATCGGCAGATGCAGAGCATCCCCTTGTATGCCCGGAAATGTCCGTGAATTCGCAAGTTCTTGCTGGAGCAGCGCTCGTGAAAAATCCAGCCCGAAAGCCGGGTATCCCAGACCACTCAAATAGCGAACTGTTCGACCCGTTCCACAGCCAAGATCCAAAACATGATCTCCTGGGCCAAGCGAGCCAAGTTCTACCGCGCGTCGGGTCAATTCACTCCCGCCCGGATGAAGAGTTCCCCCCATCATCGGGCTGCAGGTTGTTTTCTCATAGAGACTCACCGATGCAGGCGGCATCTGCGCTGTCGTCACAGGCGGCTCCTATTTATCTTCCACTGCTCTTTCGACTTCCGCCATCTTTCCGAGTGCCAGATCTTCAGGTACCAGCACCAATCCACACTTCGGACAGCGCAAAAGATCCACCGGATAAGAATTTCCCAGGTAAGACACCATCACCTTTCCCGGTTCAAGAGGAACATGACATTTCGAGCAAGTCCAGTGGCCCTGAGCAATGGCTTGAACTACTTCGCTCATGATCTGCCTCCTTCGAGAAGCTCCATGCGATGGCTATAGGCATTATGGATCACGTAGTGATCCTCCTCGACTGAGTAATCTACCCAGTAGGTCACCCGAGTGGGTTTGTAATGTGCCAGAAAATGACCGTTCTCCTGCTGCAAAAATTTACTCTGGGTACGTTCAGCATATTCGATCACTTTTTGGAGATCCTCGATCAAGATCAAGCGATCTTCAAGCAGCTGCTTTACCTTGTCAGAAAAGACCAGTTGAATCGACTCATAATTTTCGTGGTCAGGCATCGTTTCACTCCAGATTTCTTTGAGCATCTGCTCTTTGAGACGGGCACGATTCTCATGCCGCTGCGAGAACCCTGGCCCCTTACGTTCGGCACGGGCGGGCAGATCACTGGCATAGAAAAGATCCAGCAAATGCAAAGTGGATTTGCCATGATTGGCGAAGAAATCGCGGCACATGGAACAATAAGTCAAATAGTCATTGGCGCTCTCATGAATCCGCCGCTCGATGATCTGCTGCGACAGCGGAGGGTTCGCCAACCAGGTTTGCCCGCCAAAACTGCAGCAAGTCGTCTTTTCGCGGTTGAGCGGTAATTCTTCAACGCGATAGCCCATTTTTTGTGCCAGGCTGCGTACGCTCGTGTGAATTTGTGATTCATAGCGGGTAGAACATGGATCATGAATGGAAATAACCCCACCTTTTTTGGAAGCCGCCCCTTCCGGCAATCCATATTGATCGAAGATCTCCCACAATGACACAATGGGCAAATCAGGCAAATTGTTCTTGAACACCTGATAGCAGCTGGAGCAAGCCAGAACTACCTTCGGATTACCCAATTCTGCATAGTGAGCCTTGAATTCCTCCAGCGCGGCATGGAATAGCTCTCGCTCGCCGGCCCAATCGGCTGGTGCCCCACAGCAGCCCAGCATCAAACCTACCTGAGGCAAATGGCCTTGTAAATAAGCATATACCTGCTTCACCTGTTCCGGCGCCGAAGCACTGAGCTGGCAGCCCGGGAAAAAGACATATTGGCTTGAATCCGTGCCCGGCTGATTACGGGTCAATGAAAAATGCGGACTGTTGCTAAATGCCATGTCGCGTAAGGCAAAGTCGTGCGCTGAGGGAGGCATGTGGCCCTGTTCCACCATCGTCTGGCGGGCTTCCTTACACAACGCGCCCATATCCAGGTGCGTGGGGCAAACCTCTTTGCATTGGCCGCACAAACTGCACGAATTGATCATTTTATTGAACAATCGTGTCCCCATCACAATCGAGAGGTTGTTATAGATCTGCCTGACGTATTTCTTCGGATAGCCGCCGTAGAAGGAGAGATACTCGCAATCCTTAACGCATTCCATACACTCACATTGCAAGCAGCGGGCAGCCTCACTTTTTGCCTCCTCTGCCGTGTACCCCTTGCCGCGCATGTGAGTTACTGGCTGCCGCGATTCCCCAGCCATGTTCGTGTACAGACAGCTCTCATAAGGCCCTTCATTGACCCGGGATGCCGTCAACGAAACCTTTTGGATCGAGCGATCCATAGAAACCGCGGCGATGCGGCCATCTGACATAGCCGTAATGAAAGGCAACTCTTTTTGATTGCCAACCTCACTACCAGCAAAAACCCCAGGCAAAGCGGTGCTGCGCGTCACCGGATCGATGGCACCCAGTACAGATTCGCGGCCCGCCCCGACCGCCACATAGACCGCATCGAACTCGTGCTGCAACTGTCCCAGAGTGATCCGGTTGGAATCCGCATTAAAGCTAACCGCTGTATTAAGATGCACCTCAATGCCCAGCTGCAGCAAAGCTTCGATCTCTTTTTCCAACACAGCATGAGGTAAACGGTCCTCAGCAAACGAACGCAGCCTTCCCCCGAGTACGCCAGATGCTTCATAGATCACAACCGTATAGCGTTTGTGAGCCAGATCGTAAGCCGCAGTCAGCCCACTGATTCCACCCCCTACAATCGCCACACGCTGTTTACGGCGTGTGAGCGAGGAAGCCTTTTCTTCTGCCGGGCTGCCCAATTCGACGCAAACACGTTCCAGGTCAGCCACAGCAATGGGCTCATGGCGCAGGCACACCTCACGGCAAGGCTGTTCACAGATACGGCACGTCAGCGCCGCAAAAGGCAATGCCTTTTTGAGAGTTTGCAGTCCAGCAGTGAAATTCCCCTGCTGCACATTCGCGCACAGCGTCCGCACATCCACGTGCATCGGACAGCTCGCAACGCAGGCCGGGGCGCATTCTTGAATACACTGTGTTTCCAGATCGTGCAAATGATTTTGATCCATAACGAATCCTGTTGATCCTTTTCACGAAAGCGAAGTATTCAGTTTTGCTAATTTTTCTTCTCTCAGTATAGGGAGAATATTCTACAGGAACAACCGTCAAGAGTAGCGTTTTGGCATCGGTCAACTGACCCATTTTAAATGGGTCAGGCGGCCAGTGCTGAATTATCCGAGTGCACGTTTTCACCGAGCCATAAACCTTCTATGATGAAGATGATACCAAGCAAAGCGGAAAAGTTTCAACTGAATATCTTTCGTAGTTCCTGAAACCATCCAAATTCAACAAAAATTTATTAAGGAGGTAAGGATGCAAAAGAAAACATTTGTAGTCAATGGCGTTCCCCAAACAGTCGAAATTGACGACGAAACGTCATTGGGAGATGTTTTGCGCGAGAAGCTGATGCTTACCGGCACAAAACTCTCCTGTAGACAGGGACACTGTGGCGCTTGCTCCGTTCTTATTGACGGCAAGCTGACCCTGTCTTGTGTCACCCGGGCCAAGCGTGTACCCGATGGCGCGAAGATCACCACAGTAGAAGGAATTGGCACACCTGAGAAAATGCACCCCATCCAAATTGCATTTATTGCTCATGGCGCCGCCCAATGCGGTTTCTGTACCCCCGGTATGATCGTTTCATCGAAAGCTTTGCTGGATAAAGACCCCAATCCCTCTCGCGAAGAGGTACGGGAATGGCTGACCAAGCATCACAACGTCTGCCGCTGCACCGGTTACAAACCCATCGTGGATGCCATCATGGATGCAGCCAAAGTCATGCGTGGTGAAATGAGCCAGGCAGAACTCGAATTCAAGATGCCCGCTGATGGGCACATCTGGGGCACCAAGTTCCCGCGCCCGACCGCCAAAGCCAAAGTTACGGGTACACTCGACTTTGGGCAGGATCAAGCGCTCAAAATGCCTGCCAACACCCTGCGCTTAGCTCTGGTCCAGGCAAAAGTTCCCCATGCCAACATCCTTTCTATCGATACCTCCGAAGCTGAAAAGATGCCCGGCGTTTTCAAAGTGGTCACCTATAAAGACGTCAAGGGCAAAAACCGCATCACTGGTTTGATCACCTTCCCGACGAATAAAGGGGATGGCTGGGATCGCCCCATTCTGTGCGATACCAAGATCTTCCAGATTGGTGATGCTATCGCCATCGTCTGCGCGGATACTGAAGCACACGCTCGTGCAGCCGCCGATAAAGTCAAGGTTGAACTGGAAGTGTTGCCCGCTTACATGAATGCGGTCGATGCCATGGAAGAAGATGCCATCGAAATCCATCCGGGAACCCCGAATATTTACTTCGAACAGCCCATTGTCAAAGGCGATGACACCAAATCCATTATGGAAACTGCCCCCTACGTTGCAGAAGACAGCTACTATACTCAGCGCCAGCCGCATCTTTCCATCGAAACGGATACCGGTTTCGCTTACTTCGACAAAGAAGGGCGTTTGACCATTCACTCCAAGAGTATCGGTCTGTATCTGCACCTGCTCATGATCGCCCCTGGAATTGGTCTGCCCCCCGAGAAGATCCGCATGGTGCAAACTTACGCCGGCGGTACTTTCGGCTACAAATTCTCCCCGACCATGGAAGCCCTGTTGGGCGTTGCCTGCATGGCAACCGGCCGCCCGGTTTCACTGACTTATGACTACACCCAATACATGCAGTACACCGGCAAGCGCTCCCCATTCTTCACCACCGTGAAGATGGCCGCTGATGAAAAAGGCAAGCTCGTAGCCATGGAAACGGATTGGACCTGCGATCATGGTCCCTATTCCGAATTCGGCGATCTGCTGACCCTGCGCGGCGCCCAATACATCGGTGCCGGTTACAACATTCCTAACATTCGTGGTCTCGGCCGCACCGTCTGCACGAACCACGTCTGGGGTGCTGCCTTCCGTGGTTATGGCGCTCCTGAGAGTGAATTCCCCTCCGAGAGTCTGATCGATGAGCTGGCCGAGAAGGTTGGCATGGATCCGTTGGAATTCCGCTACATCAACGTCTACCGCCCAGGGGATACCACCCCCACCGGTCAGGATCCCGATGTCTACTCCCTGCCCGAGATGATCGACAAACTGCGCCCACGCTATCAGGCTGCCCTCGAGAAAGCCAAACGCGAATCCACCCCCGAGAAGAAGAAGGGTGTCGGCGTGGCAATCGGTATCTACGGCTGCGGTCTGGATGGTGTGGATAGCGCCGAGATGGAAATCGAACTCACCAAGACCGGTGTAACCGTTTTTGCTAACTGGCACGATCATGGCCAGGGTGCAGATATGGGCACCCTGGGAACCGCCCACGAAGCCCTGCGCCCACTGGGTCTGAAACCCGAACAGATCAAACTGGTAATGAACGACACCGCGTTCACCCTCAATGGTGGCCCTGCCGGCGGTAGCCGCAGCCAGGTGTTCGTTGGCAATGCCATCAAGAACGGCTGCGAGAATTTGCTGGCTGCCATGCAGAAAGGCCCGAACAAATATCGTACTTACGATGAGATGGTTGCCGAAGGTTTGCCGTTGAAATACAAAGGCAGTTGGGCTTCTTCCATGGCCACGAACTGCGATGCCGAAACCGGCCAGGGAAAACCATTCGCTGTCTACATGTATGGTGTGTTCATGGCTGAGGTCGAGGTCGAGGTCAAGAGCGGCAAGACCAAGGTCGAAGCACTCACGCTGGTTGCTGATATCGGTAAGATCAACAACAAACTGGTCGTAGATGGTCAAATCTATGGCGGTCTGGCCCAGGGCGTGGGTCTGGCTCTCTCAGAAGACTTCGAAGACTACTCCATCCACTCTACCTTACTCGGTGCAGGCGTTCCGTATGCCACCGATATTCCGGATAAGATCGACATCATTTACGTCGAGACTCCCCGCGAATACGGTCCTTTCGGCGCTGCTGGTGTGGGCGAATTGCCGTTGTGCGCTCCCCATCCTGCCATCATCAATGCGATCAAGAATGCGACAGGCGCTCGTGTGACCAATTTGCCTGCCCGCCCGCCAAAAGTGGTGACCAGCATCAAGCTGAAAGAGAAGGCGGACGCCACTGTTTCGCTGATTTCCTAATTTCTGTTTACTCGCACCGCAAAGGAGTTAATGATTATGGCAAAAATGATAATGGTTCATCCCGATCGTTGCGTGGGTTGCAAGAGCTGTGTTGCGGCCTGTGCCTTTGAACATGAAGGGAGCCAGCGTCTCGAAGCATCTCGGGTGCACGTTTTCAACTTTGACTTCGAAGGTGTCAACGTGCCAATGATGTGCCAGCACTGCAGTGATGCAGCCTGTGTCACCGTCTGCCCCACGGGTGCTATGCACCGCAACCCTGAAACATCCGTCATCGAATACGACGCCTCCCGCTGCATCCGCTGCCGTATGTGCACCATGGCCTGCCCGTTTGGCAATTCAGTCTATGACGCTCTGACTGACACCATTTTGAAATGCGATCTTTGCAATGGTGATCCCGCCTGCGTGAAAGTTTGCCCGTCTGATGCACTCGAATACGTCGACGACACCGTCTCTACATTCTCCCGCCAAAAGAACTTCGCTGCAAAACTAAAAGAAACAATCCAGGAATTTCCTGGCTAGACTTTATCCCACTTCTGCGCCAGTCGGGCCATCCCCGGCTGGCGTAGATTTATCAGGAGGAGCTTGTGAACCAACTCGTCGTATTGCCTCTGGAGGCTCTCGGCGTCGGTATTTTGTTGCAAGTTATACTGAGCCGAGTTCTTTCTCCTAAATGGAAAGGCTGGCTGGCTTTTCTGGCTGGCGTCACTGCACTGATAGCTATTTTGGCACTGCTTCCTACGATCATTCAGGGTTCAACAGTTGACCGGACCCTCTTTTCTTGGGATCAAAATATTTCCCTGCAATACCATGTGGATGGGTTGAGCTTAATCTTTGCTCTGATGGCTACCGGAATCGGTTCTGCTATTTTGCTTTATTGCATTCAGTACATTGCCCATGAGCCAGAAGGCATCACCCGCTTCTACGTTTTGATGCTCACCTTTATCGCCGGACTCGTCAATCTGGTCTTTTCAGCCAATCTCTTACTGGTTTATCTGAGCTGGGAAGTCATTGGCTTATGCTCTTACTTTCTGGTGGGCTTCTGGTACAAAGAAACTGTGGGCCGTCAACGGCGCGCGAAAAGTGCTGGTCATGACCCACATCCCCGGCTATGGATTGCTCGCCGGCATCTTGCTGCTCTACCATCAGAGCGGCACTTTCGTCTGGACAGATCCTTCCATCAGCGCGGCTTTCACTACCGGCATTTTCGTACTTATGCTGGTCGGTTGCAATGGCTAAATCAGTCATGTTCCCGCTGCATACCTGGATCCCCGAGGCCATGAATGCCCCGACGCCAGTTTCAGCGCTGCTGCATTCCGCCTGCTACGTCAAAGCGGGCGTGTACCTGATAGCACGTATGTACTCGTTGGCCCACTGGCCGCATGCCTGGAATATCGTTGTGATCACTTTGGGCTGCGTCACCATCTTTGTGGGAGCCATTTTTGCTCTGGCCCAAACCGATATGAAACGTCTGCTGGCCTACTCGACCATCAGCCAGCTTGGTTACATCATCACCGGTCTGGGGTTAGGCACCAATCTGGGCATCGCTGCCGGTCTATTCTACTGCTTGAGCCACGGCCTCTTCAAAGGGACTCTGTTCCTGTGTGCCGGCGCCGTACAGCATTCCACGGGTACCCGTGACATGCGCCGTCTCGGCGGCCTTGCCGCCAAAATGCCCTGGACAGCACGTATCTGGCTGATCGCGACCGCTGCCATCGTCGGCGTGCCCCTCACCAATGGGTTTGTCGCCAAATGGCTGCTGCTGGATGCCGCTCTGGACGCGAACATGACCATCGTGGTCATCGTTGCCTGGGTCGTCAGTGTAATCACAGCAATCTACATGCTCAAGGCAACCGTCAGCGTCTTCTACGGCGAAATGCCTGCCTGGTTGAAAGAAAGCCACGTCCACGATGCCGAGCCTTCCATGTTAGGCGGGATGGGCATCCTGGGTTTTCTGTGCCTGCTCTTTGGTCTGGCCCCGCAAATTCTCTTCAAAGGCCTGGTCAACCCGGCAGTCACTGCCCTCGGTTTCGACTGGAAGATCACCCTTACCTGGTTCGGTCTGCAAACCAGCTCCGCTGGCGTACAGGTCACGTTAGGCGCCGCAATTGCCCTGGTCGCGCTGCTCTTCGGTGCATTGATCTTTGCCATGACCCGCAAGAGTCGTGTGGTTGCCAACAATGTGGCCGTCTTCACCGGTGGTGAACCGCTCACCGACAACGCCGGAATGCGCGCCGTGGACTTCACCGTCGTGGCAGAATCCAATCTGGCCCCAGTTTACAAGATCACCGACCCAGACCCCATCTATTTTGGCCTTTGGAATGGAATCAAGAAGCTGGCCAACGGGTTTGCTGTTGTCATGGATCCGATCAGCGAGAAATTCCCAATTTGGGCTTCTGCTCTGCTGATCGTGGTTGTCTTTGTGATTGTCTGGTTCATTTAAACGGATGAGGTTACGATGAATTCACTCTTTTTTCAAACAGTAACTTCAACGAGCAGTGAGCTCTGGGATTGGGTCTTTGCTGGCGCTTTCCTGGTATTGATGATCGTCATTGGCCTGTATTCGGCTGCCATTCCCCAGGGAAAACGCAGCTGGAGTATCCTGGCCGCCCTCATCGGAATACTGGCGATCGCCGGCCTGGTTGTCGGCGAAGGCTGGGCACGGATTGCCCTGCTGGATGCCGCCGCTTTCGTTGCCGTAGCGCTGGTCTGGAATCAAGGAACGCCGGCCGCTAAATCCGCCGCCAAGACCTATCTGATCTTGATGATCATCGCTGTTGCCTTTCTGGGCGCAGGGATGGCACTGGTCGGGGAAAGCAATGAGCTGCCCGTTTCCCCGCTGGATAAGATCGCTGCCGGACTGCTGATCGCTGGCTTTGCGGTGAAACTGGCCCTGGTGCCGTTCTATTTCTGGCTGCCCAAGGTAACCGAACATTCCAGCCCCATGACATCCGCGCTGATCATCTCCATTGTCGACATCGCTGCCTTTTGCGAGATGGCCCACCTGCGCATCACAGCCGCCTGGGTCTTTACTGATTACGCAATTCTCTGGTTGGTACTGGCATTGCTGTCTATGTTCGGAGGAGCCCTGTTAGCTCTGGCCCAAAAGAACATCAAACGCATGCTTGCTTTTTCAACCATTGATGACATGGGCTATCTGGTGCTGGGAACGTTGGTCGGCACCCAATATGGTTTGAACGGTGCTATTCTGGCCGCTTTAAGCCACGCCTTCTTCAAGGTGCTTCTCTTTGGCGCAGTAGGCGTAGCTGAAAAACAACTCGGCCACGATCTTACGCTTGAGGATCATGGCGTCGCCGCCCGAAACCCCTACAACGCTGGCGTCTTTATTTTGAGCGCCATCGGCATGATCGGCGTCCCTCCCTTCTTTGGTTTCATCGGCCGCTGGCGGCTATACCTTTCTGGCCTGGAATATGGCGGAGTGGCTCTGGTGCTCGCCATGGCTGCCGCTACCGCGCTGGCTTTGCTTTACTACGTCCGAGTCATTCACCGGGTATGGTTGGGGAAACCTGCAGAAGAAACTGTCTCCACCCCCGCGCCGAAACTGGCAGTGATCGTTCTGGTCATCCTTTTGCTCGGCATGCTGGCAGTGGGGCTTTACCCCAACTGGCTCACCACCCTGATCGGGTGAAATCTTTGATAGGGTATGCATATGAATCCATTTAAGAAACTCATGCAAATCTCCCGCGGCAAATCTCCCTGGATCTATTGCCTGAATACCGGCGCCTGCAACGGCTGCGACATCGAGATTGCCGCCAGCCTGACCCCGCGTTATGATGCCGAGCAACTGGGCGTCCGCCGTGAAGGCAGCCCCAAACACGCTGACATTCTGGTAGTTTCAGGTCCAGTAACGCTGCGGACTCGTGATGCTCTGCTCAATATCTACGAACAGATGCCCAACCCCAAAGCCGTGGTCGCCGTAGGCTCATGCCCGGCTTCCGGGAACGTTTTTGCTGGCAGCCCCACCATTTTTGGCGCAGTCGACCAGTTCATCCCCGTGGATGTCTACGTGGCCGGCTGTCCTCCCCGCCCGCAGGCAATTCTGCAAGGAATTGCTGAAGCAGCCGGAATTCTGGCTGCCGGGAAGCAAAAAAATCTTATGGAGGCGAAGAAATGAATCTCTGGCTCGCCTATTTGATCGCTTTGCTGTTATGGCCTGGCCTGATCGGTGCCACTTTGCTCGGATGGTTGTACATGTGGTTCATCCGTAAACTGTCGGCACGCTTCCAGGGCCGACAAGGGCCGCCTTTTTACCAGCCTTTCTTCGATTTCATCAAATTGCTGGGGAAAGAAAACATTGTCCCGGCCGGGATCAATCGAGTGCTTTACTATGGGCTGCCCATTTTATCGCTGGTCTCGATCGTCTTTGCCCTGGCCCTGATTCCAGTACCATGGAACCCGATCCAATCTTTCCCGGGAGATCTCATCGTTTTCATCTACTTACTTGAGACACCAGCCCTGTGTGAAATTCTGGCCGGGTTCAGCACACGCTCTCCCTATGGTCAGGTGGGAGCCTCTCGTGAAGCCATGATGAGCCTGGGATACAACGTGCCTTTCCTGGCCGCCGTGATTGCTGTAGCCGTCCATGCCGGCAGCTATAACCTGAACGTGTTAGCCAAAACGCCGCTTTCATGGGTCAGTCTGGCTGCTGCAGTAGCCTTCTTCCTCTCTCTGCCCGCTCGCTTGAAGAGCAATCCATTCTCGATTGCCAATGCCGAACAGGAAGTGGTGGCAGGGGCTCACACCGAATACAGCGGTATCGCTTTGGCCCTCTTTGAGCTGAGCCATACGCTGGAACTGGTAGCCATGATCAACCTGTTCGCCGTACTTTTCCTCTCACCGATCACCTCAGGTTGGGTGACCGGGGTGGCATACCTGCTGCTCAGCGTCCTTCTGATCGTGTTGATTACCCTCATCGGCAACGCAACTGCCCGTCTCAAACTCAACCAGGCTTTCCGCTTTTACTGGCGTTGGGGAGCAGCAGCAGCCGCAGTGGCCATCGTTTTCGCGTTCATTTTCTAAAAAGGAGTGAAAATGAACATTCTTCATATCTTGTCTCAAAATTTCAATCACGGCTCACGTACTCGTCGGCCTGAAGATGCAGTTCCCTACCCGAAAGACTTCAGAGGCAGGCTGCTACACAACACCAGTTTGTGTACAGCCTGCGGCACCTGTGTGTACGCCTGCTCTCCTGGGGCCATCACCATCGACACCAGTGAAGGCAACGTTGCGAACTGGGATTACACCGAAGATCGCTGCACTTTTTGCGGTTTTTGTGTGCAATATTGCCCCACTCACGCTCTAAGTTTCGAACAGGTTTCTCCGAAGCCCATCAATGAACGGGTGGAACATTATCTCTTTCATGAGATCGAACTGCAGCCATGCCGCCAATGCGGTAAACCTGTGCAGATGATCCCTCTGGAAACTCTGGAACAGCTCTATGGTCATCCCCTGCCGGCCGAAATCGCAGAAACGCAAGGTCTATGCGAAAACTGCCGCCAGCAATTGATCAGCAAACGTTTCCTCAATGCTCTGGTTGTCAAAGGAGACCGTAAAGATGACTGACTATAACAACCTGCTCCAACAACTCCCGGGAGCCACCCCTCTGGTACAAAAGAAAGACGGCTGGTGGATGATCGCGCCACGGCTGGATGTGCTGGAAATGGCCCAAAAGATGAAAGAATGGGGAGCCCGCTTCAGTACTATGACCGGAAGAATGATCTCGGAAGAAGAAACCGCAGTCATTTACCACTACTGTCTGGAAAATGTTGCTTACAACATCAAAGTGAACACGCAAGGTAACAAACTTCCCTCGATCAGCGTCATTCTGCCCGCAGCGGATTGGATCGAACGCGAGATTCAGGACCTCTTCAAGGTTGAGTTCACCGGCCATCCGCATCCCGAACGATTATTACGGCCCCTGCAACTGGAACCCGGTCTCTTCCGTGAAATTGGCGGTGCGAAAGAAAAGAAGGAGAACTAATCATGCCTTACACCATTCCGATCGGCCCTTACCACCCTGCTCTGGAAGAGCCCTACAAGATCAACGTCACCTGTCAGGGAGAAAACGTTCAAGACGTCGATATCGCCATTGGATTCAACTTCCGCGCCATCGAATTGCTGGCCCAACGGCGCAACTACCTGCAAGACGTCACCCTGGTCGAACGCGTTTGCGGTATTTGTTCGAACGTGCATACCATGACCTACTGCATGGCGGCTGAATCCATCGCGGGAATCGAATTGCCGCGACGGGCAGCCTACATCCGCGTGATCATTGCCGAACTGGAACGTTTACACTCTCACCTCCTCTGGGCCGGCGTCGCCTCTGAACTGATTGGCTACCAGACCATGTTCATGGAAATCTTTGCCCTGCGCGAGCTGGTCATGGATGTGCTCGAAGCCATTTCGGGGAACCGCGTCAATTACGCCATGAATGTCATAGGCGGCGTCAATCGTGACATCAATAACCCCGACGATATTCTGGCGGCCGTACGCAAAATCAAAGCCACCGTCGAAAAAGTCGTGATCCCGATTTTCACCACAGATGCTACGGTAAAAGCACGTACTGCCGGCGTGGGTATCCTCACCCGTGAAGATGCCCTGGCCTATGGCACAGTGGGGCCAACCGCCCGGGCTTCCGGCCTGGAACTGGACCTTCGCTGCGATCTGCCCTATGCTGCCTACGGAGAAATCGGCGTCAATCGTGTGGTACAAACCTCTGGGGATGTCTTTGCGCGCGTTGTCGTCCGTGCTCTGGAAATTCTCGAAAGCATTCGCCTGATCGAAAAAAGCGCTGCAGAATTTGCCAAAAGGCCCCATCCGCATTGAGGATTTGTTCCCCGCCATCCCGGCCGGTGAAGCAACCGCCCGTGCTGAAGCGCCACGCGGAGAAGTGTTTTACTACATTGCCTCAGACGGCAGTGACATTCCGTTACGGGTTGAAAATTCGCACGCCAACCTTTGCCAACATGCCGTCCGTTCGCGCGATGAGCCAGGGTCAACAACTGGCAGATATGCCATTGATCCAGGCTTCGATCGACCCCTGTTATTCCTGCACTGACCGATAAAGGAAGATGTTATTTATTGGTGATTACCAAACTTTTATTGGGGTAATTGAATCATCTTCGAGGAGAGATATCGGTCGTTTACTGTTGCCCGGTGACCTTTTACTGTCAGTCCTCCTACGCCGAGCAAATGCGGGTGTCAAGGCGCAAACCACTCAGCAAGAATCAGGCTTCTCCTGGATGGGAGCCCTGAGCATGTCTCAAGTGGTTTGCGCCGCGACAATTAATGAGAAATGTAATTTTAAAATGAAGAAGAATAACCTTCTTCTCACTCGATAAAGCCGTAAAATACTAATAGACGAATCCTTTGAGCAAAGGAAAGAGATCATGCGAGAAGTCATAGCTGAAATCAAAAACTGGCAAAAAGATGGAAACCTGTTGCGATAGCAACCAATGTGAAACGCAATGGCATGTCGCTGCGCCCCTTGGGAGCCAAGATGGCCATGACTGATCAGATGGACATTGCCGGGTCAGTCACAGGCGGCTGCATTGAAGGAACAGTTTATGAAGAAGCCCAAAAGGTGCTTCACACGCACCGACCCCACCTGCTACATTATGGCGTCACCGGCAACGAAAAACCCTGGGACATTGGTCTGAGTTGCGGCACTTCATTGGACGTTTTCGTTGAAGATCTAAACTCTGCTGCCTGGCAAGCTCTCTTCCCCTCAGTTCAAGAAGCTTTACAAAAGAATCAACTGGCTGCAGTCGCAACGGTGATCGTTGGTACCGGATTGGGCAATAAAATGATGGTTTATTCCGATGGACATTGCCTGGGCGATCTTGGGAATACACAATTAAATGAAGAAGCTAAGGCCTGGATCAAGGAATTGTTCACTACCCAAGAAGTCAACTGGAAAGAATTTACAATCGCGGGCGAATCAGTAGAAATTTTTGCTGATCTGCTTATCCCGGATGCCCGGATGATCATTATTGGTGCTGCCCACATAGCAATTCCGCTGGTGGAAATGGCCAAAGTCATGGGCTTCTACACCATCGTTATCGATCCGCGCGAAGCTTTTGCCAACCGTGACCGGCTCCCCAGCGTAGACGAGTTGATCGTGGATTGGCCTTCTACTGTGCTTGAAAGGCTTGGGCTGGACGAATCAAGCTACGTCGCCGTCATCAGTCACGATGAAAAGCTGGATAACCCTGCCCTGGCAGTAGCACTCACTCGCCCTACCCGTTACGTGGGCGTGTTAGGGACCAAAAAAAATGTTGCCAAGCGGTTAGAAACTTTACGTGAGCTAGGTGTCAGCGAAGAAACAACTCAAAAAACTACACGCTCCAATTGGGCTGCACATTGGGGCCGAAACCCCTGAAGAGATCGCCCTATCGATTCTGGCAGAAATGGTGACTGCCCGACACGGAATTTCGAAAGCCTGAACTGACTCAAGGATTCACCGCAGATCTATCTCGGTGAATCCTTTTTCTTTGTATAATGGAAATCTGTGGAGAAATAAGAACACAATGGATCAATGCACTGACAATCAAATCGCCGGGATCATTCTGGCTGCTGGAGCCTCTTCTCGAATGGGGCAGCCCAAAGTGCTTTTAGAATGGCAGGGAGAAACCCTGATCCACCGGGTCGCCCGCACTGCATTATCGGCGCGTCTGGAGCCCGTTATTGTTGTCGCCGGCGCGCTCTCTCCCCAGATCGAGCAAGCTCTCCCCCACCTGGATATCAAACTCGTGGCCAACCCCAATTGGTCAGCCGGGCAAAGTACCTCTGTCCGCGCTGGCATCCAGGCGCTGCCGCAAGACACTCAAGCCGTCGTCTTTCTGCTTGGGGATCAGCCATTCGTTACAGTGGAATTAATTCAGAAACTAATAGAAACTTACCAGAAAACTCGGCCTGAGATTCTGGCCCCCTTTGTCAACCAGAAACGCATCAACCCGGTGATCTTTGATCGATCCGTCTTTCCGCACTTGCTTGAGCTGCAGGGAGACGCTGGGGCACGCAGCCTGTTCGCTCAATTCCCTCCAGCGGTCATGCCCTGGAATGATGCAAGAGCAGGCTTTGACATCGATACACCAGAAGATTATGAGAAGCTAATCCATACTGCAAAATGATGCTCAAACATTGGGTTACTCTTCCGCTGTGCGCACCGGCAAACTGAAATAGAAAGTGGCCCCCTCCCCCACCTGGCCAACCGCCCAGGTCTTCCCCCCGTGGCGGGTGATAACGCGATTTACATTGGCCAAACCAATGCCAGTACCCTCGAACTCGTCCGCGCGGTGCAAACGTTGAAAGACCTTGAAAAGCCGGCCCACGAACTTCATGTCAAACCCGACCCCGTTATCCCGAACCCAAAAGACAACCTGGCTTTCTTGGGTGGGATCTGAACCTATTTCAATTCTGGTAACCTCTCGTTGCTGAGAAAATTTTAGCGCATTCGAAATCAAATTGGTAATTACGATTCGCAACAAAGCCGGGTCACCAATCACATTCGGCAATTCTTGAACGATCCACTCAACCTGACGGGTCTGAATATCCGGTTGAAACTCAGTAATCACAGCTTCTACCAGATCATGCATATTGACTTCTTGAAAATTCATCTCGATTCTGCCCATTCCGCGAGAAAGAGAGAATCCCATCGATCAGATCATCCATCAGATTGGCAGACTGCGTGATAATGTCCATAAAACGCAAAGAATCTGCATCCATCTTTTGCGAAGTGTGTTCCCGTAATAACTGGATATAGCCATTAATGTGCCGCAAAGGAGCCCGCAAATCGTGAGAAACTGAGTAAGCAAAAGACTCAAGCTCACTATTGGCATTCTCCAGCTCTTTTGTACGCGCATAAACCCGCGCCTCGAGCTCCTGATTCAAGCGATGTAATTGTTCTTCAGCCCGCTTGCGTTCAGCAATGTCCCAAGCCAGATCAGCGATACGCGTAATCGTCGCTACATCTGCCTGATCGTAATCTGATAACTTATTCCCTACCCCAAGGACCGCAACCACTTTTTCTCCGCGGATCACCGGCACCACTACTTCACGGATCACGTCAGCATGGTATTCCGGGAAACCCTTACGATCAGGGAGCGATTTAAAATCATTGTGAATTTCCGCTTGCTGCGAATAAAAACAATTAGCCCATACCCCTGCCTGTTCAATGGGATAGTGCATTCCTATGCCCTTCGCCCCACATTGGGCCTGAGTATTCGTAGACCAATTCTCTAGAGCTACCTTTCCCTGATCTTCCTCAATAAAGTGGAAAAAGCCTAACTGACTTTTGGTCAATTTTTCAATTTCGTTGATTGTTTCTTCAAGCAATTCGCTGAGAGAATGCGTCAAGGAGTATTCAATTAAGTGAAGCCGAGAAGCGTTAATGGCTGCGCTCATTTTCTGCTGGGTAATATCATGAGCAACAGTTGAAATACCAGTGATCTTCCCTGTCGCATCCAGGATTGGGGAAACTACCAAACCCACATCGATGATTCTGCCATCTTTGCGACGTCGCTTGGCTTCATAATGATAAATACTCTTCCCGGCCCGGATATCTGAAAGTATTTGGATTACACTTTCCCGATCCTCTTCTGGCACTACTACTGTGATTGATTTGCCAATGATCTCTTCGCTTGAATAGCCATAGATCAGCTCCGCTCCCTTGTTCCAGCTCGTGACCACACCCTCCAGTGTTTTGCCAATGATCGCTTCATCTGAAGATGCCACAATCGAAGCAAGCAGATTTGTCTTTTCTTGCAGTTTCTTTTGTTCAGTAATGTCCTGAATTACCCCTTCAATTGCGACCGGGTTCCCCCTTTCATCTTTTTTCAATTCAGCAATCGAATGAATAATCCTGGCAGGCTGACCATTTTTCGGGAGTATCTCGAATTCAAGAGCATAAGGTTTTTCTTGTTCAATCAGATCGATCAAAGCCTGATGTACTTCTATGCGGTTCGGAATACAGCTTTCGACTTCCTTTACTGAAAATCTCTCTGAAGCCGGGTCAAAACCATAAATCCGTTTCGCTTCTTCTGAACCCCAAAACTGATCATTGTGAATATCGTATTCCCAGTTGCCAACGTGGCCCAGTGCCTGAGCACGGCGGAAGCGCTCGTCATTAATCCGCAGTGAATGTTCAGTTTCTTTCTCATGAGATAAATCACGTACATAAACGATAACGTTGTTCACCTGCCCCTGTAAATCACGCAATATAAGAGCATTCACCAGTACCGGTACCGAAGCGCCACTTTTTGTTTTCAGGTCAAGTGGGAACTCACTCAGCATGCCCTCATTGAAGATCACCTGGCATACCTGTTCAGCGAGATTCGGTAAGAGAAAACAAAACTGAAATTCTTTATCAATCAATTCATCGCGAGTAAACTGGCTGAGTTTTATAAAAACGGGATTGACATCCAAAATTCGTCTTTCGTTATTCAGCAAGAGTAATGGCTCAGTATGAGCATGGATCATATTATGATCAAAAATTCCGACATTGTTTTGTGGAATCTCTTGATCCTCAGACATCACGTGCACAAAAGAGAGTCCAAACTCTTGATCATGGTAACGAAAATGTTTGGCTTGAATTTCTACCGGGAGTAAAAGCCCATCCTTGGCGCGGTGAATCGTTTTTAAGGTGCAGGTTTGTTTTTCTTTCAGACGTGACCATTTCAATGCCCAGCCTTCATCGTAAAACGAAACATCTATCTCAGAAAGGTTCATCCTTTCCAGTTCACTTTTTTCGTATTTCAGATAATGGCAAGCTGCCGCGTTGACGTAAAATATCTTCCCAACTGAGTCAGCCAAAAAGACCGCTTCAACAAGATTTTCGAAGGCAAATAAAAGTAAATCATTTTCTGTGCGGGCCGTTTTACTCATATTTTTCCTCGCTAACAATAAAAATAACAACTCACAGAGTAATTTCATTATACAGAATAATTTTGTGACAACGGCCAGTGATTATTTCAGGAAAGGCAATCACCAGTATTCGTGAATTCTTCACGCAATGCTACCAACCTGCGATACAGCATCATTCCGTCACATTGACTCACAATTTGTGATCCTTTTTGCAGAAATATACACTAACAAATCCGGCCAGGCATGGTTCAGACACAAACCAGCATTCCTTATCCTTTTTCCATCTCAAAGCAGATAAAAAAGTTAATTTTTCATATTACTTTCGCATAGAGTTTATTAGTGTATAAATTTTTTGGAGATTTCATAGAAATTAGACGGTTTGCAATCGACCTTTCCACAAGATATAGTAATGCTAGTGTATTTAGTGTATATTTTCTTTAGAGGATTCAACCATGAAGACCAATAAAGAACAAATATACGATTTTCTTAAGCTGCATGCCTCTACAAAAGAGAGCGGCGGCGTCACTACACAATACCTGGCCGATGCGCTGGGTATTCTCAGAACCAATGTCAGCAGTCTACTGAATGAACTGGTCAATGAGGGACGAGTCAGCAAATCAGACGGACGTCCAGTACTGTACAAGCTCAAAAGCCAGGAAGAAATTTGCGAAGAACAGTGTTTCGAGAATCTGATCGGTTCCGAAGGAAGTTTACGCCCGACCGATCCAGGTGGCCAAGGCAGCCATCATCTATCCCGAAAAAAGCCTGAATTCTGTCATTGTTGGCGATCCTGGAACAGGGAAAAGTTTTCTCGCGATGATCATGCACCGGTATGCAACTGCAGCTAAAGTGATTCCCCAAGACGCTCCCTATATTGTCTTCGATTGTAAAGACTATCAGGGAGATGAAGAAAGTTTGCTTGCAGAATTATTTGGCGAAGACGAACGATCCGGGATATTTTCGCAGGCCGGGAAAGGTGTCCTCCCACATCGATAATGGCCAATTCCTCAGTACCGGATTACGTAATAAGATCTGCTCCGCTCTGGAAGAAAGCCAGCATCAAGACGGGCAACCTCTGACCCACATCGCTCCCATCGTCATCCTGGCAATCGATCGTTCGAATAAAGCTGCCGTCGAGGATTTTTCGCACAAGCTTCCGATCGTAATTGAGTTACCGGCATTGGCTGAACGTCCGATGGATGAGCGCATGGCGATGATCCAGAGTTTTTTTCACGCTTGAAGCTGCCCGCGCCCAAGAAGAGTTTCGCGATCAGCGCCG
>Ga0268356_10671_pt1 | contig 85169 bp, 74 predicted proteins | sample BioMet10_FD_194415 | JGI IMG/M metagenome (GOLD analysis project Ga0268356, IMG submission 194415) | Sewage microbial communities from Oakland, California, United States - Biofuel 10 (PacBio Assembly) | ecosystem: Engineered > Wastewater > Sewage > Unclassified | place: USA: California | collected...
AGGGCCTTGCGCACGTCGCGACGGCCGCGCGGCTTCATCCGGGAGAGAATCTCCTCGTCACCACCGGTCACGTCGATCACGACGGTCATGTCATAGGGAATCGTGGAGAGCACGGGCCCTGCACTGCGGCGCGTCGGACGTGACCGAGAGCCTCACGAAGACGACCTTCTTGTCTCGCGCGCGCACGTAGTCGCGGATGGCGAGAAGCGCCTCGGACTCCTCGTCCGGCGTTGGCGCGGACACCCAGACGGGCGCGTGGTGAGCGCGCAGGTAGTGGTAGCCGTGAGTCTCATAGTCGGCAAACGCGATAAGGGCCACCGTCTTACCGTTGCGCCCGATGCTGGCGCAACCCCACTGCGTGCGGCCGGGAATGGTGTCCTCGTAGGTGGCCCACGCCTGCGTCTGCTCGATGGGCAGGTTCACGCCGAGGCGCGCGGCCTCGGTCTCGAGCTGGTCAAACGAGAGCTCAGTCAGATTCATGCAATGCGCTCCAATGTCAGGACGTCGAGAACGGCCTACGTCCGCGAGTGTTCACCCTTTGATTTTACGACCCCAGCAGCGCGGACGGGTCAGATGCGCCATAGCTACAGAAACGGGCGGGCCTCGGAGAAGAGGTCACTCTCCCGTACCGGCGTCTTCGATAAGCTCGCGAAAGAAGCAGCTCCTGTGGCCCGTGTGGCAGGCAGGACCAGGCGAGTCCACCTCGACCACGAGCGTGTCCGCATCGCAGTCGACGAGCACGCGGCGTACCTGCTGCATATTTCCGCTGGTGGCGCCCTTGTTCCACAGCTCCTGGCGCGAGCGGGACCAGAACCACGACGTTTTGGTCTGGAGCGTGAGGTGCAGGGACTCCTCGTTCATCCATGCGACCATGAGAACCTCGCCGGTTCCCACCTGCTGCACGACGGCGGGGATAAGCCCCTGCGCGTCAAACTTCACGCCTGCGGCGGCGAGGGCGATACGCTCGACATTCTCGCCGGCGTAGGTATAATCTGGTGCGACTGTCTGGGACATGGCGCCTCCTCATGGCTTGCGTTCCCACACTTTACTACACGACAGCCCATCCTCGAGCTTGGAGGCACCCGTCATGGCTCGCACTCTTGACGCAAAAGGCATCGGCACGATCGACGAATTCGACGTGCTCGTCATCGGCGCGGGCATCGCCGGGACCACTGCGGCGCTTGCCGCGGCCTCATCGGGGGCTCGCGTGGCGCTCGCAAGCGCAGGTTCCACGTTTTCCGGCTCGAGCTTCTTTGCCGGAACGTGGGGTCTCGGACTCGTGGGACCGGACGGCGACGCAGACGTGGACGACCTCGTGTGCACGATATGCGAGGTGGGGTCGCGACATGGCCTCGCCCGAACTCGCGCGCGTGCTGGTGGAGGGCGTCGGCCCCGCCGTGGATGCGCTCGAGGCGCGCGGCGTGGAGCTCAGGCGCGCGGCTCGAGCGGACGAGCGCGACTTCATTCCCTGCTTTGACCACAAGCATCGCAGCTGGCACGGCCTTGGTCGAGAGTCGTATCGCGAGGCCACGACGACGCAGCTCTCCCGCCTCGGTGTGACGCTCCTCCCCCACCACGACCTTCTCGACCTCCTGACGAGCGACGAGGTGTCCGGCGCCGTCCTCTTTGACCGCGAGCGGCGCGCCCCTCGCCTGGTGCGCGCGGGTGCGGTAGTCCTCGCCACCGGCGGTTTTGGCGGACTCTTCGAGCGCACGCTCACGACGTCCGACGTGACGGGGACGGCTCAGGCCGTGGCCCTCGCGCATGGGGCGAGCCTCGTCAACGTGGAGTTCATCCAGATCATGCCCGGACTTCTCTCTCCCGTGCGCAACGTGGTCTTTAACGAGCGGACGTTTCGCTACGCGCACGTGGAGGGCCTGGACGCGAAGGATGCCACGGAGCTGCTCCAGGACAGGGCGGCCCACGGCCCCTTCACGGCGAGCCTTCCCGACAAGGCGGTCGACCCTCGCCCTCGCCGAGACGGCCGAGGCCGGGGCTCGCGTGACCTACGACCTGCCCGACGTGCTGCCCGAATTCATGCAGACGTACTTTGACTGGTTTACCGACACGTTTGGCTCGAGTCCCGCCGAGGACGTGCGCATCGCGCCCTACGCACACGCCTCCAACGGCGGCATCCGCATCGACGCGAACGCCTCCTGCGGCATAGCGGGACTCTTCGCCTGCGGCGAGGCCACGGGCGGCATGCACGGAGCCGATCGCCTCGGCGGCCTCTCGAGCGCAAACGGCCTCGTGTTTGGCCACATCGCTGGCCGCTCCGCCGCGACGTGGGCCGCGGCGCACCCGCTAGGCCCCTCTTCTCCCGACGTCACCTTCGATGCGACCTTCTCGCCGCTCGCATCCGACGTCATGCGTGACCTGCGCCATGCGATGAGCGAGAGCTGCCTCGTCATCCGCACGCAGGAGGGGCTGGGTCTGGCCCGCGCGACCATCTCCGCCTTTGGCGAGAGGCTCGCACGCTCGTCTCGCCCCTGTGAGGACTGGCGGGAGGTCGCGGCGACCATCCAGGTGCACCAATCCCTCGTCTCGGCAAACGCCCTCGTCACGGCCATGCTGGCGCGTACGGAGAGCCGTGGCGCACACTATCGCGCCGATTTTTCTGACGAGGATGCCACGCAGGCGCGGCCGCTCGTGATCGCCTGCAAGAACGGCGAGGTCTCGGCTTTGCCGGCAGAGTAGCGCACCCCAGGCGTCGGCTCCCGTAAGCCACGCGGGCCTAGAAGTCGAGTCGCACGGGGATGCCCTGACTTGCCATGTACTCCTTCACCTGACGAATGGTGAAGGTGCCAAAGTGGAAGACGCTCGCGGCGAGAACCGCATCGGCCTCGCCGTCGATGATGCCCTCGGCAAAGTGCTCGAGCGTCCCCACGCCACCCGATGCGATGACCGGGATGGGTACCGCGCGGGCGACGGCACGGGTGAGCGGAATGTCGAAGCCGTCCTTGGTGCCGTCGCGATCCATGCTCGTGAGAAGAATCTCCCCCGCACCGCGGCGAGCGGCCTCCTCGGCCCAGCCCACGGCGTCGATCCCCGTGGGGATGCGCCCTCCCGCGAGGTATACCTCCCACCTGTCACCGGGGCCAACGTGCTTGGCGTCGATGGCGCAGATGACGGCCTGTGAGCCGAACGCCTCGGCCGCCAGCGTGAGAATCGTGGGATCCTTCACGGCCGCGGAGTTGATGGAGACCTTGTCGGCACCCGCCGCGATCATCGTGCGACACGAGGAGACGTCGCGAAAGCCGCCGCCTACCGTATAGGGGATGCGCAGCTCGGCCGCCGCGCGCGAGGCGAGGTCGATGGTGGTCGCCCGCTCGTCCGAGGTGGCGGTGATGTCGAGGAAGACGACCTCGTCCGCCCCCTCGTGATCATACGTGCTGGCCAGCTCGACGGGGTCGCCCGCGTCGCGAAGGTCAACGAAGTTGACACCCTTGACAACACGTCCGTTGCTGACGTCCATGCAGGGGATGACGCGCTTGGTAAGCATGGTGACTCCTCTCGAGAACCTGACGGAGGGCGGGCGGCGTGCGAGCCTAGGCCCCGGCGGCTGCAAGGGCCGCCTCGAGCGTGAAGTTTCCCTCGTAGATGGCGCGTCCCGTGATGCAGCCCTCAATCACCTCGGGCCCGGCCACCGCGAGGGCGCGAACGTCATCGAGGCTCGCGATGCCGCCGCTCGCCACGACCGGAAAGCCCGCCACCCGTGCGATGCGGCGGTAGTCGTCCACGTCGACGCCCGTCTGCATGCCGTCGCGTGAGATGTCGGTAAAGACCAGATGACGGTAACCGAGGTCGGCGAGGTGCGCCACGAGCACGTCGGCGGAGAGACACGCTCCCTCACGCCAGCCGTTGACCTTCACCTGACCGTCGCGCGCGGCGACGTCGGCGACGACGAGGTCGGCGAAGTCGCGAGCGGCGTTTGCGGCGAAGGCAGGATCGCGCACGAGCGCCGTGCCGATGGAGATGCGCCTCACTCCGAGCTCTGCGAGTCGCTCCACGGCAGCAACCGAGCGCACTCCCCCGCCGGCGTCGACCGAGATGCCGCTCACGCCGCAGATCCCGCGAATCGCCCCGGCGTTTGCGGCGCACGCCTCGGCATCCTCCTCGAAGGTGCTCGAGAGGTCGACCACGTGAATCCATGTGGCCCCGCGCGAGAGGAAGTCCTGCGCCACGACCACGGGATCGTCGGAATACACGTCCATCCTCGAACGGTCCCCCCTGGCGAGACGAACCACGCGACCACCGACGAGGTCGATGGCGGGAAAGACGATCATGCGAGACCCCTTACGATGCGAACGTAGTTGGTGAGGATGCCCAGCCCCGTCTTGGAGCTCTTCTCGGGATGGAACTGGACCCCATAGACGTTCTCGTGCCACACCGCCGAGGCAAAGCTGCGCACGTAGTGCGTGCGCCCCGCCACGTCGGCCGCCTCGACGTCCTCGCCAAGCGCAAAGGAGTGCGTGAAGTAGACGTTGGCGCCCTGGGCCACGCCCGCGAAGAGCGGACAGGCGCGACCACGGTCCGTGAGCTCGAGCTGGTCCCAGCCCACGTGCGGGACCTTGAGCCGCGGGGACGCGAGGCGCGTCGCCGAGCCGTGCAGCACGCCCAGGCCACGTGCCCAGCGACCGCTGTCGGCGGGATGCGCCACGCGCTCGTCCCCCCGCTCGAAGAGAAGCTGGAGGCCGAGGCAGATGCCGAGGAAGGGGACGCCGCGTCCGACCGCGTCGAGCACCGCCTCGCTCTGTCCCGACTCGCTCATGAAGAGCATCGCGTCCTCGAAGCTGCCCACGCCGGGCAGCACGATCCCCGATGCACCACGGATGATCGTGGGGTCATCGGACGCCCCGGCCGCACCGCCCACGTCGGCAAGGCTACGTACCACCGAGAGGAGGTTTCCCTTGTGGTAGTCGACGACGACGATGCCGCCTGCCATCAGAGCACGCCCTTCGTGGAGGGGACACCCTCGACGCGCGGGTCGGGCTCGACGGCGGCGCGTATCGCGCGGGCGGCCGCCTTGAACGTGGCCTCGAGTATGTGGTGCGCGTTGTCGCCCGTGACCTTGCGAAGGTGCAGCGTCATGCCGGCGTCGCGGGCGAGACCCGCAAAGAACTCGTGGCCGAGCTCCGTGTCGAAGGAGCCCACCTTCTCGGGACCGATCCCCACGTCCCAGAAGAGCTCGCCACGACCCGAGAAGTCCACGGCCGCCATGACGAGCGCCTCGTCGAGAGGCACGAGCGCGTCACCAAAGCGGCGGATGCCCGCCTTGTCGCCGAGCGCCTCGCGAAGGGCCTGCCCGAGCGCGATGCCCGTGTCCTCCACGGTGTGATGGTCGTCCACCCAGACGTCGCCCTCGACGTGGACCGTCATGTCCACGAGCGAGTGGCGGGAGAGGGCCGTGAGCATGTGGTCGAAGAAGCCCACGCCGGTCTGGATGTCGCCTCTGCCCGTACCGTCGAGATCAACTGTCACCCGAACGTCCGTCTCGCCCGTCCTGCGCGCGATTGTTGCGGTTCTGCCCATGGCTATACCTCCGAGAGAATCGATCGAACGGCTGCGACCACCTCGTCGTTCTCCTCGGGCGTGCCCACGGTCAGGCGGAGACAGTCCGCGAGACCGGGCGTGGAGGAGAAGTCACGCACCAGTATGGAGTACTCGTCGCGCAGGCGCGCACGGACGACCGACGCGTTCGGCAGGCGCACGAGCAGGAAGTTTGCCGCGCTCGGCCAGGTGCGCACACCAAGCGAGGCGAGCCCGTCGAGCATGTCGACCAGGCGGGAGCGCTCCGAGACGATGCTCGCGATGCTCGGCGCGAACTCGTCTCGCATGCGGACGCCGACAAGGGCGGCCGCCTGCGAGAACACGTTCACCGAGTAGGGCTGGCGCACCGCGGCAAGCGCCGCGACCACGCTGGGGTTGGCGAGGACGTAGCCGAGGCGGACCCCTGCCATCTGAAACGCCTTGGAGAACGTATGCAGGACGGCGAGGTTGTCGTAGGTGCCGAGAAGCCCCTCGCAGCTCGCGCCCGCCCCGCCGAACTCGATGTAGGCCTCGTCGGCGAGGACGACCCCGGGACAGGCCTCGCACACGCGAGCGATGCCCTCGTGCGCGAGGAGGTCGCCCGTGGGGTTGTTGGGCGTGGTCACGATCACGACGTTGGCCGTCCGCGCCGCCTCCACGACGGCGTCCACGTCGAGCTCGAAGGTCTCGGGGTCGCGCGCGACGCTCACGACGGGCGTGTCCACCAGACCGGCGTAGAGGTCGTAGACCGCGAAGGTGGGCGGGCAGGTCACGAGGGTGCGGCCGGGACCGCCGAAGGCGAGGAAGACGTTGAAGAGCAGCTCGTCACCACCATTGCCCACGATGACCTGGTCGGCCGTCACGCCGTGCCACCGTGCGAGGGCGACGCGCAGCTCGTCGGACATGGCGAGGGGGGTAGCGGTTCGTGGGCGTGGCGACGAGCGCCTCGTCGAGCGCGACGCGCACGGCGGACGGCATGGGATAGGTGTTCTCGTTCGCCGAGAGGTTGATGCGCGTGGGCCTGAAGGCGGGGTCGTAGGGCTCAAGCGCTGCGGCGGCGGGCCTCATGAGGGCGCGGACCTCGGGAGAGATGCTCAGCGTCATGGCTACTCCCCCCGCGGGCCGAGGATGCCGGGCTCGTCGAGCCTGCGAGGCCAGGCGGTGTGCATGGCGTCCTCGCAGGCTGCGGCGACGTCATCGAAGGCCTCGGCGCCGCACTCCACGAGCTTACGGCGCATCCCCACGGAGAGGGCGTGCGCCCACAGGCCCTCCGCCTGCGCCATGTCCTGCACCGCCGGCGCATCCGCCGCCATCCCCTCGGGCGTGTAGCAGATCACGCTCGAGCGCTTCTGGAAGTCGTAGACGCCGAGGGGGTTGGAGAAGCGAGCCGTGCCCCCGGTTGGCAGCGTGTGGTTGGGACCCGCCACGTAGTCGCCGAGGGGCTCCGAGCTCCAGGCGCCCACGAAGATGGCGCCGGCGTTGCGTACCTTGCCGAGAAGGCCCATGGCATCGGCGCAGTGGAGCTCGAGGTGCTCGGGCGCCACCACGTTGACGGCATCTATCGCGGCGTCGAGGGTGTCGGCGACCACGACCACGCCACGGTCGTCGAGCGAGGCCCGCGTGATCTTCTCGCGCGGGCTCTGCGAGACGAGCCGCTCGACGGCATCGAGCACGCGCCCCGGAAGCGTGGCGTCGCAGGTCACGAGGTAGCAGGAGGCCATGGGGTCGTGCTCCGCCTGGGCCATGAGGTCGGCGGCCACCACCACGGGGTCGGCGGTGGCATCGGCGAGCACGCAGACCTCGGAGGGGCCCGCGACCATGTCGATCCCGACGTCACCCGATACGTAGCGCTTGGCGGCAGCCACGTAGGCGTTGCCCGGCCCCACGATCTTGTCGACGGCGGGGATGGTCTCGGTGCCATAGGCGACGGCGCCGATGGCCTGGGCGCCGCCCACGGCATAGACCTCGTCAATGCCCGCGACGGCTGCGGCGGCGAGCGTGTAGGCACTGAGCGATCCGTCGCGCTGCGGTGGCGTGACCATGATCACGCGCGGCACGCCGGCGACCTTTGCCGGAATGGCGTCCATGAGAACGGTCGAGGGATACTGCGCACGCCCTCCCGGCACGTAGATGGCGGCGGAGGCCACGGGCGTGACCTTCACGCCCAGGATCGTGCCGTCGTCGCGCGTCGTGAACCACGACTCCTCACGCTCCCTCTCGTGAAAGGCGAGTATCTGGTCGTGCGCCCGGCGAAGCGATTCGAGAAAGCCGGGGTCGACCATGTCGAGGGCCCCGCGAATCACGGATGCGGGCACGCGAAACGCCTCTGGGCACGCGCGGTCGAACCTCATGCAGTAGGCGCGAACCGCCTCGTCGCCCAGACGGCGCACGTCGTCGACGATGGCCTGCGCCGCGTCCATGACGTCGCGGGGCAGGACGCCTGACCTGTTGAGGTCGGCGGACGTGAGCGCACGCCCGTCGCTCAGCTTCACGGTTCTCATCGCATCTCCTCGCTCGAGACCTCGGCGAGACGTGCCGCGAGGTCGCGGATCCTCTTGTCGCAGCGATAGGCCGCGGGGCCCGCGAAGAAGCGGGCCGTGCACTCCATGACGTCATCGATGACCACGAGGTCGTTCTCGCGCAGCGTGGAGCCGGTGGCGGTGATGTCGACGATGCGGTCGGTCATGCCCACGATGGGTCCGAGCTCGATGTTTCCGTGCAGGGTGACGATGTCCACCTGCTGCCCGATGGAGTCGTAGTAGGCCTGCGTGATGCGCGGATACTTGGTCGCCACGCGCACGGTGCCACGCCACGAGTAGTTGCGCTCGGCGAGGCCCGCGTTGGCCGCCGGTTCGGCCACGATGAACTTGCACCAGCCGTAGCGCAGGTCGACGAGCTGCAGGAGGTCGAGTCCCGCCTCCACGATGGAGTCCTTGCCGCAGATGCCGCAGTCGGCCCCGCCGTGGCCCACGAAGATCGGGGCGTCCTGGGCGCGCACGATCACGTACTCGACGCCGACCTCCGAGATGATGAGCTTGCGGCCGGGGTCACGCAGGCCCTCGACGGGCAGACCTGCCGACTCGAGCACGCGAATGGTGTCCTTGAGCAGCGATCCTTTGGGTACGGCGATGCGCAGCGGACGCTCGGCCAGACGAACCCCCGGCGTGACCACGCCCGACTCGCCCGGCTCACCGAGAATCTCCTGCAGTCGCTCGAGCGAGATGGCAAAGCCGCAGGCCGCCACGTCCGGACGCCCGAGGTTCTTGAGCACGGCATCATAGCGGCCGCCGGAGGCGAGGCTCGCGGCGATGCCTTCCGCGTATCCCTTGAAGATGATGCCCGTGTAGTAGTCGAAGGAGTTGATGATCGAGAAGTCGAAGGAGACGCGGCCCTCCTCGAAGAGGTCGTCGAGGCTGCCCACGAGCCGCGCAAGCTCGATGGTGCCGCGGGCCTCGGGAGCAACCCCCGCGTCGGCGAGAAGCGCATCGATCCTCTCGATGACCTCGACGCCGCCGTTAAGCCGCGGGACGGCGCGGATGGCACTGGCGGCCGCAGGCGAGAGGCGCTCTCCGGCAGAGGCCACGAGCTCGTCGAGTCCCACGAGGTCTGATTCGTGGACGAGGGCGAGGGCGCGCTCGCGAAAGTTCGCAGAGGGAGCGCACTCGTCGAGAAGCGAGGTGAGGGGCGTCACGGAGCCAAAGACGATACGCCATGCGGGGACCTCGAGCGTCGAGAGCACCTCGGAGAGAAGGCGCACGACCTCGGTCTCCGACGCGGTCCCCTCGTCGCCCACCAGCTCGACGCCGAGCTGGGTGAACTGGCGCGGCTGGCCCTTGAGCGACGACTCCTCGCGGACGACCGGCGCGGCGTAGCGAAAGCGCACCGGAAGCTCGTCGGCACCCACGCGCGTGGCGACGAGGCGGGCGATGGGCAGCGTGAGGTCGGGACGGAGCATGAGGAGGCTGCCGTCGACGTCAAAGAGCTGGAAGGGGGAACCCTTGATGCGTCCCCCGCGCTCCAGCGCGTCGCGCTCCTCCAGGAGCGGGGTCTCCACGGGCAGGTACCCATGGGCCGAGAAGCAGTCTCGTACGGTGCTGGAGATGCGCTCGCGCGCGAGCGCCTCCTGCGGGAGGATGTCACGAAATCCCCTGGGGGTGCCTGCTATCACGATGGTTCCCTTCTTTGCGTCGATACGCCCTGGTTCCCGTCCCAGATGGTGCCGTGTACTTTAGCACACTAAAGTGTCTCTGCAAACGACACCACCGAATCGGCACGAGGCGACCGGCTACCCCCTGTGCAGGAAGTGGCGCGTCAGCGACTTGATGAGGCGAGCCTCGGGCATCCTGAGCACGAAGGCGAGGCCGTAGGTCACGACGAGGGAGGGTACGCCGGCGAGCACGCAGTAGAGGACGGAGCGCATGGTGGCGCCCGAGCAGTCGCCAAGGGTCATGTTGAGCAGGGAGAGCAGCGCATAGCCCACGGCAGCGCCGGCGGCGCCGATCACAAGCGACTTTGCGAAGGTCACCAACGCGGAGCGCAGGCCCAGCGGACCGAGCTTGCGGCGCAGGCTCACGAACATCACGAGGTCGATGGCGACGAAGAAGAAAAACGAGGATGCCGCAACGAAGTTGAGGCCCAGGTACTGGGTAAATGCCAGGAGGATGACCACCTGGAGCACGGAACCGAGCACGCTCGCCAGCGCGTAGAGCACCATCTGGCGCATTGCCGAGGCGACCTTCTGGAGGTACATGCAGATGGCGTACACGGGCAGCGCGATGGCATCGAAGATGAGGTACTGCGCCGTGACCCATATCTGGTCGGAGGTGAAATTGCCCGCCGCGAGGATCGATATGAGCGGCACCGAGAACACGATGAGGTAGAGCATGAACGGGACCATGAAGAAGAGTATCTGACTCAGCCCGCTCGAGATGTCCTGCCTGAACTCGGATAGCTTATGCCTGGCCCAGCTGTCGGAGAGCTCGGTGAACATCGCGGTAGTGATGGGCACGGTGAGGACGGCGTAGGGAAGCGTGTACCACAGACGCGCGTAGTACGAGATGGAGGCGCCCGTGGCCGTGCACGAAAGCGACGAGGAGGACTGCACCGACGTCGTAACGAACGACGTAAGCATGACCACGAGCGACGGCACGCCGATCTTGACCGTCTCCATGAGGTTGGGGTCGTGGAGGTCGATGCGCCAGCGCAGGCGAATGCCGTGCCTTCTCAGCGAGGGAATCTGCACGAGCACCTGAATCGCCACGCCCAGGGGGTTGCCCAGGGCGAGCACCACGAGTGCGAGCTGGGGGTTGCTCGGCGCAAGGAAGGCATAGGCGAAGAACGAGGCCGTGGTCACGAAGTTGTTGAAGATGGGAGCCGCCGAGCTCCAGAGGTAGTCTCGCTCGGCGTTGAGCACACCGGAGATGATGGTCGAGAGCGCGTAGAGCACGACCTCGATGACAAAGAACCTGAAGAACCAGACCGTGAGGTCGAAGTCGAAGTCGGAGGACGCGGAGAAGGACTGCGTCCATACGAGCTGCGCCGCAAAGATGAAGCCGAGGATCGCCGTCGCGCCCATGATCACGAGGATGATGGACACGAGGTTGGAGGTGTACTCGTTGGCACCCTCGCGGCCTGCCCTCTTCTTGACCGACATGTACACGGGCAAAAACGCCGTGGTGAGCATGCCTGCCACGACGAGCTCGTAGAGGCTGTTGGGCAGGTTGTTGGCGACCGAGTAGCAGCTCGCCATGACCGTGACGCCGATGGCGTAGGCCTGCCCCCAGGTACGGAAGAAGCCGGTGAGACGGCTCACGATGACAAGGGAGCTCATGAGGGCCGCACTACGACCTACCTGGGCGTTTTTCTCGTCACTCCGTGCAGCGCCCTCCTCGGGCGCCTCGATGGCTGCGTCCCTGCGCATGTGCTTGGGTGCGGACATGTCACATCCCCTCTCGCGTGAGGTCTGCGTAGGTCGCCTCGCAGAAGGCGACGAGGTCGGCGGGGGCGAGCACGAGGCTCAGGCCTCGCCTCCCACCCGAGATGTGGATGAGGTCGAAGAGCTGGGCGGTCTCGTCGACGATCGTGGGAAAGCGCTTCTTCATGCCCACGGGCGAGCAGCCCCCGCGCACGTAGCCGGTGGTGCGTTCGAGGTCGCGCACGTGCATGAGCTCGAGGGACTTCTCACCTGCCGCCGCAGCGGCCCTCTTGAGGTCGAGCTCGGCGGCCACCGGGATGCAGCAGACCACGTGGTCGCCCGAGGGAGCCACGCAGACGAGCGTCTTGAACGAGGACGCGGGATCGTCGCCGAGCGTCTCGGCGATATGCAGCCCCAGCTCGGAGGAGGTGTCCGACTCATCGACCTCGTAGGTGACGGACTCGAAGCAGACGCCGGCGCCCTCCAGCTCGCGCATGGCATTGGTCTTGGTGGCCTTCTCCCTCCTCGCCATGGTCCTTACGCCTCCCCGGCGAGACGAGCGTGGTCGCGGTCGAGGACCTGCCTCAGGTAGGTGCCCGTGTAGCTCCCGGGCACCTCCGCGACCTCCTCGGGAGTGCCGTAGGCGACCACGCTGCCACCCTCGTCGCCGCCCTCGGGACCCATGTCCAGAATGCGGTCGGCCATCTTGACGACGTCGAGGTTGTGCTCGATGACGAGCACGGTGTTGCCCGCGTCCACGAGCTTCTCGAGCACGTCGACGAGCTGGCGGACGTCCTCGAAGTGCAGGCCCGTGGTGGGCTCGTCGAGGATGTAGAAGGTACGGCCCGTCTGCGTGCGATGAAGCTCCTTGGCGAGCTTCACGCGCTGCGCCTCGCCACCCGAGAGCGTCGTCGCAGGCTGGCCGAGGTGGATGTAGCCAAGGCCCACGTCGCAGAGGGTCTGCAGCTTGTTCTTGATGCGCGGGATGTTGATGAAGAACGCCAGCGCCTCGGTGACGGTCATGTCGAGCACGTCCGAGATGGACTTGCCATGGTAGGTGATCTCGAGCGTCTCGCGGTTGTAGCGCCGTCCCTGGCAGACCTCGCAGGGCACGTAGACGTCGGGCAGGAAGTTCATCTCGATCTTGATCTGCCCGTCGCCCTTGCAGGCCTCGCAGCGGCCTCCGGACACGTTGAACGAGAAGCGCCCCGGAGAGTAGCCGCGCATACGGCTCTCGGGCAGGGACGCATAGAGCGCGCGCAGGTCGTCCCAGAGGCCGATGTAGGTGGCCGGGTTCGAGCGGGGCGTGCGCCCGATGGGGCTCTGGTCGATGTCGATGACCTTGTCGATGAGGTCGATGCCCTCGATGGTGCGATAGGTGCCTACCATGCGCTTTGAGTGGTGGATCGCGTTGGTGAGCGCGGGGGCGAGCGTATCGGTGACGAGCGAGCTCTTGCCCGAGCCGGAGACGCCCGTGACCACGGTGAGCGTGCCGAGCTCGATGCCGACCGTCACGTCCTTCAGGTTGTTGGCCTCGGCGCCCGTGATCGTGATGCGGCCGCGATCCGGATGGCGGCGCTCCTCCGGCAGTCGAATCTGTCGCGCGCCGGTAAGGTAGGCACCGGTGATGGAATCGGGGTTGGCCTCGATCTGCTCGGGGGTACCCGCGGCGACCACGTGCCCGCCCATCTCGCCCGCGCCGGGGCCCATGTCGATGACGTAGTCGGCCGCCCTGATCGTGTCCTCGTCGTGCTCGACCACGATGACGGTGTTGCCCTGGTCGCGCAGGCGACGCAGCGTGTCGATGAGACGGTTGTTGTCACGCTGGTGCAGGCCGATGGAGGGCTCGTCGAGGATGTAGAGCACGCCCATGAGGCCCGCGCCTATCTGCGTGGCAAGACGGATGCGCTGGGCCTCGCCTCCCGAGAGCGTGGCGGCCGCGCGCGAGAGCGTGAGGTAGTCGAGGCCCACGTTGACCATGAAGCGCAGGCGCTCCCTGACCTCCTTGACGATGGGCCCGGCGATGAAGAGCTGACGGCTGTCGAGCACGAGGCCGTCGAAGAAGGCGAGGCAGTCGCGACACGACATGCCGCAGACCTCGGAGATGTTCTTGTCACCCACGGTGACGGCGAGAAACTCGGGCTTGAGCCTCGCGCCGTGGCAGGTGGAGCAGGGAACCTCGCGGATGTACCTCTCGAGGTGCGTCTTCATGGTCTCCGACGTGGTCTCCTGGTACTTGTCGAAGAGTATCTTGCGCACGCCCGAGTACGTGGTGAACCAGTGCGTGTTACGTCCGTCGCGCGTGACGTAGTCGACGCGAATCTTCGTGGCGCCGAGACCGTCGAGAAGCACGTCCTGCGCCTTCTTGGGAAGGTCGGACCAGGGCGTCTGGTCGGAGACACCGAGATGCTTGCAGACCGCCGAGAGAATCTGCGGGTAGTAGTTGGAGTGGCCGAAGAGACTGCCGAAGACGCCGTCGGCGACCGAGAGCGACGGGTCCTCGATGAGGACGGCGGCGTCCACGATCTTGCGAAAGCCGAGGCCGTCGCAGTCGGGACAGGCGCCGTAGGGCGCGTTGAAGGAGAAGTCGCGCGGCTGGAGGTCGGAGATCGAGTGTCCATGCTCGGGGCACGCGAGGGCGAGCGAGTACTGGAGCAGCTCGCCAGGCATGCGCTCGGGGTCGTCCCGGTCGGGCAGCAGATAGACGCCGACCTTGTCGGAAGCGAGCTTGGTGGCCTGCTCCACGGCCTCGGCGATGCGGCCGATCGACTTCTCGTGGATGACGATGCGGTCGACGACGACCTCGACGGTATGCTTGAGCTTCTTCTCGAGCTTGATGTCCTCGTCGAGGTCGCGCACCTCGCCGTCGACGCGGAACGCGCGAGAATCCCTCTTTCTTGAGGTCCTCGAAGAGCTTGGCGTACTCGCCCTTCCGGCCGAGGACCACGGGCGCGAGCACGAGCGCGCGACGGCCCTGACCAGCCGCGAGGATCTTATCGGCAACCTGGTCGGTGGTCTGGCGCTCGATCACGCGACCCGCACTCGGGACAGTGGGGGACCCCGACGCGGGCGAAGAGGAGGCGCAGGTAGTCGTAGATCTCAGTGACGGTGCCCACGGTGGAGCGGGGGTTACGCGACGTGGTCTTCTGGTCGATGGAGACGGCGGGCGAGAGGCCGTCGATCGAGTCGAGGTCGGGCTTGTCCATCTGTCCGAGGAACTGACGAGCGTAGCTCGAAAGGCTCTCGACGTAGCGACGCTGACCCTCGGCGTAGATCGTGTCAAAGGCGAGGCTCGACTTGCCGGAGCCGGACAGCCCCGTGATCACGACGAGCTTGTCGCGCGGAATGTCGACGTCCACGTTGGCGAGGTTATGCTCGCGAGCGCCGCGGATGACTATGGAGTCGTTTGCCATGCCTGCCTCTTGTGGTTTCCAACTGCGATTTTGTACAGTCTTTGAGTGTACTCGAGTAACCGCATGCAGCGATTGCGGCGACCTAGAGACCGCACGACGCACACCTTAGACGCAGGGGCCTACTCCCCCGACACGAGCGACGGAAGCGAACGAACTGCCCAGTCGCCGTGCAGCCGACCGAGGTGGGTCGAGGTCGGGCTCAGCTGCTCGCTCACCTCGTCGGCCATCGACGCATCCTCCCTCGCAAGACGTTCGAGGGCGGGCCATGCGTCCTCGGAGAGCGAGGCCAGATATGTCACGTCAATCGTCTCGATGCCGCCCGAGAGATAGCCATCCACGTTAAACTGGGCCACCCACGCATCCACGCCGGAGAGCGCGAACACGCACCACAGGGTAAGAAGACCTCCCAACGCCGCTCGATAGAGCGAAAAGCCCGGTCGCATCACGCGCACGGCGCAGAGCACCACCACAACGGCGACTGCGACCATGCCAAACAGCGTGAACGCGCGCAACTCGGAGAATCCGTACACGCCGATGTAGAGCCTCATGCGCCAGGCGGCCGACGCATCCATGACGAGCGTGAGCGCGAGGAGGACAAGCTGCGATGCATCCACGGCACGGGAGCGGGCGGCACCCCCTCGCGCCCAGAGCGTGACGAGAAGCACGCACACGTTGATGGCGGCCACGGCGACAAGCTCGAAGAAGCCGGACCGCGCGTAGTGCGCATATCCGCCGGCGGCCTCCGAGACGCTCGCCGATCCAAAGAGGTAGCCAAACTGCACGAGAACAAAGACCAGGTAGACCGCATCAAGGATTACGAGTGCCGGAAGCACCGACGCCACGCTCGCCGCATGCGCACGATTCCCCCTCGGCAGCGCCGCACGCGCCCCATCCCCCCCGTAGGAGCGAGACCAGCAGCGACGAGGTCACGAGTGCCACGAAGGCAAAGCGCGCGACGCGCATGAAGTTGGTCTCGAAGCCGCCCCCCAGCCGCGCAAGAACCCGTCCGAGCACGCGATCGAAGGTGACGTCGGCACGTGCGAGCAGGGGCAGGACCACGCAGAGCAGCGCAAGGGCGGCGAGCACGCTGAGCAGCGCGGGCCCGATACGGGCGTGCCCTGCCATGACCCATGCGCGCGAGGGCACGCAGCGGATGAGAGAAGCGCGCGAACTGCGAGCGAAGGAAGAAGCCGAGTGCGCACGCGACGCCGGACGCGCGCAGGGCGACGTCATCGGCGCATCCCGAGAGCATGAGATACTCGAGCATGCACGCCGCGGCGAGCACGAAGGCGTTGCAGGCGCGCACGTAGGAATCGCTCGTCGCAGCGGGCACGCAGGCGAGCACGACCACCGCCGCGAGCATGGCGGCCGACCCACGCGTATGCCGTGCCCCCCCGTCCGAGCAGCGCAAGCGCGCAGGCAAAGAAGCCGAGGACCGCCGCCGAGAAGGCGGCCCCACCGGCAAGGACGAACATGGACGAGAACACGAGACCATCGACCGCCATGCACCACCAGAGCGCAAGCCCCCGCGGCACACGCAACCGCGGCCCAGTCGCGCGGGCCAAACGAGACCATGGGCTTCTCGCCGGCCGCCCTCGGGGCGGAATCGACAGACGAATGGCTTGGGAGCGTCGGGGGCTCCCCCTTGGCAGACAGTTGTGACATGCTCCTACTCCTCTTTGTATGGTTCCTCGTCGGATACGTATTCGAGCAGGTCGGCGGGCTGGCAGTCGAGTTCGCGGCAGATGGCCTCGAGCGTCGAGAACCTGATGGCCTTGGCCTTGCCCGTCTTGAGGATCGAAAGGTTGGCGATGGTCACGCCCACGCACTCCGAGAGCTCGGTGAGGCTCATCTTGCGCCGGGCGAGTACCACGTCGAGGTTAACCGCGATGCGTCCCATGTCTACACCACGAGGTCATTCTCGGACTTGATGTCTGCCGCACTGGAGGCAAGATGGGAGAGCGCCGCGCAGACCACCGTGAGCGTGAAGACAAAGACGAAGGCGACGGAGAGCGACGCGACGACCGAAAAGGCCAAGCCGTCCGAGACCAGTACGCCGATGACTATGAGCAGGAGCCATATCGCCGCGTCGGATGCGGCAAAGTAACTCATGGTCCGCAGGCGGCGCGAGTTCTTCTCGGTGAAGGTCTCGCCATGCCCTATCGCAGAAAAGAGTTTCCAAGCCTGGATGCCAAGGGCGAGCAGTGGTGCTATTCCTGCGGCAAAGCCGAGCATGGAACCCTGGTGCACCACGCGCCGGGCCTCGAGATCAGGAATCACCGCAGCGAGCACGAACAGGCACGCGGCGCACGCAAGCAGGTCAACCAACTTGAGCACTGTTGACATTTCTCGATATGACATGAGGCCTCCGATTCGCACCAAACCATACAACCATGAGGATACCAATGTATTATCGTTTTTCAATACTTATTTATTGCTTTTCGATAAATACATGAGTATCGCCGAACCGAGGTTCTACGGTGCGGAAAGACGAACGGCCCCTGCACGGTGAGCACGGGGAAGGCACCTGCAGAAAAACGGGTCGAATGTACGCGTCTCGGAGAGACGACATGCAAAGAGGCCTTGGCGGTACCAAGAATTCCCAGTTGGAACTGAGCGCGGGCCTCTTCCCGTGACGCGTTCGAGACAAGCTCGTACATTCGACCCGTTTTTCTGCAGGTCTTCCCGACCTGGTGCTAGTCGACGAGAACTTTCACGCAGACCTTGCGCAGCGTCGCCGGTCCGTTGACCGAGCAGCCCGGCTTGTGGGCGTCGCAGGGCGGGGTAACCACGATGTCGCCCTCGCGCAGCGTCACCCAGGACTCGCGCCTGGCATTGGCGTAGACGCCGAAGTCATCGGCCTCGTTGAACTCGCCCTGGAGCTCGACCTCACCGATGTCCGCGATTCCGATGCGTTCCGCTCCGCTGATGACGCAGTGAACGTCGGCATAGCGGCGGTGCGCCTCGTAGTTCTTCTCGGCGGGTGCGGCGGTCGTGAACTCCATCACGTTGGCAAATATCTGGTCGTCACCGGATATCTCGTTGCGGCCCAGCGGCACGTTCGCGAGGTCGGCGGTACGCAGCCACTCGATGGCCCTGGCAAAGCGGTCCTTCGTGATGTCGTTATCCTCGACGTTTTCAATGGACGTAAAGATCATGGCTCTCTCTCCCGTTCCGCGCGCTGCGCATCGTTTCTCTACGGCACGAGTATGGACCATTCGCGCCCGCCGCACTCGGGTAGAATCGTCACGTATGCACCGTTGCGCCGAGAGGCGCGGGAGAGGAGACCCATGTCAGACATCGACGAGAAGCAGCTGCGCAAGGAGGTCGACGAGGTCCTTCACGGCAGGAGGCGCGACCAGGGCCCGCAGGTCTTCGAGCAGAACGGAAGCTCCGACATCAAGCACGTGGTTGGAGTCATCTCGGGCAAGGGCGGGGGTCGGCAAGTCCTTCGTCACGGGCGTCATCGCCGTGGAGCTTGCCCGCCGCGGTGCCAAGGTCGGCGTTCTCGACGCCGACATCACCGGTCCGTCCATCCCCAGGATGCTCGGACTCTCCGGAGCGCGCGCCACGGGCCTCGATGACATGCTCGTACCCGTCACCTCCAAGGGGGGCATCAGGGTCATGAGCGCCAACCTCGTGCTCGAGTCGGAGACCGAGCCCGTCCTCTGGCGCGGCCCCGTCGTGGCCAATGCGATCAAGCAGTTCTACTCCGAGACCATCTGGGGCGACATCGACTACCTCCTCGTGGACATGCCCCCAGGAACCTCCGACGTCGCGCTCACCGTGTTTCAGTCGCTGCCCATCGAGGGCGTCGTGATCGTGTCGAGTCCGCAGGACCTCGTGCAGATGGTCGTGGGCAAGGCCGTGAACATGGCCAGCCTGATGCACGTGCCGGTCTTCGGTCTCGTGGAGAACATGGCCTACATCGAGTGCCCGCACTGTGGTGAGAGGATCGAGCCCTACGGCCCGAGCCGTCTCGCCGAGACGGCCGAGGCCTTCGGAGTCTCCCCCCTCGGCCAGCTGCCCATCAATCCCACGCTCGCCGCTGCATGCGACGAGGGCACCATCGAGGACGCCCTTCCCGAGGGGCTTCTCCCGAACGCCGTTCAGACCATCATCCAGGTGTCCGAGCTCGTGGATACCAGTCTCGACGGAGAGTAGCCGCAGATGCCCGCCCACGTCCGCAAGGAATCTCGACAGCAGCTCCGTGCGCGTCAGCTCGCGCTCGCAAAGCACACGTCGGTACCGACCGATCCCGACGTCATCGTCTGCGGCGCAGGTGCCGCCGGCCTTGCCTGCGCGATAGCGGCGGCCGAGCACGGCGCCACCGTGGTGGCGATCGAGCGCGACGTCGAGTGCGGGCGCAGCATTCTCGCCACGGGCAACGGACGCTGCAACTTCTCCAATCTAGGCCTCTCGCCGAGACGCTACAACGACCCCGCCTTCGTCTCGGCGGTGGTCGGCGAGACGTACCTCGCAGACGTGCTCGCCTTTCTCGCGGGCTGCGGACTGGCCTGGAGAAGCGAGGATGACAGGCTCTATCCCACGAGCAACCGCGCGGACTCGGTGAGAAGCGTGCTTCTCTCCCGAGCGCGGCGCGCAGGGGTCACGCTCGCCTGCGCACGCGAGGTCGAGCGCATGGAACGAACGCCCGAGGGATTTTCCGTCACGTGGAGAGAGGTCTTCTCCGACGGTCAAGCGAGCGCCGAGACGAGCGCTCTCGTCGTCGCTACGGGCGGCGGTATTGCTCACGCCCTCTCTGACCTGCATCTTGATGTCATGCCTACGACTCCTGCGCTCTGTCCGCTCGCCTGCGAGGCAGCGTCCATCCTTGCGCTCGACGGACGGCGCGTGATGGCCGAGGTCACGCTCTCGCGCAGAGGCAGCATCATCGCACGCGAGCACGGCGAGGTGCTTCTGCGCAGCTATGGGCTATCGGGAATCGTGATCTTCGACATGTCGCGCGTCGCCTTGCCGGGAGACGTGCTCTCGCTCGACCTTCTCGCCGACGTGTCGGACGACGCCGTCGCCCGTGCGATCGGGCTCGATACGGCGGACGGCCTTCTCGACCCGGAGCTGGCGCGCGTACTCGGTGCGAGCGCAGGCGTTGCGGCGGCCCTTGACGAGGCACGTCATGTCCAACTCACGGTATCAGGCCTTGCGGAGACAAACCATGCGCAGGTCACGCGTGGTGGACTTGCCAATGGACAGTTTGACCCAGCGACTCTGGAGGCCGTGAGCGTCCCCGGGCTCTTTGCCTGCGGAGAGGCGCTCGACGTGGACGGGGCCTGCGGCGGCTTCAACCTATCGTGGGCCTGGCGCAGCGGTGAGGTCGCAGGCATCGCGGCTTCCGCACGCATACAGGGGGGCGTTCGCACATGATCGAGGTCACGGGAGTCAAGGTGCCCGTCACGAGCCTTGACGGTAGCGACGAGACCGAGCTGCGCGCGGTGCGCGCGGCCCTGCTTCGCAAGCTCCGCCTTTCCCCGCAAGACCTTCTCTCCATCGAGCTGCGCCGACGCTCCATCGACGCGCGAAAGCGCGACGCGATCTTCGTCACCTACACGACGCGCATCCACCTCTCCGGCGAAGCCAACGCCGAAGCGTCACTCCTGGGACGTCTGGCCAAGCGACACGCAGACGGTGGCGTCTCGCGCGCAAGCGAGACCCCCTTCTCGCTGCCCGCCTCCACGGGCGAGGTGGCTTCCGAGCGCCCCATCGTGGTTGGTGCGGGCTGCGCCGGCCTTTTCTGCGCCCTTGCCCTCGCACGCGCCGGACTCGAGCCGCTGCTCGTGGAGCGTGGCGATAACGCCGTGCGCAGAGGCCGCGTGGTGACCCTCCACAACGAGACGGGAGTCCTCGACCCCGAATGCAACATCCAGTATGGCGTGGGCGGGGCGGGAACCTTCTCCGACGGCAAGCTCCAGACCGGCACCAAGAGCGCCTCGCACCGCTTCATCCTCGAGACCTTCGTGGAGGCGGGCGCCCAGCGTCGGATTCTCTGGGACGCCAAGCCGCACGTGGGAAGCGACGTGCTTCCCAGCGTGGTCACGAACATCGTGCGCATGATCGAGGGGGCGGAAGGAGAGGTTCGCTGCCGCTGCAAGCTCACGGACATCGGCACGGAAGACGGTGCCGTCCATTCCGTGACCCTCGAGACCCGTGATGCGGAGGGCGGCCTTCGCGAGGAGCGCGTGGCGGCATCCTGCGTGATCCTCGCCTGCGGGCACTCGGCGCGCGACGTCTTCGAGCTCCTTCGCGACCGCGGCGTCTCCATGGAGCGCAAGACCTTCGCCATGGGCGTGCGCATCGAGCACCTTCAGGCAGACGTCGACGCCGCGCTCTATGGCAGGTCGGCGGGACACCCCGCTCTCGGCGCGGCCCCGTACAAGCTCGCCGTGCATCTGCCCTCGGGTAGGAGTGCCTTCTCGTTCTGCATGTGCCCCGGTGGCTTCGTGGTCTCGGCCGCGAGCGAGCCGGGCGGCGTGGTCACCAATGGCATGAGCCTCTCCGACCGCGCAGGCGAGAACGCCAACGCAGGACTTCTCGCCAACGTCTTTCCCGATGACCTCCCCGGAGATGACGTCCTTGCGGGCGTGAGACTTCAGCGAGACTGCGAGCAGGCCGCCTTCGCCGCGGGAGGGGGAGCCTACGTGGCCCCCGCCCAGCTCGTGGGTGACTTTCTCCAGGGCGTGCCGTCGAGCGGCGGCGGACACGTGAGACCCACCTATCCTCGCGGCGTCGCATGGGGCGACATCGCGTCATGCCTCCCCGACTACGTCTGGCAGACCATCCGCGACGCCCTTCCTCTCATGGAGCGAAGGCTGCGTGGGTTTTCCGCCGCCGATGCCGTGCTCACGGGAGTGGAGACGCGCTCGAGCGCACCCGTACGCGTGACGCGCGGCGACGACGGCCAAAGCGTGAGCACGCGCGGCCTGTGGCCCTGCGGGGAAGGTGCCGGATACGCGGGAGGCATCATGAGCGCCGCGGCGGACGGAATCCACACGGCCGAGCTTGTCGTGGCCTCGCTGAGGCAGCCGCGCTAGACCCTGTCGGGGAGCTCCCTAAACGAGACCGTCTTGTTGAGGAGAAACTGCATGAGCCCTGCGGTGACCACGGCGACGAGCTTTGCCAGAAGGTTGCTTGCGGTGGCATAGGCAAGCAACGCCCAAATGACAGTCTCCTGGACGAGCATGCCCGTCATGCCGACGGCAAAGAACATGAGGTAGCGTCTGCCGGGCCTGTCCGTCACCTTGAAGGTAAATCGCCTGTTGAGAAAAAACGAGGTCGTGATTCCCACGGATGCGCTCACCACGTTGGAGACGAGCGGATATATGCCAAGCGCATCCGTGAGAACCTCGTAGACGAGAACGTCAACGCCCACGGCGATGCAACCGAGCAGCGCATACGAAGTGAGCTGCCGAAGCCACGTGGGCAGTTTGTCGAGTGCCGTTGGGGCCACGGACTACTTGTCGCCCAATGCGGCAACGAGCCGATCGAGCTCCTCCTCCTCGTTCATGCCGGTGAGGAAGGCTACGCCGTTGAACACGGGCACGTCGTAGTCCTCGTGCGTGCTGACGACGGGGACATAGGCATCGGCATCGACGAGCGCGTCGGCGAGAGAGGCCACGTCGACGGCGACCACGTCCGCCTCGATGCCACGAGCCTCGAGCAGCTTGAAAATCTTGTTGGCCACCGTATGGGACGTGGCGACACCGCTTCCGCATGCGACGACAATCTTTGCAGCCATGACTCCCCCTCGATTCGACGTGCGGGATGGGCGCCCGCGTACTCTCACTTTACCCGAAACCTCTTGCGTCTGACGCTACGCCTGCTCAGACGGGCCGTCAACCTGCTCAGACGGCCCGGGGGCAAGCTCGGTGCGAAGCATCTGTCGCAGTCCCGTCTTGTTGGGGTCGGAAACGCCGAATGGTGCGACGTCCGGGAAGAGCGCCTCGGCGAGAAGCGTGACGGCACGGGTGATGTAGCCTCGCTCCTCCTCGTCAAGCTTGGAGACCGCCGCAAGCATTGCGGGAACCGCCGTTCGCCAGTTGCTGTGAAGGTGAGCGAAGGTGTCTTCGCCGCTGGCATAGAAGACGGAGAAGAGCGTGTCCACGAAGCTCTCGCGCTCCTCTCGGCTCATGCTCGCGATCCACTCGTTAAGGCTCCTGTCGAGAAAGACGGCACCACCCGAGATGCCCTCCGTCCGCAAGAACCCGAGATCATCGACGACCCACGAGAAGGGGTCGTGCTGCAGGATGCCCACCGTCGTGGACTCCACGGTGACGTATTCCTCCTGCTGCTCGAAGAGCATGCCGATAAGAGATGACTTGGGCACCGTCTTGTGGATGAGTCCGGCGCTCTCTTTCCAGCTGGGAGAGGAGAGCGTCTCGCGCGTGAAGCCCGGACCATCATGCGAGAACGCCGCATTGACGCGTGCATGGGTGGCTCGGTCGCACATGGCCGCCGCGTACACGGCGAGGTTACCACCCTTTGAGTGGCCTCCCACGAAGACCCGTCCCTCGGTGAGCGAGGCCGCGCGCTCGAGATAGCGCACGGCACGCGCCTGCGAGGGCACGCGCGTCTCGAAGGCCATGTTGAAGTCCTCCTTCCAGCCGACGATGGTGTTGTCCGTGCCACGAAATGACACGTAGGCATCCCCGGATGGAAAACGCAGGGTGCATGCGGAGAACTGCTTCTCGCGACGAGGATCCATCTCCGAGACGTAATCGCAGAGACGCAGAGCGCGGAAGCGAGGGCTCGCCACGATGGCACCGAGCAGCCGCACCAGGCCGTCGGGGTCCCAGAGCCCACGGGTGAGGCCATCGAACCAGTCGGCGCGATAGAGGTCGACGAGAGAAATCCCCTCGTGGGTCCGCGCCGAGAACGCCTCGTCAGAAACCTGATAGTAGGAGATGCACGCGAGCACGAGACTGTCGACGTCGGTGAGCTCGCGCGCATCGAAGGAGTCGAACTGGGTCCCGAGATATGAGATGACGTTCTGCTTGTCGAAGGGCATGGCTGCTCGATTCTGGCCTTAAAGCTAGTGCTTGGGATGGTAGCGCCTGCGCGTGGCGTGTGCGCTCCCCTTTCGGGCGTTGGCCTTGAGCCGGCTGATGACCTCGTCGGCAGTCGTGCCCTCGATCTGGGTCTTGAGCTCGACGAGCTGATCACGGACGCGCGCGGCCTCCTCGTAGTCCATGTCGGCGGACGCGGATGCCATCTCCTCCTCGAGCGAGGCGATAATGCGCATGACCTCGTCCTTGGGCAGCCTGGAGAGCTCCTCCGCGACGGCCTCGGCGGCAGACTCCCCGGCCGAGGCGCCTCGGTCGTTGCCACCCTCGCTCGACGCCGTGTAGAAGACGCCGTCCTTGCGCTGTCGCTTGCCCACGGTGGCGTTGGCCTCGGCGAGAAAACCCGATATGTCCGAGATGGCCTTGCGCACGCTCTGCGGCTCGATGCCGTTCTCCTTGTTGTAGGCCTCCTGAATGGACCGACGACGGGTCGTCTCGTCGATTGCCTCGCGCATGGAGTCGGTGACCTCGTCGGCGTACATGATGACCTCACCGGAGACGTTGCGGGCGGCTCGACCCATCGTCTGGATGAGGGAGCGTCGGTTGCGAAGGAACCCCTCCTTGTCGGCATCAAGGATCGCCACGAGCGAGACCTCGGGAATGTCGAGCCCCTCGCGCAGAAGGTTGATGCCGACGAGCACGTCGATCTTGCCCTGGCGCAGGTCGCGGATGATCTCCACGCGGTCGAGCGTGGCTGTGTCCGAGTGCATGTAGTTGACCTTCACGCCCTCGTCGAGCAGGTGGTCGGTAAGGTCTTCCGCCATGCGCTTGGTGAGCGTGGTGACAAGCACGCGCTCGTGCCGAGCCGTGCGCTCCTTGATCTCAGAGAGGAGGTCGTCTATCTGCCCGCGCACCGGTCGTACCTCGATCTTGGGGTCGAGAAGTCCCGTGGGACGGATGACCTGCTCGACCTGCTGCTGAGAGACCGACTCCTCGTAGTCTCCGGGAGTGGCCGACACGTAGATGAACTGCGGTATGCGCGCCTCGAACTCATCGAAGCGCAGCGGGCGGTTGTCAAGCGCCGAGGGCAGGCGGAATCCGTGGTCGACGAGGGTGATCTTGCGGGAGCGATCGCCCTCGTGCATGCCGCGTATCTGCGGAACGGTGACGTGGGACTCGTCGATGATGCAGAGCATGTCCTTGGGAAAGTAGTCGATGAGCGTGTAGGGAGGCTCGCCCGGGGCACGGCCGTCGAGGTGGCGCGAGTAGTTCTCGATGCCGTTGCAGTAGCCCATGCTCTCGAGCATCTCGAGGTCGTATGCCGTGCGCTGCGAGAGGCGCTGCGCCTCGAGCACGCGGTCGGAGGCCTTGAGCTCGGCCACGCGCTGCTCCAGCTCGTCGCTGATGGTCGTGAGGGCGCGGGTGACCTTGGGACGCTCCGTGACGTAGTGCGACGCGGGCCAGATGGGAACGGCGTCAAGCTCGCGGACCACCTCGCCCGTGACGTTATCGATCTCCGCGATGAGCTCGACCTCATCACCAAAGAAACCGATGCGCAGGGGGTTGTCCGCATAGGGCGGAAAGACGTCGATGACGTCTCCTCTCACGCGGAACATGCCACGCTGGAGGTCGTAGTCGTTGCGGTCGTACTGGATGTCGATGAGGCTGCGGATGAGGTCGTCGCGCTCGAGCGGGACCTCCTTGTCCACGTTGGGCGCGAGGCCCGCGTAGTCCTGTGGGCTGCCGATGCCGTAGATGCACGAGACGGAGGCCACCACGATCACGTCGCGGCGCGACAGGAGGCTCGACGTTGCCTGGTGGCGGAGCTTCTCGACCTCCTCGTTGATGGAGGCGTCCTTCTCGATGAACGTATCGGTCTGCGGAACATAGGCCTCGGGCTGATAGTAGTCGTAGTACGAGACGAAGTAGACGACGGCGTTGTTGGGAAAGAGCCCCCTCATCTCGGACGCAACCTGCGCGGCAAGCGTCTTGTTTGGCTCCATGATGAGCGTGGGGCGATTGAGCTCCTCTATGGTCTTCGCCATCGAGAAGGTCTTTCCCGAGCCCGTGACCCCCATGAGCGTCTGGTATCTCAGCCCGTCGCGGATGCCCTGCGAGAGCTTGTCGATGGCCTGGGGCTGGTCCCCGGACGGCTCGTAGGGCGAGACGACCTTGAACGGCTGTCCCGCGTCCTCGACCCCGAACCTCCTGAGCTCGCCACCATAGCGCTCCGCTGATGTCGCCATGGTCGTGGACACGTCCGTCATGCGCCCGCTCCTCTCGCCGTGTGTCACCAGTGTACCCCATGAGACGAATTACAAACACTTGTTCGATGTATCGCCGCAACTTGCATTCATGCCACGGGCATGCGATAGAATCAGGTCATCAGGGCAACGGGAAGGGAGCATTCCTTGGCAGACGGCAGGAAAAGCGGTGACGACGCCCTCGGACGGGTCGTCCTCTCTGTCCTCCTCGTGGCGGTGGGGGTCTTCGCGGCCAGCGCGGGCGCCCTCCTCGTCACCGCGGTGGTCGACGTACGGCTCTCTCCGTCCCACGTCGTCATGGACATGGCCGTCTTCTCGGGCGCCTTCTCCCTCGTGGCGCTCGTGGTGCTGTCCGCCCATCGGCTCCGCAATCGACCCGGCGCCCAAGACCTCCCCCTCGCGGCATCGAGCGACCCCGAGAAGGTCGACCCGTTGATGCAGGTGGTCCTGCGCTCCACGGACGTTCGCGGCGTCCTCGCAGACCTCCTCGCGCACGACGACGGCACATATGCGCCGCTACCCGACCTGCTTCGCAGAATAGGCCTTGCGTCCTGGGAGGGCATGCCCGCCGTACCCGCCAACAGGCTCATGCGAAACGACCGGTACTGGCTCCTCTTCCGCGACGACGAGCTCACCCCCGAAAAGTACGATCGCCTCGTCATGCTTGAGGCCGCGCTCAACCTCTACGTGGACCTGCGCCCCAGCGATACGGACAGGGGCGGCGATGCCCCGACGCTCGACCACCGCCTGCACGACATCCTCGCGTCCACCGCCGACCTCACGCCCGCGCCTCGGGTTGACCAGGACCAGACCGGTGCATCCGCTCCCGCGGGAGAGGGCGAGTGGGAGGCACGGAAGCGCTTCGCCGACTTTGCCGAGGGCGTTCCACCCGCGTTTCGTCTCCAGTTTGACATGCAGGCAAACCTCGCTGCGGGCACCTTTCTCCTCGAGCTCGACGTACCGAGGCCCGCGTGCTTCTCGATCGTCTCGCCGGACGATGCCGGACGCGTCTGCGCGGCCCGTGCCTACGCCCTCCGAGTCGCGCTCCTTGCCGCGCGCGGTGCGTTCGAGGCCGATGGGTGCATCTCGACCGTCGTGGTCAACTGCCATGAGCACCGTTCGAAGGAGACGATTCTCTCGCTGCGTCTCGACGCGACCTCCCTGGGTCAGCTTCGCGCCGTGGCGCACACGTCCGCGCTTGACACGACTGGCTTTCCTCAAGGTGACGCCGTGCGCGTCGCCTTTGACTCGAACGACTGGCTCACCTGCGTGGAGCCCTTCCTGACCAGAGGCGACGAGACCGTCTTTCCTGCGCTTCGCTATCGGGACGCAGAGCTCGACGGCTCCGCCTGTTCCGCGGCGCTCGAGGAGGCGACCGGCGCGCAGCACGTGTGCGAGCTCGGCATCTACGAGATTTCGCTCAGGGCCTCGAAATGGAACGACATCCTGTCCAACCAGATCGCCACGACGGGAGACGCGGTCTCCAAGCTCATGTCCGCCCGCAACGCCACCAACGACATCACGGTCATGGAGGCCTGCAACCGCACGGCCAAGGTCCTCGTCGATGGCGCGGTGGACGTCTCGGACCACCAACGTCTCGCGGAGGTCTTCGTCAACGGCGACTCCCTCTCCTCGACGGTCGCTCACGTACGTAACGTTCTCGGCGATGACGAGCAGCTCGACGCGGAGAGTCTCAACGATGCGCTCGCCTCACTCGACAGGACGCTCGGCCCCATTACCGAGATGGGCATGTACCTCGATGATGCGGACAACGTGTATCGCTACTTCAACTCGATTGCGGAGCGCGTCTACTACAATCGCAACCTCGACGATCACGTGCGAACCACCCGCCTCGTGCCCGACGCCTACTACGTGGGCCACTCGGAGGCGGCGCGCATCCTCAACATCCTTGGTCGCTACGACGAGGCTCTCGCACACGGCGACGAGCTTATAAGAATCGCGCCCGCCACGCCCGACGCCCTGCTCACGAAGGTGCGCACGCTCGAGGAGCAGTCATGCGTCTTCGAGGCATCCGACCTCATAAAGAAGGCGGTCGCCATGTCCGGCACCGCTCGCGATCTGGGCATCTGCTTCTATCGCCTGGCATTCATGGAGTGGAAGCTCGGTCAAGGACAGCTCGCAGCCGCCTGCTACGTGCGCGCGGCGGAGCTTCGCTCCGACGTGGCGGACCAGGCGAACGTGGAGCTCGAAGAGCTGCTCGCCAACGATTCGCAGCTCAAAAGGGTCACCGGCGAAGAGGCCAGAGAGATGATCGAGGCGGCGGGGCTCCCCTACGGCAGCACGTCCGACATGCGCAGGACCACGGCGGCGTGTGCGCGCGCCTGCACCGACGCCAACCTCTTCCGCCCCGCGAAGGCCTTCACGGGAATGCTGCTCGAGCTCAACTACGACGATGCCCTCGTGGACGTGTATCGCTCGCTTCTCACCCCTGAGAGGTGATTCCATCGGGGTAGCACCTTACGTAACCGTCGTAGGCTCGATTCACGCGTTCGAGATACCTGCTCGTTTCGGGATACTTGATGTTGTCAGCGATGTCCCCGCCATCCGAGCGCCATTGGTTCACGGTACCGATCCCGGCGTTATAGGCGGCCACCACCTCATCCATCGATGAGAGGTTGTCCTGTAGGTACGCGAGGTAGGCGCTTCCGTATTCGATGCTGGTGGCGGGATCGGTGAGGTTGTCAGGGTCCCATGCGGTGGCATCCACGAGGCCCATGTCGGCGAGCGACTCCGCCGTGGAGGGCATCACCTGCATGAGACCCACCGCGCCGGCGGACGACGTGGCCGTGGCGTCCCAGCCTGACTCGCACTTGATGACGGCGCACACGAGGCGGGCGTCCACGCCATGACGGTCCGCCGACTCCTGAATCTGATCGGCATAGCTCACGGGATAGAGAAAGGTCCGCGCAAGCAGCGCGGGTCCTGAGTCGAAGGCGAGGCACGCCGCGAGCGTAGCCGCAATGGCAAGCAGGGGCACCACCCTGTACCAGCGAAAAAAACTTCCCATGTGGCGGCTCATCGGTCCGATCGCCTCCTAGCCGTCCAGCCAGAGGCTGTACGCGCGTCCCACCACGAGCGCACCGCCGAGACGAGAGCCCCCCGTCCGCAAACGTTGTCCAGCACCGTATCGGCGCGAGCGCGCAGATACTCATCAGAGGGTTGGTTCGCCACGCGTCGATCGAAGTCGGCCGCATCCATGCCCCGCCCCACCGCACGGGCGCGGCGAACCGCAAGCGGACAGGTCACGCATACGATCTCGTCGGCGATGTCGAGGAGGGGACCCATGCGATCGAGGAGGGGAACCTCCACCACGCAGACGTCACCCACAGAAGAGCGCTCCGCCTCTCGCAGCCGCGCGACGAGCGCCTCGCGAATGAAGGGAAGCTCGATGTCCTCGAGCCGTGCTGCGTCCCGTGGCGTTGCGAAGGCACGGGCGGCGAGCAGGGAGCGATCGAGCACGCCCGTCCCCGCATCCACGAGATCCTCGCCAAAGGCGCTGGCAACCTCTGCAAGACAGGGAGCCCCTGACTCGAGCACGGTACGGGAGAGCGCGTCAAGGTCGATCCGGCGCGCCCCGAGCGACTCCATGGTCCGCGCGACGGTAGACTTACCGGAGGCGATGCCACCTGCGAGAAAGATGACGTACATGGCATCCCCCATCCGGCGTCGTTTGCGGTTCGTTTCTGGGTGGAGACAATTTTCTCACGATAGACGGGCTTGTGCCCGCCAGGATCGTGAAGCCCTATGAATGTACCTCGAACTTGTCATGGCACTTGGGACAGGTCACGCGCAGCTTGCCCTTGCCGCGCGGAATGCGCACGCGCTGGCCGCACGAGGGGCACTTGACGTGCTTATAGGTGCGTGACTCGGTCCATGCAGCCTTGGGATTCTGGAACCAGGGACGCACGGGGCCAAGCATCTTGAGAAACCGCTCGTTTTCCCTTGCGCGAGGCCCGAGATTTTTAGAACACATGCGCCAGATGCTATAGGCGAGAAGCACGAGCGAGACGATGCCGAGCCAGGTGGTGTGCACGAAGAGCTCTATGACGCAGAAGACGACGGCCAGGTCGGTCGTGAACCTCACGAGGTCGTCCGGTCCGAGTCTGCCGGCCATCCATTGCATCGCCTTGCGCTCGAAGTCACCCTTGGCCATTGCCACTCCCCCTGTCCCATGTTTTTCGATAGGCAGTTCCTACCCGTATCCCCGCCGGGCATACCATGCACACAAAAAACGGCGTCACTCTCCGCAGGCCATGGTGACCTTCGACATCATGCACCAGCCTAGGATGGAGAGTGACATGGCTCGAGGCCCGGGCGGGGCCATCGGCCCCCTTCGTCCCGGCGTATCGAAGCGTTATCTACCCATTCCACAGACGTAGGCGGTCGCCAGGCGCTGGGTCTCCACGATGGCGTCGACGTGCATGCGCTCCCGACCATGCGAGTTGAGACAGGCCGGCCCGAAGGCGCCGGCGGCAAGGTTGCGTCCGCTCACGTAGGCGGCCATGGCATCGGTGGAGAAGTGGAAGGCCACCTGGGTGTTCCAACTACCTTCCGGGCAGACGGAGGAGGCCTCGGCGATCAGGCGATTGGTGAGGTCCCAGTCGTAGGGACCCTTGAAGTCAGCCGCGATGATACCCACCTGGTGCTCGTCGGAGTCGTAGTCCGGGCCGATGAGCGAGATGTCGAGCGCCACGTACTCCTCGACCTCGTCAGGCACGAACGTGCCGCCATGGCCGATCTCCTCATAGATGGGAAACGCGAGCAGCGTATCGACGGCCGGCTTGGTACCCGTCTCATGGAGCCAGCGGGTCATGCCGATGAGGGCCGCCACGCAGGCCTTGTCATCGAGGTGCCTGCTGGCGATGAAGCCGTTGTCGTAGCTGACGAAGTGCGGGTCGATACCGACGATGGCTCCCTGCGTGACACCGAGGGCGCGAGCGTCTTCGGGGCAGCGCGCGTCACCGACGATCGAGACCGACATGTGCTCGTCGTCGCGCTCCATGGTGCGGGCGTCCTCGAAGACGTGGACCGAGTGGTGGTTGCAGATGACCTGGCCATCCACCGTGCGACCGTCGCGGCAGTGGATGCGGCACCCCTCCCCCTCCGCGCTCGCGTAGTTCATGCCCCCGAGCTTGCGCACCCGCAACGTGCCATCGTCGTTGAAGCCACGCACGACGAGCCCGATGGTGTCCAGGTGGGCTCCCATGCACACGCTGTGCGAGTGATCGAGCCCCTCCAGGCGCACGTAGCCCGTATGCTTGCGGTCCCACCACATGGACAGTCCGCACTCCGCGAGCATGTCAGAGATCAGCGGCTCTATCTGCGCATAGTAGCCCACGGTGCTGTCGCACTCGACGAGCCTTTTCGTGGTGGAGGTGAGCCAGCTGGCATCGGCGGTTATGTCCGAAGCGGTAACGGTACTGGGTTCCATCGTCCTACCTCTCATCCTGGGGCGTGGCATACAGGCCCACGAGGGCCTGGAGCACGTCGACCATGCCCTCGAGCTCGGGAACGGGCACGAACTCCTTCACGCCATGGGCATTGTAGTAGCCAGCCGACAGGTTGGGACACGGTAGCCCGCGATAGCACAGCTGGGCACCGTCCGTGCCGCCGCGCATCGGGATGACCCTCATGTCATAGCCGCAGGCGGCGTAGGCCTTCTCGGCATTGTCAACCAGGTGCATGTCATCATGGATGACGTCGGCCATGTTGAGGTACTGGTTCGAGATCTCGACGGTGGCCACCTGCTTGCCATAGCAGGCGTTGACGTAGTCCACGGCCTTCTCGATGACGCGCTTGCGCTCCTCGAAGCGATCATGGTCATGGTCACGGATGATGTAGTCGGCCAGTGCCTGCTCGCAGCCCCCCTCCATGCGCTCGAGGTAGTAGAAACCGTCATAGCCCTCGGTGTACTCGGGGCGCTCCTGTGGCGGCAGCAGCTGGTGAATGCGCATGATGACCTCGGAGGCATTGACCATGAGGCCCTTGGCGGTGCCGGTGTGCACGGAGAATCCCGTGGCGCGCACCTTGGCCTCGGCCGCGTTGAAGCACTCGTAGCTAAACTCGCCGATGGGACCGCCATCGAGCGTGTAGCCCCAGGTCGCACCCCACTTCTTGAGGTCGAGCAGGGCGGCGCCATGGCCTATCTCCTCGTCGGGCACGAAGGAGAGGGCGAGGGGAGGATGCGGGATGGAGGGGTCCGCCTTGAGCCGCGCGAGCAAGCTCACGACCTCGGCGTCACCCGCCTTGTCGTCGCCGCCCAGAAGGCTCGTGCCGTCGGTCGTGATGATGTCCCAGCCGACCATGTGGTCGAGGGCCGGATTGTCGGCAGGCGTGGTCGCGACCTCCCGACCGTCGACGACGCCCATGACGAGCCTGCCTCCCTCGTAGCGGACGACGTGGGGATGGACCGCCCCGCACTCAATCTGCCAGGCCGTGTCGATGTGCCCGCAAAATCCCAGGCAGGGAAGGCCCTCGCAACCCTTGCTCGCGGGCCAGTGAGCCGTCACGTAGGCGTGGCCGTCCACCTCGACGCCTTCGGCACCCAGCTCGCGCAGGTCGTCGGCGATGACGTTGGCGATGTCGAACTGACTCTGCGTCGAGGGCACCTCGTCCGCCTTGAGGGGGTCGGACTGGGACTGGACCTCGCAGTACCTGATGAAGCGGTCGACCACGTCACTCATACGAACGTTCCCTTCTGCCATGCAGGACGTGAAAACAATGCGGTCACGGACAGGCCCGACGTGCTTGGTGGGCGTGCCTACGCCTCCGGAACCTCGGCATCGAGAGGAACCTCGACGGCCGGTGTGCGCTGCTCGTCGGTGAGGTTCTCGTCAAAGAGGTGACAGGCGCACAGATGGCCGGGCGAGATCTCGTGCGGCTCGGGCGCGAGCTCGCTGCACACCCGCATGCATTTGGTGCAGCGCGTGTGAAAGCAGCATCCCGAGGGAGGGTTGGTGGGGCTTGGCACGTCCCCCTGGAGAATCCTCTTGTCGCGGATGCGCTCCTGGCGAATACGGGGGATGACGTCGAGCAGGGCCTGGGTGTAGGGATGGCTCGGGCTGCCGAACAGCTCCGTCTTGGATGCAAGCTCCATCATGTGTCCGAGATACATGACCATGACCGTATCGGCGATGTGCTTGACCACCGAAAGGTCGTGGCTGATGAAGACGTAGGACAGACCGAGGCTGCCCTGCAGATCCTCAAGCAGGTTGATGACCTTTGCCTGGACGGAGACGTCGAGCGCCGAAACGGGCTCGTCGCAGATGACGATCTCCGGCTCGAGCACGATGGCCCGGGCGATGCCGATGCGCTGGCGCTGACCGCCCGAGAACTCATGCGGGTAGCGGGTGCGATAGGACAGGTCGAGCCCCACCTCGCCCATGATCTGGTCGACGCGTGCGTCGCGCTCGGCGCGCGACTTGTAGGTGCCGGCGATGTCGATGGGCTCGGCGATGATGTCGGCCACCGTCATGCGCGGATTGAGCGACGAGTAGGGGTCCTGGAAGATGAGCTTGAGCTTCTTGCGCGCATTGACCAGGTCGTTGCCAGAGAGCTTGGTGAAGTCCTGGCCGTCGAGCATGACCGTACCCGACGTGGGCTCGGTCAGGCGCAGGATGCACTTGCCGGTAGTCGACTTGCCGCAGCCCGACTCGCCCACGATGGCGAAGGTCTCGCCGCGGTGCACCTCGAAGCTCACGTCCTCGAGCGCGTGCACGCAGGCGTCCGACTTGCCGAGGAGTCCTTTCTTGATGGGATAGCGCTTGGTGAGGTGCTCGACCTCGAGCACGACGTCAGCTGCGTCTAGGTTCTTGTCCACGTCTACTCCCCCCACCTGTCCGTGTACTTCCAGCAGGCGACCGTATGGTTCTCGTCTCCGTCGCAGGGCGTCATCTGCGGGCACTGCTCGCGGCAGACGTCCTTGGGCAAACGGGCATCTCGGATTGAAGGGACAGCCCTGGGGCAGCTCGCTGAGCATCGGAACGTTGCCGGGGATGGCGTACAGCTCGTCTACGTCGGTGTCAATCGACGGGATGGAGCTGATGAGCCCCTTGGTGTAGGGGTGCTTCGAGTTGGTGAAGAGCTCCTTGGAGGCCGTGTACTCCACGAGGTGACCGGCGTACATGACGAGCACCCAGTCGGCCATCTCCGACACGACGCCCATGTCGTGCGTGATGAGCATGACGGCCGTGCCAAGCTCCTCGCGCATCTGGTCGATGAGCTTTAGGATCTGGGCCTGGATGGTCACGTCGAGGGCCGTGGTGGGCTCGTCGCAGATGAGCAGCGACGGCTGGCAGGCAAGCGCCATGGCGATCATGATGCGCTGGCGCATGCCGCCCGACAGCTCGAAGGGATAGGACTTGAAGATCTTCTCGGGAGCGGGGATGCCCACGAGCTCGATCATCTTGAGAGCCCGCGCGTCGGCCTCGGCCTTGCTCATCTTGGGGTTGTGCACGAGGATGCCCTCGCGAATCTGATGGCCCGAGGTCATGACCGGGTTGAGCGAGGTCATGGGCTCCTGAAAGATCATCGAGATCTTGTTGCCACGGTAGTCGCGCAGCTGGTCGCGCGAGAGCTTGGTGAGGTCGGTCCCGTCGAACTCGATGGAGCCCGCCACTATCTTTGCAGGCGGCTGCGGAATGAGGCCCATGATGGAGAGGGCCATCATGGACTTGCCGCAACCGGACTCCCCCACCACGGCAAAGGTCTCGCCCCTGCACATCTTGAAGGAGAGGTCCTTGATGGCGGGCAGCGCCCCATCCTCGGTGAACAGCGTCACGCACAGCCCGTTGACGTCGAGAAGGACCTCGCGCTTCTTTGTCTCTTCAGCCATGAAATGTCCCTCCCTAGGAACGCATCTTGGGGTCGAGGGCGTCGCGAAGGGCATCGCCCAGCAGGTTGAACGCCATGACCGTGATGATGATGGCGATGCCGGGAATGACGCTGTAGAAGGTCGCCGTCTGGATGTAGGTCTGCGCGGCGGAGATCATGGAGCCCCAGCTTGCCGTGGGGGGCTGCACGCCCAGACCGAGGTAGGACAGCGTGGCCTCCGACAGGATCGCGTTGGGGATGCCCAGGGTCGACACGACGATGAGCGTCGAGATGCAGTTGGGCAGCAGGTGCTTCATGATGATGCGCATGGGCTTGCCGCCGCTGATCATGCATGACTGGATGTACTCCGAGCCCTTGAGCTTCATCACGTCGCCGCGCACGAGGCGCGCCGTCGAGGTCCACATGAGCAGTCCCAGGGCCACGTAGAGGTTGATGAGCCCCGGCCCCAGCACGAACATCACGACGATGGCGAACAGCAGGAACGGGAAGCTCGAGAACACCTGGATGATGAACGAGATGACGGCGTCGACCTTGCCACCGAAGTAGCCCGCGCACACACCCGAGAAAAAGCCGATGAACAGAGCGATGAGCTGCGAGACCACACCAACGGACAGGGAGATGCGACAGCCGTAGAGCACGCGGGACAAGATGTCACGCCCATACTCGTCGGTACCGAAGGGGTGGGCGAACGAGGGGCTCTGCAGCATGTTGGTGAGCGTCTGGGCGTCGGGATCGTAGGGCGAGAGCAGGGGCGCAAAGACGGCCACGAGCACCAGGACGATCACCACGCCCAAGCAGAACACGCCGAGCTTGTTCCTCTTGAAGATTCCCCAGCTGACGGCCCAGTAGCTCGAGGCGCGCCTCTTGCCCGTCTTCGCCCTCTCGGCCGCCTGGGCCTCGGAGGCATCGACCGCAACGCGTTCCGCACGCTCGCGCTTGGTACCGGACTTGTCCTCGCCAGTGGCCGGGTCCATGTTGTCCTTCCTCATTCCGCCGCCTCCCCACTAAGCCGGATGCGTGGGTCAACCACGGCATACAGGATGTCGACGACGAGGTAGACCGCGACGCAGATGGCGGCGATGTACATGACGCCACCCTCCAGGAGAGGCAGGTCGCGAGCATTGATCGCGTCGAGCATGAGCTTGCCCATGCCGGGCATGGCAAAGATGGACTCGATGAGGATCGATCCCGTAAAGATGTCGCCCAGCTGCGTACCCGCGATGGTGATGATGGGGATGAGCGCGTTGCGCAGGGCGTGCCTGATGACAATGGCCCAGGTCTTGAGGCCCTTTGCCTCGGCCGTGCGCATGAAGTCCTGGTTCAGGACCTCCATCATGCTCGTACGCGTCACGCGGGCGATGCTCGCCGCATAGCGCGTCCCGAGGGCGATGGTGGGCAGGAAGAAGTAGATGGGGGCCTTCACGCCCGACAGCGGGAACCAGTGCAGGTTCAGCGCGAACACGATCTGGAGGATGATGGCCACCCAGAAGGCGGGTGCCGAGATGCCGAAGATCGAGAGCGCCATGAGGGCCCGGTCCACCCATGTGCCGTGTTTCACCGCCGAGGCCACGCCCACCACCACGCCAAGCACGAGCGCGAACAGGTAGGCATAGCCCGCCAGCTGAACCGTCACCTTGAAGGCGTTGCCCATGAGTGCCGACACCGACTTGTTCTGCGTGTACGACGTGCCGAAGTCACCATGGAGCATGTTGACGAGCCAGTCTCCGTACTGGTCAATCACCGGCTTGTCGAGACCCATCGTGTGACGAACCTGCTCGATGGTGGTCTCGTCGGCCATGTCACCCATCATCACGCGCACCGGATCTCCTGGCACGATGTTGAGGACGAAGAACGTGATTGCGGAGATGCACAGAATCACGCCGATGGCCTGGAGAATCCGTTTTATGAGGAAGTTTCTCATCCGCTCGTTCCCTTCGATGCATGAGGCCGCGAGACCCCCTACAGGCACGTCGTCATTTGTGGCAGATGTGCCAAAAAGACGCCCCGATGCTCTCGCACCAGGGCGCCGAAACCTGCACTGGCAGACGTTACGCCTCGGTGGTGTAGTCGGACTTCGACGTGTCGACGTCGAGGTCCATCATGTGGTAGATGAGGTTACCGACCTTGGCGTTCTCGACGTAGTCCTTCGCAACGAACTGGTACTTGGGATAGTACAGCGGCAGGGTCGCGAAGTCGGTGCGCGTGAGGAGGTTATCGGCCTGCTTGTACAGGTCGGCACGCTCGCTCTCGTCGGTGGACTGGCGAGCCTTGACCACGAGGGCGTCGAACTCGGGGCTGTTGTAGAACGAGGACTTCTTGGCCGCGTTCTCGCTGTAGAAGTAGGTGTACATGTGGTTGTCGCCGTCCGCGTAGAGCGGGAACCAGGCGAGGGCCGTGATCTGCAGGTTGCCGGCGGCCCAGTCGGAGGCCCAGACGCCTGCGTCGGAGGTGTTGACGGCAAGGTTCACGCCGATGGCACTCCAATAGCCCTGAACGGCGACCATGATCTTCTGGTCGAGACCCACGCGCACGCTGGCCGTGAGGGACAGATCCGACACGCCGGCCTCCGCGAGGAGTGACTTGGCCTTGTCGACGTCGTAGGGAAACGCCTCGGCGGTGTCGTCGTAGCCGGGGGTCTGCGGGTTGAGCCAGCCGGAGGCAGCCTGGCCGGCACCTGAGAGGACGGTATCGATGAGCTCCTGACGGTCGATGGCAAGGGAGAGGGCCTGACGGACGCGGACGTCGGAGAGCGCCGGGTCGTTGAGGTTGAGGTTGATGAACTCGACGCCGAGCGGCAGGTACTGCGTGATGAGGTCCTTGACATCGGCATCCTGCTGGTACTGCTGGAGCAGGGTCGCATCGAGGTCGCAGTAGTCGAGGTCACCGTTCTTGAAGTTGAGGAGCTTGGTGTTGATGTCGTCAACGTAGTAGTACTCGATGGTGTCGAGGTTTGGCGTGCCGTCATGGTAGTCGTCGAAGCGCTCGAGAACCACCTCGGTGGTATCGTCGTTCTCCTTCATCTTGTAGGGGCCGGTGCCGATGATGTCGGTGCCCTTGCCCCAATCGTCGCCCGCGGCCTCGCAGGCCTCGTGCGGGAAGATGTCGGCGTAGTTGATGCCGAGGTTCTTGGCGAAGGTGGCCATCGGGTACTCGAGGACGAACGTCAGGTGCGTGTCGTCCTGGATGGTCAGGCCGGAGAGCTCGGTGGCGGTACCGGCGAGCATGTCCTTGGCACCTACGATCATGTCGTACATGTAGGTAGACTTGGCTGCCGTCGCGGGCTTGAACATGCGCTCGAAGGAGTACTTCACGTCCGTGGCGGTGAGGACGGCGTCGTTGTGGAACTTGACGCCCTCCTTGAGGACGCACTTGTAGGTGACACCGTCATCCTCGGGCGTGGGAACCTCGGTGAACAGGCAGGGGACGAGCTCTAGGTCCTCGGTCCACTTGAGGGGTGCCTCGACGATGGAGTCGGCGACGGAAGACGAGGAGGAGTTGGTGGACTTCTGCATGTCCAGACCCTGCTTGGCGTTCTTCTGGCCAAAGCGGATGATCTTCTTCTTGTCGGACGTGGTCGTGCTGCCGGAGTCGGACCCGGAGCAGCCGACGAGCGAGGTCATGGCTGCTATTCCGGCGACGCCTGCGCCGCTCTTGATGAAGCCACGACGAGAGATGGACGTAGAGATGAGGTTCTTCATGTCGCCAGCCTTTCCTTTGCAGGACACGCTTCATGCCCCGGTCGATGACCGCACTTCTGCTCTTCGTCTTCATGCGGTTTGTTAGAGGCAGCATGCGTTACCTGCTCATCCCCACTTGGATAAGCCGGGCTCTGGTAACGCACAATTAACAGAGAAGCATACCTTTTAACTGGGCTTATTCATGAGCTTTCATGTGATGCGAGCAGGGGCGCCAGACGATCGCTCGCCGCATGCTGCGTCTTTTTTAGGCGATGGCACACAGGCAGGCGCGCACGATGGCCTCAAGGCCCATCGCCATGGTGGACACGGGAAGGCTCGGTGCCGAAGGCCTGTCGAGCGTCTGGGAGCACGCGAGCGGCACATGGACGAACCCGCCCTCGAATCCCCCCGCGCGGCCCGTCGCCTGCTCGTGCAGGACGCGGTACATGAGCTGGTTGCAGACGTAGGTTCCCGCGGTGTCGGAGACGGATGCGGGCACGCCCGCCTCGCGCGCCGCTGCCACGCAGGCCTTGAGGGGAAGCGTGGCGAGATAGGCGGCTGGGCCCCCCTGCACGAGGGGCTCGTCGGCGGGCGCCGCCCCATCGTTGTCCGAGGCAGTCGAGTCGGCCACGTTTATCGCCACGCGCTCGACGGTGAGGCCGGCACGTCCCGCCGCCTGGCCGACGCACACCACGACATCCGGGTGCGTCTCGCGCATGGCATCGAGCACGACGGTCGCGGAGAGGCCGAAGACGACAGGTACCTCGAGCTTCCTCACGACGATGCCGCGGATCTCGTCAGGCAGCAGCCTCACGGCCTCCCATGACGGGTTGGTCGTCTCTCCCCCGAAGGGCTCGAAGCCGGTGACCAGGACTCCACTCATGTCGCGCCTCCCAATCGTCCTCCTACGATCCCCGATGAAACCCGTGGCTAGCAGGCGGAGACGAACGCCTTCCAGAGGCCGAAGTCGGTCTCGAGCTTGCGCCACGTATACTCCGGGTGCCATTGCACACCCAGCATGAAGCGCTTCGCGGGAAGCTCCACGGCCTCGGGCACGTGATCGATGACCGAGCGAGCGCAGAGGCGCCCTCCCTCGCAGACGCGCCGCACGCAACAGTGATGAGCGGAGTTCACCTGGATCGGAGATATGTCGCCTGTGCAGCGCGAGAGCAGCGTGCCGGCCATGACCTCGACGGGATGGACCACGTCGACGAGCGAGGCGGCGTGTCGCCAGTGCGCCGTTCCCTCTGGCACGGGAAGGTGGGGGACGTCCGTGCAAAGCGTGCCCCCCAGGGCGACGTTCATGATCTGCAGGCCGCGACATGTGGCAAAGAGCGGCTTGTCCGCCTCGGCGACCATGCGCACGAGAGGCACCTCGAAGGCATCGCGCTCGGGGCAGGGCTTCTCGGCGGTGGTGTTGTCCGTCTCGCCCCAGAGCCTCGGGTCGGGATCCTGACCACCGGGAACGGAGAAGCCGTCGCAGAGGTCCACGTAGCGTCGGATCAGGTCCTCGTCGGCGGTGAGAGGCAGCACGACGGGCATGCCGCCGGCCGCGATGATGGCGTCGGCGAAGTTGTCAGCGATGGCCTCGCTCGGAGCAAGCATCTCGCCCAGGTACTCGACGGGTTCCACCCAGCGTGGCGTGACACCGATGAGGGGCCTTCCGCCTGAGGACGTCATACGATCAGCCATTCGATTCCTCCAGAACGTAGGTATTCAGGCTGCACGACCATACCACCGCCGATGCGCAGGCGACGCGAAGGGAGCGGCACGGCTCCATAACCCATCGCCCGCACAAAAACGGGGCCGCCCAAGGGCGACCCCGCACGTCGTGCGCTTACCTCGAAGGTTACTCCTCGACGGGGGCATCCTGCGCGGAAGCCTCCTCGGCAGGGGCGCCCTCGTCGGGCGTCTCCTCGACGGGAGCATCCTCTGCGGACATGCCATCGGCGGCGTCCTCGTCGACGGGAGCGTCCTCGTCGAGCGGCTTGACCTCGACGTCGACGCCGAGCGTCTCCGCCGCGGACTTCATGGACAGGGAGATGCGACGACGGTCGAGGTCGATCTCCATGACCTTCACCTGCACGACATCGCCCACGGTGCACACCTGCGCCGGAGCGTCGACATGGCTCTTGGCCATCTCGGAGATGTGAACGAGACCCTCAACGCCATCACCGAGGTCGACGAAGGCGCCGAAGGTGACGAGCTTGGTGACGGTACCCTCGACGATGGCGCCGATCGGGTACTTCTTGACGAGGGAACGCCAGGGATCTTCCGTGGTCTGCTTGAGACCAAGGGAGATGCGCTCGCGGTTGAGATCGACGTCGAGAACCTGGACCTCGACCTCCTGGCCGACCTTGACGACCTCGGAGGGGTGGTTGACGTGGTTCCAAGAGAGCTCGGAGATGTGCACGAGGCCGTCGATGCCGCCGAGGTCGACAAAGGCGCCGAAGTCGACGATCGAAGAGACGGTGCCCTTGAGGTGCATGCCGACCTGGAGCTTGGAGAGAATCTCCTGGCGCTCTGCCTTGCGAGCCTCCTCGAGGACGATGCGACGAGAGAGGACGACGTTGTTGCGGTTGCGATCCATCTCGATGACGCGAGCCTCGATGCGGGTGCCCATGTAGGCGGCGAGGTCCTTGACGCGACGGAGGTCGACGAGAGAGGCGGGCAGGAAGCCGCGCAGGCCGATGTCGAGAATCAGGCCACCCTTGACGACCTCGATGACCTCGCCCTCGACGGTCTCGCCGGAGTTGAACTTCTCCTCGACCGCGTTCCACGCACGCTCGTACTCGGCACGCTTCTTCGAGAGGACGAGACGACCTTCCTTGTCCTCCTTCTGGAGAACGAGGGCCTCGATCTTGTCGCCAAGAGCAACGACGTCGGCGGGGTTGACGTCCTTGCGGATGGAGAGCTCGCGAGCGGGAATGACACCCTCTGACTTGTAGCCGATGTCGAGCAGGACCTCGTCATGCTCAATCTTGACGACGGTGCCCGTGACAAGATCGCCCTCGTCGAAATCGGTAACGGTACCGTCGATGAGGCTGTTCATCTCCTCGTCGGATATGTCATCCAGGGAGAAGATGGACGAGTTCTGAATCTCACTCAAAGGTGGACCCCTTCCAAAACGGGGCCCCGGTCGTCATGATCGCTGCCTGCAGTGCCAAGTCAATCGCGGCGTCTACGTGGAAACCAACATGCTCTCGGGGGCCGACAGATACGTTGCATGAGCCCCATTGCCCATACGGTAGTAAAGATACCGTTTCTTGTGCCTAGATTTCAAGCACTACCTTGTGTGATTTACCATTTCTACGCCAGATGGGGGGTGCCCCCCCGCACGTGGCTGAAAAGTTTGGGCCACCAAGACCGTGCGCGGCTCATCCGTCCTCGTGAGAGAGGCGCGCGCCCCGCACGAAGCGGAACGCGCGCCCAGGGCATGCCCTTCGAGGAGCACCCGACGGCTACACCGCAAGAATCGTGGTGAAGTAGCCAACGATGGCGATGACGAGCATGAGCAGCATCGTCTTACCGGCAGACCAGTTCTTCTTGACCATGAGCCAGTAGGTCAGGAAGGCCATGAGCAGGACGGGCAGGCTCGGGAAGATGGAGTTCAGGATGTCCGCGATGCTGATCGTAAGGTCACCGGAGGCGTAGACGAGACCGATGTTGAAGTGCGCGTACTGGGCGGACACGGCACCCACGACAACGAGACCGATAACCTCTGCGGCACGCGTGACCTTGTCCTTGATGCCACCCGCGAGAACCATCTCGGCGGCGTTGGCACCAGCCTTCACGCCATAGCTGAACAGGAACCAGGTAAGCGGAATCATGATCGCGAGGAAGGCCCACGATGTAGAAGATCGGGCCCGTGATCTCGCCGTTCGGCGACATGCCCAGAGCGATGGAGAGCAGGATCGGGATGAGCGTACCCGGAAGAAGCGAGTCGCCGATGCCAGCGAAGGGCCCCATCAGCGCCGTCTTGATCGAGTTGATGAACTCGGACGAGATCTCGTCGTTGCCCTCTGCCTTGCCGGCCTCCATGCCGAGCACGATGCCGGGGACGATGCTGCCCAGATAGGGCTCGGTGTTGAAGAACACCTCGTGGCGCTCGAGCATCTCCTGCTGCGCGTCCTTGTCGCCTGGGTAGAGGTCCTCACGCACGTCAGCCAGCATCTTGATGATGGCGGGACCCTGCATGCGCTCGAAGTTCTGGACGGAAAGGTTATAGAACATCCAGTCCTTGTATGCGCGGCGAACGGCAGCCTTGCTCAGCTTCTTGGCGCCACCCATCTCCGAGGACTCCAGCTGTTCCTTGATGTCTTCTGCCATGTTACTCACCTGTCCTTTCGGATGAGACGGGCGTCGAGCTCGTGCTACGGAAGTCGAGATAGGCGATGCCCAGCGCAAGGATGACGATTGCGATCATGCCCAGGTTCATGACGGAGACGAACACGAAGCCGACGCAGAACAGGATCAGGTCGACGTCACGCTTGCAGATCATGCGCATGAGGAGCATGAAGCCGACGAGCGGGAGCATGTTGGCGAAGATCTGGAGGATGTCGGTGACCTGGACCGGCATTGCGTTCACGAGCTGGGTGATGAGGTCAGCGCCAAAGTAGTTGATCAGCAGGATCGGGAAGAAGCGCAGCACGAAGTTGGTGATCTGGCCCACGATGGGAATACGGGCGGCGGCGTCGAAGCCTGCCCGCCTCGACCAGCGCATCCTGCTTGTGTACGAAGAACAGGTTGATGGCGCAGAGGCCGTAGACGGCGAGGACGCCAAGCGACGAGAGCGGCACCGCGAGGGCGAGGGCGTATTCCTTTCCGGCACCGGCGACCATGGCGAGCGGAATGCCGATCCAAGCCGCGAAGTTTGACGTCGGCGGGCATGGTACCACCGGGGGTCACGAGCCCGATGTAGAGCATCTGGATGGCAGCGCCCATGATGATGCCCGTTTTGACGTCACCGAGAATGGCGCCGATGATCAGGCCGGACACAAGCGGGCGGCCGATCGTGTACCATCCGCCGAGACCTCCTATGAGCACTGGCGAGTAGATCGAACCCATCCACCCGAAGAGTGCCAGAAGTAGTGCCTGCAGAAAACTCATAGCAATACCTTCCTTTCCACTCACTCCGACCATTTTCCCGCGCGAAGCGGGACCTATTGATTCTCGGATCTACGATCGGATCCGCTAGAACCTGTCCTTCACGTCGTCCCACTTCGATGACGGGCTTGGCTGGGAACCTGTTGGAAGTACACATGGGCACCCTTGGCGACGACGTCCTTCACGGCCTGGGCCTCCACGGGAAGAAGGTGCGCCGCGGCGTGCACCTCGGTCGTGCCCTTCCGCTTTGACATGGGACCCACGTTCAGCTCGAGCGGCAGACCGTCGACCCGGTCGAGAAGGTCCCGATAGGTCTCGGGGGACTTCATCAGCACGAGCGTGCGCGTGGTGTCGCTCATGGCCTCACGGATGAGGGGGGCAGCCTCGTCGACCGTGTAGACGCCCGCCTCATGTCGGCGGGCACGGCCGCCTTGAACACGGACCTCAGAATCGAGTTGCTCGCCGTCAGGTTATCGACGACGATAATCCGCTCGATCTGATTGCCCTTCACCAGCACCGTCATGCACTGACCGTGAATCAGACGGTCGTCGCACCTCACAAGAACGATCACAGCAGTCTCCTTTCTACACTTGCATCGATGAATGCCGGCCACGACTGGACGGGACCTACCCCGCACAGAGAATCGCGGTTCTCACCTGCGTGGTCATGATTCGTGACATCTCCTTCGACGTCTGGCTGACGACCACCACCCTTGGAAGGTCGGTTGCGCGATTGCCTGCGCTCACCACGTCGTCGAGGCGGACGGGAACGCCGCAGAGAAGAAGGTCGTCCCTGGCGCTCATCATGAAGATCGCATCGACCGTGAAGAGGTCGGTTATCAGGGAGAGGATGTCCACGAGGCGGTCGACGATCGATGCCTCGCACTCGCCCATGCCGGCAAGCCGCTGGCTGAGGTTGGCGTAGGCTCCCCGGCGAAACGCCACCTGCTGACCCCCCTGCGCAATGCCGACGAGCGCCTCGGTGCCAAGGCTCACGAGCACATGGTTCTTGTTTGCGGACTCGTCCGCGTCATGGACGATCTGATATTCCGCGCAATCCTCCGCACGGCGTTCGAACACGGGGACGCCCAGACGGCGCGAGAGCAGGTCGGACAGGCCACCGACCGCATCCCATGCGTCATCGCACCGAAGGACGCCCATCGCGCGAAGCGTTCTCGCAAATTCCGTGCTGCCGCACGTGAGCTGCTGGGAAACGGCGCGGAGAAGGTCGGTGGCCGTGCCGTCGCAGTCGAGCGTGGCGGGCTCGGCGCAGGGCTCGAGCGCCATGTCGTATCGGTAGAGCGTGACGCCTTGCGACGAGAGGCACGCGATTGCCATCTGGCCATACGACTCATTGACCACGACGGGGATGCGGCTGCGCCCCTCCGTGCGCACGCGGGTGGTATCCTCGGCAAGAACGCCCTCGGTCATGAGACAGGCCACCATACGCGTGACGGTGCTTGGTGAAAGACCGCTCACCTGGGCGATCTCGGTACGCGAGAGCGAGCCGTGCTCCAGAATCGCCCTCATCACGCGCCCGCGATTCTCCCTCGCCGCATTGCCCGTACGGTTCTCCATTTGCCTCTCCGTCTTCGAACGAGCCCACCGGACGCCAGCCGACCATCGGGCGCCTTCGCGGCTCTCGCGCACCACTATGCACTGGCTTAATTTCTCAATGAAAATATATGTGTTTCCACGAGATTAACTATATCAAGCGGCGCGAGGGGACAGGAATCGGTCGCAAGCGGCAACCTCTCTGCCCATGCGGCGGCCCCTTGCTGTGGCGTCGTGTCGGCACGTCCCGCGGAGGAGGACCCCGTCGACAAGCGCTACAGTAGGGCCATCCCATGCACCCACGAACGGAGAGACCCATGGACGAGGCCACATACCGCAACCACATCGCCATTCTCGAGGAGGAGCTCGTATGCGCGCTCGGCTGTACCGAGCCGATCGCCGTCGCCTACGCCGCAGCGCTCGCCCGCGCCGCGCTCGGTGTCGAGCCCGAGTCCATAACGTCGGCCTGCAGCGGAAACATCATCAAGAACGTCAAGAGCGTGACCGTTCCCAACTCGGGCGGCCTTCGTGGCATCGAGGCGGCGGCCACCCTCGGCACCGTGGGCGGAGACGCCACGCGTTCGCTCGAGGTGCTTGAGTCCCTCTCCCCCGCCGACATCGACCGTGCCAAGACGCTGCTCGCCACCGGCTACTGCACCGTAAGCCTCGCGCAGGACGTTCCCAACCTCTACGTGCGAGCCACGGCGACCGCGGCAGGACACGTCGCCGTCGCCTGCATCGAGGAGCGCCACACCAACGTGACCGAGCTCACGCTCGACGGCAAGAACGTCAGCGTCGCCGGCGTCTCGACGGCCGGCCACGAGGGACGGACTCGAATCCCAGGCGCAGACCGCTCCAGGCTCACGCTTGAGAGCATCTGGGAGTTCGCGCACGTCGTAGACGTTACCGACGTGGAGGCCAGCGTCGGCCGGCAGATAGACCTCAACAAGCGGATCTCTGACGAGGGGATACGCGGCGACTGGGGCGCCAACATCGGCAGCACGCTCCTATCCACCCGCCCCAACGACGTGGTCGCGAAGGCGAAGGCAGCGGCAGCGGCCGGCTCCGACGCACGCATGAGCGGCTGCCCGCTCCCCGTCGTCATCGTCTGCGGAAGCGGGAACCAAGGGATAACGGCCTCCATGCCCGTGCTCGAGTACGCCCATGAGCTCTGGAGCCCACGCGAGGAGCTCGTGCGGGCCGTGGTCCTCTCCGACCTCACGGCCGTGCACGTCAAGCACTTCGTGGGAGAGCTCTCGGCCTTCTGCGGCGCCGTCACCGCCGGTGCCGGGGCCGGGGCCGGCATCTGCTACCTGCGCGGGGGTTCGCTCGCCCAGTACGAGGCCACCATCGTCAACACCATCGCCAACGTGGGCGGCATCGTCTGCGATGGTGCCAAGCCCAGCTGCGCCGCAAAGATCTCGGCCGCCGTCGACGCGGCCATCCTCGGCTGTGACATGGCCCTCTCGGAAGGCTCGTTCCTTGCAGGCGATGGCCTCGTGGGAGCCGATGCCGAGGAGACCATCCGCTCCATGGGATACGTCGGTCGCGTGGGCATGCACCCCACCGACGTGGAGATCTTGAACATCATGATCGGAAAGACGGACGTGAGCGGCGCATAGCCTCCCGGGGACTACCTGCTGAACCCGGAGTCCTCCCCGAGGTCCGACCCATCGGCCGCCGTGGTGGCAAGCTCGTCGCAGCGCTCGTTGAGCTCGTGGCCGGCGTGACCCTTCACCCAGACCCATGTGACGTCGTGCGGACCCATGGCGCTGAGGAGGCGTCTCCAGAGGTCGGGGTTCTTCACGGGTTGCTTCGCGGCCGTCTTCCAGCCACGACGCTGCCAGCCTTCGACCCAATGCTGGTTAAAGGCGTTGACCACGTACTGGGAGTCGGAGTGCACCTCCACGTCGCACGGACGGGTGAGCACCTCGAGGGCGGCGATGACCCCCATGAGCTCCATGCGGTTGTTCGTGGTGTCCCGATAGCCTCCGCTGAGCTCGCGCGTGTGACGCCTGCCCGAGGGGTCGGTGTATATGAGCACCGACCCATACCCACCCGGACCGGGATTTCCGCGAGACGATCCGTCGGTGTAGATGACCACGTGCATGCGCTCGTCATCCAACGGCGACGAGACGAGCCCCTTTCCCGCCGGCGATGCCATGAGCTCGTCGAAGCTCGCCACTACTTGGCCTCCGCCCAGTTGGAGCCGAAGGAGACCTCGGCCGTAAGGGGTACGAGCAGCTCGACGACACCCTCCATGGCCTGCTCGACGAGCTGCGACACCGCGGTCACCTCGTCGTCGGGGACCTCGAGGTCGAGCTCGTCGTGGATCTGCAGCACGAGTTTGGCACGCAGACCCTCCTCGCGCAGGCTCCGCTCCACGCGCACCATCGCGATCTTGATGATGTCCGCCGCGGTGCCCTGCATGGGGTGGTTCATGGCCGTGCGCTCCGCGAAGGAGCGAAGCTGGAAGTTGCTGCTGCCGATGTCCTTGATGCGCCGCTTGCGGCCGTACATGGTGACCGCATAGCCGCTCTCGCGCGCGGACGCGACGGACTGGTCGAGGAAGGCGCGCACGCCAGGATAGGCCTCGAAGTAGCGGTCAATCATCTCCTGGGCCTCGGTACGGGAGATCTTGAGCGAGGTCGCCAGGCCAAACGCCTGCTGCCCGTACACGATGCCGAAGTTGACCGCCTTGGCGCGGCTCCGAAGCCGGGGCGTGACCTCCTCCACCGGCACGCCAAAGACACGCGCCGCCGTGGATGCATGGAAGTCGGCCCCGCTGTTGAAGGCCGCCACGAGGTTCTCGTCCGCCGACAGGTGCGCAAGAAGCCTGAGCTCGATCTGCGAGTAGTCGCAGGCGAGGAACACCGCCCCTTCGGGGACGGTGAAGGCCGTGCGCACACGATGCCCCAGCTCGGAGCGCGTGGGGATGTTCTGCAGGTTGGGGTCAGAGCTCGAGAGGCGGCCCGTCGCCGCCACGGTCTGGTTGAGCGTGGTGTGGATGCGACCGTCACCCAGGATGTCGGCCGGCAGTGCGTCGAGGTAGGTGGACTTGATCTTGGCGCGCTCGCGGTACTCGAGGACGTCGGCCACCACGTGATGGCTGGCGGCCAAGTCCGCGAGCACCTTTGCGTTCGTCGAGTAGAAGCCCGTACGCGTCTTCTTGAGACCAAAGGTGGGCAGACCGAGCACGTCAAAGAGTATGTGACTGAGCTGCTGCGGGGAATCGAGGTTGAAGTCCTCCCCCGCCTCGTCCTTGATGTGAGCGACCATCTCGCCGATCTCGACACCCAGCTCGCGCGACTGCTCGGCGAGGATGGAAGGGTCGACGGCGAGTCCCGTGCGCTCCATGGCGGCGAGCACGGGGAGAAGCGGCATCTCGATTCGGTCGAAGAGCTCGCGCGAGCCGTCCGCCTCGAGCGCCGCGTCGAGCCTCTCGCGCAGGGTCGGCACCGCCATGGCGTCGATGGCCGCCTGGGGAACGTCGACGGTCGCCTCGGGAAGCGCGCCGTCCACGTACTTCTCGAAGAGTCTCGCCACGGAGAAGTCACCCTCGTCGGAGTCGAGCAGGTAGCCCGCCACGCCCACGTCGAAGATGCGGGCCGGGTCCACCTCCGCCGCATCGAGGGCCGCCTCCGCGGCCGAGTCCATGGGACACACCACCCGGAGCAGCGCCTTGACGTCTCCCGAGACGAGACGCCCCGTGCGAAAGAGGCAGACGAGGGCCGCCACACCCGCGTCGCCCTCCATGCGAAGGAGCTCGCCCCCGACGGCAAGCCACACCACGTCGGGCTCCTCCCCCTCGAAGAGCGACTGCTGCCCCCTGCGCTGGTCGGCCCGCTCGAGCGCGGCGCCGACCCATGCGCCGGACGAGACCGCGGCGTCGATGGCCTTCTCCGCCCCGGCACCCTCGAGCGGTGACGGCAGCGTCACGTCTTCCGGGGAAGCCTCGGGTGCGGTCGTGCCGGTACCGCCAAGGCGGACGAGACGAGCCGTCAGCCCCGTGAAGCCGAGGACGGAGAAGGCCTGCGTGACCTCGTCGGGGTCGAAGGTCGGGAACTTGGCGTCGGCAAGGTCGATGTCGACCGGTGCGTCGGTACGGATGGTGGCGACCCTGCGCGAGAGCAGGGCGTCGTCCACGTGGGCGCGGAGGTTCTCGCCCATCTTGCCCTTGACCTCGTCGGCATGGGCGATGACCTCGTCGAGCGAACCGTACTGCACGATGAGGGCCGACGCCTTCTTGGGCCCGATGCCAGGCACGCCCGGGATGTTGTCGGAGCTGTCACCCTTGAGACCGTAGAAGTCGGGCACGAGGTCGGGCCTGATGCCGTGGTAGAGGTCGTCCACGCTCTCGGGCGTCATGATCGCGACCTCCGAGACGCCCTTCTTGGTGGAGACGATCCTCACGTGGTCGGTGGCGAGCTGGTACATGTCGCGGTCACCGGTAAAGAGAAGCATGTCGTAGCCCTCATCCTCGCCGCGGCGCGCAAGCGTGCCCAGTATGTCATCGCCCTCCCAGCCCTCGCATTCGCACACGGGCACGTCGAGCGCGCGGAGAAGGTCCTTCACCATGGGGAACTGCTCGTGAAGCGCGGGGTCCATGGGCGGTCGCTGCGCCTTGTACTGGGGAAGCATCTCCATGCGCACGCGCGGCTTGCCCTTGTCGAAGGCGCAGATCACGCCATCGGGCCCGAACGACTCCACGAGCTTGACGAACATGTTGAAGAAGCCGAAGAGGGCGTTGGTGGCACGTCCGTCCGGCGCGCTCATGGGCTGCATGATGGCGTGATAGGCGCGGTGCATGAGGGAGTTCCCGTCGATGACGGCTATGGTCCTCGTGGTCTTCTCGCCGGCTTCGTCCTGTGGCATGGCAGTTCCTTCCGTACTCGTTGTCTGCCCTGATTGTACCCGTGGCGAGAGACGCGCGCCCTGCCGCGACGTCGGGGCGCGCAACCACCAGGAAACCCGCCTATGACACAGGTGGTCTCCAACCCTTCACCCTCACGAAACAAAGTACGGCTAGAGTATTGCGAGTGTTGGGCACGAGCCTGTTGCGCAGACGTGCGACAATCAGACCCGTGCCGGCACGAAGCCACACAGACGAACAACGACCAAGAGAAGAGGCGCACATGGCAACGGACAAAGTCTCTCTGGAATACGGAAGCCTTCTCTTCGCGGATGCGGACATGCAGGAGAGGCTACCAAAGCCCACCTACAAGAAGCTCATGCATGTGATCAAGGATGGCGAGCCGCTCGACCTCGAGATTGCCAACGAGGTCGCCCACGCGATGAAGGAGTGGGCGCTCGAGCATGGTGCCACGCACTTCACGCATTGGTTCCAGCCGCTGACCGGCATCACCTCCGAGAAGCACGACAGCTTCATCACCCCGCGCGGCGACGGAACCGTCCTCATGGCGTTCTCCGGCAAGGAGCTCGTCCAGGGCGAGCCGGACGCGTCGAGCTTCCCGTCGGGTGGTCTGCGTGCCACGTTCGAGGCCAGGGGTTACACCGTATGGGATCCCACAAGTCCCTGCCTTCATCAAGGACGAGGTCCTCTGCATCCCCACCGCCTTCATCTCCGTATACCGGCGAGGCGCTCGACAAGAAGACGCCGCTGCTCCGCTCCGAGGTCGCCCTCGAGAACCAGGCCAAGCGCATGCTCGCGCTCTTCGGCCAGAAGCCGCGCCGCGTCTACACCACCATCGGCCCCGAGCAGGAGTACTTCCTCATCAAGGAGGAGGACTACCAGACCCGCCCCGACCTCATCCTCACCGGTCGTACGCTCTTTGGCTGCGAGCCCGCAAAGGGTCAGGAGCTCGAGGAGCACTACTTCGGTGCCATCCGTCCGACGGTCAACGAGTTCATGAAGGAGCTCGATGACGAGCTCTGGAAGCTCGGCATCCCCGCCAAGACCAAGCACAACGAGGTCGCACCCTGCCAGCATGAGCTCGCCCCCATCTTCGAGATGGGGCTCGCGCGCCGTCGACTGACAACCTCCTCACCATGGAGAAGATGAGGCTCATCGCCTCTCACCATGGTCTCGTCTGCCTGCAGCACGAGAAGCCGTTCGAGTACGTCAACGGCTCTGGAAAGCACAACAACTGGTCGCTGTGCGCCGACGGCAAGAACCTCCTCGAGCCGGGCGACGATCCCCAGGACAACCTCCAGTTCCTCGTCATCCTCGCTTGTCTCGTCGCAGGTGTCGACACGCACGCCGACCTCCTTCGCATGTCCGTCGCCTCGGCGGGCAACGACCACCGTCTCGGTGCCAACGAGGCGCCTCCCGCGATCATCTCCGTGTTCCTCGGCGACGCCCTCTCTCCCGTGGTCGAGGCTCTCCTCAAGAAGGAGCACGCGGAGGCCCACGAGCGCGAGACCATGGATCTCGGCGTCCCGGCGATGCCGGACGTCCTGCGCGACAACACCGACCGAAACCGCACGAGCCCCTTTGCCTTCACCGGCAACAAGTTCGAGTTCCGCATGTGCGGCAGCCAGCAGAACCTCTCCGACCCCAACGTGGTGCTCAACACCTGCCGTGGCCGAGCAGTGCGACCGCTTCGTGCAGTACATGGACGGCGTCTCGGAGGAGGATTTCATCTCCGGTGGCCATGCGCTTCGTGCGCCACTACCTTCCGCGACCATCCAGCGCGTCATCTTCGACGGCAACGGCTACTCCGAGGAGTGGGAGGGCGAGGCTGAGAAGCGCGGCCTGCCCAACCTCAAGACCACGCCGGACGCCCTGCCCGCCCTGGAGAAGCCCGAGAACATCGCGCTCTTCGAGAAGTACGGCGTACTCTCCGAATCCGAGATTCACGCCCGCTACATCGCCAAGGCCGAGCAGTACGGCAAGCTCCTCAACATCGAGGCCAACACGATGACGTACATGACTCGTCACCTGTTCCTCCCCGCCCTCTTCAACTACTCGGGCGACATCGCGACGACGGTCGCCACCAAGGCCGAGATCGGCATCGACGCGGTGGCCGAGAAGGAGCTCGTGCGCACCCTGACCGACGGCATCAACGCCATCACCGAGGCGGTTTCTGACCTTGAGGCGAACAACGCCGAGGCTCAGGCCAAGACTGACCCGCGGGAGCAGGATGACTACTACCGTGACGTCGTGATCTCCTCCATGGACCACCTGCGCAAGACGGTCGACACCATGGAGAAGGTCTGCGGCCGCGACTACTGGCCGGTTCCCTCGTACAACAAGATGCTGTTCTACGTCTAGGCTGCATCTTCGAGTGCCACGCAACGAAGGCGCCCCTCCCAGAGGGGCGCCTTCTTGTCGATAGAGAACGTCTTGCAGGGCTCACAGCACGTGGACGTCATCTTTCATGAACTGCACGAACGCCTTGTCGCCAACCTCGTAGATCCTGTGATTCTTTGGGTTGAAGTCGGTGATCTTGATGAGATGCCCGCCAACGCGCACCTGGTAGTTCTGGTAGTTGCCCATGAAGCGCGAGAGGGTGATCGTGCAGGGGAGCAGCCCCTCGTCCGCGATTTCGGCAGACTCGGGACGCAGCACCAGCACGGCAGGGTCACCCACGCCGAGGTGACCGACGTTGCCGATCTCGATGCCATGGCCCTCGATTTCCGCCACGCCGGAGCTTCCGTCCTTCTCTCTGAGCGTGCCGCGCAGGAAGTTGGACTCACCGATGAAGTCGGCCACGAATTCGTTGGCGGGGTGGTAGTAGATGACGTGTGGCTCCCCTATCTGCTGAATCACACCCTTCTGCATGATGATGATGTTGTCGGAGAGCGCCATGGCCTCGGATTGGTCGTGCGTGACGTAGACGGCCGTGATGCCCGCCGTCTGCTGGATGCGGCGGATCTCGTTGCGCATGTCCACGCGAAGCTTCGCATCGAGGTTGGAAAGCGGCTCGTCAAAGAGCAGGACCCCCGGCTCGATGACGAGGGCGCGCGCGAGCGCGACGCGCTGCTGCTGTCCGCCGGAGAGCTGGTTGGTCATGCGGTCCTCCATGCCGTCGAGGCCCACGAGACCGAGAATCTTGGTAACCCTCTCCTTGATCTCCTCCTTGGGAAGCTTGCGAAGCTTGAGACCGTACGCGACGTTGTCGAAGATGTTGTAGTGCGGGAGGAGGGCGTAGCTCTGAAACACCATGGCCGTGTCGCGCTTGTTGGGCGTGAGCTCGTTGATGGGCTCGTCGGCAAGGAAGATGTCTCCCTCGTCAGGGCTCTCGAAGCCGGCGATCATGCGCAGGATCGTGGTCTTTCCACAGCCGGAGGGGCCGAGCAGCGTCACGAACTCGCCTGGGGTGATATTGATGTTGGCGTCGTGAACGGCGTAGAAGTCCTGCTTGGTCTTGGGGTCGTTATAGATCTTCGAGACATGCTCGAGGCGCACGCCCTTCTTTTCCTTTGCCATCGTTAGGCCTCCTCAGTGGTCGACTTGCTGGTGCCGAAGAACTTGATGAAGAGGTTCATCAGGGCGACGGCTGCGTACGTGATGAGTATCAGAATCGTGGAGAACGCGCAGGCGACGCCATACTCGCCGCGGTTCGCGTACTCGTTGATCTGGACCGTGATGAGCAGGAACTGCGGGGTCACGACCAGGATGACGGCCGAGATCGCCGTGATGGACCGGACGAACGCCGTGACGAGCCCGGAGAGGAACGAGTCTTTGATGAGCGGCAGCGTGACGGTCATGAAGACCTGGAAGCTGTTGGCGCCCATGTCGTACGCGGATTCCTCGATGGACTTGTCTATCTGCCGAAGCGCCGATATGCCCGATCTCGTGCCCGTGGGCAGCGATCGAATGATGAAGACCACGATGAGGAGAACCGCCGACCCATAGAACCATTGCATGACGCCCGTATGGAACAGACCGCTTGCAAAGCCGCGGATGTAGCCGACGCCGAGTACGGTGCCGGGGACGGCCATGGCGAGCATCGAGACGAACTCGATGAAACCGCGCAGCGCGAACTTCTTCTTGACCACGAGGTAGGAGATGATCATGGCGAGAAGCGAGGTAAGCGGCGCCGCAATGAACGACAGGACGAACGAGTCGGTGAAGGCCTTGCCACCGTCGAGGTGGTTGAATACGCGGTCATACCACTTGAAGCTCAACGAGTAGTCACGACCCCAGGTCTTGAACAGCGAGCCAAAGACCACGGAGACGTACATCAGGATGACGAATATCGCCGCCACGCCGCAGAGGGTCGCGAGCGGAATGCGCACGGACTTGTCGGTGATGAGCATGCGCGCCCGGCTCGCCTTGCCGCTGAGCGTGGCCGTGGACTTGGCCTCGAGCACGTACTTTTGAATCAAGAACATGGAGAACGTGCAGCAGAGCAGGATGACTGCCATGGCGGCGGCTCCCTGCTTGTCGTACGCGCCCGTGATCTGGAGGTAGATCGAGGTCGCGAGCGTGTCGACGTTGCCACCGATCATCATGGGGTTGGCGAAGTCTGCCATCGACTCGATCATCGTGACGAGAAAGGCGTTACCGAGACCGGGAAGGACGAGCGGGATCGTGACGCTCGTGAAGACCTTCCAGCGGGAGGCGCCCATGTCGCGCGCGGCCTCCTCGAGGGATGGGTCGATGTTCTTGAGCAGCCCTCGGAGCATCATGTAGCACACGGGGAAGAACGTCATGATCTGGATGATGACGATGCCCCAGTAGCCGTAGACGTTGTTGTCCTTGATGCCGAGAAGCGCCCGGGTGATGAGACCCGACTTTCCGAAGAGCAGGATCATCGAGAGCGAGAGCACGAACGGAGGCGAGACGACGGGCAGGATCGAGACGACCTTGAAGATACCCGAGAGGATCTTCGTCTTGAGGTTGACGTAGACCTCCACGTAGGCAAAGAGCAGGCCGACGAGCGTGGACACGAGACCAGTCACGACGCTGATCTCCATGGTGTTGACGAAGGCCTTCTTGAACGAGGCCATGGCGAGGATGCGCTGGAAGACCTCGAGCGTGGGTCCACTTTCGGTGATGAAGGAGTCCACCAGCAGAATGGCCAGCGGATAGAGAATGAAGAGTGCCAAGAATACGACGAGGACGCAGATGGTGGTGACCATAACCGGGTCGGCCATCAGCTTCTTCCGGTCGAGCTGCGCGCTTTGAACGGTGGCCATGCGCTGTCCCCTCCCATACGTGGGGTCGCTACCTCGTTACACAGCGTCGGGCAGGCGTTTCTCCGCCTGCCCGACGCACCAAAGCTAGAACGTGACCGACATGGTCGAGACTACTCGGCGGTCTTGAAGCGAGTGGTGTCGGCGGTGTTCTCGCCAGCGGCCTCGAGGGCGGCCATGAGGTCGTCGACGTACTGGGTGGTGTGCTCCTTGGCGTCCTCGAAGTCGTAGTCCATGACGTTGTCGGGGTCGAGGCCAAACTGCGCGGCGACCTCGGGCTGGGTGGCGTCATCGATGACGAGGAACTGATAGGAGCCGGTGCCTGCGGCCTGGTTGACGCAGGTCGGGGTCAGGCAGTACTCGAGCCAGAGCTTGGCGGCGTTCTCGTGGGCGGCACCCTTGATGACGGCCGTCGCGCCGACCTCATAGGAGGCGCCGGAGCTTGGAAGGACGAGACCGATGTTGTCATAGCCGTTGTCGACGATCTGGTAGATGCCGTCATGCAGCATGCCGATGCCGATGGTGCACTCACCGGTGCCGAGGGACTTGGAGGGGCCACCACCGGCCTTGGTGTACTGCGCGATGTTCTTGTCGAGGGTCGACGAGGTACTGGATGCCGTCGTCGTGGCCGTACTTCTGGACGCAGGTGTTGAGGATCAGCTTGGCGGTGCCGGCCGTGGCGTAGTTGGAGCTCCAGATGAGGCCCTTGTAGCTGGAGTCGAGAAGGTCGGGCCAGTCGGCAGGAGAGGCGAGGCCCTTGTCGTCGAGGTCCTCGGTGTTGGTGAGGAAGCCGAGGATGCCCTTGTAGATGCCAACCCAGGTGTTGTCCGTGGAGGTGTACTTCTCGCTCATGATGTGCGAGGCGTTGGTGGCCTCGTAGGTCGCGAGCAGGTTCTCGGTGGAAGCGACGTTGTACGGATCGGTGGTGCCGGCAAACCAGACGTCAGCGGACGGCGAGCCGTTCTCCTCCTCGACCTTGGCCAGGACCTCACCCGTGGACAGGCGCTGCCAGGAGGTCTTGATGCCGAAGATCTCCGTGTACTTGTCGCAGGCGGCGGAGATGTAGGGCTCCTCGCAGCAGCCATAGACGACGAGCGAGCCCTCGCTCTGCGCCGACTTCACGAGGTCGGCATCATAGTCGTCGGCGGTGGACCCGCGAAGGGCCCCGGAGCTGCTCGAGCTGGAAGAGCTTGAGCTGCTCGTATCAGAAGAAGAGCTGCTGCTGCAGCCAGCAAGCCCAAGTCCCGCGGCAAGCGCACCCGCCCCTACGAACTGCCTACGAGTCAGATTCTCATTCATGCTTCCCATCCCCTTTTCCTAGTGGTGCCATGGGTAATGACCTCGCCGTTCCCTTGTGCAGCGAAATCCCGTCTCATAATCCATGTTTCCATCATCGGTTTTCTAATTCTTTCGACAGACGGTGCGAAAGACGGAAGGAAATTTTTATTTTTTATGTTAAAGAACCCTGAATGCATCCAAATCTACGTGGGGCGCATTCAAAGTGACTCGCACATGAAGCCATGACCGCCCACCAAATCCACCGACGGGACCAATCCCCCGCGAATGGTAGCCGAAATCTAAAACAAACCGCACGTCACGCCCCGCACGGCGCGTCGGGAACGCATAGCCAGATTGTGCACATCCAGATTGAGGCCCGCAGCCCACGGTCGCGCTGATATGCTCAACTAACTTGTGCGCGGGGAGCTTGGGGGAAGCATGGCGGGGAGAAGCTCGGGCGGATCGCTCGACGTCACGACGGGAGTCATCTGGAAGCAGCTTCTGCGCCTCTGTCTGCCAGTCTTTTTCAGCTCGTTCTTTCAGCAGGCCTACTCGCTCGTCAACACCTACGTCATCGGGCAGTATGCCACCACCACGGCACTCGGCGGCATCCAGGCAACGCAGAGCCTCGTCGACCTCGTGGTCGGGTTCTCCGTGGGCGTGGGCACGGGCTGTGCCATCATCTGCGGTCAGCAGTTCGGCGCGGGCCAGACCGAGCGGCTCGGCACCTCGGTGCGCACGGCCATGACCCTCGCGCTGGTAGGCGGAATCGGACTCTCGATCCTCGGCCTCATCTTCGTACGACCCATGCTCGAGCTCATGGGCACGCCCGCGGTGCTCATGGACGAGGCGCTCGCCTTCTCGCGCGTCTACTTCGGGGCGTTCGTCTTCTCGCTCGTCTTCAACATGGGCTCGGCCGTCCAGCGCGCCGTGGGAGACACGCGATCTCCCTCGCTGATCGTCGCTGTGACCTGCGTGGTCAACGTGGTCTGTGACGTCATCTTCATCGTCTTTCTGCACCTCGAGGCGCTCGGGGCGGGCATCTCCACGGCCATATCGCTCTTCTCGGGAGCCGCCATCACCGTCTGGCGCCTCACGCGGGTGGATGGCCCGTGGCGCCTTGACCTTCGACGTCTGGGCATCGATGCCCACACCTGCAAGGTGATGATCAAGACCGGCATACCCCTGGGGCTTCAGTCATCCGCCTACTCCATCTCGAACATCATCATCCAGTCGGCCGTCAACTCGTTCGGTGCGAGCACCGTCACCGCATGGGGTCTCTCGGGCCGCATCGACGGCGTGGTCTGGATGATCACCGAGGCGCTCGGGGTCTCGGTCACCACCTTCTCCGCCCAGAACTTCGGTGCCCACGACTATGCCCGCGTGCGACGAGGGCTGCGCGCCTCGCTCGTGCTCACCTGCGTCATCGTGGGCCTCGCCTCGGGCGTGGTCGTGGCCTTCGCCAGTCCCCTCGCCCGCTTCTTCGTGGCCAACGACGAGATCTGTGAGATCACGATATACACCATCTACTTCATCGCGCCGTTCTACGTGCTCTTCTCCTGCATGGACAACATATCGGGGACCATCCGCGGCTGCGGCGAGAGCCTGCGACCCATGCTCATCACCATGGTCGGCACCTGCCTCTTCCGCGTGATATGGCTCTTCGTGGTGGTGCCCATGCGACACGACCTGGGCACGGTGCTCGTGGTCTACCCCATCACCTATGTGCTCACCACGGCGGCCTTCGTGCTCTACTATCGTCACGGCCACTGGCTGAGACACGCCGAGAACCACGCGGCGGCCGTCTTGAAATAACCCAGGCTCGTGAGAAGGACGCTCCACCGCCAACTTGTGGTAATGTCGATAAGTTACCCATTCGTCTTTGACGGATGACAGGCAAGAGAGGCGAGGAAGACGGAATGCCCGCGGTCATCACGCACCACATCTTCGGCGAGGACGTAGTCAGAACGCTCCCGGCCGGCATCATCGACGGCGATGAGGAGCTCCTCGCGTTCCTCCTCGGAAACCAGGGGCCCGACCCGTTCTTCGTGTGCTTCTCCACGCTCCCCACCCGTGCGCTTCGTTGCCATCGTCTTGCGCAGGAGTTCCAGTCGGCTCACATGGCCAAGGCGTTCATGAGCTTTCGCCAGGGTGTGAGTCATCTCCCCGTCGGAGAGGAGCGCATCGGCCGCGCCTTTGCTCTCGGCCTTCTGGGCCATTACGTGCTCGACCGCACGGTGCATCCCTTCGTGTTCGCGCAGCAGTTCGCGCTTATGGACTTCGACGAGGGCCTTGCCAGGAGTCCGCACGAGGTTCACGCCGTCATTGAGTCCGACCTCGACACGTGGCTTCTCTGGGAGAAGCGCCATGCAACGGTGATGGAGCGCCCCGTGGCGGACGACCTCATGCGCACCGAACGCATCAACCATGCGGCGGGAGCCCTCTTCGCGCAGACCGCGCTCGACGTCTATGGCATTACCATCGGCGTCGAGGAGTACGCAGGCTCCGTGCACGACTACGACTGGGAGTACCGCAGGATCGATCCCGCAGGATCGCAGCACTCCCGCCTCGTAGGCACCATCGAACGCATGGTGAGACCGCACTCCATGGCCGAGTCCCTCGCGCACTACGTTGCGAGGACGGACGAGTGCGCGAGCGCGAACCTCGACCGCAGGGCCTGGACGCACCCCTTTACGGGCGAGACGAGCCACGATTCGTTTGCCGACCTCTACGATCAGGCCTGCCTCTTCTACCCCGAGCTCGCCGAGGCGTACGTCCGCAACGACGAGGCACTCATCGCCAGACTCGTCGGTGGCGTCAACTACGAGGGCCGCAGCGTCGAAGGAGACTAGAGCGGCCCCGGCCCGTATCGGCCGTCCCTGCGCCTCACACCCAGATGAGCTTGTCTGGCGGGAGGGGCTTCCTTGAGGCGCCGTCATGCCTCGTCGGCGAGACCCATTCCGAGGAGACCTCAAGCCAGGTACGCGTATTGGGCTCCGCATCATCAAAGACGCGCTCCGTGCCGTCCTCGAGCCAGACGAGACTGCGCGAGTCATCGATTGCGTCACGTCCGGGTAGGTCCATCGCCGTCTGAGTCATGACAACCTCCCCCCTAAGAAGCCCTCCCGTCGTTATTTGAACAGGGTCGCGGCCACCTCGTTGGCACAGGCGAGCCCGTCGGAGATCGCCGTCACCACAAGCGTTGACCCGTTGCGCGCGTCACCGGCCACGTAGACGGGCGTCTCGCCAGAGGAGCTCGCGAGATGACCGGAGAGATCCGCGATCACCGGCCTCGCCCCACCGCGAAAGTCCGTGACCTCGACGCCGAGCGCGTCGAGGACGGAGCGTTCCGGCCCCGTGAATCCCATGGCGAGAAGCACGAGCTGCGCGGGAAGGATGCGCTCGGACCCCTCGACCCTCTGGGGTCCGCCGCTCGACCAGTCAAGCGAGGCCACGCGAAGGCCGGAGACGCCCCCGCCCTCCCCCGCGATGACCTCGAGGGTGTCGGTCGCCCAGAAGCGGGGGTCGGTCCCCTGCACGGCAGCGGCCTCGAGCTGACCGTAGTCGGTCTTCTTGACGTTCGGCCACTCGGGCCAGAGGTTGGTGACGGCACGCGCGTCGGGAGGCGCGGGGAGAAACTCGAGCTGACAAACGCTTCGCGCGCCCTGGCGAAGCGCCGTGGCCACGCAGTCGGTGCCCGTGTCGCCACCGCCGACCACAATAACATCGAGGTCGCGAGCACAGACGTCGGGGTTGGTGGCGTCAGCGTCGAGAAGGGCGTGCGTCTGAGCCGTGAGGTAGTCCACGGCGAGATGGACGCCATCGAGGTCGGAGCCGGGCACGCTCAGCCTCCGCGCCTGCGCGGCACCGGCCGCCACGACCACGGCGTCGAAGTCCGCGAGGAGGCTGGCCGCGACGCCGGCGTCACATGCATCCACACCGCAGCGAACCTCGATGCCGCTCTCGCGCATGAGGTCGAGCCTGCGGGTAACGACGTCCTTCGGAAGCTTCATGTTGGGAATGCCGTACATGAGCAGACCGCCGGCACGATCATGGCGCTCGACGAGCGTGACGCGGCAGCCGCGGCGAGCGAGCTCCCACGAGCATGCGAGGCCTGCAGGACCGGACCCCACCACCGCTACGCTCGGTGCGCCCGCCGGTGCGGGTGCGAGCGGCGCAGGCCCACCTGCCGCCCAGAGGTGGTCGGAGATGGCGCGCTCGTCATCCTTGATCGTCGTGGGTTCGGCGTTGAGACCGAGGTTGCAGGCGGCCTCGCAGGGTGCCGGGCATATGCGCCCGGTGAATTCGGGCAGCGGGTTGGTGAGCGCGAGCCTCTCGGCCGCGTCGGACCAGAGGCCGCGCCACACGAGGTCGTTCCACTCGGGAATGAGGTTGTGGAGGGGGCAGCCCGAGCTGCGGGCGGCCCCGAAGCAGACGCCCGCCTGACAGAACGCGACGCCGCAGTACATGCAGCGGCTCGCCTGGACGCGCTGGTCGCTCTCGGCCAGGGGCAGGGCGAACTCGCCGTAGTCGCCTACGGTCTCGGAGAAGGGACGCTCGCCGTGCGAGACCCTGCCCTCATCGATGAAAGCTCCGACCTTGCCCATGGCTACATCCCCTTCCTCATGGTCTCGAACGCAAGCTCGATGGCCTCGTCATGAGTGGCGCCGGCCATCTCGGCCTTCTCGGCAAGCTCGAGCGCCACCTCGTACTCGTGTGCGATCACCTTCACGAAGCGGCCGCGGATACCATCGAACTGGTAGAGCATCTTGATGCCCCGCGGGCTTTTGGTCCGTCTCACGTGCTCCTCGATGAGGGAGCGGATGGTGTCAAGGTCACGCGCGGTGGGCGGCTCAAGCGACACCATGTCGGTGTTGCAACGGTCCGCGAGCGTGCCGTCCTCGTCATAGACGTAGGCCACGCCACCGCTCATGCCTGCGGCAAAGTTGATTCCCACGGGTCCGAGGATGAGCGCGGTGCCACCGGTCATGTACTCGCATCCGTGGTTGCCCACTCCCTCGCACACGATGGTCGCGCCCGAGTTGCGCACGCCAAAGCGCTGGCCCGCAAGCCCGTTCACGAAGCCCCTGCCACCCGTGGCACCGTAGAACGCCACGTTGCCGATAGAGACGTTCTCGTCGAACTTGTACGTGGCGCGCGGGGACGGGGCGACGGTGAGAATGCCGCCCGAGAGTCCCTTGCCAAAGTAGTCGTTCGCGTCGCCCGAGATGTTGATCGTGATGCCTGCAGGCAGAAACGCACCAAAGCTCTGACCGCCCGAGCCTTCGCAGTCGATGGTGACGGACTCCTCCGGCAGCCCCTCGGGGTGCGCCGTCGTGACCTTGGAGCCGAGCATGGTGCCCACGCATCGGTTGACGTTGGCGATGTCGGCATGGAAGCGCGTCGGGGTGAGGGTGCGCCTGGCCGTCTCGGTGTAGGGCACGAAGAGCGTGGAGTCGAGCGTGGTGCCGAGCGTGTCGGCGGGGCCCATCTCGGGCAGATAGTGCCTGCACGCGGCACCGGGAACGTCGCGACCATACTCGTTGGTGGCCTGCGCGAGAACGGGCGAGAGGTCGATCTTGTTGGCCTTCCAGTTGTTGGGCATCTCGACCTGTCGCAGGCACTCGGGGTGTCCGACCATCTCCTCCACGGAGCAAAAGCCGAGGCGTGCCATGATCTCGCGCAGCTCGTCCGCCACGAAGTACATGAAGTTGACGACGTCCTCGGGACGACCGCGGAAGCACTTGCGCAGCTCGCAGTTCTGCGTGGCGATGCCCATGGGGCAGGTGTCCGTCTGGCAGTCGCGCTGCATGAGGCAGCCGATCGAGAGGAGCGCCGCCGTCGCGAAGTCGTAGACCTCGGCTCCGAGGAGCGCGGCGACGGCCACGTCCCGGGCATCCATGAGCTTGCCGTCCGCCTCGAGCTCCACGCGCGAGCGCAGGCCGTTGCGCAGCAGCGTCTGCTGGGTCTCCGCGAGACCGAGCTCGAGCGGCAGGCCCGTATGGTAGATCGAGTCGCGCGGGGCGGCGCCCGTACCTCCGTTGGCGCCGGACACGAGGATCTTGTGCGCACCGCCCTTGGCGACGCCCGTGGCTATGGTGCCCACGCCCGCCTCGGAGACGAGCTTCACCGAGATGCGCGCACGCGGGTTGGCGTTTCGCAGGTCGAAGATGAGCTCCGCGAGGTCCTCGATGGAGTAGATGTCGTGGTGGGGAGGCGGTGAGACGAGACCGACGCCCGGGGTCGAGCTGCGGACCTTGGCGATCCACGGCCACACCTTGTTACCGGGCAGGTGACCGCCCTCGCCGGGCTTGGCGCCCTGGGCCATCTTGATCTGGATCTCCTCGCCGCTCACGAGGTAGCGGCTCGTCACGCCGAAGCGTGCGGAGGCCACCTGCTTGACCTTCGAGTTGGCCGAGTCGCCGTTGGAGAGCGTGGTCTCACGCGCCGGGTCCTCGCCACCCTCGCCGGTGTTCGACTTGGCGCCGATGCGATTCATGGCGATGGCGAGCGTGCGGTGCGCCTCGTCGGAGATGGCACCAAAGCTCATGGCGCTCGTCTGGAAGCGGCGGACGATGGACTCGCGCGGCTCGACCTCGTCCAGGGGCACGGGGCCGCTGGCAAGGGGAACGAACTCGAGCAGGTCGCGCAGGACGATGGCGCGGCCCTTGGGGTGCAGCGCCTCGCTGTACTGGCGGAAGAGTTCCGGGTCGTTTTCACGCACCGAACGATGGAGCAGGTAGATGACCTGCGGTGTGATGATGTGCTCCTCGCCGCCAAGCGGACGCCACTTGGTTATTCCCGAGCTCGGAAGCTGACCGGGGGCGGGGCTTGCCTTCTGCGCCTCGACCTCGTCGTAGCGCTCGTTGCACTCGCGCTCCACGTCGATCACGCCGAGACCGCCCACGCGGCTTACGGTACCTGCGAAGTTTCTGTCAACGAATGCCTGGTCAAAGCCTACGATTTCAAAGATCTGGGCAGAGTGGTAGCCCTGCATCGTGGAGATGCCCATCTTGCTCATGATGGCGACGATGCCGACCGTCACGGCCCTGTCGTAGTTTGCTATTCCCTCCTCGGCCGAGACGCCGAGGGCACCGCGGTCGGCGAGGTCTCGGATGCAGTCGTGGGCCATGTACGGGTAGATGCCCGATGCGGAGTAGCCCACGAGCGCGGCGTAGTCGTGAGGGGTGATGGCGTCGCCGCACTCCACGACGAGGTCCGCCCGCATGCGAATGCCCGCGTGGATGAGGTGGTTGTGCACCGAGCCCACGGCCAGAAGCGACGGAATCGAAACCTCGCCGTCCTGGGCGCGATCAGAGATCACGACCACGTTCGCACCCTCGCGCACGGCCTTCTCGACGCTCGCGTCAAGTTTGACGAGCGCGTCTGAGAGGGCGTTCTCGCCGCCGTCACGACGATACGTCATCGAGAAGCGCGCGGAGTGGAAGCCCTGCCTGTCGAGACAGGCGATGCGGTTGAACTCGTCCGCGGTGAGAATGGGGTCATCGAAGCGGATGAGGCGACAGTTGGAGCGCGAGTCCTCGAGCATGTTGCCGTGATTGCCGAGGTAGAGCACCGTAGAGGTGACGAAGCTCTCGCGCAGGGCGTCGATGGGAGGGTTCGTGACCTGGGCGAAGAGCTGGTTGAAGTAGTCGAAGAACGAGCGCGGCCGCGTCGAGAGCACCGCGAGCGGCACGTCTGCGCCCATGGACGCCAGAGGCGGCGTCCCCTTCTCCGCCATGGGGAGAACGGCCTCCTCGACGTCATCGAAGTGGTAACCGTGACGCGCGAGGCGAATGGGCAGGTCGACGGCCGCGTCGTGGCAGGCGAAGGGATTCGTGTCGGCGGGGGCGAGGTCGTCCACGTCGAGCGTTCCGGCATCGATCCAGTCGCGGAAGGGCTTCTGACTGGCGAAGGCATCCTTGACCTCGTCATCCCAGAGGATTCTCCCCTGCGCGGGATCGACGACGAACATCTGGCCGGGGCCGAGCGAGCCCGCCTGGAGGATGTCCTCGGGCTCGATGGCAAGGGCGCCTGCCTCGCTCGCAAGGACGAGACGGTCGTCGCGCGTGACGTAGTAGCGCGCGGGACGCAGCCCGTTGCGGTCGAGGGCGGCACCGGTGATGCGACCGTCTGAGAAGGCGATGGCCGCGGGGCCGTCCCAGCTCTCGGTGAGCATCGACTGGTAGGCATCGTACGCCCGGCGCGTCTCCGAGATCTGCGTGTTCTTGTCCCAGGGCTCGGGAAGGAGCATCGTGACGGCGCGCGCGAGCGGCCTTCCGTTCATGGTGAGGAACTCGAGGACGTTGTCGAGGATGGCGGAGTCGGAGCCCTCGCGGTTGATGACGGGAATCACGCGACCAAGATCGGCTCCGAGCACGGGCGAGTAGAGCTGCGACTCGCGAGCACGGATCCAGTTGACGTTTCCGCGCAGCGTGTTGATCTCGCCGTTGTGGACGATGAAGCGGTTGGGGTGCGCTCGCTCCCAGCTGGGCGTGGTGTTGGTGGAGTAACGGGAGTGCACGAGGGCGAGGGCGGTCTCCGCGGAGGCGTCGTTGAGGTCGAGGTAGAAGCGACGCATCTGAGTGGCGACGAGCATCCCCTTGTACACGATGGTGCGCGCGGACATCGAGCATACGTAGAAGATCTTGCCAGAGAGCGCCGGGTTGTTCTCGGCGGTCTTCTCGATGGCACGACGACAGACGTAGAGCCTGCGTTCGAACTCGTCACCGGCGACGATGCCGGATGGCCTGCCGAGAAACGCCTGGAGAATCGTGGGCATGGCCGCACGCGCGGTCTCGCCGAGGTCGTGCGGGTCGATGGGGACGTCGCGCCAGAAGAGCAGCGGGATACCCATCTCGGCGCACCCCTCCTCGAAGATGCGCCTCGCCACGGTCGTCCCCTCGACGTCCTGGGGAAAGAAGACCATGGCGACGCCGTAGTCGCCCTCGTCGGGAAGCAGGTGGCCGCACTTCTGGGCCTCTTTGCGGAAGAAGCGATGGGGCACCTGGAAGAGGATGCCGGCACCATCGCCGGTATTCTCCTCGAGCCCCTTCCCTCCACGGTGCTCGAGGTTCACGAGCACCGAAAGGGCATCGTCGAGCAGCTGATGGGACTTGTCTCCCTTGAGGTTGGCGATCGCGCCGATGCCGCAGGCGTCGTGCTCGAAATCCTCACGGTACAGTCCCTGGTTGCCCACCTTGATCGGTGGCCTTCCGCCATCGTGTGCAGTCATGACTATCCCCTCTCGTCACTTTCATACAACGATGAGTCTATTTTAGAGGACGCGCCAGTTACGAAAGAGATTCGAAATCGCTACCAGCCTGAATCCCTGTCGTATCAGACTTGGCATGAAGGCGCATTTAAATCGAAACCCTTACGAAAAGAAAGCCCCTTGTCGCGAGAAGGCGCCCGGCCCTCAAAAAACGAGGAGCCGGACGCCCGATGGGTGCGTGACGCTGGTCGAGGACCTTACGCCGTCGCACTGTTCGCGTTTGACGACGAGCTCGTGGAGGAGGAGTTGCCTCTCGTGCCGGGACCCCCCTGCGTCTGCATCTGACCCATACCGCCCCCCATGCCGGAGCTGGTACCCGAGCCATCGTTGTAGACCACGGAACTCATCGTGATGGTGGTGGAGCTTGAGCCCGCAGTGATGGTGTAGCTGCCACTGGAAACCATGCCGGCACAGCTCACGACTACGACGTCGTAGTTCTCGGCGCAGACGAAGGATCCGAGCACGGTGCCCGAGTCGTCGCTCACCGTGATGGTGTCACCCGCGGATCCGGAGAGCGAGACGAGCGCGGTGCCCTGTGAGGAGCTCGTGCCGAAGGTCTCCTGCATGCCCGATGCCCCGGCGCACATGATGGTGCCTCCCGTGATCGTGGCCGTGGCACCGTCACCGTAGTCGATCGAGCCATTGCCGCCGTTGGTGGGTCCGGAGATGTAGACCTCTCCACCGGTCATGTCGAAGTCGCCGTTGGAGTCCACTCCGTCGCCGCCAGGAGCGTCGATATGACGCTACCGCCGGAGATGAGCAGGTAGGCGGAGTCATCGCTGCTCATGCCGCCGCCCATGCCACCAAGGCCCGAGCTGGTGGTGGACGGGTCACCCGCGGCGTTGATGCCGTCGTCGGTGGAGTAGATGGTGGTGGAGCCGCTGGTGATGTAGACCTTGGAGCCCTCGACGCCCTCGCAGGACTGCTGCACGTCGATCGTGCCACCGTTGATGGCAAGCTCGTACTCGGCATGGATTCCGTCATCGCCTGCGTTCACGGTGATGGTGCCGCCATCGATCTGGAGGACGTTGCTCGCGTCAAAGCCATCGCTCGCCGCGGTGATGTCGATGGTTCCGCCCGTCACGTAGATCCAGCCCTTGGTGGTGTCCTCGTCGTTGGAGCAATGGATGCCGTCGGTGCCACCGGTGAGGTCCCAGGTACCGCCGCACACGGCGACGGAGTCCTTGGCCTGTATGGCATGACCGCTCGCATTGACGGTGACGGTGCCCGAGACGAGCCTGAGGTCGTTCTTGCACACGATGCCGTGACCCGCAGGGCAGGTGACGTCGAGCGCACCCCCACCGTTGATGGTGAGGTCATCCTTCGCGAAGATCGCGCCATCCACGTTGTTGTCATCGGTCACGACGAAGCTACCCGTGGTGGCGAGCGTGTTCGTCGTGCCATCGGCAAGCGTGAGGAAGACCTTGTCGGCGTTGATCACGTAGAGCGCGGCACTCGACGAGCAGGACACGCTCGCACCGTCAAGGACGATCTGAACCTTCGAGGAGTCATCCACGTTCACGACGATCTGACCGTCCGAGAGGGTACCCGAGACCACGTAGGTGCCCGCGGCGGTGATGGTGACGGTCGATCCGTCGATGGTGACGCCGCTGCCCGAGGCCTTGGAACCGGAGTCGGAGAGCGAGATGGTGATAGCCTCGGACTCTTCGTAGCTCGGATCGAGGTCACGATTGGTGAAGACGTCCGTGTCGCTGAGCACCTGGACGGAGTCGCCGCTCGCGGAGGTCGTGGAGACGGTAGTCTCGGCGCTGGAGCCGGTGGACTCGGTCGTCGTGGCGGACGCTGACGAGGAGCCCGCATCATCGGAGCTCGACGAGGAGCAGCCGGCGAGCGGGAGAAGGGCAAGGGAGAGCGTGAGGCCGGCGGTGACGACCTTTCGTGCGATGGACGCACGCATACGCATGTCTCTAGAGTTCATCGGCTATGGCCTCCTGGTGGGCGAGGGATATCTCGAGATTGCCGTTCCTGCAGCGAAGGTCGTCGATGAAGGCCTTCTCGAAGGCCGGGTCGGCGATGCCGACGTTGTAGACGAGCCTGAAGAGGGAGCCCATGTTGACCGTCTTCACGGACACGAGCTCGTGGTAGGTGGTGTACTTTGCGAAGAGGTCGTCGAAGGCCCCCGCGTAGTCGAGGTCCTCGGGGATGGTGATGCGCAGCGCGCGGTCCTTCGCGGAGGCAAGGCCACGAAACCCGAAGAGCTGGTAGAGCAGGTATGCGCCGCCGATGATCACCGTGACGAGAACGGCATAGAAGACGTACCCCATGCCGCACACGAGACCCACGCACATGGCGAGGAAGACGAAGCTGATGTCCTTACCCGAGCCGGGCGCGCTGCGAAAGCGCACGAGGCTGAAGGCTCCGGCCACGGCGACGCCTGCGCCCACGCTGCCGTTCACCATCGCTATGACCACGCACACGATGGCGGGGAGCAGGGCGAGCGTCGTGGCAAAGCTGCGGGTGTGGTGCGTGCGGAAGGAGTACACCACCGAGATCACGAAGCCCAGCGCGAGCGCGGCGATGACGCAGACGACGAGCTCCTCAAACGAGACCGCAGTCGTGGTGGAGGTGGTCGAGAACAGGGAGTCGAGCATGACTAATACCATCCTTTATGCATAGACGATTTCGCGATCGTGTGTCGAGACCCGTCCGCCCTCTAGTGCGGGCACCGGCGTCCTTGAAACCTGGGGCGAGGAGAGCCCACGAAGCCACTCTCGGTAGGCGGTGCCGTACTTCGACCACGTGGTCTTGCGGATCCCCTCCTCGTCAAGGTAGCGGACGAGCCAGAGCGGGATGGCCTTGCTCGTCTTGACCTCGAGGATGTTCTGGCCCTCGGGAAGGATCTGCCTGCCGCGGTCGCTCCAGTCGAGCGAGAGGTGATCCCATCTCACGCGCACGCGGCGGTCGAAGGTCATGCGGTAGTCGTAGTCGGTGGAACCGTAGAAGGCCTCGCGGTCATAGGCGATGAAGGCCGCGGGCGCAAGCCCCTCATAGTGGCAGATGGCGTAGTCGAGCTCCCGCTCGATCTGACCCTGAGGTGCGCGGGCACCGGCGAGCAGGGCCTGCGCCTCGGCGGACGGCAGCGTGCAGCGACGCTTGTAGACGATTCCGTCGTACTTCTTCTTGAGCTCTACGAACACGGGCGTGTGGTCGCCGCAGACGCCGTAGCTACGGGCGCGGATCTTCTCCTTGTAGGGCGGGTTTCCCATGGAGCGACGCGCGAGGAGAAAGCTCGGCGTGTCGAAGTAGACGTTGCAGACCGTGGACGGACCGTATTCGTCTGCCGACATGTAGTCCTGCATGAGGGACATGAGGTCGTCGCGCTGGTCGTCCGTGAGCACGAACTTGATCTCGGAACGCCTGAATGTGAGCTGAACCATAGTCGCCATCTCCTTTCGGTTGATGACACTCTATGGTTCGAGCCTTAAAACGAACTTTAAGGGAGGAAGGCCCTCACCAAGCTCTACAAGGCTTTTGGTTGTCTGAAAACTCGGCGTATGCGTGATGTCCTACCCGCGGGGCCATCCTGGCGGATACTGCGGCGTCCGTCTGCGTGGCGCCGGAACAATCGTAGGCTGGCCCGCGGCGGGTGGCGCGAGCGTGACGGAGAACCCCTCGGGAGGTCTCGGCGAGGTCTCGCGCACCGGAACGACCGTCTCCCGGGGCGTCCAGCTCTCGACGAAGCAGCCGTGGTCGGGAACGAGCGCCTCGTCGAGAAGACGCATGGACTTGACGACCGCGGGCATGTAGAGCGCCACCGCAAAGACGTAGGAGACGATGAGGACGACGGCCTCGATGCCGCCCGCCTGCGAGACGTAACCACCCGAGACGTCGCCGGAACCCAGGATGACCTCAGGCACGAAGAGGAGGAAGTCCGCAAGGCAATGCACGAGCGCCACGCCGTAGTAGCTATGCGTGCGCAGGAAGGTCGATGCGAGGAGGAGTCCGATGAGAGCCGCCTGCACGGTCTTGAGCAGCATCTGAATGAGCGTGAGGTCATCGATGACGCCGCGCACCGGCAGCACGTGAATGGCACCGAAGACGATCGACGAGACAAACGCGGCGACGACCATGCCGTTGCGCGAGCCACCGCCATGCGACAGGATGCCGCAGAAGAGCAGCACGCGGACGAGACCCTCTTCGAAGAGACCGACGAAGACGCAGAGGAAGAGCGCCTCGAGGATGTTGAGGAGCCACGTGGGCGAGAGGTAGGCGTCACCGTAGGTGGAAATGATCCCAAAGTCGGCCACGAGGTCGATGGCGCAGAGGACGAGCGAGACCACCACGGGGTAGCTCGCCTCGCGCAGGGTCGAGCGCACGCCCACGAGGGAGGGTCGCAGGACCGACGCACCGCCGAGCAGGCAGATCATGACGAAGGTGACCCCCGTGAGAATCACGCGCTGAACGCCGTTATCCACGAGGTAAGGGAGCTGCGAAAAGGAGGGGATGAGGTAGAGCAGCAGAAATCCGAACACAAAGAAAGCCACTGACCAGGGCAGCACGTGTCTGCGAATAAACCTCATTGCCATCCCCTATCCAACGACCGGTGGCTCGCCCGTGGCGAGAATGCGCGCGAGCGCCCCCTCGTCGAGCACGGGCACGCCAAGGCCCTGTGCCTTCGTGAGCTTCGAACCCGCGGCCTCGCCAGCGATCACGTAGCTCGTCTTCTTGGAAACCGAGCCCGACACCTTGGCGCCGAGGGCCTTGAGCTGCGCGCCCGCCTCCTCGCGTCGGAAGTCTCTCAGGGTTCCCGTCAGCACGAACGTGAGACCCGCAAGGGTCTGCGAACGCTCGGGCTCGCTCGTCTCCTCGTCGAGCCTCACGCCGGCCTCGCGCAGGCGCTCGAGCACCTCCACGTTCTTGCACACCGCGAAGAACTCGTGAACGCTCGCGGCGATCTTGGGACCGATGCCGTCAATCAGCGCGACGTTCTCCTCACCTGCCGCCATGAGTGCCTCGAGCGAGCCGTAGTGCCGTGCGAGAAGCGCGGCCACGTTGGCGCCCACGTGGCGGATGCCCACGCCGAAAAGAACGCAGGCGAGGCCACGCCCCTTGGACTCCTCCACCTGCGCCATGATCTTCTCGGCCACCACCCTGCCCACCACGATGTCCTCGCCGGCCTTGTTCTGCCGCCCGGCGGACACGTCTGCGAGCAGATCCACGCTGAGCTTGTCGTAGTAGTCGGCCACGTCGGTGAGGATGCCCTGCTCCACCATACGGCCCACGATCTCGTCACCAAGGCCGTCGATGTCCATGGCGTTGCGACTACCCCAGTGGATGAGGCGCTCGGACGCCTGCGCGGGACAGTCGATGGAAAGGCAGCGATAGGCCACCTCGCCCTCCTCGCGCACCACGGGGCTACCGCAGCTGGGGCAGGCGAGAGGCATCCGCCACTCGGGACGGGCGGCGTGACCGACATCGTCCACCGGTCCGACGACCTCGGGAATCACGTCGCCAGCCTTGTGCACCACGATCGTGTCGCCCACGCGGACGTCCTTGCGACGGATCTCGTCGATGTTGTGGAGCGTGGCTCGGGCGATGGTGGAGCCCGCCACCACCACGGGGTCGAACTCCGCCACGGGCGTGAGCACGCCGGTGCGACCCACCTGTACGCGAATCTCGCGCAGGACGGTGCGCTTCTCCTCGGGCGGAAACTTGAACGCGATGGCCCAGCGCGGCGCACGGGCGGTGAAGCCGAGTGCGTCCTGGCCTGAGAAGGAATCGACCTTGACCACCACGCCGTCGATGTCGTAGTCCAACCCGTCACGGTGCGCGAGGGCATCTGCGCAGAAGTCATGCACCTCGTGCGAACTTGTCACGCGACGCGCATGGGGGTTGACCGAAAACCCGCACTCCCCCAGCCAGTCGAGAAACGTGCGCTGCGTCGAGACCGCAAGCGGCCCCTCGTCGGCCACGGCATAGATGAACGTCTCGAGGTCGCGATGGGCGGTGACTTTGGGGTCCTTCTGGCGCAGCGATCCCGCGGCGGCGTTTCTCGGATTGGCGAAGACCTGCTCGCCCGCAGCGTCACGCTCCTCGTTGAGCCGGACGAAGCTGTGCTTGGGCATGTAGACCTCGCCACGGACCTCGACGGACTGGCCGAAGCCGCCGTCGGCCACGCGCGCCAGGCCCGCGCGGGCAAGCGTGACTGGGATGTCCTGGATGGTGAGGGCGTTCTGGGTCACGTCCTCGCCCACCGTGCCGTCGCCGCGCGTGGCCGCACGCACGAGTCGCCCGTCGCGATAGGTGAGCGCGATGCCCAGCCCGTCGATCTTGAGCTCGCAGGTATAGGCCACGGGACTCGTCCCGGTGGAACCAAGCGCCTCGTCGGTGCGGACGAGCCACTCGTCCAGCTCGGCAAGGTCCATGGCGTCATCGATGGAGTACATGCGCTGGGCGTGACGCACCTCGGCGAACTGCTCCGAGACGTAGCCGCCGATGCGCTGGGTGTAGCTGTCCGGAACCACGAGCTCGGGATGGCTCGACTCGATACCCTGCAGCTCGGCAAGGTGTCGATCGAACTGCGCGTCGGTCATCTCGGGGCTGTCGAGCGCGTAGTAGGCGAAGGCCGCGTGGGCGAGGATGCGATTGAGCTCGGCCGCACGTTCTGCAGGAGTCTGGCGTTTTGCGGATGCCGCCGGCTGCAAGCCCTCGCCGAAGGAGTCGCCGAAGAGGGAACCCTGAACGTCGCTCGTCTCGTCTGTCATGTGCATCCCTTCGCGCCGACCGCCTTCACGTCTAGAAGGGTACCGCATCAAGGTGACGGCGACATGGTGCGGAGGACGGTGCGCGACGGCGACGGAGCCTCTCTCCGCGTATCTTTGGGGAGAGCGACGTTCTTTAAGCGTCGATGACAGTTTTGGGGTCGTTCTCTCTCGGAATATCGTCATTGAGGCTTAAAGAATGCCTGGCGAGAAGTACGCGGCGCCAGATGCCCGCCGCCACCCGATCCTCGCGGCGCAGGTCTGGCCACGCTGGGTATAAACACCCCTCACCAGGAACTTTTCCAAGGGAGGGGCGCATGGGTGCCGAGACGAGAGAAGGCTGCAATCGCATCATCCTGTCCGCCGAGACGCACGGACGATGCGCCGTGCCGACGACGCCGCAGGAGGGTCGCCGCCTGAGGTACCTCATGGGCAAAAACGAGCTCGTACGTCCCTATCCCGGAATCTTTGCCAGACGGGAGAGATGGGAGGGCCTCTCGCGGCACCAACAGCTCAGACATGTCATGCGCACCCTATCTGACCAGGGGGTCACGTGGGTCTTCTGCGCCGCGTCGGCTGCAGTCGCATATGGTCTCGAAGTTCCCAACGAGGTGCTGGGAAGCCTTGACGCGGCCTCGCGCAACGGCTCGGGCGCACACGGGTCGAGGTTCGTGACGCGGCATGTGGTGAAGGGCGAGGGCGAGGTCATCGTAGACGGCATGCGCGTGACGCCGTTCGACCGGACCGTGTACGACTGTCTCAGAACGCTCCCCTTCGATGCCGCCTTGGCGGTGGCGGACTCCGCACTTCGCGCAACGGGTCGCTCGCGCGAGTGGTTGTACAACTTGTTTGCCGATGATTCCCGTGGCGTCCCGGGCGTCCGACGCGCGAGGTGCGTCTGCCGCTTCGCCGACCCTCGCGCAGAGAACGGTGGCGAGTCCATGGCGCGCGCCGCCATCATCGAGGGGGGATTTCAGCTGCCGGACCTACAGGTGGAGCTATATGACCCCATGGACGGTGCGTCGTATCGCGTCGATTTCCTATGGACGCGACCAGACGGCCGTCGCGTCATCGGCGAGCTCGACGGATGGGAGAAGTACCTCAACCCTGCCATGACGGGAGGCCGCGGCACGCTCGGCGCCCTCGTCGCGGAGCGTCAGCGCGAGTCGCGCATCACGATGGGCGGGGCGAGCGTCATGCGGTTCTCGTATCGACAGGTCATGGACCGCGGCTACTTTGCCCGTCTCCTTGCCGCATACGGCGTGCCTCGCACCCTGGGGCGCGCAGAGGTCGGGAGACGGCCCACAAGCCGGGCGCCGCGTCGCGGAAGATGGCGCATCGAGGCGAACGGCTGGATCGTGTTTGTCACGCGCCGGACAACGCACCGTCGACCAGATCGGACCGAGACTTCGCTCAGTCCGCATTCTTTAGGCGTCAATGACAAAATGCACCCCGGAATAGAGGGTGACTTTGTCATCGAGGTCTAAAGAATGACAGTCGGCGAGTATCCCTCTAGCTCCTGCCGTCCAGGTGAACCTTCATGATAGCGCGGCGGTTGGGCAACTCCCAGCCGCCGCGCGGTCAATCCGTGACTCTCGCTAGGCCATGAGCGCCCGGCGACCAAGCTCGATGCAGCCAAGCACGCCCTGGTCGCCTTTGCAGCCCGCCTCCACGATATAGCTGCCGATGTCGGCGAGTTCCGGCGAGACGAGATACCCGTTGAGATACTCAAGCGTCTTTTGGCGAATCTGGTCGAAGAGCTGGGTCTGCTTCATGACGCCACCGCCGAGGATAATTATCTGCGGCGAATAGCACACGACGTAGGTCTCCATGCCCTTGGCGATGTAGGTGCTCTCCAGGTCCCAGACCTCATCGCGGTCGGCAAGCTCGAAGCCCTTTGCTCCCCAACGGTGCTCGATGGAGGGCCCGGCCGCAAGCCCCTCGAAGCAGTTGGGGTGATACGGACAGACGGAGTTGCCCTCGTCGCCCGGCTCCACCGGCAAAAGGATGTGACCCGCCTCCGCGTGCAGCATGCCGTGCAGAAGCTGGCCCCCCACCATGACGCCCGCGCCGATGCCGGTGCCGATGGTGACGTAGACCACGTTTTCGAGACCCTTTGCGGCGCCGAAGGTGACCTCACCCAGACATGCCGCGTTGACGTCGGTGTCGTAACCCATGGGAATACCGAGCGACCTGAACGCGCCGAGAAGATCGAAGTGCTTCCATGCCGTCTTGGGCGTCTCGAGAATCCTGCCGTATTCAGGCGACGCGGGATTCACGCCAGTGGGCCCGAACGCGCCGATGCCCAGCGCATCTATCTTGCGCGCCGCGAACCAAGCGACCATCTTATCGATGCAGTCCGCAGGTCCCAGCGTCGGAATCTCCGTACGCTCCTCGATGGTACCGTCTGCGGCGCCCACCGAGAGAACCATCTTCGTGCCGCCTGCCTCCAGCGCGCCAATCCTGGCTTCGCCTCTATTCATCATTCCTCCCAATCACAAGTGGACAACGGGCAGACACATCGTAAATGACGGGATCACCCACCGCGCCAGACTTTCCGCGTGCGCGTACGTTGGTGCGCCCTACGCGACCGTCGCCTTGTAGCCAGCATCCTCGACGGCCCTTACGAGCCTGTCGTCGGAGACAAGCAGGCCGGCCTCAAGCGTCGCCGTGCCGTCTTCGAGCGAGACGCTCACGTTCTTGACGCCTTTCACGGCCCCGAGCGCGTCAGTCACACGAGCAACGCAATGCTGACACGACATCCCCTCGACGTTCAAGATCTTTTCTGCCATTTTTTCGGATCCTTCCTCTTGCGCCTCCGTGGAGGCATCGTATGCAAGGTCTGCTCCTACCGCCGTCGCAATGCCTCGACGCCCACGCGGCTTCCAGGCAAAGAGCCTGAGCGCATTGCACACGACGAACACCGACGAGAAGCCCATGGCGGCCGCGGCGATCATGGGGTTGAGCGTGATGCCAAGGGGCGAGAGCACGCCCATCGCCACGGGAATGCAGACGGCGTTGTAGAAGAGCGCCCAGAACAGGTTCTGTCTGATGTCACGCATCGTGGCGCAGGAGAGCTCGATCGCTGCCGCCACATCGAGCGGGTCGGACCTCATGAGCACGACGTCGGCCGACTTGATGGCCACGTCGGTGCCGGCCCCGATGGCAATGCCCACGTCCGCGCTGGCAAGAGCGGGAGCGTCGTTGATGCCGTCGCCCACCATGGCAACCCTGTCGCCGGCAGACTGGAGCTCGCGCACCTTGCGCTCCTTCTGCTCTGGCATCACGCCCGCAACCACCTCGTCGACACCCACCTGGTCGGCGATGACCTGCGCCGTTCTGGCCTGGTCACCCGTGAGCATGATGGTGCGCACCCCCATGTCGCGCAGGCGCTCGACGGCCTCCCTCGAGGTCTCCTTGACGACATCGGCCACGGCCACCATGCCTAGCACGCGACCGCCTCTCGCAAAGAAGAGCGGGGTCTTGGCTTGTCCGGCAAAGACGTTTGCCCTGGCTTCGAGCGCATGAAGGTCCACGGCCTCGTCCGCCATGAGCCGGGCGTTTCCCGCAAGCACCTTGTCGCCGTCTACGATGGCACTGACGCCCCCGGACACCTGCTCGAAGTCCTCGACCGTCACGCCCGCGTCCATGTCCTTGGCTCGAGCGTCCGCATAGGCGCAGATCGCCTCGGCAAGCGGGTGCTCGCTCTTGCGCTCAAGGGAAACGGCCACGCGGAGAAGGTCGAGCTCGTCCATGCCATCCGCAAGCACGACGTCGTGCACGCGCGGGGCCCCCTCGGTGATGGTGCCCGTCTTGTCGAGAACAACGGTGTTGACGTTGCACGCGGTCTCAAGCGCCTCCGCGCTCTTGATGAGAATGCCCGACTTGGCACCGCGCTCGGTGCCCACCATGATAGCCGTAGGAGTGGCGAGCCCAAGGGCGCAGGGGCACGAGATCACGAGCACGGAGACCGCGTGGTTGAAGGCCGTGGCAACGTCGCCCGGCACGACGAGCACGAGCCAGAGAACAAAGGTGAGCGTCGCGAGGACGAGAACGATGGGTACGAATACGCCCGCGATGCGATCGGCCTGACGCTCGACAGGCGCCTTGGAGTTGGTCGCCTCGTCCACGAGGCGGATGATGCTGGAGAGCGTGGTGTCGTCGCCCACGGCGGAGGCACGCATCGTAAACCAGCCGCGTCGGGAGACGGTGGCAACCGGTCACGCCGTCACCGGACGTCTTTTCGGCGGGAATGGGCTCGCCCGTGATGGCGGACTCGTCGATGGCGGCGCCGCCCTCGACCACCACGCCATCCACGGGCACCGTCTCACCCGCGCGAACCACGAGGACGTCACCCACGACGACGTCATCGGTGGGAATCTGCGTCTCGACGCCCTCGCGCAGGACGGTCGCGGTCTTGGGCGTAAGGTTCATGAGCGCCGAGATGGCACTCGTGGTCTTGCCCTTCGCTCGAGCCTCGAAGTACTTGCCCAGCGTGATCAGGACGAGAATGGTACCCGCGGAGTCAAAGTAGAGATGATCCATCGCGGCGTGCGCGGCCTCCATGTCCATGGCGCCAAGCGCGAAGGCCATCTGATAGATGCCCACGAGGCTGAACGCATAGGACGCCGCCGAGCCGATGGCGATGAGCGAGTCCATGTTGGGCGAGAGCCTCGCGAGCGTTTTGAAGCCCGACACGAAGTAGTGCCGGTTCACGAAGAGAAGCGATGTGGCAAGGAGCAGCTGCGTGACCGCACTCGCCATCATGCCACCCATCCCCGCAAAGGTGGGGAGCTCGGGCCAGCCAAGCATCGGGCCCATGGCGAGGTAGAAGAGCGGGATGCCCAGGACGAGCGACCAAACGAGCTGGTTCTGCTTCTCCTTGATGGCCTTTCGTGCGCTGATCTGAGGGTCCACGATGCCTGATGCCCGGTCGCGCGCCCCTCCCTTGGGCATGCGCGACACGGCACCGTAGCCAGCGGACCCGATGGCCGCCTCGACCGCCTCGACCGTCTCGGGGCGACCGTCATACTCGAGCTCCATCGAGTTCTTGAGCAGGTTCACATTGGCCGACGTGACGCCCGCGACGCACGAGGCGGACCTCTGCACGCGCGACTCGCACGCGGCGCAGGTCATGCCGGTGATGTCGAACGTCTCCTTCACGGTAACGCACTTCCCTTCGGCTTCTGGGGGCGCCTGGGCTACGAGAACTTCTTGAGAATCTGCATGACCTCGTCGACGACCTCCGTGTCACCGGCCTGAATGCGCTCGACGACGCAGGTCTCGAGATGATCCTGCAGGATCTCGCGAGAGATGGCCTTCACGGCGTTCTCCACCGCGGCGAGCTGAATCAGCACGTCTCCGCAGTAGCGGTTCTCATCGATCATCGACTTGATGCCGTTGAGCTGGCCGACCGCACGATTGATGCGCCTGGTCACGTCGCGCTTGAGCTCGGGAGAGCGTGGGGTGTTCTTGGTGGCACCGCAGCAGCAGTTCGCGTCGTTGGTCTCGCTCGTCATGGTTTCTCCGTCTCGACATATACCCCCTAGGGGTTTATCATCGATGTCACAATATACCCCCATAGGGTATTAGTCAAGGATAGGTTTGGCCGAAGCCGCCCAGAAGGACGCTCGTATCAGCTACTCCACGGAGTCGGGCTCGGCGGCATCCCTCTCGTCGTCCGCTCCGACGGCGAGCGTTCTCGCCTCGTCGGCCTCTGCGAACTTCGCCTTCATGGTGGCGTTTTTGTTCGTGAGCCTGCGAATGGTGAGCGCATCGGCCTTTTCGTTTGCAAGACGGAGCTGCCGGTCGGATGAGATGAGATTCTCCTTGACCTTCTGCAGATGGTCGATGGTCTTGTCGATCTCTTCGACGGCGACTGAGAACTTCTTGCTTGCGATGCCATAGTTGTTGGCAAACTTGGTCTTGAAGTCGTCGAGTGCCGTCTCGAAGTTTGTGACGTCGATGTTCTGTCGCCGCATCTCGGCAAGCTCCCTGCGCGCGCCCGCGGCATTGAGGGCGGCATTGCGGAGGATGGTGATCATGGGAATGAAGAACTGGGGGCGAATGACGTACATCTTTTCGAACTCATACGACACGTCAACGATTCCCTGGTTGTAGAGGTCGCTCTCGGGCTCGAGCATGGAGACGAGGACCGCGTACTCGCACCCCTTGTTGTGACGATCCTTGTCGAGCTTGGAAAGGTGGTCGGCGTTGCGCTTGCGGCGCACGGAGTCGTCCTCCTCGTTCTTCATCTCGAACATGATGGAGAGGATCTCCATCCCGGACTCGTCCTTCTCCACGTAGACGTAGTCGCCCTTGGTTCCCTCGATGTTTTCTGTGTCCTTGTGAAAGTCGACGTTTCGGAAGGCCGTGGCGCGCCACTTGTTGAACTCGGTCTCGCAGTGCTGCTCGAGCGACTCGCCCACCATCTTGGTGGAAAGGCGAACGCGCTGATCGCGCAGGCGTTCGATTTCGTCATCACGATCCCGGATGGTCTGATCCTTGTACTTGAGCGCCTCGTCCATCTTCTGCTGGACCTGCGAGACGGCGTTGGCCCTCTCGAGGGCCGCGCTCTTGAGCTCACCGTTAAGGGCAACTAGTTGCTTTTCTGCCTCGACCGTCGCGGTCGTCACTGCAAGCGTCTTCTCTGCGTCAAACGAGCTCGTAAGATTGGCAACCTGTTGCTCAAGTTCTTTGATCTTGGTATCGGACGCGAGGAGCGCAACCCTCCGGTCGACCTCCTGCGAGGCTCTCTGCGTGGAGAGGTCCCGCTCGAGCTGAGCGATGCGCACGTCCTTTTCCGTCATCTTCTCGTTGAGCTTGGCCGTGGTCGTGGCACGTGCGAGCTCGGCGGCATCCTGCTTCTTGTCGACCTCCGCCTCGAGCCTCGCGATCCTCTCGTTTGCCTTGGCGAGAGACGCGCCCGCCTCGGCCTGCGCCTGCGCCCGAATGGCCTGCGTGCGTTCCTCCACCTGCCGCTTAAGCTCCTCGTCGCGCACCTGGCGCACGAGCTCCGCATAGTCCGACTCCTCCACCTGAAAGACCGTTCCGCAGTGAGGGCACGTGATGTCTGCCATACCAACCTCCATCCGATGGTTTCTCACTTGGTAGGTTACACGTGTAGGGGGACATCAATGGTCGAGACAGGAAACGGGGGCCTCCCGAAGGAGGCCCCCGCCGAGTCGATGTCCCAGAAAGACCTATACCTTCCAGCCGGCGGCGGTGGATGTCACCGTGTAGCCGTTGGTGGAGCTTGTCGACGAGGAGTCGGACGAGCCCCTGCCGCTGGTCGAGCCGTTCGTGCTGTTCTGCTGCTGCTGCATCTGCTCGTACCACTGCTCGAGCTGCTGCTGGACGTCGGAGTTGGTGTTGGTGCCCGAGTCGGTGCCCTCGGTGTTGGTGTCCGTCGACGTGGACTGAAGCGCCTCGTCGGAGCCGAGGGGTGACGGTGAACTCCTTCTTCTCGTCGCCGCGCATGACGGTCACCGTGACCATGTCACCGGTCTCGTGCGAGCGTACCGCCAAGATCATGCCGTCGGCGGAGGTGATGTCCTCGCCGTCCATGGCGATGATGATGTCACCGGCCTTGATGCCTGCCGACTCGGCCGGGCTATCAGCAAGAACCTCGGCCACATAGGCGCCTTGGTTTACCGACAGGTGGTTCGTCTGAGCGTTCTGGGCGTTGACGGTCTGCATGGAGAGTCCGATGTAGGCGTGCGTCACCGTCTGGCCTGAGATGATCTTGTCCGCGATCTCGACGGCATAGTTGCCTGGGATGGCAAAGCCGATGCCGGCAAAGCTCTCGGTGTCAGACGAGTAGAGCGTGCAGATGCCCACCAGCTGCCCCTCGGAGTTGACGAGCGCACCACCGGAGTTACCGGGGTTGATGGCCGCGTCCACCTGGATAAGGTTGGCGTAGATGGTGTTGCCGCCCGTGGACTCCATGAGCTCGTTGCGATACAGGGCGGAGACGACACCCCTGCGACACGGACTGCTCGAGGCCGAACGGGCTGCCGATGGTCATGACCCAGTCGCCGACGGAGAGCTTGGACGAGTCGCCCACCTCGATGGGCGTCACCGAGTCGCCGTTGAGATCGGCCTTGATCACGGCGAGGTCGGACGAGCTGTCCGAGCCTACGACCGTGGCCTCGTAGCTGTTGCCGTTGATGGTCACGCTGATGGCGGTCGCATCCTCGATCACGTGGTAGTTAGTGATGATGTTGCCATCGGTGTCGAGGATGACGCCCGAGCCGATGCCCGTGCCGTCGCTGTAGGTGCAGTACACCGAGACGACCGACGAAGTGGCTTTGGCCGCAACCGCCGTCGCCGTGGAGACGTCCTCGTCAGACGTGTTGATCGTGATGGCGCTGCCCGAGCTACCGCTCGAGGACGAGCTGGTAGGCCCAATGACACCCGCCGCATAGAGACAGCCCGTGAGAATCCCGGCGCCCACGATGCCGCCGAGGATCCCGAAGAGCACCCCCTTGCCCGCACCGAAGCCTGACCCGTGCTTCTTCTCGCTGTGCTTCTCGTCTTTCTGCACGGGCGCCGCAGGCGCGACGGGTGCCGTCTGCTGGGAGTAGGTCTGCTGCCAGGTCTGCTGCGCAGGCTCCTGAGAGGCGCCCTGCTGCGCGCCCGTCTGCTGCTGCGCATAGGTGTTCTGCCAGGTCTGCTGCTGCGACTGAGGCGCCTGGTCGGACTGGGTGACCTGCTGGCGCGCCTGCTGGGCGTCGTACCAGGCCGTCGACGAGGCCTGCTGCGCGTTGTTCACCTGCGTGGGCTGCGCGGGACTGGACGCGGTTGGCTGATCCCCACCCGCCTGCCCATGCTGGCCGCCGTTAGGCGTCGTATGGTCGCCCTGACCAGACTCCCGGGTCTCATCGGTATCGTAATCCATCTCGCGCCTTTCTCCCGATGACTCATGACGGCGCTTCCGTCATTCAGATTTCGAATGTACCCTCGATGGACCCGATGAATCAAGTCGCAATCGCTCTGACACGTTCGAAGGACAATGCTTTACGATTTCTGATAGCGCCCATGATGCAAGCTCAGGGATGGAGCCGGTTCCAAGGTGCCATCAAGACGCCTTTCGTCATGTTCCGTCTGATGGCCATGCGCTTTCCTTGGCACGGGGTCCTTTTCGCCAAACGGTAGAAATCGGTTGAGTCCGCGCACGCGAAGCATCCCGGCTCCTATCGCGACATCAAATCGGCCACCCATGAAGCTTCGTGTGCAAAAGAAAAGAACCCCGAAGGGTCCCTTTCGAGCGCACGATGTCAATCGTCTAGATCCTGAAGAGGTAGCCCACGCCGCGGATGGTGACGATGTGGCTTGCCACCTGCGGTCCGACCTTGGAGCGAACGCGCCTGATGTGCACATCCACCGTACGGGTGCCGCCGCAGTACTCAAAGCCCCACACGCGGTGGAGAAGCGTCTCGCGCGAATAGGCACGGGAGGGATGCGTGGCCAGAAAGCTCAGGAGCGAGTACTCCATGAGCGTGAGGTCCACGGGCTTGTCGTCAATGTAGACCTGGTAGGTTGCCAGGTTGATGGTCATGTTGTCAACCGTGACGATGTCCGCGGATGCGCTCTCCTCGCCAGGCCAGAGCAGAAGCGAGCACCGGACCTCAAGCTCGGTCTCGTTCGCCGACGAGAGGATAAAGTCGTTCTTGCCCTGCATGGGCATGCGCATCGTGGAAAGCTTGTCGAGATCGCGTACGATGAGCATCGGAATGAAGCCGTTCTCGGCGACGAAGGAATCGACGGCATTGAGCGTCTCCTGCTCCATGCCGTTGGCATCGAGAATGACCAGGTCAAACTCATGCCCCGAGGCCACGGCCTGAGCGAAGGTCTCCTCGTTCGCGAGGGCAATCGACACATCGATTGCATGGGACAGCTCCCTCATGCGGTCGTGCAGGCGCGTGGTCCCAGATATGAGCAGGATGTTTTTATGGTGCACCCTGAAATCCCCCTACCTATGAGATTCGATGCAGAAAGCATAGCACGTGCGTATAAACGCATGTTGATCCTCGCAAAAAAAAACAAATGACTTGCCCCGCATGGGGGACGCGATGAGCTCGCGCTATCCGATGCTTCCCAGAAACTCCGCGGTGCGAGGGTTCTGGGGGTGGTCGAAGACGTGGTCGGGCTTGCCCTGCTCGACGACGACGCCGTCCTCCATGAAGACCACGCGATCGGCCACCCTCGCGAGCGAAGCCCATCTCGTGGGTGACGACGATCATGGTCATGCCTGAGTTCTTGGCGAGGTCACGCATGACGTCAAGGACCCCGCGCACGAGCTCGGGGTCGAGCGCCGAGGTGGGCTCGTCGAAGAGCAGCACGGCGGGATGCATGGCGACGGCACGGGCGATGGCCACGCGCTGCTGCTGGCCACCAGAGAGCTGGGGCGGCTTGAAGTCGGCGCGATCGGCGAGGCCCACGGCCTCGAGCTGCCTCTGCGCCTCCGCCTCCGCCTCCGCCTTGGACTTCTTGAGCACCTTCGTCTGGCCGATCATCACGTTTTGCTTGGCCGTGAGATGCGGGAAGAGGTTGAAGCTCTGAAACACCATGCCCACGTCTCGACGAAGCCTGTTGGCGTCGGCGTTGCTCTTTCCCGTGATCTCCTGGTCGTCGATGAGGATGTGTCCCGCGGTGGGCGTCTCCAGGAGGTTGATGCAACGAAGCATGGTTGACTTGCCCGATCCGGACGGTCCGAGGACGACGACGACCTCGCCGGGCCACACGTCGAGGTTGATGTCGCGCAGAACCCTTCGTCTGGTCGAACGACTTGTTGAGGTGCTCGATGCGCACGATGGGATGCTCGCCCTCCGCGAATCCGTGTAGGTGAGGTCCCTTGTCCGCGGCTAGGGCGATTGCGTGCCGCATTCTCGGCCTCGAGGGTGGCGGGTACCTCGATCTTGGTCTCATGGCTCTTCCTAGGCCACATCTGCGACACCTCCAGGGGTCTCGGTGCTGGGACCGGAACGGAAGCGCTCAGCGTCTTGAGGACATCTCCAGACACGACTCGAACGGTTCGCGCCGTTGGCCACCGTCCGCGGAGCGCCCTCGGGGGCATCTTCAGGTTGCTCTCGACGGCCGGACCCGCCACGCGCCGCTTGGGCCTGGGGCCTCCCACCGCGCTCGGATGCGGGCGCTGTTCGCCTCGACCGGTGCCCCGACCACCTTGATGAGCGGCAGCGTGACGATGAGGTAGAAGATGGCGGCCGCCATGTACGGGGTGATGTTGCCCGTGACGGTGGTGAGGTTCTTGGCGTACATCATGAGCTCCATGACACCGACGGACGAGAGGAGCGAGGTGTCCTTGTACGACGTGATGAAGTCGGATGTGATGGTGGGAATCACGCGCGCACGGTCTGCGGGATGATGATCGAGAACATCGTCTGCACGTGGTTCATGCCGAGCGAGGACGCGGCCTCGTATTGCCCCACGGGGATGGACTGGATGCCCGCCCGGAAGATCTCGGCAAGGTATGCGGACGAGTTGACCGCCATGACGATGATGCCGAGCAGGTTGTTGTTGATGTTGATGCCCAGCATGGGCAGACCGAAGAACATGATGTAGATCTGCAGGAAGAGCGGGGTGCCACGCAGTATGTTGATATAGACCACGGCGATGGCGCGGAGCAGCCTGTGACGCGAGATCTTGAGCATGGCGAAGAGCAGGCCGAGTGCCAAGGCGAAGGGATACGCGATCACGACGATGCCGAGGCACAGCAGCCAGCCAGGCACCAGCGAGGCAAACGACGTCACGAGAAGCTGCGGCTTGAGGAACATGCCGAGGAATGGGTTGGAGTTCCAGACGCTCACCCACTCCTGTCCGTCAAGCCAGTTGACGACCGACTGGAGCGGCGTGTTGGCTATGACGGTGATGGCGGGCGAGTCGTCAAGGGTCTGCTCGCCGTCGGCGTTGACTAGGTGCCGGAGACGGAGTAGTCACCACCCTCGGAGGGAAACTGCATGCCCGTGATCTCGAGGCGGACGAGGGCACCGCGCCAATGGGCTCGTCGAAGGTCACGGTGATGGAGTCCCCGTTGCTCTGGCGGTGCCGCTCACGTCGATGCGGGTGAGACCGTCGAGCACGTGATGCGCGTGGTGGAACCGTCAAAGGTGGCACCCTTAGGAAGCGCGAGCGTGATGGAGGAGACCTCCTCACCGCCTTCGTACCGTACCCTACCCTCGGTGAGACGTGTCATGCCGCCTATGACGCCAGACCGTCCTCGTTGGGACGCGCGGTGGCCTTGTCGGTGTGAGCGCCTCCGCGCTGGTCGGCGCGAAAGCCAGGCTGAACGCAAAGCCAGGGTGAGGCGAGCAGAGCACCGAGAGCGCGCGTGCGAGCGAGCCGGAACGCCTGTGTGCCGTTGAGAACTCCATGGGGCCTCCTTGCAGCAATAAACCGTACGCGGGACCTCCCGAAGGGACCCCGCGAGCCGTGCCGTCCGTGCTG
>Ga0268356_10450_pt1 | contig 82782 bp, 79 predicted proteins | sample BioMet10_FD_194415 | JGI IMG/M metagenome (GOLD analysis project Ga0268356, IMG submission 194415) | Sewage microbial communities from Oakland, California, United States - Biofuel 10 (PacBio Assembly) | ecosystem: Engineered > Wastewater > Sewage > Unclassified | place: USA: California | collected...
GGGCCGTGCGCGACTGCGGGCGACGGGCTCCAGCGCTACTGGGTGGACGCCTCCGCTCGCGCCTGCGTGCCGGGGTACTCCGAGGCCGGCTGGGCGCACTACACGCTCGCCTCCGGGTGCGTGGTCCGCGGCAGGTGGGCAGACCCCTCCACGGGCCTCGTCTACCTGGCCGACAACGACGGGCTGCTCGCCGGCCCCGGCTGGGTCGTGGGAAACTACGGGCGACGGGCTCCAGCGCTACTGGGTGGACGCCTCCGCTCGCGCCTGGCGTGCCGGGCCGCTCGACGGACGGCTGGGCGCACTACACGCTCGCCTCCGGGTGCGTGCTGCGAGGGGGCCATGCCGTACGACCCCGACGGGGTCCTTCTCGCCGACAACGACGGCAGGCTCGCCGAGTGCTACTCCTCGGGCGGCTGGCTCGTGACCGCGGCCTTCTCGGGGGAGCTCCAGCGCTACCGCATCGACGACTGCTGCGGGGGCGTGCTCGGCGCGCACGCGGGCGCCTTCGAGGTCGGCGGGAGCCTCTACTACGGCAGCCCGTCCGCGGGGGTACGTGGCGCGCAATGACTATGTCACCATTGGCAACACCACGTACTACGCAGACAATGACGGCAGGCTCATGTCCGTTATCCAGTACCACAACATCGAGTGGGCGGGCCAGCCCAACAACTTCTTCTGCGGGCCCACCTCAGGCTATATGATTCTGCGCAACGTTGGCGCATGGACTTCTGCAAGAGGTGATGGTCTCTCCATCGAGAACGTGGCGACGTATATGGAGACCAGAAGATACGGATTCACAAGCCTACAAGATCGCAAGTTCCAGCAAGGGATGAACGATTGGCTCGGCGACTCCATCTACACCACCATTCACACGCCGTCCTATGCACAGGTGCGTTCTGCTGTACTCAGCTCCTACGAAACTGGTTACGCCACGGCAGTGGACGCTATGGAGAGACGAGGCGGACCGCACTATAACGGCCACAATAATGGGACGTTTGCCCACATCATGGTTGTGGACGGCTATAACTCACAGACAGATGCAGTGTACCTGGTCGATCCCGGAGCCGGAGTGCTGTGGCCTTCGGGCTCCCAGCACTTCTGGTACTCGAGCCTTCAGGCCTTCACTACGATCTACCTGCAAACCGAGTACTACAGCGACGGCAAAGAGCACATCGGGATCTACTACGCGGTGAAGTAGCGCGCTACTGGAGGATTCATGAGCAGGCACTTTGGGAAAAGCGGCCATTCACATCGATGGGTTGTCATTGCCACCGTTGTATGCGTGGCCCTCGCAGTCGTAGCATACGTGCTCCACGGCATGTTTGGACAGGGAGAGGGTGCCTCCTCATCCAACCAGGATGGCACCACGAGCGGAACAGCGACCGTATCCACCGAGCCCGGTGACACAGACGGATTATCACTGCCATTTTCTATAGAGGGCGTGCCTTCCGATGCCACCATACTGGATGTTTCGGAAGGCACGGAGACCTCTGCGCTCGAAGGCGAGTGGACGTTTGGCGGCGACTACACCAAAATCGGTTCTTTCCCCATCGACTCTGACACGGTCTTTGGTTCATGCACCGACAATCCTGACGACCTCACTTCGTACGTGGCGGCGCTCATCATGCTCAATGGCGCCACACCCCTCGAGGAAAGGCAGATCGGAGAAACGGTTTACGAGCCACAGGATGGCACGGGCAGTGCGCAGGGTGCGGTATGGCGGTCTTCGGTCCTGAGCCTCTCTCCGACCACGGGTGCTGATGATTGGAGGCTCCAGGCCTGGTCGGCCGCAACGGGCACCGTCGACACGCTCGGCACGGCACGCGACCTCAACGGGGAAAACGACACGCCCCTCCTTGACGGAGAAATAGTTCCGACCGAAAACGAATCAAACGCCTTCTTCGCCTCATGGTACCTGAACCAAGGAACATGGACGCCAACGGTGATCTCGTATGCGCTCAACGAAGGCACGAGTACACCTACGCTCATCGACACCGGTAGCTACCCGGCGGCAACTGACGGTGGAGTGATTTACGCAGGAAGTCCTGCAGCCACTGAGTCGACGACTCTCTACAAGGCGCTCCACACGTGGGATACCTCCTCTTCCTCCACTGTTTTCACCGTGGTCTCCGAGGGTAACGACTGGGGTATAAGCGGAGTCTGGGCATACGGTGACAGAAGGGCGGTATGCCTCTCGTCCGACAAGGCGGCAGACGGTTGCTATATCGGTTTCTGGGACGGAAGCTTTTCCACCAACATCACCTGGCTACACATGGCGTCACCTTCCGTCGTGGCATCCATGAACGAGTCATGGCTCGTGTGGGGCTCAGGTTCGCAGGCCGATAACGCTGGCATGTATGCCTATAACCTCGAGTCAAACGCCATTGAATACCTAGGCTCTGCCATAGGCTACTCGAGGCCCGTCATTGCCTCGGAGAACAATACCGTGCTCGTTCCCGAAAGTGATGGACAGGGCGCCGTCATCTTCCATGTCGGTACTTTGAGTTAGACCGTAGCAGCCGCTACTTCCCCTCAAAGAGCTCCGAGTCGAGCTCGGCAAACTCCTCGGGGGGCACGTTGGGATCGCAACCAAATGACTCGCCGATCGCCTGGGCCTGAAGATGCCTGAGACCCGCCTTGTCCGTCTCGCCCATGGCATCGTAGATCGTGGAAAGGCGCTCGACCGCATAGGCAACGTAGTTGGCCACCGAGTCACCCATGCCAGAGAGCACCATCATCGTAACGAGCGAGTCGGGAGTCAGCTGAAGCGCCGTCTCGGGATCGAGCTCGAGGATATCCCCTACCTGCTGCTCGATCTCCTGGCAGGCAGCGGGATCTGCCTTCTCGACCGCAAGGCGCATCGCACGCATGACCGCCTCGACAAACTGCGAGATGATCTCGAGAAGATAGTCTCTCTGAAGCATTGGTGCCCCTCTCTCCCCTGCCGCTATCCGATGGCTGGCGGTTGTATCTTCAGATGCTCAAACGCGGCGGGCGTGGCCTGCCTGCCCTGCGGCGTACGCACGATGAGGCCACGCTGAAGCAGGTAGGGCTCATAGACGTCTTCGAGGGTGGACGGATCCTCGCCCACCACGCTCGCAATGGTAGTAAGGCCGACGGGCCTGCCCCTGAAGGTGGAGCAGAGCGCCTGCAGGATCCTCACGTCCATGGTATCAAGACCAAGCTCGTCTATCTCGAAGAATGAGAGCGCCTCTGCGGCAACCTCCCAGGTTATCGCCCCGGCTACCTTGACCTGCGCATAATCGCGAACGCGCTTGAGAAGCCTGTTTGCCAGGCGGGGCGTGCCGCGCGAGCGCGAGGCGATCTCCGCCGCGCCCTGCTCGTCGATGTCGACGCCAAGGATGGCAGAGGAACGTCGCACGATGGTCGCGAGCTCGAGCGGCGTGTAGTAATCAAGCCGATACGAGATGCCAAAACGGTCACGAAGGGGTCCCGTGAGAAGTCCCGTGCGCGTGGTGGCACCCACGAGCGTGAACTTGGGCAGCTCGATCCTGATGGAGCGCGCCGCCGGCCCCTTTCCAATGACGATGTCAAGGAAGAAGTCCTCCATCGCGGGATAGAGCACCTCCTCGACCTGATGGTTAAGGCGATGAATCTCGTCGATGAAGAGGACGTCACCCACCTCGAGATTGGTGAGGATGGCTGCAAGGTCACCCTGTCGCTCGATAGCGGGACCCGAGGTGGTATGAAGCTTGGCTCCCATCTCGTTCGCCACGACGCCCGCGAGCGTGGTCTTGCCCAAACCCGGAGGACCCGAGAAGATGACGTGGTCGAGCGGCTCATGACGGTCCTTGGCAGCCTGGATGAGAACGCGGAGGTTCTCGCGTACGCGTGCCTGACCGAGATACTCGTCAAGCGTCTTTGGACGGAGGTTGCGATCCTGCTCGAGGTCTTCGAACGTGAGTCCGCTCGCAACCGCGCGCGCGTCCTCCCCCTTGGGCTGGATGGCGCCGCCTGCACTTCCTGCAAAGAGGTCGCCCTCACCCGCCTCCCACATCAGCTACCACTCCCCAGACGCCTGAGCGCATAGGCGATGGCCTTCTCGATGGTACTGGCGCCGGCCTCGTCATGACCCTCGAGCGCAAGCTCCACTTCCTGAGGCGTGAATCCCATGGAGAGAAGAGCATCGCCCGCGTCGGCATCAACGGAGGACGTGCTCGTGGGAAGCGCGGCCTGCAAACTGGGTTCCGAGAGACCCACAAGGCCTCTGAGCTCGGCGTTCTTTGAGAATACGTCGGAGAGTTCCACGAGGAGACGGGACGCCTTCTTGCGCCCGACGCCCGGCACCTGCGCCATGCGCGTGATGTCCTGCGTGGTGACGACCTGCGCGAGCTGTGCCGGGGTAAAGGTTGAGAGTGCCGAGAGCGCAAGCTTGGGTCCCACGCCGACGATGGCACGAAGCTGGTCGAAGAGGGCGCGTTCCTCACGCGTGGCAAAACCATAGAGCTCCATGGCATCCTCGCGAACGATCATCCGCGTGAGGATGGTGACGCCCGCCTCGCCGACGGACGGTAGCGCACCGGCGGTAATGGACGAGACGCCGAGTTGGAACCCAACTCCGCCGACATCGATGACGACATGCGTGGGAAGCACCTCCACGAGCGTTCCCGTAAGCTGGACAATCACGCGTAGCTCCCCCTTGTCTCGCCAAGCGTCTTGGTGCGCATGAGATTAGCATGACACACCGCAGCTGCGAGGGCATCGGCGGCATGGTCCGGACGAGGCTCGTGGTCAAGCTCAAGCAGGTTCTTTATCATGTACATGACCTGATGCTTGTCAGCGGCGCCCGTGCCGACCACGGCCTGCTTGATCTGCATGGGCGTGTATTCGCCCACCGAAAGGCCCGCCGTGGAGCACGCGACGATGGCGGCGCCCCGTGCCTGGGCTGTCGCGATGGCCGAGCGGCTGTTCTCGCCAAAGTAGATGTTCTCGATCGCGAGCTCGGTGGGACCATAGCGACAAATGACCTCCTGAATCTCACGGTAGATCTTGCCGAGGCGCTGGTCTATGGGCTCATCGGCCTTGGTTGCCACGCAACCGTAAGCACGGGCGCGACATGCGTTTCCGCGGGACTCGATGACGCCCCAGCCCGTGTGAGCAAGGCCGGGATCAATGCCCAGAATGATCACACGACCCCCTTCTCCGAATGAAGCAACTACAAAAAGCGAACGTTCGTTCTAGTATAGCATAGGGGAAAGGCGCATCGGAATAAAACTAGTTCTCCGAGAAGGGGCTGATCCACGCGTGGCCCCGCTCGCTCCCGTCGTCGTCGCTCTTGTCATCGAGGGACACATCTCCAAAGCCCTCGGGATACAGGCCCCCGCCGAGCGAGAAGTCACGCAGGAAGTCGAGCATCTCGCGCACGTCTCGAATGCGGCGGCTCTGCGATTCGTACCTGACGCCCAGCGAGTCTTCCGCACCTGGCAGGATGACGTCACCCTGGTCATCCGCATCCGCACGCTCGTCTTCTTCGCGCGACCTGTCATGCCAGACCATCCCGATGGGATTGCGCGCGTCATAGAGGGTCTTCGAGGAGGCCATGATGCAGACGCCTCGCCCCGCGCGCGCAAGCTCGAGGTCGTTCATGCGGCGGACGATTTCCTCCACCACCTCGGCGTGTCCATGGTCGGCGACGATGTCGGACACGCTGCGCTCCCACTCCACATAGCTCGAGAGAACATAGTCGACGTACGCGAGGCGCTCCTCGCTGGAGGCCCCGCACTCCTCGAGCCCATCCACGTCAGGCACCTCGTAGGCGTTCTGAGCACCACGCGAGATCACGGGAGAAATCGTGTTGCGAAGACGGGCCAGCTCGATGACGTCGGAGCGATAGAGATCGCCGATCGGCATGACGCGTGCGGCACATACGGTGCAGGCGTCAGCCTCGAGGGCGAGCGCGGTCTTGTCCGCGTTGGAGAGTGCGATGCCACCGATCTCGCGGGCGAGCGCGGCAAGATGCGCCTCGGCGACGTCACGAGCGAGCGAGCGATCGCCTCCCGCACCAAGGTCGGCACCGGAGAGCTCGCGCGAGTCGATCCTGAGGTTGCGCACGAGCGCACGACTCGAGAGTATGCCCTGCTCGTCTGCGTCATCGAGGACGAGGGCATGGACCCTCGTGGGACCAAGGGCGTCCGTCGCGAGTGCAGCGACCACCATCGAGTCGAGACTGCCATCCAGGAGCACGGCAACGTCGTCGTTGCCCGTCTCCTCGCAAAGGTCGTGCAGGCCGAGCGTAAGGGCGCCCCAGGCAGAGAGCGGACGGTCAAAGACCTCCTGTACGAGCGGGTGGGCGAGAGGCCCCTCGAAGTGGGAGTCAATGTCGCAGACGAGCAGGGCCTCTTCGAGAGACGGCGCCTGCGCGGCGAGCTCTCCCCAGGGGGCGAGCACGAAGCTCGAGCCCGTGAACACCTGCGTCCCGTAGCCGCCGAGCGAACCCGCGGCCACGATCCATGCGTTGGCCGCCTCGGCGTCGGCGAGGAAGCGGCCCTCCGAGAGGGCCGAGCCGAGCGCCGACGAGCAATCGTCGATGCCGAAGCCATAGCCCGAGAGAAAGAGGATGACGTCCACGTCAAACTCAAAGTCATCATAATCGTCGAGGTCATCGTAGGTAAAGGCCACGCCGAACCTGACCCCTGCAATCTCGACCTCGGGAAGGTCGGGCGCGGGAGCGTCCTGGTCCATCGCAGGACCATCGCCGTGCTGGGCAGCCATGAGCGACTTAGGTATGCGCCGAGCTTGAGCGGCACCAAATTTCCCTCGCGGATGAACATGGCCTCGGGGACAAGGTCGCCGTCGAGCGAGGTGACCAGGGGAACGATGCTCGGACACGCCAGTCGATCGGAAAGGCTCACGAGCGTCTCGGCAAGATCCAGGAGAAAGCCCTCCTGGTCGGAAGAGCTCACGGGAAGAGGGCCCGTAAGGGTTGCCATGGGAAACACGAGCAGGTCAACGTGGTCGGCCGCGGCACGGCGAGAATACTCCACCATACGATCAGCCGTTCTTTCGAAATCGGCAGCGCTCGTGCTCATCTGTGCGATTGCTATCCTCATGAAGATCCCTCTCCCAGTGGTTCATGTCCAACGTTGAACGAGCCGTCGGGCCGAGGGACTGCCGAGAATCACTGGCAGCCTGCCCAAACGGCCCGAACAGGCTGCCCAAGCAAACGCTATACCTCGGCCTTCCAGAGACCGTGGAGGTTGCAGTACGCATAGACGGTTGCATCCTCGCCTTCCTCTATGCAGAAGTGAGCCTCGGGGCATCGTTGGGCATGAGGTGGCGGATGATGGTCTTGCGACTGCTCGCGAAGGCGATCCACTGGATGTAGTGAGCCTCGGTCATGGGATGGACGACCTCGCCCACGATCACGTTCAGGCGATTGCCCTCACGGGTGAGAGCGGGAACGTGCTTCTCGACGGCGGCGTCGACCGCACCGGGAACGAGAAGCTCCATCGGCTCCCCGCAGCAGTGCGGGACGCATGGGCCTTCCTCATCAACCATCAGGACGATGTTACCGCAGTGCTTGCAACGGTAGAACTTGGCCTCAGCCATGGTGTCCCCTTTCTGACGGAACGCTCCTCGAGTTCTTATCCCCCAAACGCGTCGGTCTGTTACCGGCAACCATTCGTCTGACGAGAATCCCTACGCGACGACGACCTGACCCGTGCGGCCCACGAGGTCGGTGACCTCGGCGATGAGGACCATGTTGTGCGCGTCCACGCGCGTGGGCAGCTCCATGCGCAATGGTGTCGCCGCCGGCACTCTCCACGCGAAGCTCCACGTGGTCGAGGCCGGCGTAGCGGGCGAGCACGCCACGAGCGCATCCATACGGGTGCGGGAGAGCTGGTTGGCAGGCAGGTTGATCTCGAGCACCTTGGGGCGGTTGCTCTTCTCGTCGAGGTCGAGCTTCACGACCTCGGTGCACATGAGCTGGTCACCGCGGTCAGAACGCTCGAGCCGACCCTTGGCCGAGATGAAGATGTCTCCCGAGCTCTCGCCCGTCTCGGCATCGACCTCGCCGGCGAGCGTGGACGCGCACTGGCGATACACCTTGGGGAAGACGACGAGCGTGATCTCACCCTCCATGTCCTCGAGCGTGACGATGGCCATGGGGTCACCGTTCTTGGTGGTCTTCTTCTGAACGCTCGTGACCATGCCCGCAAATCGCACGGGCTTGCCCTCGGGAACCTTGAAGCGCTCGTGCACGCCCCCTGAGGGGTCGGTGTACTCCTCCGAGACCGCGATGTCGGCGATGCAGTAGTCGCGCTCCTTGGAGAGCGCGTACTCATACGGACGAAGCGGGTGGTCGGAGACGTAGATGCCCAGCACGTCGTGCTCCTGGGCAAGCTTGACCCGACGATCCCACTCGATGCCGTCGGGCACGGGTACCGACTCCTGGAAACCGGAGTCCTCGACGTCGGAGAACATGTCGAACATCGAGAACTGTCCCGCAGCGCGCTCCTTCTGCCTGCGCACCGCCGCATCGACGATGTTCTCGGGGTTGTTCTTGTCCACGAAGTGCATCATCTGCATGCGCGTGAAGCCCGAGTAGTCGAAGGCTCCCGACTTGATGAGCGCCTCGACCACGCGCCTGTTGGCCTGCGACCCATCCATGCGGTCAACGAAGTCGTGGAGGTTCTTGAAGGAACCGCCCGCGTCACGCTCGGCCATGATGGCGTCGCCCACGCCCTCCCCCACGCCGCGGATGCCGGCGAAGCCAAAGCGGATGCCCTCGGAGGTTGCCGTGAAGTCCTTGCCGGACTCGTTGATGTCAGGCGGAAGGATGGAGATGCCCTCGTGACGACATGCGGTGACGTAGTGGACGATCTTGTCGGTCTTACCCATGTACGAGGTGAGGACGGAAGCCATGTACTCGCGTGGGAAGTACGCCTTGATCCAAGCCGTCTGCATGACGAGGATGGCGTAGCCGGCCGAGTGGCTCTTGTGAAGGCATATGAGGCGAACTCGAGAACGTCGTCCCAGATGCGCTGGGCGGTCTCCCGCTTGTAGCCGTGTCCACGGCCCCGTTCATCCAGTGGTCGTAGGTGGTCTCGTCCTTGCCGTTGTCCCAGTGGAACACGGTGCTTGTGAGGAGCTTGATCTTCTTCTTGGCCACGGGCTTGCGGATGCGGGAGTCCGACTCCCCGGCGGAGAAGTTTGGACATCTTGACCGAGATCTGCATGACCTGTTCCTGGTACACGATGGTGCCATAGGTCTCGTCGAGGATGTCGGAGAGGCGGTTGTCATAGAAGACGACAGGCTCTTTGCCGTTCATGCGGTTGATATAGCTCGTTACCATGCCGGCGCCAAGGGGGCCTGGTCGGTATAGGGCGATGAGTGCGACGATCTGCTTGTACTCCTTGGGCTGCATGCTCTTGATGGTGGCCGTCATGCCGCCGGACTCGACCTGGAAGACGCCCGCCGTGTGACCGCGGCCCATGAGGGCGTAGATGTTGGGGTCGGAGAAGTCGATCTTGTCCACGTCGAGGTCCACGCAGGTGGCACCGTCCTTGATGCAGGAGCGCACCGATGGCGGCATCTCGTCGATGTCGGAGGCGTTGGGATAGCTGTGTCGGATGTTGGCGAGCGCCTTGGAAATGACCGTCAGGGTGCGCAGGCCGAGAAAGTCCATCTTGAGCAGGCCCATGTCCGCCACCGAGTGACCCTCGTACTGCGTGATGGTGACGTTACCCTTGGTGTCGAGCTTGGTGGGGACGTGATCGGTAACGGGCGTGGGAGCGATGAGCGTGGCGCAGGCGTGGACGCCCTCGCCGCGGGTGAGGCCCTCGATGGCGAGGGCGGCGTCGATGATCTTTCGGGAGTCCTGGTCGCTCTTGTAGGCCTCCTCGAAGTCGGGCGAGTACTGATCCTCCTTGCCCTCGTTCTTGTGGAGCGCGTTGGGAAGCGCGAGACGCGGGTCGTTGGAGAGCATCTTAGAAAGCTTCTGACCCTTGTACACGGGAAAGCCCAGGACGCGGTTGGCGTCATTGATGGCCTGCTTGGCCTTGATGGTGGAATAGGTGATGACCTTGCATACGTGGTCCTCGCCATAGACCTCGCGCACGTGTCGAATCACGTCCTGGAGGTGCTCGTCATCGAAGTCCATATCGATATCGGGCATCTCGGAGCGCTCGGGCGAGAGGAACCTCTCGAACATGAGGCCGTTCTCGAGCGGGTTCGAAGCTCGTGATGTTCATGGCATAGGCCACGATGGCACCGGCTGCGGAACCGCGTCCCGGGCCGACGCCGATGCCGTTGTCCTTGGCCCACTGGACGTAGTCCTGGACGATGAGGAAGTAGTTGGCAAAGCCCTTGTCGCAGATGACCTTGTACTCGTACTCAAAGCGCTCGCGCACGTTGATGCCATCGATGACGACGTTGCGCCAGTCGTCACCATAGCGCTTGGCAAGGCCCTTCTCGCATTCCTCGCGAAAGCGCGCGTCGGCGGACTCGCCCGGGCGAAGGCCAGGGTACTGGGGCAGGTACATGGAGTTCCAGTCCAGCTCGTAGTCGCACTTGGAGGCGACGTCGAGCGTGTTGTCGCAGGCCTCGGGGACCCATGAGAAGAGATCGCGCATCTCGTCCTCGGTCTTCATGTAGAACTCCGAGCCCTCCATCTTCATGCGGTCGGGGTTGTCGAGCGTGGTGGCCTTGCCGATGCACGAGAGGATGTCCTGCGTGGGAGCGTCCTCGCGATTGAGATAGTGGAAGTCGTTGGTCGCGATGACCTTGATGCCGAGCTCATGGGCCATCTTCACGAGGTACTCGTCGAGCTTGCGGTCGTTCCAACCGTTGCGGAACTCGAGCCCGTGATCCTGGATCTCCATGTAGAAGTCATCGCCAAAGAGACCCTTGAACCTGCGCGCCCATTCGTAGGCGGTCTCGAACTCTCCGTCGAGCACGTTTTGCTGGATGATGCCCTGGACGCAGGCGCTCTGGCAGATGATGCCCTCGTGATACTGCTCGAGCATGCCGAAGGTGGTGCGGGGGCGGTAGTTACATCATCTCGTGACCGGCGGCGTGGGACATGCATTTGATGAGGTTGACGTAGCCCTCCTCGCTCTTGGCGAGAAGAATCAAATGGTAGCGGCGCTGCTTGGAGCCTCTCTCGATGCAGTCATCGGTGATGAAGTAGGCCTCGCAGCCAAAGATGGGCTTGACCTTGAGCCTGGGACGATTGGCCTTGACCGCCGCGAGGTCATGACTGGATGACTCCCATGCCGCTACGTCGGAGGCCCATTGGTCGTGGATGCGGTCGAAGTACGTAGCGCCATCGGCATCCGGAGCGGGCTCTTCGAGGGCCCATCCCTTCTGAAGGCACTCCACGTCGTGGCACCACTGCTTCATGTTCTTCTGGTCGTCGTTGTACTTGTGACACTCGAGGTCGAGGCTGGGGATGCCGAACATGTACCCGTGGTCGGTGAGGGCGACGGCAGGCATGTCGAGGGTCGTTGGCCCGTCTCACCATGTCGGGAATGCGCGTGGCCCCGTCGAGGATCGAGAAGTCGGAGTGGTTGTGGAGATGGACAAAGGCCATGAAAGCTCCTGGAACAGTATCTGCGCTGGGCGGAATTCAACACCTCTTAGGATAGCCCATGGACGCGAGCCGCGGGGTGGGCAAACACCTGTTCTAGCTGGGAGAAAGCATCGCGGCGCAGGTGGCAGCAGGCGGCGTCTCACACGAAATCCACGAGCGAGGCACATGGAAGTTCTGGCTGCAGGCCTCTTTCCATGACGCCATAGACAGCCGCTTTGCCAGACGTTGCAGATAACGACATTATTTACCCGTCGAACTCAAAATAATGTCGTTATCTGCAACGTCTGGCAAAGCGAACGAGAACACGGCCATCGGGAGAGTCTCGCAAGGCCCTTGACGGCATGCCGGGTACCGAAAACCCAGAGCTCGTTGGACTTCGGTACGAGGACACTTTGGTACGGCCCCAACTGGGCGTACCTTGGGCCAACGATTCGTTGGGGTATGGTACCTGCAGGTAAACGATCTGAAGCCCTGTACCAAAGTCGCTTTTCTCGCAGGGACCAAAGTCAGACGAGCAATGGCACTACGGCATCAGCGGGTCAGGGGTTAGCTCCCTCCAAACGAAAGCGCCCCGGCTCAATATGAGCCGGGGCGCCTGAGAGAGCGGTGACGTGCTGCGGCGAGACTCAGCCCATCTGCGGGAGGTTTTCCTCGCCAAACTCGTAGCGAACGACGACGGGCTGCCCACTCCCGCCATCGAGCTCCACGCAGACGAAGGCGCACCCCACGCTCGTGAATCCCTGTCGCATGAGCACGGAGGCATAGAAGTTTGCCTGCATCTCATGGCGTGCGCGAATCTGGTCCGTCGAGAGGCCACCGTCCCCGGTCTTGTAGTCGATCACGAGCGCGGCAGGCGAGCCCGCGTCCGTGGCGAGAAGGTCGATGGCACCCTCGACATAGCTGCCCAAAACGAGACTCCGCGGCGGAGAAGAAGGGCACCTCGGCGCGGATGAGTCCATGACCGACCGCCTCTCGGCGAATGTCGGAGTCGCGCCAGCGCGCGAGCGCTGCCTCGAGCTTGGCGGACGCCCTCGGCGAGAGTCGCCAGAAGCCCTCCGTGGAGCGAACGTGCTCCCGCGAGGGGAAGTCGCCGCTCTCGACCATGGTCTGCGCGAGCTCGTGGAAGGCGGAGCCGAGGTTGGTGGCCTTGTCTCCGTCCTCCAGAGTTGGCGCGCCCTTCTGGTCGGCATCGCGATCGGCGCGCGTGGGCAGCTCGCGCTCCATCTGGGCGTGAGCGGACGAGTAGCTGAAAACGTCCGCACGAGGGCGGCGCATGACCGTTGCGGGGGTGAGCTCGTCCGCCTCCGAAGAGTAGAGCGCGAACTCCGCCTCAAGGGGGCTTCCTCCGGAACATCCGAGGAAGGGCACCTGCGAGGGGTCCGTGATCACGACTCTATCCACGCCCGCGAGCGTACCGGCGGAATCCGCGATCATGCGGCTGGTGCTCTTGCTCGTTGGGTCCTCCTTGCGCACGTCGATCCTGCGCACCCGGGCCGGCTCCGACCCGCCGTACCCGACGCTCGACTCCCCCACGGGCGGCAGCCCCTCCTCGAAGAGGGCGCCGCACACGTCGGCGAAAAGCCTGGGCGAAAGAGACGCGTCCTCCTTCTTCTCGTACCCGCAGATGCCCACCACGAGCGCCTCCCTCGCTCGCGTGAGGGCGACGTACAGCAGACGGGTCTTCTCGGCGGCGGCATCGACCTTCTCGCTCGAGCGGAGGTGGGCATACCACTCCGCGAGGGTGCGAGGATCCTCCTCGTCATGGGAGTCGTCAAGCTTCGTCAAGCCCTTCTTGTCCTCCTCATCCTTCTTCCCGGGCACGAGCACCACGGGCACGCTACCGTCGGCGACGCGGCCCGTGATCACGCCCGCGTTGGCGGGCAGGACGTTCCAGCACTCGGCCACGGCAACCACGGGAAACTCCAGGCCCTTGGAGGCGTGGATCGTCATCACGCGAACCGCCGCGAGCCTGCCGCCCGCAAGGGTTGCCGGCGGAATCTTGGACGCGGCAAGCCACACGTCGTACTCAGTGGCGGCGCGTCCCGGCCCAAGCCCCAGCTCGGACGTGAGGTCGCGGATGTAGCCGATGGCGGCAAGGACGTTGGCCTCACGAGCGCGACCATTGCCACCCCGGCGCTCGAGGCGCTCGAGCCATCCGGAGTCGCGCACCACCTGGAGACAGACGTCTGCCACGGGCCGCCGCCGCATGAGGCTGCGGGCACGCGTCAGCACCTCGTGGGCATGGGCGAGACGCGCGGACGTCGGAGCGTCTCGGAACATGGACATGGTCGCCATGCCACGGTCGATGTCCCTTTTTGCCGGTGCGTCGAGTGCCGACTGCGTCCGCGTTCCCAGCCGAACGAAGTCGTTGGCGTCGAGATCGAACATCTCGGAGGTGAGCAGCGGAAAGAGTCCCGATTGCGTGTCACGGTCGTTTGCCAGGTAGTGCAGGAGGGCACCCATGGTGCGCGCCTCGTCGGTACTCGTGAAGGTGGAACCACCCGTCACGACGCACTCGAGCCCGCGCGCGCGCATGGCATCGATGTAGTAGTCGGCGTGCGTGGTGGCTCCGAGCAGCAGAGCCATGTCGCCCTCATCCTCGCCGGCGTCGCGATACCCTGCGAGGCGATCGGCGACGCCAGCCGCCGTGAGCGCGGTCTGCGTCATGCTCGTACCAGACATACCTACCGTAAGCTCGACGTCCACGCGCGGCAGTGTGCGAGCTGCATAGCCGTCGGTTCGGCCGACATCGGAGTCGAGATGCATGAAGCCTTCCACCACACCGCGCTCGCCCCCGCAGACGCGATCGACGAACGCGAGCACGTCGGCATGGCTGCGGTAGTTGACGGCGAGACGGACGTGGTCGTCGGCGGGCAGAGCCGCGCCACGTGCACGGAACACGGCCACGTCGGCGCCACGGAAGCGGTAGATGGACTGCTGCGCATCGCCCACCGTGGCCAGGTGCTCGGCAGCGCCGCCCGAGAGGATGGAGATCAGCTCGAGCTGCTGTGCGTCGGTGTCCTGGAACTCGTCGACCATCACGAGCCTGAAGCGGCCGGTATAGTCCGCAGCCACGCTCGGGTTGTCGCGAACGGCACGGAGCGCGAGGTGGATGAGGTCGTCGTTGTCGAGAAGCGCGCGTTCCCGCTTGAGTTCCATGTATAGCACGTCGAACCTCTCCGCCAGCGCGATGAGGTCGGGCGCCATCGGTGCAAGGGCGCCGAGCGCGATCTCGGTACAAGCAAGGTCATACTCGCTTTTTGCCTCGGGAAAAAACTCCTTCAGAACGTTGATTCTCGGGCTGGGAAACTTCACCTGCGAGAGCACCTCGGCGGCAGCCTCCGCCGTACGCTCGCCGGGCGAGAGCCGCTCGAAGCCCTCGAGCGCCTCGAGCGAGGCTGCCACGACGGGCCTGGCCTTCTCGGTGAGACCTCTTACCTGCAGCGATCCATAGCTTATGTAGAGTGCGTGCATGACGTCGGAGACGTCGGCCGCGGGCGGCACCACGAGAGAGCCAAACCCTCCCGCGCTCGCGCACGCGGCGCGCCGAATCGAGTCGACGATCCCCAGGACGCCCGTCGCTCTCCTCTCCACCGAGATGGTCCCCATCTTGTACTCGTCGAACGCCATGCGCAGGCCCAGGGACTTGTCAGGGTCATGAGAGGCGTCACCCACCGCCTCGAGCAGGGCGCGATTGCAGAGCTCGGTCTGCTCGTTGGTGCTCGCCACCCTGAAGTCGGGGTCGAGACCGAGGTCGAAGGCATGACGCTTGAGGATGCGTGCGCACATGCCATGGATGGTGCTGATCCACGCCGAGTCTACCTGCAGGGAGGGCTCCCGCATGCCCGCGGCGCGCAGCGTCGAGCGAACGCGCTCCCGTATCTCGCGCGCCGCGGCATTGGTGTAGGTGATCACGAGGACCTGGGAGAGGTCGTCGACGAAGGGACCGCCGTCAGGGCCGGAGCCCGGAGAGAGCGCCCAGGCGATCCTGCGCGTGAGCGTAAAGGTCTTGCCGGAGCCGGCGCCGGCCTCGACGAAGATGGGATGGTCGAGCGTGGTGGCAATCCTGCGCTGCTCGTCATTGAGCGTGGAGAGGTCTATGCCGGTCATCTATTTGAGTCTCCTCTCGCAGTTCATGACGGGGCAGAACTCGCAGGCCGCCTTGTCGAGCGGGCGCGCCTCGACGTTACCTTCCAAGAGCTCGCCCACCTTCTCGCGAATGGCATCCTCGGTGACGTCGAGCAGGGCATCCATGCCGCAGGAGTCCTCACGACCAAAGCTCTCCGCGTCGGCGACCACCATGCGTGGCAGGGTATTGTCGCTTGGCGGATAGGCGCCGAAGACGTTGTCTGCAACGTTGCGCGAGACGGCACCGGCAAGCGCATGGTCGCCACGCGAGCTGAGATAGACGGCCGCGACCACCTTGAGCCCGGGATGGCGACGGCGCACGACCTGCCCATATATGAGCGACTGCACGCGTCTGGGAAGCGAGAATCCCTTCTCTGCGTTGTAGCCTTCCGCGTCAAAGACGCCGTACTCGCTGACAAAGTCCTTCGGGTTCTTGTGCTTGTAGTCGATGACGACCGCCTGGCCATGGGCATCAACGTCCACGCGGTCGATCGTGCCCGTGAGATGGGCGCCGGCATACTCAACGATGTCGCCTTGCCGCCCGAAGCTCCACTCAAAGAACCGCGGCTCGAAGCCCCCGAAGAGCCCTGCCTCGTAGTCGATCTCGGAGAGGAGATCGTGGCGCAGGGTGCGCATCAGACCCTCGTCCTCGGCCGAATGGGGAACGAGTGCCTGGTTGGATGGTCTTCTTCCCCGCAAGATGAGCTGGTCGAGACGGGCCTCCTCGAACTTCTCGCTCAGGACCTGATGGGCATGGTCAACGGACGCGGCATCTGACATGGTCGCACGAGAGCCCGGAATACGGACGCTGGGATCAATCTCTGGGTCGAGCGTCTCGAGGCCCGTCTCCCTCAGAGCCGCTACGGCCTCGTCGAGAAGGGCGCGATGCGTCATCTCGAGCACGCGGTGCGCGAACGTGCCCATCTCCATGCCAGAGAAGCCCGCGTCCACGTTGCCGAGCCCAAGACGTCGCAGGCTGAACCACTTGTAGGGACACTCGAGGTATGACTCGAGCTGCGAGGCGGAGAGGAGCGGCCGACCGTCAGTGAGGTCGGCGCGTCCCTCGGGTGGAACGAGGATGAGATTGCGGACGGAGGGGCTCACGGACCCTGCCGGCGAACGCGTCTCGCTCTTGACGGGTCGTGGCACAGCGCCCGCGTCGAAGGCGTTCTCCACCGCGAGGTCCTCGCCGCGGTCTTGCACCGGCATGCCAATACCAGCGGCATCCATGTCGGAGTCGAGGCCGTAGCAGGCCATGACCTCGGTGAGCATGACCGAGGGATAGGCCTGCTTGGCCGAGGCACCCACGAGCGTGCGCTCGAGCGTCAGCCGTCTTCGTGCGACGGACGCGAGCGAGGCAAACGCCGCGCGCGCCTCGTCGAGCGGACTTGCGTCGGCCTCGACGCCGAGGATGGCGAGCATCGCCGAGAGCACATCGTCGCCATTGCCCACGGGCGACTCCTCGGAGGTCTGGTTGCAGCACACGACGGCGTCCGCCGAGAGGGGCTCGAGGGAGGAGGCGAGCCCCGCGGGGAGCATCTCCACCTCGCAGGTGGCGCCCTCGCAGGAGACGCTCGGACGCACGACGAGGTTCACCTCCTCAAACGCATGGTTGGCAAGCGAGACGAGCGTCTTGAGGTCGCAGCACTGCTCCGTGGCAGGGTCGGCGGTAAGCCCGAGCTCCTTGAGCGTGCCCGCCACGTTGAGCACGCCTCCAAGCACGCCCATCGCGAGTGAGTCCGCGAGCGCATCGAGCGGACGCTCCGCAGAGAACACCACGTTGCCGCTGCCGTCGAAGACAATGTCTTCCAGCCTCGGAGTCCCGTCGCAGACGACATAGGGTGCCAGCAGCTTGGATGCGGCCGAGCCGATGCGACCACGGAGGAGCTCGCGTGTTGCCTGGGCCACCTGCGGCGACGTGGTCCTCCCGTTCTGGAGCGCATCGAGCACGTCGCGGGGCGAAAGCAGGCGGTTGCCGCGCCATGCGGCATCGAGCTGCTGGGCGCGGTCCGTGGGAACGTGGGCTATGTCCGAGAGGAGAAAATCCATGAGGCTGCGCGGTGGCCACCAGCCCATGTCGCCGAGTGTGACGATCGCGCCCTTCTCGACGGCTTGAGGCTCGGGCCACGTGGAGGCGAGATCGGCGAGATGTGCCACCTCCGTCATGAACTCGGAGAACGCGCGCCCCGCCTCAAGCTTGGCGAGGGGGGACGAGACCTGCGCGCTCACGGACACTCCCCGCTCGCGTAGCTTGGGCGCAAGCTCACGCCACGCTCGTCCGGCATCGGACACGGCAACGACCACGCGTCGCGCCCCGCCTGAGGCGAGCTCCGCCACGTGCTGCGCCACGAGCTCGGCCTCAGCGAGAGGTCCGGCCGGATGCAGAAGCGATACCGCACCTTCGGCATGGGTCGTTCCCTCCTCACCGGAGAAGAGCTGCATGAGCATAGAGGAGAGCTCGGGACTTCTCAACCCGGGCCGTGAGACGCGCGCCTCCTCTTCGGAGGACGTCTACGCCGAGGGGCCCTTGCCGACCCCATGACCTGCGCCAGCATGCGCTCGCGAACGCTGGCCGCCTGGGGGTTGCCCGAAGTGCTTACGAGGGTGACTTCCGTAAGTCGGGAGAGGTCTGCCAGGAGCTCACGCTGGACGCGCGGCATGCCGGGAAAGCCCGCGATCACGAATGCGGGAAGCACGACCGCACCCTGGGCGAGACGCGCCACGATTCTTTCCATGGCCTCGCTTTCCTCGACGTAGCCCCTTTGATGGATGAGGTCTGCGTAGCGTCCGACGAGCCTCACGGCGGCGAGCTCGGCCGTCGTGAGGTGTGGGGTGGAGGGGACGACGTGGTCGATCTCTCCGGACAAATCGAGCGGAAGCCATGGGAGGGCGAGTCGTGCGAGAGACGAGAGCACGCGAGCAGTTCCGAGGTTGGCCTCCACTGTTGCGCGAACGTCTGCGGGTGCGGAGAGCAGCGTCTGCTCCATAGCGATGGAGCGAACGGTCCCCCCCCACCACATGGGTGCCATCGCCCCAGACCTCCCAGCGCTCGCTGACCCACGCAGCAGGCGTGGTGACGCTGACGCCAAGGGAGAGCCCATCCAGACCGGCGAGCACCTTCAAGGCCGAAAGTTGCACCGAGAAGCTTGGTACGAGGAGCACGACCCGCCCTTGGGCAGCGAGTGCGTCACGCAGGGCGCCCTCGACCGGCGTGGAGACGAATCTCTCGTCGTTGGTTCTCACGATGTGAAGCGACATACGGGCCTCCCGGCTCGACCTGGAATTCGTACTCCAACATCGTACCGCGGGCACCGGACACAAAGGGCGGCTGACGGCCTCTACACCTCACCGTCGAGTCGGCCGAGCACCGTGCGATACCCACCCCGCTCGCCGTTCAGACACTTGGAGACACGGCTTACCGTGGTGGACGAGGCGCCCGTTGCCTTCGAGACATCCACGTACGAGCGGCCCGCCCCCAGCATGGTGGCCACCTGGAGTCGCTGCGCGAGGTCGACTATCTCACGCGAGCTACAGAGGTCGAGAAGGAACGCCTGCGCCTCGTCGGGGGTCTCGATGAGACACATGGCCGCATAGAGCCTGTCCGTCTCGCTGGAGCCGATCTGGTTGTCGGTCATGTCTTCACTCCCCCATCGCATACGATGGGTCTACTTTAGCGCATTAAAGCTCGCCACACCGAGCTTCCAGACCGCGAGGGTCCCGATAACCCATGTCTGCCGCGTGGGGTATCATGCCCTTGCAGACTATGGAAGGAGCACGTCATGTCATTTTTCGGAAGCTGGTTCATCACGGCGATCGCCACCGCGGCCGCCATCTGGCTCGTTCCCGGCATCGAAGCCGTGGGAGGCACCTGGGCTGGCCCCATCTTCTGCGCGCTTGCACTCGCCTTCGTCAACGCCGTCGTCAAGCCTGTGATGACGGTCCTCTCGATTCCCATCACCATTCTCACGCTGGGCATCTTCTATCTCGTGGTCAACGCCCTCATGCTTGAGCTGGCAAGCTGGCTCTCGAGAAACATCTTCCACGCCGGAATCTCGATCGACTCGTTTGGTGCGGCCTTCCTGGGCGCGATCGTCATCTCCATCGTGAGTGCCATTCTCGGCGCGGTCTTTCACTGATAACCGATCAACGGCACACGAGCCACGGGCCGCGGTCCATGCCAGGACTGCGGCCCGTTTTCACATGCATGGCACTTGTGCGCGGCGCCTACGCCATGATCTTGCGGAAGAGCCCCATGACGGTCGCATGGTCCGCGTCACGCGGGTTGCCCGGGTAGCAGGCGTCCGCGAGGGCGTCGGTGGCCAGCTGGTCGAGGTCCTCCTCCACGAGCCCGTCGCAGGTCTTGGGGATGTCGACGTCCTCGGAGAGCTGCTTCACGGCGGCGATGGCGGCGTCCGCGGCCTCCGCGTCGGTCATCCCCGCGGTGTCCACGCCCATGGCGACGGCGACCTCGGCGAGGCGCTTGGTCACGACGGGCTTGTTGAACTCCATGGCGATGGGGAGGAGCATCGCGCATGCGACGCCGTGCGGCGTGTCGTAGTGCGCGGAGAGCGTGTGCGCCATCGAGTGGTCGATGCCGAGGCCCACGTTCGAGAAGCCCATCCCGGCGACGTACTGGCCGAGGGCCATGCCCTCGCGGCCGCTCGCCGGCCTGCCCGACCTCGCCTCGGCGACCGCGTCGCGGAGGTTGGCCGAGATGAGCTGGATGGCCTTGTAGTGGAACATGTCGGAGAGCTCCCAGGCGCCGCGGGTGGTGTAGCCCTCGATGGCGTGGGTGAGGGCGTCCATCCCCGTTGCCGCGGTGAGTCCCGCGGGCATGGAGGCCATCATGTCGGGGTCGACGACGGCGACGTCGGGGATGTCGTTCGTGTCGACGCACACGAACTTGCGGACCCTCTCGGGGTCGGTGATGACGTAGTTGATCGTGACCTCGGCCGCGGTTCCGGCGGTGGTGGGCACGGCGATGGTGAAGGTGGCGTGGTTCTTCGTGTCGGCGACGCCCTCGAGGCTCACCACGTCGGCGAACTCGGGGTTCTCGACGATGACGTCGATCGCCTTCGCGGTGTCCATGGACGAGCCGCCACCGATGGCGACGATCATGTCGGCACCAGATGCCTTGAAGGCGGCGACGCCGTCCTGCACGTTCCTGATCGTGGGGTTGGGCTTGATCTCCGAGTAGAGGCTCCATGCGATGCCCGCCTCGTCGAGAAGGCTGGTCACCTTCGCGGTGACGCCGAACCTCACGAGGTCGGGGTCAGAGCAGACGAACGCCTTCCTGTAGCCGCGGCGGGAGATCTCACCGGGGATCTCGCGGATGGCGCCCGAGCCGTGATACGAGATGTTGTTGAGAACGAAGCGGTTTGCCATGGTTCCTCCAAATTGTTGTCCAGACACGCCGAATGCTGGAATCGTCAATGTTTATTCCCGATAACGGCCCTGGCATTCCGTCAATCTGCCCCATGGCAAGGCGCATCACGCCCAGGCGTTAGCCATACGTTGCAGATAACGACATTACTTACGTGAACGGCGCGTAAGTAATGTCGTTATCTGCAACGTATGGCTAACGCACGTCGCCGGCGACAGCCCGACTCGCGCTACAGCGCGCGCAACGCGTCGACGAGGGCGGTCTTGTCGGCCGTGCGTGCGTCCTTCGTCTTGATCACACGAGCGGGCACGCCGGCCACGACCGCTTGGGCGGGCACGTCCTCGATCACCACGGCGCCCGCCGCCACCACAGCCCCGCGCCCCACGTGACAGCCCTCGATCACCACGGCGTTGGCACCGATCATGACGTCGTCCTCGATCACCACGGGCGTGGCGCTGGCGGGCTCCACCACGCCGGCGAGCACCGCACCGGCGCCCACGTGGCAGCGTCTGCCCACGATGGCACGACCGCCGAGAATGGCACCCATGTCAATCATGGTGCCCTCGCCCACGACGGCGCCGATGTTGATCACGGCGCCCATCATGATCACGGCGTTGTCGCCGATCTCGACCTTCTCCCGGATGATGGCACCGGGCTCGATGCGTGCGTTCACGCCCTTGGTGTCGAGAAGGGGCACACCGGAGTTGCGGCGGTCCGCCTCCACGACATAGTCCTCGATGACCCCTGCGTTAGCCTCGAGCACGGGCCCGACCTCGGCCCAGTCGCCAAAGACGATCTTGTCACCCGCACCAAACACGCGTGAGTCGGGTCCGTAGTCGACCTCGGCTCCCTCGTGCTCGCGAACGTACACCTTGACCAGGGTCTTCTTGGGTGCCGAGGCGATGTAGTCGATAATATCCTGTGCCTCCATGTCATGTCCTTCCGTTTCGTGGGGACCTTCCGGCGTGACCTGTCCTACTCGCCGAACATGAGCTCGTCAAAGGTTGTAGAAGCCTGGCTCGCAATCGAGGAGACGCTTGGCCGCGGCCACTGCGCCGCTCGCGAAGATCTTGCGGCTCGTGGCCCTGTGCGTGAGGCAGACCTCCTCGTCGGTGCCAAAGAAGTGCAGCTCATGCGTGCCAGCCTCGGTGCCACCCCGCAGGCTGTGCATGCCGATCTCGCGAGACGGGCGCGCGCCCACCATGCCCTCGCGGCCGCACGTCACAGTGCACTCGCCCTTGGGGTCCACGGCGGATACCAGCATCCTGGCGGTGCCGGAGGGGGCATCCGCCTTCTGGTTGTGGTGCGTCTCGACGACCTCCACGTCCCAGCCCTCAAGAGCCGCGGCCGCCTCGGCGGCCAAACGCCGCAGCACCGCCACGCCCAGGGAGTAGTTGGCCGAGTGAATCACCGGAGCAAACTCGCCGAGTGCCCGAATACGCCCCAGCTCAGACTCATCAAAGCCCGTGGTGCCCGAGACGAGCGCCGCATGGGTTCGTCTCACGTAGGCCTCCACGTGCGGAAGCGACGCCCTGTTGGAGAAGTCGATCGCGAGGGCGGCCGCGGGAGCCCTCTCGTCGATGTCATCGGCATGCGTGACGTCGTAGACCCCCGCGACCTCGAAGCCACCGTCGGCATCCAAGGCCTCGCGGACGAGGGTGCCCATGCGACCCCCGCCGATGAGAACGACGCTAGTCAATGAGACCAGCCCCCCTCATGGCCGCGGTGAGCGTGGCATCGTTCTTCTCGCCCATCTTCCAGAGCGGCTGGCGATACGCCTCCTCGATCATGCCCATCTTGGCGAGAGCCGCCTTGACGGGAATGGGGTTGACCTCGCAGAAGAGTGCGTGGATGAGGTCGAGGTTGTCGAGCTGCGTCCGTCGGGCGGCCCTCGACGTTACCAGCGAGGTAATCGACGCACATCTGGTGCACCGTTGCCGGAGCGACGTCGGCCCACACGGAGATCACGCCCCGTCCGCCGAGCGACATGATGGGAACCACCATGTCATCGTTTCCCGAGAGCATGCGGAAGTCGTCGGAGAGGTAGCGGGCGACGCTGGCGGCGTAGGAGATGTTGCCCGACGCCTCCTTGATACCCCAGGCGTTGGGGTGGGTGGCCAGGCGCGCCACGTTGGCGACCGAGATGGAGCATCCCGTGCGACCGGGGATGTTGTAGAGCACGCAGGGCACGTCCACACGGTCGAGCACGTACCTGAAGTGCTGGTAGATACCCTCATCGTTAGATTTGTTATAGTACGGCGTGATGAGCAGCAGACCGTCTGCGCCCATCTTGACGAGACCCTCGGACTTGCGCATGGACTCGGCGGTGGAGTTGGAGCCCGAGCCGCCGATCACGGGGATGCGACCGGCCACGCGGTCCACGACGAACTTGCATACGGCGAGGTCCTCCTCGTCGGTCATCGTGGACGACTCGCCCGTGGTTCCGAGCACAAGGATGCCGTCGGTGCCGTTCTGCAGATGAAAGTCCACGAGACGCCCGAGCGCCCCGAAGTCCACCGAACCGTCCGCCGAGAACGGTGTGACGAGCGCGACGATCGATCCGGTGAGGTTGTTCATGTCCATGGTCTTCTGCCCTTTCTCCCTGTGGGGACCTATGTGCACGCTGGTTCTACGGCGCCCGGGGGCACCTACGACTTGAGACGTTCGTACGCCGAGACAAACTCCTCGTCCACGTCGAGCGTGGCGAGGTAGTCATCGATCGTCTCGGCGCGACGCATGAGCTCCACGGACCCGTCCTCGCGGAGAAGGACCTCGGCGGGGCGAAGCCTGCCGTTGTAGTTGTATCCCATGGCGCGTCCATGGGCACCCGTGTCGTGGATGTAGAGGAGGTCGCCGACGTGTACCTCCGGAAGCGCGCGATCGCGAGCGAACTGGTCGTTGTTCTCGCAGAGTCCGCCCACCACGCTGTAGGTGCGCCTGGCCGGCTCGTCCTCGCGACCCACCACGGACACGTGGTGGTAGGCGTCGTACATGGCCGGCCGCATGAGATCGGCGGCGCAGGCGTCCACGCCGAGGTAGTCCCTGTACGTGACCTTCTCGTGGAGCACGCGCGTGACGAGCGCACCCGCGGGGGCCATCACCCAGCGCCCGAGCTCGGTGCATACGTCCACGTCGCCCATGCCTGCGGGAACGAGCACCTCCTCGTAGGCAGCGCGCACGGCCTCGCCGATGACCGCGATGTCACAGGGCTCGTCCTCGGGACGATACGCCACGCCGATGCCACCCGAAAGGTCCACGAGCCCCACGCGTACGTCGAGTTCCGCATGGAGGCGCACCGCGAGCGAGAAGAGCATCCGTGCGAGACGTGGATAGTAGTCGTTGGTCTGCGTGTTGCTCGCAAGGAAGGCGTGAAGGCCGAACTCACGCACGCCTCGGTCGTGCAGAATCCTGAAGGCCTCCCACAGCTGCTCCTCGGTCATGCCGAACTTGGAGTCGGCGGGGTTGCCGATGATGCCGTTGGCCGACTCGAAGGTACCGCCGGGGTTGAGCCGACAGCAGACGGTGGCGGGCAGGCACCCGAGGCTGCGCTCGAGGCAGTCCACCATGTCGAGGCTGTCGAGGTTCACGATCGCCCCCATGCGATGGGCCATGCGGTAGGTCTCGTCGGGCGTGTCGCTTGAGGAGAGCATCACGCGACCGCCGCTCACGCCGCAGGCCTGCGCCATGACGAGCTCGGTGGAGGTGGCGCAGTCGCAGCCACAGCCCATGTCCGCGAGAAGGCGCAGGATCGCGGGCGTCGGCGTGGCCTTCACGGCAAAGTACTCGCAGAATCCCGGGTTCCAGGAGAAGGCGTCGTAAAGTGCCTGCACACGCGAACGAACAACAGACTCGTCATAGATCTGCAGCGGCGTGGGGTACTCTGCCACGACCCCCTCGAGCCTCTCCGCTGACGCGAACGGCGTCTTATCCATATGCGCCCCCAAACAAACATCGCCAGCAGGCGCGCGGCCTTACTGGCGACTTATGCGGGGCAGACCCGTAGCATCCCGGTAAGATAGCGCTCCTGCAGATTTCCGCAGACAGTCCCGCGCGTGTTCCCCGCGAGCCCACCACCGCGCCGCGCCCGGCAACGGAAGTTCGGCGGACCTTGCCTCCTCCTGGGTTCATCGCCTGCCGGCTCCCCCGAGAATCATCATGTCCGCTCCTCTATCAGCACGTACAAGCTACCATCGCGCACGAAATCGGACAAGCTTGCCCAGTGACACGAAACATGATGGCCACGTCATCTACACTAGAGCCAGCAGTCCGTCGAGATTTCAGGGGTAGATTCACATGGACGAGGCAACGAGGAGAACGGCACTCTCCTACGCGCACCGCTGTTACGAGGAGGAGCTCGAACTCCTCCGCACGCTCGCGAGAATCCCGGCGCCCTCGCGCCACGAGGGCAGGAGGGGACGCTTCGTCCGCGACTGGCTGCGCACCGCCGGCGCCGACGACGCGCACATCGACGAGGCCGGTAACGTCGTCTGCAGCATCGGCACGAAGGACCACGACGAGGTCGCCGTCTTCTGCGCCCATACCGACGTGGTCTTTCCCGACACCGAGGAGCTTCCGCTCACCGAGGAGGACGGCGTCATGCGCGCACCTGGCATCGGCGACGACACCGCCTGCCTCGCCGGCCTCATGCTCGCTGCGCGCTACCTGCTGCAGCATCCTGCCAAGCTCGACCGGGGCATCGTCATCGTTGCGAACAGCTGCGAGGAGGGGCTCGGGAACCTCGAGGGCACCAAGGCGCTCGTCGGCAGGCTCGGGCCGCGCGTGCGCGAGTTCACCTCCTTCGACACCTACTTCCCGCGCGTCATCCCGCGTGCGACGGGCTCGTATCGCTACCGCATCTCGTGCCATGCCCGAGGCGGGCACTCGTGGACAGACTTCGGAGAGCACAACGCCATCGTCGACCTCTGCTCGATCATCAACGACCTCTATGCGCTCGAGCTGCCCACTCGCGAGCGCACCACCATGAACGTCGGGACCATCAGGGGCGGCACCACGGTCAATTCCATCGCACAGGACGCGAGCGCCCTCTTCGAGTTCCGCTCGACGAGCGGCGACTGCCTCGACGAGATGGCGGACAAGCTCCGCGCCGTGATCGCATGCCACAAGAGGGATGGGGCATGCGTCGGGCTCGAGGTAATCGGCGTGCGTCCCGGAAACGGCGACGTGAATGCCGAGGAGCTCGGAAGCCTCACCGCCCGGAGCGACGATGCCGTGCGAACCTTCCTCGGCTCCGAGCCCGAGCACGTGGCGTCATCCACCGACGCAAACGTTCCCCTCTCGCTCGGCATCCCCGCCAACACCATCGGCACGGTGTCTGGCGGAGGCGCCCACACCCGCGAGGAGTGGATCGACGAGAGCAGCCTCGTGCCGGGACTCGCCGTCACGCTGTCTCTCCTTCTCGCCCATCGCGTGATCGCGAAGTAGCGGCTGGCCGCCAATGGCAGCCTACCCCTGCGCATTCGCTTCGTCGTAGGCGTCGACGCACTCCATCACACGGAGAAGCATTGTCACGAGAGCGTCCATCTCGCCGTCCGAGAGACCGGCAAAGAGTCGCCCTGCCTCCGCCACCACGAGCGGTTCGCTCTCGGCGAGGAAGTTCTCGGCCTTTGGCGTGAGACGCACGTCAAGAGCGCGGGCGTCGGTCTTAGATCGGCTCGTCGCGAGAAGGCCCCCTCGCTCGAGAGGGGCGATCATCTTGCGAACGTTCTGGCGAGACGTGCCGACGAACTCAGCGACCTCGCGCACGTTTTTCTCGCCCGGCTCCATCCTCGAGATCATCGTGAGGAGAAACCACTGTCTGAACGTGACGTCACCCAGGATGTCCTCGCCAAAGCTTGCCAGCCTGTTCGAGAGGAGCGAGATGGCTCCCATCGCAAACTCTTCCCTGCCGGTGCGTGCCATGAGACCCCCAGATATGCAATAAGCTGCCTAAAATCACTTTAGGCAATTAGTTGCATATAGTCAATGACGAGGTCAGGACATGCACAAGACTTCCTGCGCGGAAGAGGGCAAAGGGCCCTACGCATGCACGTGGTGAGCTGGATTGTCTGGGAGATTGCAAAGGACACGTGGCCCTCATGTCCTGCTCCACCCCTCGGCATATGCCGAAAGCAAGAGGGCGATGCCCTGTCGAGGCATAAAAAAGGGACCCGTAGGTCCCGCGAGACGGCTCATGTGCGCTGGGCGCGTCGCCGCAGCTTGGCGCGGTAGTACCGCGTTACGCTGCCTTGACGCACTTGACCAGCAAGTGAGCGTCGGCGTGGTGCCTCTCGTGGGATGCGAACCACTTGTCGACGTCATTGAAGAGAATCTTCTTGCTGTCGGCACAGAACTCACGCTTGTGCTCGTCAAACATGGCTGAGTACACGCCACTGACAAACCAGCCGTTGCTGCAGGCGTCAAAGACACGCCTCTGGCCTGAGTTCATTTCCTTGATCTTCATCTTTTTCCTCCCTTCTAGTAAATCGTTTTTCTTTCGGATGCTTTGTAGTATACCCCTGTTCGCTGGAAACGTTTGTAAAGGCTCTGTTTCTTCCGCCACACCATAATGTACGTACACGACCTCCATATCTCATTCTGAAACCTATAACCTATCTGAGCTGCATGTATGAATAATACTGTTCCCCGGGACCTGGAAAATACACCTGTCACCTTTTCCAGCCTGGAAAAGGTGACAGGTGTATTTTCCAGGTCCCGGCACAAGCGTCGTCTCGTGCTGGATTAGTCTAGGAACGTAATCGCAGGCCTATACTATGGTCCTCGCAAGAATCGCGTATGACGGAGGAAGCATGAGTGAGACCACCATCGCCACTACGGTGACGCAGGACCAGGCCGTCCGCCTGAGCGATGACGGCACGGCAGTCACCATCATCGACCAGACGCTTCTCCCCAATAGGGTCGTGCATCTCGACCTCAGCGAGAGGCGGCAGATGTTCGACGCCATCAAGCTCCTCCAGGTGAGAGGCGCGCCCGCCATCGGCGTCTGCGCGGGCTACTGCTACTACGTGCTCGCCCGCCAGATGGCGGGAAGCGTCGCGGACCACGATGAATTCGTCTCTAGGATGGCCGCGGAGCGCGACTTCCTCACCTCCTCGCGTCCGACCGCGGTCAACCTGAGCTGGGCGCTCGACCGCATGCACGCCGTGGTCACCTCCAACCGCCACGTACCCCTCACCGGGATCGTCGACCTTCTCCACGACGAGGCGATCGCGATTCACAGCGAGGACCTCGCCATGTCCAAGGAGATATCTCGCCTGGGCGCAAGCCTGCTCCATGACGGCGACGGGGTCCTCACCCACTGCAACGCCGGTCCGCTCGCCTGCCTGGGCTACGGCACCGGCCAGGGGCCCCTCTTCTACGCACATGACCACGGCATGGACGTCCGCGTCTTCGCCGACGAGACCCGCCCGCTCCTCCAGGGTGCCCGCCTCACGAGCTACGAGCTCCAGCGCGCAGGCGTGGACGTCACGCTCATCTGCGACGACATGGCCTCCATCGTCATGAAGAACGGCTGGGTGCAGGCCTGCATGGTGGGCTGCGACCGCGTGGCCATGAACGGCGATGCCGCCAACAAGATCGGCACGTCGGGGGTGGCGATTCTCGCCAAGCACTACGGCATCCCCTTCTACGTGCTCGGGCCCACCTCCACGATCGATGCGCACGCCGCCACGGGGGCCGACATCAGGATCGAGCTGCGTGACCCCGACGAGATCAAGGAGATGTTCTACGCCGAGCCCAAGGCGCTCCCCGAGGTACGGTGCTACAACCCGTCCTTTGACGTGACCGACCACGAGCTCATAGCCGCCATCGTCACGGAGAGGGGCATCTGCCGGCCGCCCTTCGCCGAGAGCCTGGGCGCCCTGTTCGAATAACGCACCTCGTTTCTGCAGGTCTCCCCTCACGGGCTCTAGCCCCGTCACTGGTCGGATTTACGGTCATCGCGCCCGCAGCGCGACAGGCATCCAGAAAGGAAAGCCATCATGTTCGAGACCATCTCCGCATGCATCCGCTGCAACAAGGAGGACGTCGCCAAGGTCGTCCTCATGCCGGGAGACCCGCTCCGCGCGAAGTACATCGCCGAGAGCTACCTCGAGAGCCCCATCCTGTTCAACGACGTCCGCAACATGCTCGGCTACACGGGAACCTACAAGGGCAAGCGCGTCTCCGTCATGGGATCGGGCATGGGCATTCCCAGCATGTGTCTCTATGCCCATGAGCTCTACACGCAGATCGGCGTCGACGCCATCATCCGCGTGGGCTCCACGGGGGGTCTCGCCGAGGGCGTGCACGCCAAGGACATCGTGATCGCCATGAGCGCCGCCACCAACTCCGACATCGCCGGCCTCTACGACTCGCCCGTCAAGCTCGCACCCACGGCCGACTGGAGCATGCTCAGGGACGCCGTCGAGTCCGCCGACGAGATGGGCCTTCCGTACAAGGTGGGGCAGGTCGTCTCGTCCGACGTTTTCTACAACCCGCGTGAGGACGCGCCCGTCCGCTACAAGGACCTCGGCCTGCTCTGCGTGGAGATGGAGACGGCCGGTCTCTACATCGAGGCCCAGGCCTCGCACAAGAAGGCCGTGAGCATCCTCTCGGTCTCTGACACCTTCTTCACCGGGGAGTCCCTCTCCGCCGACGAACGCGAGCAGAGCTTCACCGACATGATGGAGCTGTCGCTCGAGACCGCCTGGAAGACGATCGACTAGCGTCGCAGCGCACGATCGGTTCGCAAGGCGGAGACCCCGTTCGACGGCATCCGGCAAGGCATGGTATGCTCTAAGTTAGTAACGACAAACTTATCTCGTACGCTGGAGCGCCATGTCTGGAGCATCACACGTCCTCGCCCTCTTCCCCGTCCTCGCGATCGCAGCGATCGCCCTTCTCGCCCGACGCATCGTCGCTCGGGACGGGCGCCCCTCCGGGCAGGCCATGCGTTGGTGCGCCGTCTTCGTCATCCTGCTCGTCGTCGTGGCGGGCTTTTCCGTAGCGGGCCTCTACGAGGGCGGCGTGCCCTCCATCCTGGGCTTCTCGATTGTCATGGTGGGCTGTGGGCTTGTCTCGCTCTCGCGCGAACGCATCACGGGATGGACTGCGTCCCTGCGGTGCGGGCCTGAGATAGGACGCGCCGTTCGTGACGCCCTCGCACTCGTCATCTCCGCCCTTTCGGCCTTTCTGGCCCTCGAGCTGCCGTGGAACGACGCGGTCGCTTCGATGGACCCAACCGGCGCGTCGCTCGAGTTCGCGATTATCCTCGCCTTCCTCCTGAGCGCGTACTTTCTCCTCCTCCGGCGCGGTCAGCTCGTCTCGGTCGCCGTGGCGGTCCTTGCCCTGGTGGGCATCGCCCAGCACTACGTGCTCGTCTTCAAGGGCACGGCGATCATGCCGACCGACCTCTATGCCATTGGAACGGCTGCGGCCGTGAGCGGCGGCTTCGTGTACACCCTGACGGGAGGCATCCTACGCGGGCTCGCCTTCGCGGGATGTGGCATCGCGCTGTCCTCGCTCATGGGCCCACTCCCCAGAGTCGCCGCTCCCGACCTCGCCCCCACGGGCGAGACGGACGCGCCGGGCAGGCCCGGCCTGCGTCGTCGCGGCTTTCTGCGCGGGGGCCGCAGACCTTGCGCTCGGCGTTGGCTTCGGAGCCCTGGGCAGATGGATCGCCACAGGCAAGAGCTACTACTGGACCTATGGCATCGGCATCGACTTCTTCTCGCCGATCACGACCTACAAGGCCGAGGGCTTCCTCCCCGGCTTTATCGCCGTGTCGCAGGACATGGCGATAAAGGAGCCCGACGGCTACGACGAGGCCGAGGCGGTCGCACTCGAAGATGCGCTTGCACGCTACAACGAGACGGACGCAATCACCCACGCGCGCTACGGCTTGGCGTCCACGCAGTTCTCGGACCTCAAGCCCTCCATTGTCTGCGTCATGAACGAGTCCTTCTCCGACCTTGGCGCCATCATGGGAAACCTCGACTGCGGCTACGAGGGACCGACGTACCTCAACTCCATCGACGACGCCGTCGCGCGCGGGCCGCTCTACGTCTCGGTCACGGGCGGTGGCACCTGCAACACCGAGTTCGAGTTCCTCACGGGCTACTCGATGGCCAACATCGGATCGAGCAAGTACCCCTACACCCTTTATGATCTCACCAACTGCGCGTCGCTTTCGGCGCAGCTTGCGGAGGCTGGCTACACGACCACGGCCATGCACTCCAACCTTGCAAAGAACTGGGAGCGCGATGAGGTCTACGGGCACTTCGGGTTCCAGACCTTCCTCACCATAGACGACTTCGCAGGTGCGCCGACCTTCCACAACGGCGTGACCGACGGCGCCACCTATGACCGCATCCTCGAGATTCTCGAGAACGACGCGGAGCCGCAGTTCGTGTTCGACGTGACCATGCAAAACCACGGCGGCTACACCGTGGGCAACATTTCCAACGGCTTTCTCACCGACTACGATGTGCCAGGCGTCTCCCGCGGGACGAACGCCGAGGTCAACGAGTACCTCTCGTGCATCAAGGCATCCGACTGCGACCTAGGCTTCTTCATCAATCGCCTGCGCGAGCTCGACCGTCCCGTCGTCCTGGTCTTCTTCGGCGACCACCAGCCGTCCATCTCGGCCACCCTCAACGATGCGCTCTACCCCTCCGACGCGGACGAGCTTGCCCACAAGCTGCGCATCTACCAGACCCAGTACTTCGTCTGGGCAAACTACGACGTGGCGGGGTGTGCGCAGGTGAGCGAACGGGTGCCGACAAGCGCCAACTACCTCCAGTCGATCCTCATGGAGCAGGTGGGTGCGCCGCTCACCGTAAGCCAGCAGGCACACCTGGGCGCGCGCCGGAACATGCCCGCCCTCAACCTGCTTGGTTACATGGGCGCCGACGGCACGTGGTACGGACGGGGAACCACCGACAACGGCGTCTGGCCGGTCTACGACGAGCTCAGCAGGATTGAGTACCTCGAGTTCGGCTCGAAGGTGCAGTAGACCTGAGGCCGACAACCACGGCGGCCACCGCAAGCGCAGGAGCGAGCACCCAGTAGACCATCACGAGCTCAGACGTGGTGCCATAAATCTCGAGCACGCCCGCCATGCAGAAGCCAAGCGACAGCGTGAGCACCGCGCAGGCCCATAGGCGACGCGACGCAGCAGGCGGCTCCCTCCTCGCGATCGCGAGGACCAGCGCCGGGACCGTCCCCATCACGAGCGGCACGGCAAAGAGGAACACCATGAAGTTGGAGTAGACGCCATGCGAGAGACACTCGTAGATCGCGGAGAAGCCCCCGCAGACCATGGCCGTGGCAGCATAGCGCACGGCTGCCGTGCGCACGTCGGACTCGCTATGCCGTGAGGTAGACAATGTCGCTCACGCTCCTCTCGGAGATCTTGTCGCCGTTCGTGGTGGGGTTGTTCACGACCTCGCCATCGTAGTAGAGCGTCGACGAACCGCCGCCGTCGAGGTTGTAGGCCGTCTCGCAGCCCAGCTGCTCACTCATGAACGTCGCCAGCTGATAGAGCGTGAGCCCCGCAGACTCGCTCGTCCGACCGTCGGAGACCACGAGCACGTAGTGCCCGTCCGAGACCTTGCCGATGGCCGTGCGCGGGTTGGACGTCATGGCCTGGTCGACCTCGGAATTGGCAGTCACCGTGATGGCGCTGCCGTCGATGAGGCCGGGACCGAACGAGAACACCTGCCACGCACCGGCGTCGAGCAGGTCCTCGGCTGTGACCGAACCCTCGGTCACGATGTCAAAGCTGCCGTCGGAATAGATCACGAGGTCCTCCTGGCTGCTCGACGCGGCCGTGTCACGGTAGAGGATGCCGTTGCGAATCACGTAACCGGAGTTTCGCGCACCGTAGAAGTCACCGTTGATGGCCACCGTCGCGTTGTTCTCCGTGGCCATCTCAGAGGTCGTCTCGGTGATGTTTCTGCCATAGGTTCCCTCGGCGAGCGCAGCCATGATGCTCGTGACGTCATCGGTGTAGATGTCGACCACATAGACGGAGGTGTTCTCGTAGCGCGTCGTGGAGACCGAGACGGAGGCCCCGGAATCGCTTGTCGACGTTGCTGTGGCGACCTTGTCCTCGTTGGTCGTCCCACTCGACGTGGAGCACGTCGTCTTTGCGGCCGTACCCACGGCGATGGCGGAGTATGTGCGCTGGATCACGAAGGTGTCGAGGGCCACGTAGGCGGTAAAGCAGAGGATGGCCACGACGTAGGTCAGCGTAAGCCACGGCCTGCGGGTGTTGCTTCTCGAGCTTCGAGCATGTCTGCCTGGCATTTCCTAGCATTCCCTTCCACGGAAGACGACCCTGTTCTGGACCACCCAGTTGACCACGAAGAGCGTGAGCTCCACGCAGAGCTTCGCGACGAGGGCCGGCACGCCGACGATGTCCACGAACAGCCAGAGAAGCAGCGTGTTCACCGCAAGGATCGACACGGCGAGCAGGGCGTAGCGCGGGGCGGTAGTCTCGACGCCCTCGTCGCTGCGAAACACGTAGCAGCGATTGAGATTGTAGTTGAGCGTCGCCGAGGCCACACGCGCAAGGACGTTGGCGACGATCACAGAGGCGGTGCCGACAGGTGCCAAAACCATGGCGAGCAAGCCAAAGAGTGCATAGTCGGCAAGAAAGCTCACGAAGGACGACCCGACGAACTTGAGGATGCCACGATAGATCAGAAACGAGTCGCGGACGGGATGAAAGTGCGAGCGCTCGTTTCCGTTCTCGTAGATGGTCTGGATGGGTACCTCGGCAATGTCCACGGAATCCCCCGCACAGGCGAGCAGGACGTTCATCTCGTACTCGTAGCGCTCTCCGCCAACCTCAAGGAAGGTGGAGATGAGACCCGCGGAGAAGGCGCGAAGGCCCGTCTGCGTGTCACTCACGTACCTTCCGGAGGCGACCTTGAAGACGAGCCTGGTGATGAGGTTTCCCATGCGGCTGCGCAGTGGGATGCCTTCTCCCTCGAAGCTGCGACAGCCGAGGATAAGCGCCGACGGGTTCTCCTCCGCCGCCCGTGCACAGCGCTCGGCGTCCAGGGCGGCGTGCTGGCCGTCTCCATCGACCGTCACCACGACGGTGTCGGCCGGGTAGTGCTCCTGGATGTACTTGAGACCCACCTTGAGCGCGGTTCCCTTGCCGCAGTTGTTGGCGTACGAGATGACCGTCGTGTCAGGAGGCGCGAGGTCGAAGAGCGGTCGGTATCCCATGCCGCTGCCATCGTCCACGACGACCTCGCCCATGCCGAGGGCAGAGAGGGCCTCCAGCACCTCGAGAAGGTGGGAGTCGGGCTGATACGAGGGAATGAGGGCTACGGTCCTGGTCATGGCTTCTCCCTTCGCCTGCTTACAGCACTAGCCTATGAAGGGGGACTTAAAATCGGCTTAACGGCAGGACCGCATGAGACAAGTTGCACAACGATGCAAGTCATGACAGGTTGTTGAACGGTTCCTGACAGCCACGAAGGCCGTGAAAACGTCTACCCTGAGAGGGTCGTTCGCATCCAGGAGGTCCGCTCATGAGAGTAAAGAGGCTCACGACGCTCGCTGCCGTGGTCGCTATGGTCGCCGTGGTCGTCTCGCTCGCGGCCTGCGGACAGGACGCATCCGTCACGAGCGTTGACTGCGGCCAAGGCGAGGTGGACCAGGTCTCCATCAGGCCCTACAAGGCCGATGACGAGCCAACGGTCGCAATCGGCATCCCAAGCTGGATCACGCAGACGCAGTACGGCGCATTCGAGGACGGAAGTGCCGACGAGCAGGTCTCGTGCTCGGCAGATGACATCGGAGTCCTCTACGAATACGTCAGCGATGACCCCGAGTCGTTCGTGAGCTACTACCTCGACGAGGGAAACCTCCAGCAGCTGCACCTCTTCGCGGACAGGTACACCAACATCCAGTTTGGTACCGTGCAGCACCACGACGTGAACGGCACCAACGTGGTCTGGAGCTGGTATTCCTATGATGACGAGTACGGCCGCGCCAACGTCTACTACGTCTCCGCCGCTGCCGTCGACGACGGGTACTGCCTCGAGGTGACCGTCTCGCAGATCAAGCTCGACAAGAACGCCGAGGTCAGCATCGACGAGTCCACCCTGTGGGATGTTTGGAGCCAGGTCTTCCTCGAAAAGGGCTAGATGCAGGGCCGAGAGCCACCGAGACCTTGGATATGCCATCGCGCTCGGAAGCAGGCCTCAAAAACGAACGAATCAGCATACCCAAGGCCGAGGGTTAGGCCTTGCCAAAGAAGCCGAGGACGATGGCGCCGGGGCCCGCGTGCGTACCGATGGTGGCCCCCATCGTGCAGACCGGCACCTCCTCCACGTGATCGCGCCAGATGTCCATGGAGTCGTGCACGTACTTGCCGAGAAGCGCGTCGGAGATGCCCGAATAGCCCACGAGGACGGGCATGGAGAAGTCGATGCCGCCCGCACGCGCGACCTGTTCGGTGAGGAGGTTGCGCCCGTTCTTCGAGCCGCGCGCCTTGCCCACCAGCGCGATGCGACCATCCTCCGCCGTGACGACGGGCTTGATGGAAAGCATCGACCCGATGCCTGCCTCGGCGCCCGATATGCGGCCGCCCCGGCGGAGGAACTCGAGCGTGTCGAGAAGTGCGATCACGTGCGCGTCGTTCTTGCGACGGTCGAGCTCGGCGGCTATCGCCGCAGCGTCCATGCCCGCGTCCGCCAGACGAAGGGCGTAGTCCACGATGATGTGCTCCGCCGCGCTCGCGGTGCGCGAGTCCACCACGTGCACACGGTCGCCGAAGGGCTCGGCGGCCGTGATGGCGCTCTGGTGGGTTCCGGAGAACTCCGCCGAGAGCGTGATGGCAACGACCTCGTCGCCTGCCTCGGTGGCCTCGCGAAAGGCCCGTTCGAAGGCATAGGGGGTCACCTGGCTCGTCTTGGGAAGCTCGTCGGACTCGACGAGCATCTCGTAGAAGCGCTCGTGGGAGAGGTCGATGCCATCCTCGTAGGTGACGTTACCAAAGGTGATGCCCAGCGGGAGGACGACAAGCCCCTCGCGGTCGGAACGCTCGTAGTCCGAGCCAGAGTCACAGATGATGCGGACGCCCATCACGCCTCGCCGCCCTTCTCGCCAATGCGATCGAGATTTTTGCGAATCGTTCGAAGTGCACGGTACATGGCATCGCGGTCCGCGTCGGAGACGCCCGCGGAGGCAACCTCCATCACGTCATCGATGACCTGGTTCACCTCTGCCGTTACGCAAGCCCCCTTGTCGGTGAGCACGATCGGGGCACGATAGCGAGAGGCACCGGCAACCTGGCGCGTCTCGACGAATCCACCGTCCTCGAGCCACGACACCGTGCGTGACACAGCGGCGCGATCGACCTCCGCAAGACGTGCGAGCGTGGCGGAGGGCAGGCCCTCGGGCGCGCGCTCCAGGTAGTAGAGACACATGACGTCCGTGCCGCGCAGGCCAAAGCGCTGCATCTCGTTGCTCTTGATGCGCTGGATGTTCTTGCCTATCGCCCCGATCGTCACCACGAATTCCTCGAACCTCGTGCTCATGCCATCCCCCGTCGTCATCGTAACTTGTTGACTTATCAACATTATGACGCTTATTGTTGAGCTGTCAACAAGTTACGCGCATCTCCACGAAACGCGGGCGAGTGCGGACCCGTATACAAAAAGGAGCCGCCGAGAAACCCCGACGACTCCCCCGTCCGTAAAGGCGCACGTCTCGCCTACAGATCTCCCTGCTTGAGCACCTTGAATCCCGCGGCCTCGAGCATGAAGGTCGCCTCGGCGTTTTCTGCCTCCCCGTGAATCTTGAAGACGTCGGCCGCGAGACCGCCCTCGGTGGAGAAGCAGTAGCCGTACTCGATGTTGAGATTGAGATCGTCGAGAACGGCGATCATGTTGGCCAGGCCACCGGGCTCGTTGGGAATCTGGATGGCCGAGACCTTGGAGATGTTGGAGCGAAAGTCAGCCTCGTCAAGGGCCGCCTTGGCCTTGTCGGGATCGTCGCAGATGATGCGCACGAGGCCGTAGTCGGCCGACTCGGTGATGGTGAGGGCGTGCATGTTAACCCCGGAATCACCGAGCGTGCGACAGAGCGCCGAGAGACGCCCCTTCTGGTTCTCGAGAAAGACGGTGTTCTGCCTGATCATTACCTGATCCCCTCCCTGGTGTCGATAACGCGCCTTGCCTTGCCCTCGCTGCGCGGGATGCTCTTGGGCTCCACGAGCTTGACCCTCACTCCCACGGAAAGAGCCGCCTTCATAGCCGCCTGCATCCTCTTCTGCAGATTCTCGATGCCGATCATGTCATCGATGTCAAAGCCGGGATTGACCTCCGCCTTGAGCGTGACGATGTCAAGCGAGCGATGGTCGGTGCCGACCTCGATCTGGTACCAGCTCGAGACCTGCGAGAACGTCTTCATGACGTCCTCGATCTGGCTCGGGAACACGTTGACGCCGCGAATGATGAGCATGTCGTCGGTACGGCCGTGCAGGCGGTCGATGCGCCGATGCGTGCGGCCGCAGGCACACTCGCCCGGAACGATGCGCGTGATGTCGCGGGTGCGGTAGCGCACGACGGGACTCGCCTCTCGATCGACCGTGGTGATCACGAGCTCTCCCCACTCGCCGTCGGGCAGGGCCTCGCCCGTGCTCGGATCGATGATCTCGGCGATGAAGTGGTCCTCGGCGAGATGCAGGCCGTTCTGCTCCATGCACTCGATGGCCACGCCCGGCCCCATGGTCTCGGTGAGCCCGTAGACGTCGAGCACCTTGTAGTTGAGCTTGCGTTCGAGCTCGGCGCGGAAGTTGTCCGAGAAGGGCTCGGCACCGTGGATGCCCGCCCTCAGGTGGAAGTCGCGAGCGGGATCCACGCCCATCTCGATGGCGGTGTCGGCGATGTGCATCGCATAGCTCGGCGTGCAGCAGATGATGGTGGAACCCATCTCCTTGAGCACGCGAATCTGACGCTCGGTGTTGCCCGCGCTCATGGGAATGGTGGTGCAGCCGGCGGAGATGCAGCCGTAGTGGGCGCCGAGACCACCCGTAAAGAGACCGTAGCCGTAGCACACGTGGCAGATGTCGTCGGAGCCACCGTCGGCGTACTCGATGCCGCGGGCGAAGCACTCGCCCCAGATCTTGAGGTCATGATCGGTATAGGCGCCCACCGTGGCCACGCCCGTGGTGCCAGACGACATGTGGATCTCCCTGACGTCGCTCATCGGCACGGCGAGCATGCCATACGGATACGCATCACGGAGGTCCTGCTTGGAGACGAAGGGTGCCTTGCGCAGATCGTCGAGGGTCTTGACGGAGTAGGGGTCAAATCCCGCCTCGTCAAAGCTCCTCTTGTAGAACGGGATGTTCTCGTAGCAGGTCGCTACCGTTTTCTTGAGCCCGTCGAGCTGCATCTGCTCGATCTGCTCGTGGGGCATCCGAAGCGCTTCCTTCTGATCGGTCATGCGAATCCTTCCGTGCTGGCTGTGGACGCGGCATAGTGTAGCGTTGCGGAGCCCGACTGCCAACGGCTTTCGGACAAGTGCGGACATCCTCCTTCCTTGCCGCGCGATACAATCACGTCGCAGGGAACTCGTGAAGGGGGATCTCATGGAGACCAGCGCACGGGACACCATCACCACCGACGTCGTCATCGTCGGCGCGGGACCGGCGGGCATCTTCTGCGCCCTCGGCCTTCTCGGCAAGGGTGACGGGCGACGGATCACGATGGTCGAGCGGGGCCTGCCCATCGAGCGCCGAAGCTGTCTCAGGGAGCAGACCGGCAGATGCGCCCACTGCAACCCCTGTCGCATCACCACGGGGTTCTCGGGTGCCGGCGCCTTCTCGGATGGCAAGCTCTCGCTCTCTCACGAGGTGGGCGGCAACCTTCCCGACCTTATCGGGTCAGCGCTCGCCCAGGAGACGATCAACCGCGTGGACGAGATGTACCTGGGCTTTGACGCGGACGTGCGCGTGGAGGGCGTGGGTCATCCCGACAAGGTCGCCCAGATTCGTCGCGACGCCATACACGCCGGCCTCAAGCTCGTGGACTGTCCCATACGCCACCTGGGAACCGAACGCGCGCAGGAGCTCTACACCCGCATCGAGCACTATCTTAGAGACGCGGGCGTGCAGATGCTCTTCGAGACCGCATGTCACGACGTCATCGTCGAGGGCGAGACCTGCTCGGGCGTCGTCGTGAGCGATGCGAACGGCGAGCGACGCATCCTCGCCGCGGAGACGATCGTCGCCACGGGCAGACGTGGAGCCGACTGGTTCGACCATGTGTGCGACGAGCACGGCATCGGTCACACGGGTGGTCCCGTCGACGTGGGCGTGCGCGTCGAGGTGCGCAACGAGGTCATGGACGATGTCAACAACGTCCTCTACGAATCCAAGCTCATCGGCTACCCCGGCCCCTACAAGGACAAGGTGCGCACGTTCTGCCAGAACCCCGGCGGCTTCGTGAGCCAGGAGAACTACGACAACGGACTCGCCGTGGTCAACGGCTACTCGTACAAGGACCGCAAGAGCCCCAACACCAACCTCGCCGTGCTCTGCTCCCTCAACTTCCGCGAACCCTTCGACAAGCCCATCGCCTATGCCAAGAAGGTCGGCGAGATGACCAACATGCTTGGCGCGGGCCACATCCTCGTGCAGCGCTTCGGTGACGTGCTCGACGGAAAGCGCACCTGGCCCAAGGAGCTCCTGCGCTCGAACGTGGTGCCCACGCTGCCGGACGCCGAGGCAGGCGACATCACGGCGGCCATGCCCATGCGCCCCATGGTCGGCATCATCGAGTTCATGAAGGCCGTCGACGAGGTGGTGCCCGGCTTCGCCGCCGAGGAGACCCTGCTCTACGCCCCCGAGATCAAGTTCTACTCAAACCGCGTGAGAATGGACGAGCGTCTCGAGACCAACGTCGCGCACCTCCATTGCCTCGGCGACTCGTCCGGTTGGACGCGAGGCCTCATGATGGCCAGCGTGATGGGCCTTCTCATGGGCGAGCGCCTCGCAGACGAGGCCTAGTACCTCGCGCCTCGCCCATCGGGGATTATCACCGCCCGCCCAACAGTTTGGGTTGTTCCCGCCGGCTTGTGCGAGACTGTCCCCAGCCCCGTCACGTCTGGAGGCGGGAACGAGAGAGGATCCAGCATGCTCAGAATCGGCCTTCTCACCAGCGGCGGCGACTGCCAGGCCCTCAACGCCACCATGCGGGGCATCGTCAAGACCATCATGAACAACACTGCCGACGAGGTCGAGATCTACGGCTTTCTCGACGGTTACCAGGGCCTCATATACAATCGCTACGTCCAGCTCACCCCGCTGGACTTTGCCGGCTGCCTGTCTCGCGGCGGCACCATCCTCGGTACGAGCCGCACCCCGTTCAAGCTCCTCGACGTCCCCGAGGCCGACGGCGTCGTCAAGGTCCCCTCGATGAAGAAGAACTATCGAGACCTCAAGCTCGACTGCCTCTTCATGCTCGGCGGCAATGGCTCCACCAAGACGGCCAACCGTCTCCAGGAGGAGGGGCTCAACATCATCGCGCTACCCAAGACCATTGACAACGACACCTATGGCACCGACCTCACCTTCGGCTTCACGAGCGCCACCGATGTCGCGACTCGCTGCATCGATGACATCAAGACCACGGCCAGCTCGCATGGGCGCGTCTTCGTCATTGAGATCATGGGGCACAAGGTCGGCTGGATTCCCCTGTACGCAGGCGTCGCCGGCGGAGCCGACGTCGTCCTCATCCCCGAGATTCCCTATGAGATGGAAAACGTCATCAAAGCCATCGACAAGCGCGACGAGAACGGCGGCCGCTTCGCCATCATCGTCGTTGCCGAGGGAGCCATCTCCAAGGAGGAGGCGGCGATGCCCAAGAAGGACTACAAGAGGTTGGTTGCCGCTCGCGTCAAGCCCTCCGTTGCGTATGACATCGCCGAGGAGATCGCCGTGCGTACCAACCGCGAGGTTCGCGTCGCGGTCCCCGGTCACACCCAGCGCGGCGGCCAGCCAGACGCACAGGACCGAATCTTCGCCACCCAATGCGGTGTCGAGGCCGGCAAGGCCTGTCTCGACGGCGAGTTCGGCGTCATGATCGCCCAGCGTGACGGCAAGATGTGTCACGTCCCTCTCGAAGAGGTCGCCGGCAAGCTCAAGTTCGTCGATCCCGAGGGCGAGCTCGTGCGTGAGGCCAGGTTTCTCGGCATGAGCTTTGGCGACGAGTAACACCTGGACCAAACACGATCGGTCATGCGAGAACACCCTCGAGCACAGAGATGGCGAGCGGTGCGCTGACGCATTTGGATTGCGATGCTAGTTTTGAAAGCCACGCGGACGCGGGGAAGACGATCCTGGTGGGAGCTCCGGACTGGGGGGAACGATCTTGTTGGGTAGCATCTTCGGGCATCTGTTCGAGGTCACCGCAGGGTGGAGCGCCGAGGCCGTTTTCCTTCGACTCCTGCTCGCGACCATCGTAGGCACCGTCATCGGCCTCGAGCGCGAGTTCAAGAACAAGGGGGCAGGCATCAAGACGCACGTCCTCGTGTGCATTGGCGCCGCCATGTCCATGATCGTGTCTCAGTACGTCTACATGCAGTTTCCTGACGCTGCGGCGGATATGAACCGTCTTGGCGCCGGAGTCATCTCCGGCGTGGGCTTTCTCGGCGTGGGCACCATCATCGTCACCGGCAAGAACGAGGTGCGTGGTCTCACCACCGCTGCAGGACTCTGGGCATGCGCCTGCATCGGCCTGGCGGCAGGCATCGGCTACGTCGAAGGAACCATTCTCGCCCTTGTCTTCGTGCTCTTTACCTTCTTCGTGCTCTCACGCATCGACTCGTACCTGCACCACATCTCCAAGACCTTCGACCTCTACATCGAGTTCGAGGACCGCTCGGGCGTGAAGGAGTTCATCAAGAAGCTTCATCTCTGGGACTGCTCCTACAGCAACCTGCAGCTGAGCAAGGGCGAGGCGGGCGGCAGGGACCTCGCGGTCACGCTGTCCATCTCTCTGCCGAGCATCAATCGCAAGGACGCCTTCATCGATGCCGTCCAATCGCTGGACATCGTGAGCTTCTGTGAGGAGATCTAGACCGTCCGCCTCAAGGGCCTCATAGGGCGACGAGGATAAAATCTGGGTTACGACTCTCTCTTTAGACCCCGCCGGCGCGAAAAGCCGTGCACGCTATGGCACGTCCAAGAAAACGGGTGGTGCCATGCAGCCAGCCTGGCACCGCGGAAGGGGTCGGACCGTGTGCGAGCTCTTCGCAGTCAACGCAGGGCATCCCGTTGGCGTAAACAACTATCTGGTCGAGTTCTTTGACCACAGCCACGTTCATCGCGATGGCTGGGGCATCACCTGGCGCCGCGTCAGCGCCACCCCCGGCGAGGACCCGGTCTTCCTCCACCGCGAGCCCGTTCCCGCATACGAGTCCGTCTACATACCCAAGATGCTCGAGCATCCCGTCACGGCGAGCAGGCTCGAGGCCCACATCAGGTTCTCCACGGCGGGAAGACTCTGCGAGGAGAACTGCCACCCCTTTCGAGGCGAGGACATCTCGGGGCGGGACTGGACCCTCATCCACAACGGCATCCTTTTTAACGAGGGACTTCTCGCCAGCTACGACCTCAAGGAGGCCGGCGACACCGACAGCGAGCGCACCATGCTGTTCCTGCTCGACGTTCTCGACGAGGCGGCGCTGCGTTCGGGTACCCTCGACTTCGACACGACGTTTGCGGCCCTTTCGAGCGCCGTCGGCCAGATCTCCAACCTGAACAGGCTCAACCTCATCCTCGATGACGGCACCTACACCTACGTGCACACCAACACCTCCGAAGACACGCTCCACTATCGACAGCTCGCAGACGACGCGATCGTCATCTGCACGCAGCCGCTCGGCGGCGAGACGGAGCGCGGGCTCTGGCACCCGGTACCGCGCAACCGCCTCATCGCCTATCGCGACGGCAGAATCGTCCGCACGTCCAAGCCCCATGGCTACGTGTTCTGCGAGGCGCTTCTCGAGCTCCGCAAGGTCTACCCTGACATCACGCCACCCGCTGAAAAGGTCGCCGAGCACGCATGACGCCACGGATGGTGCAGATTCGCATGAGGCGTGCTAGTCTGGATGGCCCAGTCCACGAACACCAGAGGTCAAACCATGGAACTCTCCCAGGCACTTGAGCATGCGAAACGCGTTCGTCTTCCCCGGATTCCTCTCGGATGACGTCGCCCTCACCTCCGAGCGTCAGCGCAACGAGGATGCCATCCGCACGCTCTGGGACGCATGGATGGCGGCACCTGCGGGCGAGGAGCCCTTCTCGTTTGACCTGGTGCGCGGCCTTGCCGACCGCAACCGCACCGTATGCGACCTCTACGGTGCCGACCGCCTTCGCAACGAGTCAGCCCCGAACCTCGCGCGCAAGCTCTCGGACAACGACCTCATACGGGGCGTCGCCGTCCTGCAGCATCGTCCCACGAGCGAGGGTTGCGTCGATTGCGGGACCCACCCTCGACGGTCTCAACGTGGCCTACGTGGACGCACCGGTCTCTGGCACGGTGGTGGGCATCGACATCGAGACGACCGATCGCGACCCATCTCGCGGATACATCGTCAACGTTGGCCTCGCCTTCATGGAGCTCGCTCCCGGGGCCACGTCCTTCAACGCCTTCGCCGGCTTCTGCGGCCTTCCGTCCATGTACGGGGAGAAGGGCGTTCCGCTGGAGAGCATCCACCATATCACCTGGGCAAACGTCAAGGACCACAAGCCCTTCCGCGAGGATGCCAAGGTGCAGCGCGCGCTTCTCGCCGCACTTTCGGCCGTTCCCTTCATGGCACATAACGCCGCCTTCGAGGACTCATGGTTCATGCTGCACCTCAACGGCTACGCCGAGGCGCGCAAGGCCGGTACGATTCTGCCCATCGACACCCGCGACATCTGCCGTCGCGTCGACCCCGACACACGCGTCCTTCCCCATGAGTCGCGACCCGCCTCGCTCGAGAGCTGGGCACGCAGGCGCGGCACGCTCGCAAAAGACGAGAACGAGGTCCATCTGGGCCTCGATGACGTCGACCTCATGCTTCGCACCGTTCTCGCCGAGTTTTCCGAGAGGAACATGTTCGCCTAGCAGCTGGGAAAAGAACACATCTCGAACCGATTGTTCGGGGACGCAGGCACTAGGCTTCGTTTAAGCTTCTTTTCATGAATGATCGCGCATGCAGACCAAAAGCTCGCATGCGTCGTTCCGGAAGAGGTCGCATCTTGAGCCATTCGCGCAAGGACACAGACGGTGGACGCAGCCGTTCGCGCAGGCGAGAAGAGAACCCAACCGCACCTGCCACGAGGGGTGGCGGGAACGTCTCCTCTGGTGGCCAGGTGCTGCAGGTCGTGAGGGCGACCCTGATCCGCGTTGGCGGCATCATCACCACAGGGGCCCTGGCCTTCGTCACCTGGCTCAACCTGAAGCCTCTCTCACAGATGGGCCCACGCGAGCGGAGACGGCTTCGCGGACGGCTTCTCGAGTCGCTCGGCCCATCCGTTGCCATCCTCTTCCTCGAGGTCGTCTTCAAGGCCTCGACCACGGGCGGCTTTCTCCCCTCCTCCTTCTTCCTGCTGCTCTTCTCACTGAGCGTCGGCCTCGTCTGCTATCTTCTCTGCTCCCTCTTTCGCAACCGCAAGGTCAACTTCGTCATCAAGGAGGTCATCCTCCTCGCCTTTGGCGTGCTCTTCTGCGTGGAGTACTTCGTCTTCGTCGAGTTCAAGGTCTTCTACGACCTCAAGACCGTCATCGGCGGAGCCGGGGGCGTGGCCGGACAGTTCGGCGGTGACGTGGCAGGCCTGATCTTTAGCCCGTCAGGACTGCTTCACCTGCTCCTCTATCTCGCGCCCGCCATCCTCTATCCCCTCCTGGTCCTCCGGGGACGGGACCACGCGCATCGCGCCACGTCGCGCATGCGCGTCCTCGCGGCCATCGGCGCAGTCGTCGCCTACCTTCTCGCCATGCTCGCCGTCGCGATCTCGGGACCCTACGGGCTCACCTACTCGTCGCGCTACAGCTACCAGTCCTGCGTCACCAACTTTGGCCTGGTCACGGCCACGCGCAGGGACATCCAGAAGGGAATGGGCGTTGGCGGGTCGAGCTCGGGGATCGTGGCCGAGAAGACGGATGACTCCTCGGCCAGCACGACGACGGATCCAGCCGTCGTCGAGTACGGTGACAACGTCACCAGCATCGACTTTGACTCCCTCGACAAGTCCGATGACAAGCTGGCGGCCCTCGACGACTACGTCGCGTCGGTCACGCCCACCTCTAAAAACGAAATGACGGGCAAGTTCGCGGGCTACAACCTGATATTCATCTCTGCCGAGGCCTTCTCCGCCGAGGTCATCGACCCCACGCTCACGCCCACGCTCTACCGACTTGCCACGAAGGGCATCCAGTTCACCGACTACTACCAACCTGCGAGCGCGGGCACGACGGGCGGCGAGTGCAACAACCTCTTCGGGGTTCTCCCTGTCGAGGGCGGCCAGTCCATCCCCTACATGACCGATAACAACAACTACTTCACCATGGGTAGCACGCTCAACCGTCTTGGCTACAACGGCTGGGCCTTCCATGACAACGACTACACCTACTACAACCGCGACGTCACCCACAACGCCCTCGGCTACAACAACGGCTTCATGGGCATCGGCAACGGCATGGAGGAGTACGTCACCGACCAGTGGCCCCAGGACGACCTCGAGATGCTCCAGGGCACCTTCGACAACATCTACTGCGACCAGGAGCCCTTCGACATCTACTACATGTCCGTGTCGGGGCACTCGGTCTACTCCCAGTCCGACAACTCCATGAGCGCCAAGAACTGGGACGCCGTGGCCGACCTTCCCTACTCCGACACGGTCAAGGCCTACCTCGCAGCCCAGATAGAGCTCGACAAGGCGCTGGAGTACCTCGTCGGCGCACTCGAGGAGAAGGGCATGGCCGACCACACCTGCATCGTGATCAGCGCCGACCACTTCCCCTACGGCCTCGACGAGTCGGGCACGCTCGGCGACTATCCCAACCTCTCCGAGCTCTACGGGTACGACGTGACCACGCTCTTCGAGCGCGACCACAACCGGCTCATCCTCTGGAGTGGCAGCCTCGAGGATGAGGACCCCGTCGTCGTGAGCGACCCCGTGTGCAGCATCGACGTTTTGCCCACGCTGCTCAACCTCTTCGGCGCGGACTACGACTCGCGCCTGCTCCCTGGTCGCGACGTCTTCTCCGACTCCGCCGCGCTCGTCTTTGACACCTCCTACGACTGGAAGACAAACGCAGGCACCTACTATGCCTCTACGGGCGACTTCGTCCCCGCCGATGGCACGACCACGGTCTCGCAGGACTACATCGACAGGATTAATGCCATCGTCTCCAACAAGATGCAGCTCTGCTATGGCGTGGTGGACTGGGACTACTGGGGCCACGTCTACGGCGCGGCCGAGGACACCCAGACCGTGCACGACGCCAACCAGTCCACAGCAGCAGCTATAGCCGAGAAGGACAAGGAGCTCGAGGCGGAGACCCTGGACGGCGGGTCAGAGGACGGGTAGCGCACACTCGATAATGAATCCGCAGGCTAATGGGCTAGTAGGTTTCGATTCATGCCATTTATCAGCATCTTTTACGACTGGCCCTGATACTCAGAATCTTTCAGCGGAGAATGAGGCCAGCGTCTTCGGAGAAGAGTCGCATCAGCTCGTACGTCCTAGATGAATTCGTGACATCCCTTGAACGCGATGTCGTCGGAGTGCGTAAGTCCGTGGAAGAGTGCGCCGAGACGGCAGCTGCCGCAGAAATCCTTCTCGGTACTGTCAAGAATCTTTCGCAAAAAGAGTGAACATCCTAGGCGCGCCGTCGGCATTGATGTCGGTCCCCCCTCAGGCCTCCGATCTCTCCAATATGGACACGTCCAGGTAGCGTCTCGTTCCCCAGTCCGATTCGGCGACATACTTGCATCTGAACCGCACCCCAGAAGTTAGACCTGCAAAGTAAGGTCGACTTCTGGGGTGCGGTTCAATTCCGGGTGCCCATTCGCATGAGATTGATGGAAAAGTTACCGCAGCACCGCAGGAGATAGCCCGGTTGAGCTGCTTAGGCTCGCTCAGAAAAATGCCCGGGTTTCCGAATTCACACGTCACTGACATCATTACCTATAACGATCTGCTCAGTCGTATTGGCAGGATAGTCGACGCTACCAGTTGAGTTTCCTCTGTTCTCTATCCCAGACCCGAGTGCAAAGTCCTCACCGCTCCGGCCTCATCATTCCGTTGACTTTCCAAACACCATTGCGCTTGGTGAGAAGGATCAGGTAGATGTCGCCCTGAACCAGTTGAGGTGTGTTGGTGACCCAGGCATCCTCGACTTTCGGAAATACCTTTACTTGGGCGTACTCATTCCCTCCCTCATGCAAGACCCTAGACGAAAATCCAGGATACGCAATAGACAGCGCTACTTCCTGCGCGTCATGAAAGTCGCCCCAATCTGCCCAACGGTCTTCCCAGACAAGTTCATGAAGCAGCCCGATATCGAGTTCATCCGCACAGAGAGTCTGAAAGAAGCGTATGGCGACAAGAATGGCAACATTGTCGCCAGATGAATTTCGAGCAGCAATCGAAGCAATCTCCTTTTCATCCGCGTCACGCCCGAAAAAGTTCGACCAATAAGGAGAAGATGCGATTTCCTTCTTCTCATCAAAGGGATTGCCCCAGCACAGAGCTCCTGCCTTGATCTGGCCATCCGTAGACATCGGAGAATGGCCTTCGGATACCAGAAAATCAAATGTGCGATAAAGCAGATCTTCGCGTGCTATGACGAATGGGGCAGTGGCAAGCAGCTTCAGTTGTGGGGACAACGACAAGATCTGCTTCATCTTACCGATGTCAGCGTGCAGATACGATCCGTAGATAATCTTTTCCGCAATGTCATAGCTGCTGTTTAGCGACGTCCCATCCGGCAAAGACAGATCGATGGGCATCTCATTCAGATCGGCCAACCGTTCAATCAAGCTTAAAGCCTGGTCACGATTGACAATTTCGGCTTTGATTGCCGCCTGCAAAAGCTCTTTAAGGTTGACATTTTGACCGTAAGCGAAGAACTTTCGTTGAAGCATCAGCCTTACGTCAACAGCAATCGAGTCATCTTGCATTTGTGCAAGCGCCTTACTGACGCTTTTGACATCGCCGTGAAACCCACGAAGCGCATCGCTAAGCGGCAGTCCTTCAGCTATGGTGCGATAAGATTGAATGGCACTTAAGAAGGCTGGGATATTGATTGATGCCTCTTCGGGATGGACAGTTTTCTTCTTGGCCATCGGCCTTCCTCTCATTCGAAAAGCTTGCCTTAGCCGGTAAACGAATCGGTGAAATCTTCTCCCCCGCCGATCAGCTCAGTTGCGTTCTTGTGGATGATGCCACTCCGATGCTGGATGGGGTCGTTGCGCGTGATGATGAACTTGGGGTAGTTGTCCCGTATCTGCTCGAGCGGTCGGTACTCGCGATCCTCCGTCGCACGGTCATTCATAATCGTCATGGCAACCTGAATGTATGCGTAGCGCATGCTGTCGTCCCTCAAGATGAAGTCGCACTCGAGCTTGCCGATGCGGCCGACGCTCACCTCGTAGCCCCTGCTCTTCGCGTAGCGATAGACGATGTTCTCCAGAACCGGCCCATAGTTGATGCGGTTGTCGGTGTTGAGCGCAAAATAGAAGCTCAGGTCGGCAAGGTAGTACTTCTGCTCGCCGTATAGCGACTTACGGGACTTCATATCGAAGCGGGTGCACCTGTCGATAATCTTCGCGTCCTCGAGTATCTGCAGGTAGCGGTTGAGCGTCTCGCGCTTGATTCGTACGCCCTGTTTTATCTCGAGATCAGCGAGTATGTTCGAGAGCGACGTCGTCGCACCGAAGTTGTTGATGACGTAGTCGCGCACCTGGTCGAACACCGAGACGTTCTTCACCTTGACCCGACGACGGATGTCCTTCTCGAATATCTCCTTGATTACCGATGAGACATAGGCTCGCTTGTCGGCCATCCTCGCATAGTCAAGCGCCTTGGGAAAGCCGCCTCCGAGGATGTAGGCATCGAGTTCGGCTGTGGGGTTCGGGTCTACCCTTTGCCCAAGGAAGCGCTTCATCTCGCAGTACTCCTTGAAGTTGAGCGTCTGCATCTCGAACTCGACATAGCGCCCTGTGAGCTTGGTGGCGAGTTCCCCGGAGAGAAGGCATGAGTTGGACCCGGTTATGAAGATTGACAAGCTTCCTTCGTTTCGGAACTCGTTGACGACCTCCTCGAAGCCCTCTACGTTCTGGATCTCGTCGATGAACAGGTACTTCAAACCCGGGATTGCAAGGGTGGGCTCGATGAGAGCTTCCAGCTGGTCCGAGGTCTTCACTGACCTGAAGCCGTACCTGTCCAGGTCGAGATAGATGATATGGTCGTCGTCCACCCCGCCATCCTTGATTTCCTCGACAATGGTCTTCATGAGGCACGACTTGCCGCACCGACGCACGCCGGTGATCACCTTGATGGTCTCGTCATCATGATAGAAGCCGCGAATCTTTCCGAGATAGTCCTCGCGTTTGAACAGACGCATACTGCCCCCGATCGTCTTATCGGATTCAGCATACACAAAATAATAGGTTTATAGGGGTATATTTTACTTCTTATGCTAGTATTACCCCAATAAATGGCAAATTTACTATTCCTACTCGATGATTGCCTATAACTAACGACAAAGTCCCGTTGAAACAGGTTTCCCGTTGAATGAATATGCGCAAAACATGTCGAGAGCCTGCGCCAGAGTATCTCGACGCCTCTGACACGCCTACAGCACGATGCCGATGATCCAAGCGCAGGCACCGCCGAGGGCAATGGTGACGGGCAGCGTGATAAACCAGGCACTGATAATCTTGCGGGCGACGCCCCAGCGCACCGACGTGAAGCGGCGGGCGGATCCGGCTCCCATGATCGAGGTGGTGACCACCTGCGTGGTGCTCACGGGAGCACCGAGAGCGGTCATGATCTCGATGGCGATGGTCGACGAGGTCTGCGCCACGAAGCCGATGACCGGGTTGAGCTTGGTCACGCCGTTGCCCACGGTACGCATGATGCGCTGGCCACCCACGGAGGTGCCGATGGCCATGGTCACGGCGCAGAGCAGCTTGACCCACAGGGGCACGCCCGAGCCCGCGCTTATCGAGCCGGCGGAGACGAGCGCGAGCGTGATGATCCCCATGGTCTTCTGGGCGTCATTGTTGCCGTGGCTGTATGCCATGAATGCCGACGAGACCACCTCGAGCCTGAGAAAGAACTTGTTGGCATGCTTGGGCGTCCAGTTGACAAAGAGCTCAAAGATGATCTTCATGATGAAGAAGCCGAGGCAGAGCCCTATGAGCGGCGAGGTGAAGAGAGGGATGACGACCTTCTCGAGAACGCCCGACCACGCGACGTCTTTCGTGGAGCCCGTAAAGACAACCGTGGCACCGATGAGGCTGCCGATGAGCGCATGGCTCGAGCTCGACGGGATCGAGCGCCACCACGTGAAGAAGTCCCATATAACCGCACCGATGAGAGCCGCGAGAATGACATAGAGGTCAAGTTGGATGTCCACGATTCCGTTTGCGATGGTGAGTGCGACCTTCTCGCTGGTAAGCGCTCCTACGAAGTTCATGCACGCGGACATCACGATGGCCAGCGACACAGGAAGCGCCTTTGTGTAGACCGTCGTGGCAATGGCGTTGGCCGTATCGTGGAAGCCGTTGATGAACTCGAAGGTGATGGCCGCCACGAAGACAGCAACGAGCATTGGGCTAGGCATTCTTCATTATCACGTTTCGCATGATGGTGGCGACGGCCTTACATGAGTCAAGGGCGTCTTCCATCTTGTCGAGAAGACTCTTCCACTTGATTATTTCCTTGGCATCGGTATCATCGCGGAAAATCGTGCCAAGGGCGTTGCGGTAGACCGCGTCGCCGTTGTCTTCGAAGGACCCCACCTCGCTAAGCAGGTCCACGACCGCGGCGCTGTCCTTCTTGTAGTTCGCAAAGAACCCGAAGGCCTTGTTGAGCGCGCCGATGGCCGAGACGGTGAGGTCACACATCTCGAGGGCCTCGGGACGCATCGTCTCGACCCCATAGAGGCTGAAGCGCGCCGTGACGCCCTCGATGATGTCGATGATGTCATCCATCGACTTGGCGAGCTCGTTGATGTCCTCTCGATCGATGGGGGTGATGAATGAGGAGTCGAGCGTCTCGAGGATCCTGCGCACCATGTGGTCGCCGTTGGTCTCGCAATCCTTGACCCTGTCCATCTGGTTTTCGGGTTCGGGATAGTTGTGGACGTACTCGGCATAGAGCCTGCCTGCCTCTACGATCAGCAGGCTGTACTCCTTGAACATGTCGAAGAACTCATCTTCCTTGCGGCTCACACGACTCACGTCAGCAGCCCTTCTCCGCACTCTTGCCCTCAACAAAATACATTGGATGTTTCCCGATTGTAGGCCTTCCGTTTCGAGCATAATGTGCGATGTCACAAGGAAAGCCCGTTCTGACGCAAATCGCATCGACGCGGATCGCCGGGGTACGTCTTCACCGCGCGCACCGCATATCATATATGGATGCTGGCCACAGGCCAGTGAAAGAAGAGAAAGGACCTGTTCTATGCCCTTCAATTCGCGCAAGGTCGTCATCATCGGCGCAGGCAACGTGGGCTCGCACGTCGCGATGAATCTCATGAACGAGCAGTACGCCGACGAGATCGTGTTTCTCGATATCAACGAGGAGACCGCAAACGCCCAGGTGACCGACTTGCGAGACATGCTTACGGCGCTCGGCCGTCACGTGCGCCTCCGCGTAGGCACCTACGACGACTGCTCGGATGCGAACTTCATCATCATGACGGCAGGCAGGAGCCGCAAGCCTGGCGAGACGCGCCTGCAGATGCTCGAGAGCACCTTCTCCATTCTCGACGGCATCATGACGCCCATCCGCGACTCCGGATTTGACGGCATTCTCATCTGCGTGTCCAACCCCGCCGATGTGGTCACCGAGTACTTCTATCGCAACCTCAACCTGCCGCGAAGCCATGTCTTTGGCACAGGCACCGCCCTCGACACCGTGCGCCTGCGCCGCATCATCGGTCGCATCGCCGACGTGGACCGAGACCAGGTGCAGGCCATCGTCATGGGCGAGCACGGTGACTCCTCGTTCATTCCCGAGTCGCACATCTCGATCGGGGCCGTACCCATGGCCGAGTACTTCCGCAACCACCCCGAACTCGAGTCCAAGCTCGACTACCAGAACATCACGAGGATGGTCCACGAGGCCGGCGGCGAGATCATCCGCGGCAAGCACTCCACGGAGTTCGGCATCGGTGCCGAGGTATCCATGGTCGTCTCCGCGATCCTGCACCACGAGCGCAAGGTCACGCCCGTCTCCGTCCACCTCGACGGGGAGTACGACCAGACGAACGTCTCGGTGGGCGTGCCATGCATCCTCGGTCGTGACGGCATTCAGGAGATACTCGAGCTCGAGCTCACCAACAAGGATCGTGCGGCGCTCCGGCACTCCTGCGACGTGATTCGCGGCTCCTTCTCCTCAATCGAGCAGACCAAGGATCCCAAGTTCATCTCGGACATGAGCTAGCGAGAGGGTCTCGCGCCCGTCGCGATCATCGAGGCCTTGACATGGAAAATGCTGGAAAAGGTGACAGGTATCTTTTCCAGGAAAATGCTGGAAAAGATACCTGTCACCTTTTCCAGCATTTTCCGGTTTTCCGGGAAGGAGCGCACGTGGACGTTGTCCTCTTCGACCTTGACGATACCCTCTATGACCAGGTGATGCCCTTCGAGAAGGCCTTCTCTGACGTAATCGGCCCCCTCGACGACCTTGACGCATCCGCCCTCTTCCGTGCGTACAGACGCCATTCCGACGAACTCTTCGGGGCTTCCACCGACGGCACGCTGACGATGGAGCGCATGCACGTCCTGAGGATCCAACGTACCTGCGCGGACTCTGGCATCGCCGTCTCGGACGAGACGGCCGAGACGTTCCAGCGAGCCTACGTCTGGAACCAGTACCATGCCATCGCGCTCACGCCGGCCATCCGCAAGCTGCTCACATGGTGCGCGGACAACGTACGCGCTGGCATCGTGACCAATGGGCCCGACGCGCACCAGCGCGCGAAGATGCGCGCCCTCGGCCTGGGAGAGTGGTTCTCCCCCGAGAAGGTCTTTGTCTCCGGGGCCCTCGGGATGGCAAAGCCCGACGCGAAGATCTTCCGTCACGCCGCAGCTGCGCTCGGCGCGGCTGCGAGCGACTGCGTCTACGTAGGGGACTCCCCTACCAACGATGTCGCGGGCGCATGCTCCGCGAAGATGCCCGTGGTGTGGTTTGACAGGCGAGGAAATCGGCTCGTGGCAGGCACGAGACCCACGTGGACCGTTTTGCGCGAGGAGGAGATCCTCCCGCTGCTGCAGGCGATTCGACGAGGCGAGTAGGGCCCCGGCCCCTACTCGCTCAACCTGTCGCGGACGTTGTACGCGGCGCGCCTGTTGGCGTTGCGCATGACGTCGACGTCATCCTCCGAGAAGCCCGCATAGCGCACCGCCTCGAAGTCGCGATAGGCGTTCTCGATGGCATTGACGACGGGTGCGGCATCCTGCGTGAGGCTCATCTGCGGCAGCTTGGACGAGCGGTCGGCCGCGACGTCGTCCGTGTCGTCACGGCTCAGCCACAACAGCTTGGGGCCGGTCTGCTCGACTCCCACGAGCCTGCGCGAGACGAGCTTGCGCACCGAGGCGCGCGTCACGCGGGGCGTGGTGTCCACGAACTCCGCCAGGTCGTCGACGGTGCCCGTCTGGCGCGCGGCGTCCAGGTAGGCAAGGATGCGCACGTCGACGAGGTCGAGCTTGAACTGCGTGGCCACGACCCCAAGGTAGGAGTCGAGAAGGAGCTCGGCATAGCGAGCCTCCGCGAGAGGCGTTGCCCTCATGGTCCTGTTGACGTGAACGCTTGGGCGCTCCGTCCCCAGCCTCTTGGTGCCCGGCATGAAGGGCACGGCATTGCCGTCGGCCGCCATGCCGAGAAAGAAGGTGTTGAGCGCGAGGCTTCTCGACTGGTAGTCCGATTCGTCATAGACGTTTTTGTAGAAGCTGCGGTAGTACTCGATGACGCTGAGCTTCATGCGCAGCATCGAACCAAAGCCGCCCGACTGGGTCTCCACGAGAGAGCCCTCCGTCTTGACGTAGTAGTAGATGGGCGCATGCAGCGGAAAGACGCTCTTGCAGTGAAGCACGTACTCCATGTTGAAGATGAAGTCCTCGGACCAGCTGATGGTGGGGTCCATGCGCACCTGATGGCTCTCCACGATGGCTCGCTTGTAGAGCTTGTTCCAGCAGACGCCCCAGTAGAAGTCGGCGGGCGTCTCCATCATGTGGTCGGCGTACTCCTCGCGGGTGATGGCACGCTCCTCGTCGATGTCGCTCTTCTGAGCGACGCGACCGCCCACGACGCGAAAGAAGTCCGCGATGACCATGTCCACGCGGTTCTCCTCCATGGCACGCACGAGAAGCTTGGTGGCATCGGTGGTGATCCAGTCGTCGGCGTCAAGAAACTGCAGGTACTCGCCACAAGCAACATCGATGCCCGCGTTACGTGCCCCCGAGACGCCACCGTTTTCCTTATGGATCGCACGCACACGCGGGTCGCGACCCGCGTGTGCGTCGCAGAGCGCAGGCGAGCCATCGGTAGACCCATCATCCACCAGGATGAGCTCGACGTCCTGGAACTCCTGCGAGAGGATGCTGTCCACGCAGCGCTCGAGGTGCTTCTCGGCGTTATAGACGGGAACGACGATGCTGACCTTGGGAGTGGCTGCGGCATGAGGCATGGATTCTCCAGACGATACGACGGAGACGGATGTGGCCTTCAAGTCAAGATACTACCTCATGGATGTCAAGGGAGCGCCAGGGCAAGGGCGCTGACAGCAGGGAACCCCGAGACAGCGCTTGGCGGTCTCGGGGTTCTCGACGAAGCACGGGCGTCGGGCTACATGAGCTCGGTGACTTCCTTGGCAAACTCGACGGGGTCGTCGATGGGCAGCCCCTCGACGAGAAGCGCCTGGTCGTAGAGGATGCGGCCGTAGAGCTTGAGACGGTCGGCGTCGCCCGACTCCTTTGCGGCCACGAGCTTGCCGTACACGGGGTGCGCGGCGTTGAGCTCGAGCACGCGCTGCGCCTGGGGGGCGTCCTGCGCCTCGGGTCCCTGCGAGATGATGCGTCCCATCTCGAGCGAGACCGGTCCCTCGGCGGCCACGCGTGCGGGAGCGCTGCCCAGACCCGCTGCGACCCTCACCTCGACGACCTTGTCGCCAAGCGCATCGCGAAGCTCGGAGAGGAGCTCCTCGTTGCCGGCGCCGGCCTTCTCGGCCTGTTCCTTCTCCTCGTCGGTGGCAAGGTCGAGACCGGCAGCGGAGACGCTTGCGAACTCGAGGTCGCGCTCCTCGGTACCCTTGTGCTCGGAGTCGCCGGCGACGGCGTCCTGATGCCAGGACGGCATGACCCTGAACATGAACTCGTCCACGTCCTGCGTGCAGAGAAGCACGTCGTAGCCGTGATCGAGCGCGCTCTTTACCACGGGCATCTTGGCCAGACGGTCACGGGACTCGCCGGCTGCGTAGTAGACCTTGTCCTGTCCGGCGGGCATGGCGGTCGCGTACTCGTTGAGGGTGACCAGCTTCTCCTCGCGCGCGGACCAGAAGAGCAGCAGCTGGCCGAGGTCGGCAGCCTTGGAGCCGTAGCTGTTGTAGATGCCAAACTTGAGGCCGCGTCCAAAGTGCTCGAAGAACGTGTCGTACGTCTCGCGGTCATTGTCACGCATGTCGCAGAGCTCGGTGTGGATCTTCTTCTCCACGCGGCGCGCGATGGCACGAAGCTGCGAGTTCTGCTGCAGGGTCTCGCGGGAGATGTTGAGCGTGACGTCGGGGCTGTCCACGATTCCGTGCACGAAGTTGTAGTAGTCGGGCAGGAGGGTCGGCGCACTTCTCCTGGATGAGGACGTTGGAGGTGTAGAGCGCGAGGCCCTTCTCGTAGTCCTTGCTGTAGAGGTCGAAGGGCTGGGCGCTCGGGATGAAGAGCAGCGCATCGTAGCTGAGCGCGCCCTCGGCGTGGAACGAGAAGGTGCGCGCAGGCGCCTGGAAGTCATGGAAGGTGGCCTTGTAGAACTCGTCGTAGTCCTTCTGCTCGACCTCGGAGGGGCGCTTCTTCCAGATGGGAGTCATGGAGTTGAGGGTCTCAAGCTCCTCGTAGCTCTCGTACTCAGGCTGGTAGTCGTCGCCCGCATCCTCGGGCTTGGGCTTCTGGCGGCTCTTGGAGACCATCATCCGGACGGGATGGTTCACGTAGTTCGAGTACTTCCTCACGAGGTCGCGGAGCTTCCACTCGGAGAGGAACTGGTCCGTGTCGTCCTCGGGCGTGGACTCGCGCAGGAAAAGCGTGATGGTGGTGCCATGATCGCCCACGGAAGCGAACTCGTCCTCGGTGGCGGCTGCGATCGAGTATCCCCTCACGCCGTCGGACTCCCAGGAGAAGGCCTGGTCGGAGCCATTGGCGCGGCTCACCACGCGAACCTTGGAGGCAATCATGAAGCTGGAGTAGAAGCCCACGCCAAAGCGCCCGATGATGTCCATGTCGGAGCCCTGGTGATCGGCGTTCTCCTCCTTGAACTGCTCGGAGCCGGAGTGCGCGATGGTGCCGAGGTTCTTGTCGAGCTCGGCCTCGGACATGCCCACGCCGTTGTCGCTCACCGTGATGGTGCGCGCGTCCTTGTCAAACGCCAGGCGAATGGCAAGCTCGTCGTCGCCGAGCTTGACGCTCGGGTCGGTGAGGCTCATGAAGGAGAGCTTGTCGATGGCGTCGGACGCGTTGGACACGAGCTCTCGCAGGAAGATCTCCTTGTTGGTGTAGATCGAGTTGATCATGAGGTCGAGGAGCTTCTTGCTCTCCGTCTTGAACTGCTTCATGGGACCGAACTTCCTCTCTCTGGCGTCATTTTGAACAGTAGTCGAGATACCCGTTGCCTTGGTCCCTATACCGATACAACAGAAAATCTATTCCAATGACGCTTAGGTTTTGGTGAGTCGACTTGGCGTACGAGCGACGCCCCATGCGGAGAAGGTCTCTCCTGTCTACACGAGCGTGATCGTCGGCCCGCAGAGCAGGACAAGGGCCACGGCGAGAAGACCCACCGCGATCGCGCCGAGAAGCAGCGACAGCCCCTGGGCGGACCCTTCCGACCGCTGGACGTAGGCGTCCTTGGGCTTTTTGGGGTTGTAGTAGACGTCAGCCGCGGAACCCACGGGATAGAGGTCCGCAAGCGGCGAGAGCGCTATCTTGCCGATGCTAGCGGCCGGCATGGAGATGTACAGGTCCTGCGGCAGATCCTCCCTCGAGGTGAGGTTGGTCTCGTACGTAGACTCGGGGTTCTCGAACGCCGACGAGGGGAACCGTGGTGAAGGTCTTGCGGAACTTAGGCCCGGTCACCCGGAGCGTGGCATCGCCCACCTTGTACTCCACTATCGGAAGCTGCACCTCGCCCCTGTGCGCGTCGGAGGCCCCCACGACCCGGCCGTCAGCATGCTCCGTACAGCGCTTGCCCCGGCGCGCCTTCGAGAAGACGAAGACATACCAGCAGACGGCGCAGACGGCCGCCCAGGCGAGTGCGAAGACGCCCCAAGCGATGTTGACGTTCATGGTAAGGTCCTCCAGATGAAAACGATGTCTGATAAGCGGTAAGTCTACCCGTGCGTCGCTGCCCCAATCGCAGTTTACGACTATTCGTCGGGAGCATCATCCGGTGCGTCCATCCACTCGGTGCCGGAATCCGGTCGTACGAGCAGTCTCTTGGCAAGACGTTGCCCTCGCGTCATGGCATGGCCGTCGTTCGCCGTGAGCGCGTAGCCCAGGATCGAGAAGACGAGCGCGCCGATAAAGTTGACGAAGAGGTCCTTCATGGTATCGAGAAGACCGATGTCGAGGTAGCCGCCATCGATGACGTACGTCTCGCCCGACGCGGTGGTGATGGTGGTCTGCGTGATGTTGGACACGTGCACGATGTTCTGGTCTTGGGCGGGATCGAGCGAGACGGAGTTGATCTGCTGCACGACGGTGTCCTTCTGCATGTCCTGGCCGAGGAAGAGGTCCGCCGCGCATTCCGCGAACTCCCAGCACACTCCCACGGTCATCGAGAAGCAGAACGCGACCATGGCCAGATAGGCCGGGCTGAGGCTGATCTTCTTGCTCTTGCGATTAAGCAGGTAGAGCATGGAGAATCCCACCGCGGCGGCAAGGAAGCCGTTCATGGTGTGGAGCATGGTGTCCCAGCCGGGAATGTGCACGTAGAAGTGGTCGACCTCGCCAAGGATCTCCGCCGCGTAGATGAAGGCGAAGATGATCGCCTCAAGAACGGGGGGAATGTCGAGAGAGAAGCTCTTCTCGATGAAGCTCGGTACGAGAAAGAGCACGAGGGCAAGGGCACACACCGCCACGTTCTCCCAGCGTTGCGTGATGATACAGCGCACGAGCGTGGCAATCACGAGGACGCGAAGAACGAAATAGACCTTGAAGAGCGTGGGGTTCTCCCTGATCTTGTCGATGAGCTCATCGATGTAAGCGCGGATCTTCATACGCATCCCATCCCAAGTCCGGTAACAGCCCGACTATACCAGCGCGATTACGTCCGGTGGTCGGGTTAGAATGACATGCCACAGACGATTAACGAGGAATTCATGGCCAAAGACGATACCACTGCGAGGCAGACCGGTGCGAGCGACCTTCCCACGAGCTACGTGAGCTACGACCCTCGAGACCACGGGGCTTGGCGCGAACGCGATGATAATCGAGATCGGCGCCGTGCGCGTGTTCGATGGCTGCGAGGACGAGCGCTTCTCCACGTTCGTGGCCCTGCCCAAGGGCGGGCGCATCGGTGCGGGGGCCTTTGCGGTCAATCACATCACGTCAGGTATGCTCGAGGGCGCACCATCCATGAATGAGGCGCTCCGCGCGTTCTCCGCCTTCGTGGGCGGGCTCCCCCTCGTCGGACAGAACGTCATCGCCTTCGACAACCGCTTCATCGATCGCGAGGCCGCGCGCATGGGACTGCCCTCCCCCACCGAGAACGGCACCTTTGACACGATGGTCCTCTATGGGGAGCTCGTGGGCAGGCCGCGCAGCCTTGCCGCCATCTGCGAGCACTACGGCGTGGAAAACGAGGAGGCGCACCGCGCATGGTCGGACGCACGCGCCACGAGCGACTGCTACCTCGCCCTCGTTCGCGACGCGCGCTCACGTCCGGTAGCACCCGCGCTCGATATCGAGGGACACGAGCTCGACGGGCGGCTCGTCTGCTTTAGCGGCAACACGCGCGACTTCCCTCGGCACGCGTGTGCGGCCATCGCGGTGCGCCACGGCGCCATCCTGCGCGAGAGAGTAACGCGCAGGGTGAGTCTCGTCATCGACCTGTCTGGCCGAGAGACGGGCGGGCTGCGAATGGCCAGCCGATACGAAATCGAAGTTGTCGACGGCGAGAGGTTCCTTGCCATGGTCGGACTCACGACCGAGGACCTCCGCCGACCAAGCATCACTCCTCGACCCTAGCGCCGGTCGTCTCGAAAAAGGCAACTCTGGTACCGAAGCCCGGCGAACCATGTGGCTTCGGTACCATTCCGTCGCGAGAGGGTGACTCCTTCCGGCTATGGCCTCTGGCCTAGGCCGCCTTCGAGCGTGAGGGTCTCCCCCGACATGTACTTGAAGTCGGGCGAGGCGAGCTGCAGCACCACGCGACCGATCTCGGTCTCGACGTTGCCGAAGTGCCCCATGGGAGGAACCTGCACGTTTGCCTTGTATGCCTCGGGATACTGCTCGGAGAAGCCCTCGAGCGCGGCCGTCCAGGCAAGCGGGCACACCACGTTCACGTTGATGCCGTCAGGGGCCCACTCGGTCGCCGCCACGCGCGTGAGACCGCGGATGCCCTCCTTCGCCGCCGCGTAGGAGCACTGGCCGTAGTTTCCGGCGATGCCCGCGCCCGAGGCGAAGTTGATGACGGAGCCCTTGGTCTGCTTGAGGTAGGGATAGCAGGCGCGCATGTAGAGGAACGTGGCGTAGAGCCCCGAGTAGAGCGCGAGGTTGAACTGGTCCATGGTCTGGTCGGCGAGCGTCACGCCGGAGGCGGACGCCTGGGCGTTGTTCACGAGCACGTCGATGTGGCCGAACTTGGATATCGCCTGGTCGACGGCGGCCTTCACTGCCGCCTCGTTGTCGCCGCCGGCACTCACGTCTGCCGCCACGGGCAAGACCTCGATGCCATAGAGGCGCTCGAGCTCCTCCTTGGCCGCCTCGAGCTTCTTCACGTTGCGTCCCGTAATCACCAGGTTGGCACCCTCCTTTGCGAAGGCGGTGTCAATGCCATAGCCGATCGATCCGCTCGATCCGTCTTTGAGCGTCGCGCGTCCGCCACCCGTAACGATGACCGTCTTGCCTGTGAAATATCCCATGGAACTCCCTTCGTCGCGCACCCGATAGCGTATAGGAAAGACGATACCCAATTGTGGTGTACGAGCGACGTCTCGTCAGACGAGCGGCGCTCGCGGGAACCAGCGGTTTCCGTCGGAGGGTTTGGCTAGAATTGCGCATGCGTACACGAATCGGGGCCATGCCCTACCTACCTCGGCGCCGCTCCCTGCGCTTGGCCTGGCGCAGCTCGAATTGACGGTCCTTCTCGGCGGCTCGCTTCTCGTGGCCCCTGTGGGCGCTCTCCTGCTTTGCCGCCTCGCGCTGACTGCCCAAGGCCTGCTGCGCCTTGGTGCCCGCGGGCGAGGCCGCAAGCTCCTGCGCCGCCTCGCGCTGACGACGCTTGGAATTGGACGCGAGTGGTTTGGGAAGGGCATCGACTGGCGCCGAGAAGGTCAGGAGATGCCAGCGCTCGCACACGAAGCGCAGTATCTCCTGATTGCTCGGCTCCGCCCCAAAGACGTGGCGGCAGGCTCCGTAGCCCCTCTCGTCCGCATGCTCGCACAGGGCCACCCAGAACTGGCCGTCATGGTACAGCGTCAGCTTTGATGAGCTGGTGTTGGACATTGTTTCCTCCTTCTATGCAGTTGACGCGCGAAGGAGGGACAACCAAGGAGGCAGGTTACTGACGGCCGGTGCATGAGTCTGCGGCCGCACCCCGACTACCCGACGGGGTCGTGTTTTCACCTTCGCAGACACGATTATAGGGGAGTTTGCCACGGAGGTCGGCTTCGACAGGGGCGTGCCTTCGAAAATCATGGCTCGATGATATTTCCACAAGCAGCTTGTGAAAGTGCTATCCTCTCCTGCGAAAGACATCCACCGCAGATTGGTTTCGTTCGAAGGGGCTGGTAAGGTGCGAGATGAGATTCGCGCTGGTGACGTCGCCGTACGGCTCGCCGTATCGATCAGCAGGGTCCAGGCCAGGATGAGAAGAGAGGGCGGCTCCCTGGACCGTGGCATCACGGCATCGCAGCTGGCCATGATGCAGCGTCTTGCCAAGGGGACGGGCCTCTCCATCTCCGCGCTCGCCGCGACGGAGCACGTCTCCCAACAGGCCATCACTCAGCGCCTCGACCTGCTTCGGCCCACAGGATACGTAAGCATGGCCCCAGACCCGGCAGACGGCCGCAAGAAGCTCGTCAGCCTTACCGAGACGGGCGAGAAGTACCTCGAGGACGCCGCGGCAAACGAGGAGAGGTGGCTCGCGCGTGCACTGAGGAGCTCGATGAGCGAGCGGGAGCTTGCCGTTCTACTTGAGGCGGCAGACCTTCTCGACCGCATCGAGGCCGCCGAGAGTGACGAGGAGGCGCTCTAGCTCATGACTCGCACGGCTTTTCGCCACGTGACGCATCCGAACCCCTATCCTCCCTCGTTTGTCGCCGCAATGATCCTGGGAGTGGGGTCTCAACCCCGTCAACAGCACGCTCATCTCGACGGCGCTCGCACCCATCGCACATGGCATCGGAGTCAGCGCGGCACAGGCGTCGCTGCTCGTCTCGGTGCTCTACCTCACCTGCACCATCGCGCAGCCAACCGCCGGAAGACTCTCCGAGCGGGTGGGCGCTCGCCGCGTCTTCCTCGCTGGGGCGATGATCGTCATCGTTGGCGGCGTGGTAGGGGGCGTTGCACAGAATCTGAACCAGCTCATCGTCTCGCGCGTGCTCATCGGCATGGGAACATCGGCCGGCTATCCTTCCGCCATGCTCATGGTGCGCCGTGGAGCCGACGATGCGGGTCTCATCGAGCCTCCGTCGACGATGCTTGCGGCCTTGGCCGTCGTCGGCCTCGTGCTCATAGCCGTGGGCCCTCCGCTGGGAGGAGCACTCGTGGCGGCGCTCGGATGGAGAGCGACGTTCTTCGTAAAAGTGCCCGTAGGCGTGGCGACCATGGTTCTCGGCATCACGAGCATCCCACCCGACGAGAAACGCGCGACCGGACTCGGCCTGGGCGACTTCGTTCGCGCGATGGACGTTATCGGCATCGTCGCGTTCGGACTTTTTGTGTCGGCCCTGCTCGTCTTCCTGATGACGCTTCCCACCCTGAACGTTCTCATGCTCGTCTCGACCATCCTGCTGCTATGCCTGCTCGTCTTGTGGGAGCTCCATGTCCGAGCACCGTTCGTCGATGTGCGAGAGCTCGCGACGAATACTCCGCTCACCCTGAACTTCGTGCGATCCGCGCTCACGATGCTTGGCGCCTACGTGGTCCTCTACGCCCTGCCGGAATGGCTCGAGGACGCGTGCGGGCAGTCTCCCGACGTCGCCGGACTGGTCATCGTTCCCATGGGCGTGGTGGCGACGGTCGCGTCGACCATCGCGTCTCGCTCGCAGCGCATCAAGATGCCGTTGCTGCTCTGCAGTGCCGCCATGATCGGGTCGGGACTTCTGCTGGGGGTCGTCGATTCCTCATCTGCACTCGCGGTTCCCCTGCTCGCCTCCGCCATCTCCGGTCTCGTGCTCGGGCTCAGCATGGCGGTGGGCCAGCTCGCCCTCTATGGACAGGCGAGCGCCGAGCGCATGGGCAGCGCCTCTGGTCTGCTGCGGACCTTCATCTACCTGGGGTCCATTGGAGCGTCAGCTCTCTCGGGAGCGTTTTTCTCAACTGTGGTGAGCGATGCGGGCATGCGCGGCATCGGCATGGTCGTGGCCGTTCTCGGGGGAGTCGCCCTCCTGCTCACGCTGGTCGACCGGTCCATTGCCGATGCGACCTCGTCACATGGGGCTGGACGCATCGCACGGACGACTTGCGCGCAGAAACCCTCCCCACGCGACGTTTAAGGTGCGGAAAGTAATCGCACGGACGGTTGTTGCGCTAAAACTAATCGCACGATCACCTCTCGCACCCCTACCGCCCGTTATCCAGGCGAGCCGACGCATCCGCCCCCGCAGAGTCGTACCTACGGCCTGTCGACTGGTCCGTACGGGACTCCATCGCGAGCGGCGAGCCCGCGGGCGAGCTTCTCGATGAGCGAGGCGAGCCGCTCTCGCTCGACCTCGGAAAGGACGGAGAGCTGGTGCTCGGAGTCGACGATCGCCTCTCGGTAGCGCTCCACGCCAAACGCCCTCCCCGCCGGCGTGATGGTAACGATGATGCCACGACGGTCATCGGGGTTGATGTCGCGGAGAATGAGTCCCTTTCGCTCGAGCGCCTTGAGCGTATTGGCGATGCGCGACGAGGTCACGTTGAACTTCTCGGCGAGGTCGGACGGAGCGGCTGAGTCGTGAAACGAGAGGTAGCCGAGCACGCCCATCTCGCCACGGGTGACGTTGGACTGCGAGGGACCTCTGCGACTGCCGATGAATCCCATTGCCCGCGTGATGCGCTCCGCAGGAGAGACGTCTTCGTCCATCGAATTCCTCCTCGCTATTTGTTACTTCTACTGTGAGAGAGTATGCCTTGAAATCAAATTGTATTATTAGTTACTTAGATGATCACATAATCGTCATGGTGACGAAGGGGCGCATGCCTGGGGATAGCGGCAGCCGCTTTTTCCTGGAAAAGATACCTGTCACCATTTCCAGGTTTTACAAAGGCGAGCGTGTCGGGCGACGAGAGCGACTTGTCGTAGGAATAGCCTCTCTCGGAGAAGAGGACCAGGTCGCGCGCGTCCTCGATGCCGTTCTCGGCACACCAGCGCACGAAGGTGCCTCGTGCGGCCTTGACCTCGGTAGCGCGCTGGACGAGCCTGCCGTCGCTCGCGCGAGGCGTCAGGAAGACGCAGGTGACAACGGGAACCCCCACCGCATTCGCGTACGGCACCACCGAGCGCGCGTACTCCTCGCTCGCCACGTTGACGATGGCGGAGGCGCCCTCATCGAGCAGGGCATCGAGCAGGCTCGAACCCCAGAATCCGTAGAGGTCTCGCGCACCGTCCGCAGGCAGCCGCTGTCCCATCTCCAGCCGATACGGCACCACGCCGTCAAAGGGTCGCAGCACACCATAGAATCCGGAGAGGATGCGCAGGTGAAGTCCCAGGTAGTCCTGCTCCTCACCAGACATCACGCCAGCGGCAAGATGTCGAAAGGCGATGCCCTCATAGCTCACCACGGCAGCGGTGGTCTGGCGAGAGAGGTCCAGCTCCTGGTGCCGCTCGTGGTTGAGCTTGGCCAGACGGTCGGAGCACCCCCCAGAGCAGCTGGCATTCCTCAAGGCTCATCTTGCGCAGGTACTCGGCAAGGAGCGCGGTTCTGTCAAGATGGCGGGGCGTGGTCACGGCATAGGGCGGGCCCTCCACCACTTCCATCCTCTTGGCAGGCGAGAGCACGAGCATGAGACCCATGACTACTCCTCGAGAAGGTGGCGTCTTACCACGTGAAGCTGCGCCTTGGTCACGCCGCAGGCGGCGAGGTAGGCGCTCACCGATCCAAAGACCCCGGTCACGCGGTCATAGGCGGTGGCGATGGTGCGATGACGCATGGGAAGCGCGCGAAGCGACGAGAACTCAGCGGCGCCTGACTTCTCGCGAAGCTCCCCCTCCACCTCGTCGCGCGCGGCGAACGATCGCAGGTAGTCCCTCATGATGTCATCGCGCGAGACTCCCGCGAGACCCTCGAGGAGCATGGCGGTGACCCCCGTGCGGTCCATGCCCGTCGAGCAGTGAAAGAGCACGCAGCCGCCCTCGTCCGCCGATGCCATGAAGGCAAACATGCTGCGCACGGCCTCGCGGTTGGCCAGCATGTCCAGGTAGACGCCCGCGTAGTAGTCATCCTCGTCACCTGGGCGAGAGAGCGAGGAATCCGAGACGTTGACATCGAAGAGCGGCACGTTGAGGTAGCGAACGTCTGGCATGGACGCGAGCGGATCGGGCCATCCGTGCAGTTCCGTGGAGCCGCGCAGGTCAAGGTCGCACACCACACCATACGAGACGAGCTGCCGGACGCCTCGCTGTCCAATGCCCTCGAGCGATGCCGACCTCAGAAAGCGGTTTGGGCGGACAAGACCGTCCGGCGTGGGCCAGCCGCCAAGATCGCGGATGTTGATGCCCGTCGGAAGCGAGCCGTCTCCTTCGCGCCTGATAGTCCTAGCTCCCACGTCGTCCGCCCATCGCCGCCCACCATCATGACGCTACCAGTGTAGCGCGCGCATCCCCGCACGCGGAGCCGCTCGCGGAGCGATGAATGCACCTCTCCGCGTGTGGTATGACGCACGGTAACGTCCATCTATACCAGGGAGGCAGGCCATGTCAGACCAGTTCATCGAGTCGTTCGACGGAACCAGGCTCTTCTACAACCCCGAGGTCACGCCGGAAGACCGTGCCGTCATCGTGGTCGTTCACGGGCTCTGCGAACACCAGGGCCGCTACGACTACTTCGCGCAGAAGATGCACGAGGCGGGCGTGGGCACGTATCGCTTCGACCTCCGCGGCCACGGAAAGTCCACCGGCGAGTGCGCCTACCTGGGCGACTTCAACGAGCTTCTCGACGACACCAACGTGGTCGTAGACCGTGCCATCGCCGAGAACCCCGACAAGCCCGTCTTCTTGTTCGGACACTCCATGGGCGGGTTCACCGTCGCGCTCTACGGCGTGAAGTACCCCGGCAAGCGCCTGGCGGGCATCATCTGCAACGGTGGGCTCACCGCCGACAAGGCCGGCTTCCTGAACGGCGTGCCCGCAGGTCTCGACCCGCACACGCAGCTTCCCAACGAGCTCGGCGACGGCGTATGCTCGGTCGAGTCGGTTCGCGACTGGTACGGCAAGGACCCGCTCAACCGCAAGAGCTTCGCGGCGGGTCTCGTCTACGCGCTCAAGGACGGCGTCGCGTGGTTCTCGGGCGTCAAGCAGAACTTTGCCTATCCCGCGCTCTTCACGCATGGCGAGAAGGACGGCATCATCTCCCCCGCCGACACCTACGAGCTCTTTGAGATGGCCGCGAGCAAGGACAAGCAGATGAAGATCTATGGTGGGTCGTTCCACGAGGTCATAAACGAGTTCTGCCGCGACGAAGCCATCGCTGACTACATCGCCTGGATGAATCGCCGCATCTAGCGGCAAGAAGGGCTTCCAGAGCTGTTGGGAGCGGGGGTTATCGACACGTCTCATGGGCCCTGGCCGTCATTCTCGGCCGGGCCCTTCTTTCTGGCGATACGGACGACGCGCCAGGGACGCGACACGCGGGGACACGGGACCCTTCTCGCAATCGGCGTGCGACTTTGGCCCAAGGAGTTTGGCTCGCAGCCACAAGCCCTCTACCTGCGGGTGCCTTTCTCGTCTACGGACTGTCATTTTGGCACGCAGCGTTTTCGCTGGTAGATTGCATAATAACTTTTCTATCCATGAGCAAAACTACCGGAGCAGAACTCGAATGGCGCGTCCGACTTTGGCTCGAGGACCTGCGCGAAGATGCGTTAGCCGTGGAGTTTTGAGACGAGGCCGGACGAGCGTCGCGAGGAGGGCCACCACGGACTCCCCCACCCATCAGGCAAAAAGACGCAGCACGTCAGGAAACCGGAAGCTTGCGGTACGCTAGCGGCAAGATTCGTGTAAGTTCACTCCTCCACAATGGGCGAGACTTCTATTGGCGTCCCTCCCGGGAGGTCTCCTTGGCCCTCATACTCTCGCACCCACACCGCTCTCTGGATGTGCTGCTCCCCCAAGACTGCCGTCGCGATGGCCTCTGCACGTCCCGTGGACGGCTTCGTCTCGGCAGCCGTTACGGCCGAGAAGGTCGACCGCTGGTATCTCCCGGCACTCTCGGAGCTAACGGGAATCCCGATGACACGGCTCGGCAGCATGGACTACCTCCAGCAGAGGGGTCGTTCTCGCCACGCGTCTATGCTCTCCCGCCCGCATTCCTGGAACGGCGACCTTCCCGCACGGTCGCTTCTCCATCTGGGCAACGATATCTACCTATGCTCGCCCGAGTTCGTCTTTCTGCAGCTCTCGGGCTTCTACGACGTGATTGAGCTTTCGAACATCGCCATGGCGATGTCTGGCGGATACATGCCCGCGCACGTCGAGAACGACCTCGTCGAGCATGGTCCAACCACATCGGTCGCCCGGCTTCGCTCGTTTGCGATGGACGCGAGCATGCACTGGGGCGTCGACAAGTCGGTTCAGGCGACAAGATGGGCACTCGACAACTCACGGTCTCCCATGGAGACCTCGCTCGCGCTTCTCATCTACATGCCAAGGGCCCTCGGGGGATACGGCCTTGTCCGTCCCGTCCTCAACCGGAGGATCTACCTTAGCGAAGAGTCGACCGCCATCTATCCGCACCGCTACTGCGAGGCGGACGTCTCGGCGCCTGGGTCATCGCTTCTCCTCGAGTACTTGGGGCGGGCGTTTCATAAGGAAGAGCACCATGACATACAACGCGAACTCGCCCTCCAGCGCGAGGGATACCAGCTTCAGTACGTAACCATTCACCAGCTCGTCGACGGCGCGCAGAGAAAACGAGATCATGCGGCGCTACGCCCAAAGCGCAGGCGTCGCCCTCAAGCCACCGACCGATCTCATCGTGAGAAGAAGAATCGCCCTGCTCAAGGCAGTTATCCCCGATCGCGAGCAGGTTCTCGACGACGGCAGTGTCACATGGCCGCAACCGAGCTGGGCAATCCCCGCCGGATGGTGCTGAGCCGTCTGGAGCATGGGTGCCAATCTCAAATCTAGACTGCGACTTTGGCACATCGACTATGGCTCATAGTTCAAAACATTATCACTCAGCTGACCTGCGAAAACGCATGGGTCCAAAGTCAAAGCCGGCACACGAGAAGGGCACCCGCTGGTAGAAGACTCGCGGTCGAGGGCCAAAGTCGCGTGCCAAACTCACGTAGCGCTAACGACTTTGGCCCTTGGCGCGTCCTACCTGTCTACGACGTAGTTGATGCCGATGGGACGCATGGGGTACGCAACGGCACGCTCGCAAGCGATGTCGGCCGTCACCACGAGAGACTCGGCCACATCGAAGTAGCGCGTTCCGAAGACCGTCTCGCCGCCGTTGAGGTAGATCTCGAGAATCGAGGTGTCCACGAGCACGCGAACGTCGTGCACGTCACCGCACCACGCCCGGCGCACCGTACGGCCCTGGCCCTCCGTGTCATCGGCGAAGGCGAGCTCGACCACACCCTCAGAGATCCGCAGCTCGAGAAAGTCGCCAAAGCGCACCGCGCCGTCACCCGAGACCCCCTCGAGCACCACGTCGGCCACCTTGGGAAACAGCGTGACAGCCCCCGCGAACTCTTCTCCCCCGCCGCGCAGCGCGTCGATCTCGGACACGGGGTTCTGCAGGATGCGACCATTCGCGCCGAGCGTGAGCTCGCGCGGGACAGTAAGCGCGCCGCGCCAGGTATCGGTCGGGTTGTCGTACGGGCGCACGTCGTTCTTGTCGTGCGGAAGGCTCATCCAGCCCACGAGCAGCGTACGGTCCTTCTCGTCCACGAAGGTCTGGCAGGCGTAGAAGTCAAAGCCATGGTCCCACTCGACGAATCCCCCCGTCGAGATCGCCGTCTGGCTCGTGGCGTGCGGGGCGGAGACGCTCATGAGGCCCGCATCCTCGTGCATGAGGTCGAGAATCGTACCCCTCACCGGGAAGTAGCCGGCCGAGTGGACGTTCTGGCACTTGAACTCAAAGCTCTCGGTGCCCTGGGGACAGCATCCCAGAAACTCGTGACCGCCGAGCACGATGCGGTCGGGACATTCCCACATGTATCCGAACTCGGCTCCCTCGTTGGTGACGCTACCCTCGAGCCCCCACCTCTCGCCGTCGTCGCTCGCATAGCAGAGGACGGCACCGCGGGCGTCAAGGCGCGTTCGGGCTCCGAGCATCATGTGCATGCGGCCGTCCTGCTCCCAGACCTTGGGATCGCGCACGTGACACGAACAGTACGCGGGGTACCCCGAATTGCCGAGAACCACCTCTTTGGGTCCGAGGTTGATGCCGTTGTACGACCTCATGCGCGTCTGGTTGGAAAGACGGCCCGAGAGGGTGCCGTCGCCATCGCCGTCGCGAACGTTGCCCGTGTAGTAGAACCAGATGTCATCGTCAGTCACGAACGCACATCCGGAGTAGGCTCCGTCACGGTCGCTCGGGGCGTCGGGCATGACCTGACAACCGAGAAACACCCAGCTCACGAGGTCACGACTGGCAAAGTGTCCCCAGCCGTGCGGGCTGTCGGCGTTGCCGGGGTATTCTGGCGCATTCTGGCAGAAGATGTGGTAGGTGCCCCTGAACTGGCAGAGGCCGTTGGGGTCCGAGATGGACCCGTGCCAGGGCGCGAGATGCAGTCTGGGACGCCAGAAGTCATTGGTAGCAGTCATGGTCACGGCAGTTCCTCTCCTCAAGTCAACGCCAGTGGCAAAAAAACGCGTCTCCCATGATATGTGAGAACGGTTCCATACAGCATACCCCTACCGTGGACGGCTCGATCGTCCATTAAACGGAAGGCTCCTCCGATGCAGGTTTGGTAGAGCGGGCGAGAAGAGGTGCGCGTCTGCGTAGAATCAAACCTGCCCGCGAGAGTCCGCGGGCCCACCGAGGACGGAATACCCCTTACGAATTTTGGGGAAAGGCACTAGTGTTATAACAGCTATTGAATGTTGCCAACCGAAGGGTTGAACTATGACACGCGAGGCAGAGAGCCTGACCACTCAGGCATATAACATCATCCGCGCAGGCATCATCATCGCTGACTTCCGACCTGGCGAGAAGCTCACCATCAACCGTCTCATGGAGGAGTTCGACCTCTCGCGGACACCCGTCCGCGAGGCGCTCGTGCGCCTTCAGGACGAGGGTCTCGTGCGGGCCGTGCCTCAGAGCGGCACGTTTGTCTCGAAGATCGATCTACACATGGCTGCGGCGGCGCTCTACATTCGAGAGACCGTGGAGTGTCGCGTGACGTCCGAGCTCTGCGAGAGCACATCCAGCGAGGACATCGCCCGTCTGCGCGCGGTTCTCCGCGAGACGGACGAGGCGGTCGCCAACCAGGACTTCGTGGCCTTCTATAACGCCGACAACAGCTTTCACGAGCTCGCATACGCCATCGCGGGTCACCCCGAGGTATACGCATGGATCTCCGAGGCCGCCACGCCGCTCGACCGCTTCAGATACCTGCGCACCATCACGGAGGAGCTTCCCTGGAAGCGCACGCAGAACGAGCATCGCGTCATCGTCAACGCCATCGCCGCCCATGACACCAACAAGGTCGTGAAGGCGGTGATGGACCACCTCGATCCCATGCTCAACGACCGCGAGAAGGTCGTGTCGAGGTTCCCGCAGTACTTCGAAAACGCATAGACTTCAAGGAATACGAGGCGACACCGAGGAGGCACCGATGGCTGACGCGTCCGAGAAGAACGACGATGTCGAACGGGACGGTGTCCCTCGCGACAACGCCGCAGCGATTCTCGCCGAGCCCTCGCAAAGCCCCTACGTCAGCCTCACCGCCCACGAGGCCGTGAAGGTCTTCATGGCCGAGGAGCGGGGCATCACCGTCAGAACGGTCGCCGCCGTGGTGGGCGCGGCCATCGCCCTCGTGGTCCTGCTCGTCTGCCGTCAGCTGGGCATTGGCCTTATCGTCTTTCTCGCGACGTGCGGGGCGGGCAGCCTCTGGGGCGTCCGCGCACGCTTTCGTCACTTCGACCAGCTCAGGGACATCGTCGCCAACGACTGCGACCCTCTCAAGATGCTCGGCGTCATCAACATCTTGCTGGACGAGGACCTTCTCGCCACCAACCACACGCGCCTGCAGTGCATGCGCGCCATGTGTCTCGCGGAGCTGGGACGCGCCGACGAGGCTCTCACGCAGATTGACATGCTGGCCGCGAAGGAGGGCGCCAAGAAGGAGCTCGGGCTCGATGCGTTCGAGGTCCGAGCTGTGGCGTATGGTCAGACCGGTGACCGCGAGCACTTGGAGGAGGCCTACGACCAGGCCCGCGATCTCCTCGACGAGAGTCGGGACGGTTCGAGGGAGCAGGTGCGCGTCTCGACGATGCTCGAGCTGGTCGACGGGCGGCTGGCGCTTCTCGACAAGGAGTACGGCCACTGTCGCAGGCAGCTGCAGCTCGTGCTCGACGCCAACCCCACCCCGCAGGAGCGCGCCACGGCCGAGTATCGGCTGGGTGAGGTCGAGGAGGCAACGGGCGACGTCGCCGAGGCGAGCAAGCACTACGCATATGCGGCCCTGCATGGCGGAACGCTCGCGGTGCAGGGTGCGGCCGAGGCCAAGCTCGTGGGGAATGCGTGCGAGGCCGCTACGCCCGGCGATGACGTCACCATGGCCATGCCGCGCCTGACGGTGGATGACGTCCTGCCCGAGGGATGCGCTCTAGGCGAGCATGGTGTCTGCAAAACGACGCGCGGCATGGGTTGCCGCCGGACCGGAGAGGGGTTCGTCATGTCCATGTGCCCAGGAAAGACCGCCTTCGAGGCGCTGTCCGACGAGGTCCGCACCGAGTTGCGCGGCGCCACGACGCGCGAGGAGGCCTATCGCATCATGGAGGCTCACCGAGACGAGCTTGCGAGCGCCTGTCGACGCATCGCCGCCAACCCCGACGGCTCGCCCGATCCGTCCGGCTGCGACGGCTGCCCAGTGGAGGCCTTCGAGGGGTAGCGGGACCGCACTCCACACGACAGCTTCATCCAAGATGGAGGTTCTCATCCGTTTCCACCTTCCTCTCCCCATGTCGCGTATACTGTTCCGGCACATAACCGGCATGCAGTAACGCTTTCTCCACGACGAGGCTGCATGGGCAATCGCAAGGAATCCACTTGATTCAGACAACCGAACGTAACGATGAGACCCCCCAGAAAGACTTCTCCGACCTGGGTCTCTCCCCAACCATGCTCAAAGTCGTCGAGAAGCTCGGCTACGATCACCCCACGCCCGTCCAGGCCGAGGCGATACCGGCCGTGCTCCAAGGGCGCGACCTTCTCGCCGCCGCCCAGACGGGAACCGGCAAGACGGCGGCGTTTCTCCTGCCCGCCGCCGACCGGCTCGGACACGCACCCCATCGCGGCGGCCCCCCTCATGCTCGTCGTCACCCCCACGCGCGAGCTTGCGCAACAGATAGAGGACGTCGCGACCACCATCGCCGAGACGACGCACCATCGTTGCGTCACCGTGGTCGGCGGTGTCTCGTACGGGCCTCAGAAGACGGGGCTCTCTCGTGGCTGCGACATTCTCGTCGCCACCCCGGGCAGGCTCGTCGACCTGATCGAGCAGGGCGTCTGTCACCTCGGATCGGTCGAGGTGCTCGTCTTCGACGAGGCGGACCGCATGCTCGACATGGGGTTTCTCCCCAGCATCCGCAAGATCGTGGCGCAGGTGCCGCATGACCGCCAGACGCTGCTTCTCTCGGCGACGCTCGACGACTCCGCGATCGCAGGCATCGCCGACCTCGTCCACGACCCCGCCCGCGTCGAGATCGCACGCAAGGGAACGGTTGCCGAGACGATCGACCAATACGCGCTGCCCGTCTCCCTCGAGGCAAAAAACGCGCTGCTCTCCGAGGTTCTTCTCTCTGAGGGCACCCAGCGCGTCATCGTCTTCACCCGCACGAAGCATCGCGCGGACGCCTGCTGCCGACGTCTGCGTCGCGAGGGTGTCTCCTGCGCGCCCATTCACGGCAACCGCAGCCAGAACCAGCGCGAGCACGCGCTCTCCGACTTCCGCGAGGGCAAGGTGGACGTACTCGTCGCAACCGACGTGCTGGCGCGCGGCATTGACATCTCGGACGTCTCCTACGTCGTAAACTTCGACGTGCCCGCCGACCCGGAGGACTACATCCACCGCATCGGCCGCACCGGACGCGCGGGCGAGACGGGCTGGGCTCTCTCCTTCGTCACCGTCGAAGACGTCAGCGACCTCTTTGCCATCGAACGGCTCATGGGCAAGGTCGTCCCCGCCTACCAGCCGAAGATCGAGCTCGACCTCGGCGAGGACGCCCCCGTTCTCGACCCAGACCGCACGGCCGAGAAGACGAAGGGCTCCGCGGGCGCCAAGAGGGGATCACGCAAGCGCGGTGGCAAGGGCAAGCAGAAGGCCGCGACGGGCGAGGGAAAGGCAGCGGCCCCGCAGACGCAGGGGCGCCCTGGCCAAAGCCGCCAAAGCCAGCGCTCGTCCTCCAGAGGCACCGGCGCCAAGAGCGGGGCCAGGAGCGACGGCTCCAGGAAGCCCAGGCACCCGGAATCGCGCCGAGGCGAGCGCTGGACCGCCGACCAGGATGCGCCGGCTCCGAAGCCCTTCTCTGGCCAGAGGCAGTACAAGCGCCATCCCGGCGACAAGGGCGGACGCTAGAAACCCCTGCACCAACACATGAGGTACCTCATGAAGGCAAGGGCCCGTCTCACTTCTGGCAGGGCTCATCGAGCTCGCTGCGGACGTAGGCGCGCAGGCTTTCCTCGGCCTGGGCGACGGCCGCAGCGTCGCCCGACGCCCTCACGGCTCGATATGCGCGCATGGCCGCGAGAAAGCTTGCCTCGGAGTCTGGAAGCGGCTGCGCATCCAGCTCGGTCGCAGGCTCAGGCCTCTCCATCGCCGACGCGTATCCCTTCTCGGTCAGTTCGCGGCTGAGCTTTGCCACCAGCGCCTCGTCACTCGCATCCATGCGTGTCCTCCCAAAACCTGGAAAAGATACCTGTCACCTTTTCCATCATACGAGATCGGCATCCTCGCCAAAGACGTACACGCGCGTCTCGTACGGCCTAAGGGCCATGTAGCCGTCACGGCGGTCGTCGGCACGGCTCTCGGGCGCGTAGTTGGAGAGCGCCAGCACGCCCCACGAGAGGTTGTAGCCCCCCGGCACGTGAAACGGCACGTCGTGGTCGGCAAACGAGCACATGACGAGAAGCTGCGACTTATCGGACTCGCGCGCGTAGAAGTAGAGGTTGTCGCTCATGCGCTTGTACTCGTGATACACGCCGTCGCGCACCACGGGCAACCTGCGCCGCAGTGCGATGGCGCACCGGTAGAACGCGAGCACCGAGCCGGAGTCGGTCTCCTCCGCCTCGACGTTCACGCCCACGTGGTTGGGATTGACGGCCATCCACGGCTCGGCCGTGGAGAAGCCCGCGTGCGTGTCGCCCGTCCACTGCATGGGCGTGCGGGCGTTGTCGCGAGCGGCCTTGTTGATCACGACCATCGCTCCGTCGTCGGTCTTGCCCTGCTCGCGCATGCGACGGTACTGGTTGTGCGCGGCCACGTCGGGAAGCTCGTCGATCGTGGCAAAGTGCGTGTTGACCATGCCTATCTCCTGCCCCTGGTACACGAAGGGGGTTCCCTTCTGAAAGAGGTAGCAGGCGGCGAGCATCTTGCCGCTCTCCACGCGAAAGGCCTCGCTGCCGTAGCGGCTGATCACGCGCGGATGGTCGTGGTTCTCGAGGTAGAGCGCGTTCCACGCCTTGCCGTCGAGTGCGGTCTGCCAACGGCCGAAGGCATCCTTGAGCTTGCGCAGCGAGAAGGGCATGGGCACGTACTCGGTGAAGAGGCAGTCCGCCTGCATGTGCTCGAAGTGGAAACATCATGTCGAGGGTCTGGCCCTCTCCCTCGGCGATGTAGGGCAGGGCCTTCTTGGGTGACATCTCGGGAGCTTCGCCGACGGTCATGCAGTCGTAGTCGTCGAGCACGTCGTTCTTGAACTCGGCGAGATACTCGCGTACGTGCGGGCCGTTCGCGTAGAAGCGCATGCCGCGGGCGCCCGGCATGCCGAGGCGGTCCTTGGGCAGGCCCTCGGTCTTGGAGATGAACGTGACCACGTCCTCGCGAAAGCCATCCACTCCGCGATCGAGCCAGAAGCGCATGACCTTCTTGACCTCGTCACGCACGGCGGGGTTGTCCATGTTGAGGTCTGGCTGACCCTTGGCAAAGATGTGCAGGTAGTACTCCTCGAGAATCTCGTCGTACTCCCATGCGTGGCCCTCGAACAGGCTGTCCCAGTTGTTGGGCGGGTTCATGCCGCCGTCCAGCCCCACGCGCCCCTTGCGCCAGAAGTAGTAGTCGTGATACCTGCCGAGCGGGTCCTCCCTGCTCTCCTTAAACCACGGGTGCTCGGACGATGTGTGGTTGACCACGAGATCCATGATCACCCTGAGGCCGCGGGCGTGCGCCTCAGAGACGACCTCGTCAAACACCTCGAGCGTACCGTACTCGGGGTTGATGTCGCAGTAGTCGGAGATGTCGTAGCCGTAGTCCGCGTTTGGCGAGGGGTAGAGCGGCGAGAACCAGATGCCCGTCACGCCGAGGCTCTTGATGTAGTCGAGCTTGCCGAGCACGCCCCAGAGGTCGCCGATGCCGTCACCGTTACCGTCGCAGAAGCTCCTCGGCCAGATCTGGTAGAACACCATGTCCTTGTACCAGCGGTCCCTCTCCATGGTCACTCCCGTCATCGCGTGCGGCAATCTTCTCCCTAGCATTCTAGCCTCTGGAGGTGTTCCCTGCCGCGGAAGGGCACCCTCCGCACGTGCATCGTAAGTGGAGGGTAAGGGTTTTTCAGTGTCTCGTAATGACTTGTCCGCGAGGGGTCGCGCGCATCTTGGACGTGCAAGGATGCAGATAGAACAATCAATGACGGGAGGCGGAGATGTCTGGCGAGTTCACGGACCTCTTGCGCGGAGCGGCGCTCGTGTGCGAGTCGAACCTCGTCGCCGTGGTGCTCTCGATGATTGTCATAGCGATCATCGCGCTGCTCGTAGCGTAGGTAGCGTTCGCCGTCATCCCGAGTGAGTGATGACGCCCTGTGAATTGCCGTCGTGTCGAGCCGGTTGGGACGATGAGCCTTTGTCATAGCTACAATGTTCTGCGTGACTTGGCATCATCCAGCGAAAAAACCAGAGCGGTGGTACACATGACGGCAGAAATGCAGGGCATGCTCCTCAACGGGGCCCGCATCGCGGGAACCTGTGCCTGCATCGCGCTTCTCGTCTGGCTCGCATGCCGTTCCGTACGCGCCGAGAGGGCCGCCGGCCGCAGGGTGCGCCCCTCCCTTCTCACCTGGCCGCTCGCCTATGTCTGCGGTCTTGTCGTCTGCCTCGTCTTCCTCGTGCTCGGACACGCTGACGAGGGTCTCGTGACCATTACGCCCTTCCTGCTCGTCGTCACCGGCTGCGGCGCGGCCACCTTCCTCCGTCCCCAGGCACACGATGCCATGATGGGCTGGATCTGCCGGCGCCTGAGCTCCGACAGGGGCCGCAGCATGGCGCTTGGCGCCATCTACGCCGCGGCGCTGCTTCTGGCGGGCGCCTCGGCCGTCTACGCACTCGAACATGCGTGGACGAGCACGCCCTTCACCGACGGCGCACGCTTTGCCTGGCTCGAGTACTCGTTCGTCCTCATGCTTCTCGGCTTCCTGTACTTTCTTGCGCAGCGAAGGGGCGGGGCGGCGGCCATCGCGGTATGCTGCGTCGGCTGTCTTGGCGTGGCCGTTCACTACGTGCTCTGCTTCAAGGGCACCATGCTCACCCCGGGTGACGTCTACGGCATGTTCACGGCCGCAGAGGTGAGCAGCCAGTACACGTTCCTGCTCTCGCAGTCGGTCGTGAACTGCATGGCCATCGCCGCGCCGGGCATCCTCGCCCTCTCGCTCGTACGACCCGAGCCCCGCGAGGGCGGTCGCACGCGCAGGTGCGTGATCATCGCCAACCTTGTGTGCGCCGCGATTCTGGCCTGCGGGCTCGTGTGGTTCCAGTGCTACTCACACCTCGCGCAGGATCAGGGAGTCGACCTCTACTACTGGGACCTTCAGGCGTCCAGCCGGTCCCGCGGCTACCTCAACACCTTCGTGGCCGAGGTGCAGGACCTGCAGGTTCCCGCTCCGCCGGGCTACTCCGAGGACGGCGCCGAGACTCTCGAGAAAAGCTATGCGACCACGTATGACGCGGACGAGGAGACGGCCGAGCGCCGGGCCCAGTCCACGGCGCAGTTCGATGAGCTCCGGCCCTCGATCGTCGTGGTGATGGATGAGTCCTACGCCAACCTCTCGATCTTCGACCAGCTGCAGTCGGGCTACGAGGGCACGTTCGTCTCGTCATGCTCCGAGGGAGGTACGCTGCTGCGCGGGGCGCTCATGGTGAGCGTCTACGGCGGCACCACCTGCAACTCCGAGTTCGAGTTTCTCACGGGAAACTCGCTCGCCTTCATGGGCTACGCGACCACGCCCTTTGCCATGTTTGACCTCTCAGGCACCTCGAGCCTTCCCAAGCAGCTCTCCGCGCTGGGCTATGACACCACGGCCATCCACCCCAACCTGGCCACCAACTGGTATAGAAATATCATCTATCCTCAGCTGGGCTTCGACAAGTTCCTGGACATAGACGACTTCGTCGGCGCCAAGCAGTACCACGGCACCACGTCCGACGCCGCGACCTACGACAAGATACTCGAGGTCCTCGGGCAGAGCGATGACCCGCAGTTCATATTCGACCTGACGATGCAGAACCACAGCGGATACGACACGGGTGACATCCCCGAGGCGGACGAGCTCGACTACGAGCCGGCGGGTCACGACGACGAGGGCGACAAACGCCATCCTCAACGAGTACCTGGCCTGCATCGCGCAATCGGACAAGGCGCTCGACGGCTTCATCGGACGTCTCCGTCAGCTCGACCGACCGGTGGTTCTCGTCTACTTCGGCGACCACCAGCCCTACTTCACCTACATCTACAACAACGCCTTCTACCCCACCGAGAATGACCTCGACCACCAGGAGCGCCTGCACGAGACGGCCTATCTCACATGGGCCAACTATGACATAGCGGGAACGGGCACGCTTGCGCTGGGGCAGACCACGAGCGTGAACTTTCTTGCGGCACAGGTGCTCGACAGGATCGGCGCTCCTCTCACCGACTACCAGAAGGCCCAGCTCGTCATCAGCAGGGACGTTCCGGCGCTCAACTTCTACGGATTTCTCGGCACCGACGGTGCATGGCACGCCATGGGTGAGGGCGGTACGGAACTGCGGAGAGAACTCGCGGACCTCGAGTGCCTGCAGTATCTGGAGTTTGGCAGCACCGTCTAGCAGCCGCTAGCAGCCACGCGCGTCGTGGGGCTAGCGGGCGTCTCCCCAGAGGCCGTAGCAGGTCCAGAACGCCTGATCGACGACGCCTCCGAGCGCGAGGTCCCCCTTGGCGAGACACTCTCCCACCAGACGGGTGCGGGCCGGGACTCCGGCATGCGCGCCGAGGGCGGGCATGCTGCCACGCGCGTACCCGCCGGCGAGCAAGACGAACTCGTCATGGAGGTCGGCGACGCGGACGTCCAGGCGTCCGAGCTCGAACACGAGCGTCGCCTGGCTGACGAGGTCCTTGTCCTTGCCAAGACGGTCGCGATAGGCGTCCACGGCCTCCTCGAGCGTGGTTGCAGAGCCGTCCGCGACGGACGAGGCGAGCGCACGGCAGGCGTCGAGCGTGCAGAGCGCGGCAGGATACCATGAGGCGTCGGTGGCCTGGTATCCGGCATAGGTGGAGGCCATCTGCTCGTCGATGACCGCAAGCATGTTGCCGTCGCCGTTGGAGAGAGCTTCGTCCGCCTCTCTCACGCGCCTGATGTTGCGCACGCTGACAAGGGAGTTCTCGTAGTCGATCCGCTCGTTGGCGGCGCGAGCCCAGAGCGAGGCGGTAGCGGAGCGGTCAGCCTGCAGCTCGGCGTAGAAGGTCTTCTCGGCTTCGTCCGCGGCGGCCTCGTTGCGCGAGACGATCTCGGCGCTTCTCTTCTTGGCGCCGCGAGGGTGAGCCATGAGGAAGTCGTGGGCACCATCGCCCACGGCACAGACGAGACCGAATATCACGGCGAAGATCACGCGTTGCGCGATGGTCTCGCCGATGGCGAAGATGATCAGAAGCACGTAGAGGATGACTCCAGAGGCGAGGGCGATGAGGACGTCGCGACGGATGGTCGCCCTAAGCTCGGACGCACTCACGGCGTCGGGAATAGGCTTCTCGCCGTTGTCCACGATCCAAGCGTCACGGTCAAAGGGCGTGAGGGCGTTGGTCGCACCGGACCAGTCCTTCTCGGACACGTGCTCCTTGCACTCCTCGAGAGGCTCGCGCGCCAGAAACGCGCTGCGGGTGAGCTGCTCGCGCTGAATTGCCAGGTCGGAGAAAACCAGCATCTGACGATACACGCGCTGCAGGTTATCGTTCAGCTCCTCGTTGATGGCCATGAGACCTCCTCGGGTGCGTTTGTGGTTTGTGGGAAGTCTACTACACGTGAGGCCGACACCTCGCCGCGAGCACGCAAAGCGTAACGAGGCCGCCGCACGCCGAAGGAGTACCATGAGCGCAGGACAATCCAGGGAGGCCGCTATGAGCACACGCGTCGCAGTCATTGGAATCATCGTCGAGAGGCCGGACTCGGTGGGCATGCTCAACGAGCTGCTCCACGAATTCGCGCCGTACATCATCGGACGCATGGGCATCCCCTACCATGCGCGCAGCATCAACGTAATCAGCATCGCCGTGGATGCCCCGGAAGACACGATCTCCGCCTTGGCGGGCCGCATCGGGTCAATCCCCGGCGCAAGCGCCAAGACGGCATACTCCTCCGCGGTATATGACGCATAACCTGGAGATGGTGACAGGTATCTTTTCCAGGTTTCCTGTTCACGCCCGTAAAAACCTGGAAAAGATACCTGTCACCATCTCCAGGTTATATATGGCTGGCGAGAATGAGCGGGCGGCCGCATAGGCGCGCATCCACGAACGTCTCGCAGGCACGGCGCGAGTCATCGTCGAGCGAGGCATACGGCTCGTCGAGCAGGACGGCGCCCGAGTGGTGCGCGAGCGCGCGAACCAGCTCGACGCGACGACGCTGACCGCCGGAAAGCTCCCGCACGGGCACGCCGAGGGCCTCCGCAGGCAGCACCTCCCCCAGGAGCACGGCCCCACCCGCCGCGACGAGCTCCACGTTCTGCTCGGCGGTCATGTCCTCGATGAGCCGAGCCTCCTGAAACACCATCGACACCGATCGCGGCGCGGATACGCTCCCCGCCAGCACGGGCTGCAAATACGCAATGGTACGCAGCAGCGTGGTCTTGCCAAAGCCCGACTCCTGGTCAAGCAGGAGTCGTCCGCCCACGGGCACCACGAACGAGACGTCCGACGCCACGACCTTCTCGCCATAGCCGACCGAGACGTCAGCGAGTCGCACCTCGGCAGGCGAGCAGGCACTGGGCCCGCCACGGGAAAGGCGCAGCGACAGCGCAAGGCTCGCCTTTCCGCTGCGCGCCAGAAGTGCAACAAAGACCTGCTCACAAGCCCATGACGCAAGGACTACGACGATGGTCCAGGCAAAGAGGTCGGCCGTCTCGAGCAAGATCTTGGACTGATAGATTCGCTCGCCGATGCTCCCCATGGGACTGCCGATGAGCTCGGCCGCCACACCGGACTTCCACGCCATGCCGCAGACGTTGCGGCTCGTGCCCAGCAGAAAGGGAAGCAGTTCGGGCCAGGTGTGAGCGAAGAAGCCGCGGAGCCCGCGCACGCCCAAACGTACGCAGCATCTCTCCCACCTGCTGGTTTACGCCGCGCAGCCCCTCAAGCGCCGAGAAGTACACGGCCGGAAAGACAGCGAGGAACACGGCGATGCCGAGACGGAGCGCGATCCCACCCACATGAGCAACAGCACGATGATGCACACGATGGGCACGCTCTTGAGCGCGGCGACCGCTGGTGCGAGGACGTCTTCCACCAGCCGCCAGCGATGCGCGGCGAGGGCGAGCATCACCGCGGACGCGAAGGCCACGACGAACCCACCCCGCGATGCGCACGAGCGAGAATCCCACCGTGGAGAGGAAGCTCGCGTCAAAGATCAGCCCCGCGAGACGCGCTACGGTATCCACGGGCCCCGCGAGCAGGACCGCGTTGCCCACGATCATGCTCGCGACCTGCCATACGACAAGCCACAGGGCCGCCGAGGCGACCCTGCGCGCAAGCCTTCTGTCAACCGAGCGCGTCACGCGCTAGCCTGCGTAGTAGAAGTCATCGCCAGGCAGCGATCCCCCACGGAGCTGGCATCGGCATCGTAGAGAACCTGCAGGTAGCCAGAGAGTGCCTGCCGCAGGTCATCGCCCGTCATGCAGACCACGTTGCACTCCGGGATGGCCTTCGCGGCGATGGTCTCGTTGGCGACGCATGGCCCGCCTTGACCACGAGCGCGGCGGCGGAAGCCGGGTCGGCGTGACGTCCTCGACGGAGGCGGCGTGGCGCTCGAGGAAGTCTGCCACGGCGTAGGATGGGCGGTGATGAACTCGGAGCGCGCCACGGTGACGCCCATCACGAACTCGCTGCCGTCTGTGACGTACTGGTTTCCAGACGTCGGTGAGGCTGATCGGCGCGGAGAGCGCGGAGTTCTGCGCAATGGTGGCCGTGGTGAACGGCTGCGGCAGAACGCCGATGGCAGTGGGGTCATCGGCAAGAATTGCCGCAACCTCGGTGTGCTCGCTCTTCCACTCAAGCGTGACGTCGGCGGCGATGCCCGCCTTGTCCAGGAGAAGTCGAGGGTGTACTCGGGCTCGCGCCCTTGCCCGAGATGTAGACCGTGTGGCCCGCAAGGTCGGTGAACTGCTCGATGGACGTGTCGCCCGTCACGACAGAGAGCACGCCGAGCGTGTTGATGTCGATGACCGAGACGCCCGCATTGGTCTTGTAGAGAATCGCGGCGGCGTTGGAGGGCACGAGCGCGATGTCGGCCTTGCCGGAGATCACGAGCGGAGGACTCGTCGGCCGAGCTGCTGATGGTATAGGAGTAGGTTGACGCCCTCGGACGAGGAGCTCGATCGTCGGCAGTCGTGTCGCTGGTGGGAATGCCCGAGGTGGTATCCATCATCTGCACGAGGCCGATGGTGGTGGGACCCTTGAGCGAGGCGACGTTAACGTTGATCGTCCACGGCAGCCACCGACGAGCTGGACGAGCCAGACGCGTCGCTGGTGTCGGTGGACTGGCTGCCGCACGCGGTAAGCATGCCAGCCATGGCGGCGGAGGTGAATAAGGGCGAGGGCATCTCGTCTCGTTGCGTTGCGCGTTCATGTGGAGCACCTTCCTGTCACGTGCCGAACCCGCGGGCGCGGCACCTTCCAAATCGGGTCGTACGTGAGTATTGTTATACACTAACCTGCGCATTCCTGCGCCTCACGATTCATAACTGCTATGGTCGTAGGGCAACATTCGGA